>ERZ1034488.10-NODE-10-length-51406-cov-5.769800_pt1 | contig 51406 bp, 50 predicted proteins | sample MGYA00520646_ERZ1034488 | MGnify/ENA primary metagenome ERZ1034488 (study PRJEB33760, sample SAMEA4777686) | hypersaline lake metagenome | biome: hypersaline environment; feature: brines | place: Spain | collected 2012-08 | depth 0 m ...
CCGCCGTTACTCTTATCCCATACTGGGAGTCAGAGTTACGTTCTGTCCGGAACCCACTGCCAGCGGTTCGAAAGGGGTTCTTTCGAACGTAGCTTGGGCTGAATCCGATATTATCTGTTTCGTTGGGCGGCTGAGCCGCCTCAGTCCAGTTATACGTACGGACTCAATGTGTATAAAACTCCCGTTAGCAGAAACGGAGATACGTTCCCAGGTTGTCGGATTCATCCCACCCGTAAACGGGTGGGCTTTCTCCTTGTCGCTGCTGTAATACGCCGAAGAGGTCGACCGGGGAAAGCGAGGAACCGAGGGGACTCCCGGGAGGGATGAGGGGTCTGTTGCAGGCAGTGAAACGGACACTCGGTACTGTCCCCCTCCACATCTTCGATTGTCCGCCACGACAGCAGGCACTCATCTCTCTTGTCACAGCCGAGCAAGGCGGAAGCCCACCCCTTCAGGGGTGGGTAGCTGACCAGAGACGCTCCCACGACTACCTGAACGGATTCAAGTGTCGTGAGTTGAATCTACACGGTGTCAATGGATCGAGCACTGTTAGTCGCCGTGGTCGTCGGTCTCGTGCAGGGAATCTTCGAGTGGCTACCGATCTCCAGCGAGGGGAACGTCGCACTCGCGTTGTCGGTGTTGGGGCGGTCACCCGAGGAGGCGGTCGCGTTCGCGTTGTTCCTCCACGTCGGCACCGCACTGTCCGCGACGGTGTACTACCGTGACCGTCTCCCCGGACTGGTCGGTGGTCTCTCGACGCTGCGCCCGGGTGTCGACGACGTGGGTCCCGACGGAGCGGCCGCCCGGTTCGTCGTTGTCGGGACGGTGACCTCACTCGCACTCGGGCTCACCGTCTATCAGGCGATCACCGAACTGGTCTCTGAGACCGGCGGCGGGTTGTTCGTTGCGCTCGTCGGCGTCTTACTGGTCGGGACCGGGCTGTTCCAACGGCTGTCGGCCAGCCGCGCGACCGAGACACGGCGTGAGCCGACGCTCGTCGACGCGGTGCTCGTCGGTGCCGGTCAGGGGTTGGCGATTCTGCCGGGCGTGTCACGCTCCGGGACGACGACGGGGCTGTTGTTGCTGCGCGGCTACGACGAGTCCCGGTCGTTCGAGCTGTCGTTTCTCCTGTCGATCCCGGCGGCGCTGGCTGCCGGCGCGCTGGCGTACGCCGACACCGGGCTCCAGACGACGCCGCTTGCGGCGGCCGTCGCGTTGGGTGTCGCGGCTGTCGTCGGCTACGCGACCATCGACGCGTTGTTGCGCGTGGTCGAGCGGGTGGCGTTCTGGGGTGTCTGTGTCGGACTCGGCGGGTTGGCGGTGGTGGGTGGGGTCGGGCTGGTGGTGTAGGGTCTCACGGTGTCGGTCTCGTGTGGGGGGCGGTGTCGTATGCGTGGGGAAGCTTCACTTCGGTCCGGCGACACCGGCCTGATGATGCGACGTAGTCACCGGGTGTTCGCCGTTCTCCTCCTCGTAGGGTGTCTCTGTGGCGCGTTCGTCGCGTACGGCTCGTTGGATCCACTCCCGAGCCGGAACATCTACCCGGACGGTCCGGCCGTCGCGGCCGACTACAGAGCGTACGTCGGTGACCGTGTGCTCGTGAGCGGTCCGGTCGTCGCGACGGAGCCGCCGACGATCCGGCTGGACAACGGTGCGGGCGACACGGTCACGGTGACCGTCGCGACCGATCGCCGTCCGGCCGTCGGCGACGGACTAACCGTCTTCGGTCGGCTCCGACCGGACAGTCACCTCGACGCACGGCGTGCGTTTGTCGTCCCCGACGGTAGGCTACAGTACACGTACACGGCCTCTGCGCTCGCCGGGCTGTGGGTGCTCGTCCGTCTCCTCCGCTGGTGGCGGGTCGACGCCTCACTCGCCGTCTCGCCCCGTGTTCGACCGCTCGGTGTTCGGGACCTCCTCTGTGCCGCGAAACGTCGGCTCGTGAGCGGTGACGACGACCACAATGTGGAGGGGTGACGCCCGTGCCCGACCTTCTCACTCACGTTCTCGCCGGATACACGCTGGCGACGGCGCTGCGAGTTCGGTTCGACTGGCTCTCGCCGGCGTACGTCACTGTCTGCATGGCCGGGGCGTTGCTTCCCGACACTGCGAAGCTGTATCTCGTCGTGCCGGACGCGGCCGTCGCGACGCTGTTGGGGGTGCCGTTCTCCTGGTACGTGCTCCACACGCTCGGTGGTGTCGTGGTCACGGCGTCGGTCGGCGGTGTGCTCGCCCGGCGAGCAGACTGGCTCCGTGTCGTCGGACTCCTGTCGCTCGGTGCTGTCTCACATCTCGCGGCCGACGGGTTGTTGCTCACCGGGTCGGGCCACTCGAAGCCGATGTTGTGGCCTCTCGTGCGGGTCGGACTCCCGACGCCGGGGCTCTACCTGAGTACGGAGCCGACACCGCTCGTGGTCACCGGTGTGGCGGCAGTCGCTGTCTCGCTGTTCGTCCGTCGCGTCCGACCGTCCTGAGGCGGGCTCGTCCGGACTACCTGCAGGACTGACTGTCCAACAGTCTGAGCGTCCGATCAGACAGACACAGCGTGGTCGTAATCCAGCTAATGCGCTCGCTGACGCTACGGGTAGGTCGGGTAACGAACTGTGATCGTCCAAACGCCTATATTTCTTTTCACAGACCAAATTTTACTTTTTGTTTAGTGGTCAAAGCAATCCGACGAGATGAAAACCCACACCACTATTAGCTAGTGTCTGGTTACTCGGCGAATGAGTAACACATGAGTGTGGTTGTAACCGGCGCGGACGGCTACATCGGGTGGCCGACCGCCCTCCGAGTCGCAGACAGGACCGACGAGCGTGTGATCGGCGTCGACAACTTCAGTCGACGCGAGTGGGTCGAGGACATCGGCTCGCTCTCAGCGACGGACGTGGCGGACCCGGACACCCGGGTGGCGGCCGCCCGCGAGATCCACGGCCTCCACAACCTCTCCTTCGTCGAGGGTGACCTGACCGACCGAGCGTTCGTCGACGAGCTACTCCAGGTGCACGAACCGGAGACGGTCGTCCACACGGCCGCCCAGCCGTCGGCGCCGTACTCCCAGATCAACGGGGAGCGGGCGAACTTCACCCAACACAACAACATGCAGGCCACCCGGAACCTCGCGTTCGGGCTGGCGGAGAACGACCTCGGGGACACCCACCTGATCGAGACCACAACCACCGGCGTCTACGGCGCGCCGGAGTTCCCCATCCCCGAGGGCGGCGCGGTGATGGAGAACGACGGCGAGCGCGACGAGGTTCCGTTCCCGGCGATGGCCGGGTCGTGGTATCACCAGTGCTACGACTCAGAGACCGAGATTCTCACCACGGACGGCTGGAAGCCGTTCCCTAAGCTCACTGATGAAGACGAGGTCATGTCGATGGACAGTGAGACCGGCGACACCGGTTGGACACGACCATCAGCGGTCCAAGAGTACAACTACTCCGGTGAGATGGTGACAGTGTCGAACCGACGTGTCGACCTGAAGGTGACGCCGAACCATCGAACACTGATCGGGACCAGCTGGGCACAAGACGGGCAGAAGACGTTCGACAACAGACGCGAGATTGTTGAGGCAAATCAACTTGGCGACGAGTACCAGTACCCGTGCTTCTTCACCGCGTTCCCGAGCTGGGAGGGAGAAAGCGAGACAACGTTCGAGCTGCCGAGCTGCGAACACGGACACAACCACGCACAAGTGGTCCAACTCGCGTCTCGGTCGATCCCGATGGACTCGTGGGTCCGATTCTTCGGTTGGTGGCTCGCCGAAGGAACTGTCGGGAAAGCCGAACAAACGAACAACGTTCGGCTGTATCAGTCAGATGCTGGACCGCTCGTTGAAATGTTCGAGAGGATCGGATTCAACCGCGAAAAGGTTCGACACCACACTGATCCGAAACAGGAGTACGTCGAGATCACTGATCACCAGTTGGCGACGTATCTCAGACAGTTCAAGGACCGGAAACGGATTCCGGAGTGGATGCGGAACCTCGATCAAGATCACCTCGGCGTTCTGCTTGACGCCCTGATCGAAGGAGACGGGACAGAGAACGGTCAGGGGTGGACGTACTACACTTCTGACCCGGGGCTGGCGGACGATGTTCAGGAAATCGCGCTCAAACTTGGGTTCAGTGCAACCTCCCACAGTCTGGACCGTAGTGAGGAGGATAACCACCAGACGAGACGGGAGTACAGAGTGAGTATCAACCCGACGTGGTGTGTTCAGGCGAATCAAGACGACGATGCGTTCGGTCGCGAGCAGTACGACGGAAGCGTATACTGTTGTACCGTCGATGGTGGGCTCGTGCTCGTTCGCCGCGACGGCGCCCCAGTCTGGTGTGGTAACTCGAAGAGCCACGACGCGGCGAACCTCCGACTCGCCCACTCGCAGTTCGACATCCCGGTCAGCGACGTGCGGACCGCGATCACCTACGGGACGGAGACGCCCGAGACCGCCGCCGACCCGCGGCTCGCCACCCGGTTCGACTTCGACTACTACTTCGGGGTCGTCGCCCACCGCTTCTGCGCGCAGGCGGTCGCTGGCTACCCGATCACCGTCTACGGGAGAGGCGAGCAACGGAAGCCGTTCGTCGCGCTGGAAGACGCCGTCGAGGGGCTCGCCCGGCTGGCGCTGGGTGACCCCGACGACCGGCCGGACGACCACGTCGTCTACAACCAGGTCACCCGTCCGATCAGCATCGTCGAGATGGGCGAGACCGTCGCCGAGGTCGCCCGGGAGTTCGATCTCGGGACGACCGTCGAGCACTTCGAGAACCCCCGCGACGAGGACGAGACCCACCAGATGGAGATCGAGAACGACCGCTACGCCGGCCTGATCGACGGCCAGTCGGTCACCTTTGAGGAGGGTGTCCGGCAGGTGTTCGAGACGATCACCGACCACGCCGATCGGATCGAGGCCCACGAGGACCGGTTCCTCCCGGGTGTGCTCGAGGACCGACTGGAGGAGTGACGGATGGACGTGCTCGTCACCGGCGGCTGTGGCTACATCGGGAGCGCGCTGGTCCCACAGCTCGCCGACCAGCCGGACATCGACACCGTTCGGGTGGTCGACGACCTGTCGGCGTCGTCCCCACGGAACCTCCTCGGGAGCGGGCTCGGCGACGACGACACGCTCGCGTTCCGCCGCGGTGACGTGACGGAGTACGGCGACGTGGAGTCGGCGACCCGCGGGTGTGACACGGTGATCCACCTCGCGGCGATCACCGGCGCGGACAGCACCCACGACCGCGCGGCCGAGACCAGACGCGTCAACTACGACGGCACGGAGAACGTCCTGCGTGCGGCGGGGAAGCTCGGCGTCGAGACGGTCGTGTTCGCCTCCTCGTGTAACATCTACGGCCGGGCCGCGACGACGGACATCGACGAGGAGACCGCGCCGGAGCCGTTGAACCCGTACGCCGAGACGAAACACGAGGCGGAGTCGTTGCTCCGGGAGGCGGCCGACCGGTACGGGTTCGACGCGACCGCGCTCCGGATGAGCACCAACTACGGCTACTCCCCGGGGATGCGGTTCAACCTCGTCGTCAACCACTTCGTCTTTCGTGCGCTCACCGACCGCCCGTTGACCGTCTACGGCGACGGCTCCAACTGGCGACCGTTCGTCCACGTCGCCGACGCGGCGCGGGCGTACGCACACGCCGCGCGCCACCCGGACCAGTGGACGCGCGACGTGTACAACGTCGGCTCCGACGACGGCAACTACCGGATCAGTGAGATCGCCGAACTGGTCCGTGAGACGCTCGACGCCGACCTCGACGTGACGTACCTGGAGGACGAACACCCGGGACCGTCGTACCACGTCGACTTCGACCGGCTCGCCGAGACGGGGTTCGAACCCCGCCACACCCTACGTGAGGGGATCACGGACCTTGCGGACCGGTTCACCGACCGCCACCCGGCGTCGCGGCGTGGCCCGACCGCCGAGTGACGTGGCCGACGGAGTGTTGCGACGACTGCCGACGGAAATCACGAGTTACTTCAGCCAGCGCGGTCGTCTCACGCCCGTGACAGACGACCAGTTCACCGTGGCGGTGACGGGCGCAGCCGGCTACATCGGGAGCCGCGTCGTGCGGCTCCTCCAGGACCACCACCCGGAGTGGACGGTGACCGCCCTGGACAACTTCTACCTCGGCGGTGTCCGCGAGATCGGCGACGTGTCGGTCGAACACGTCGACGTCCGGAACCGGGACCGGCTGGAGGATGCGTTGGCGGAGGCCGACGTGGTCGCCCACCTCGCGGCAGTCAGCGGCGTCGACGACTGCGAACGACAGCCGGATCTCGCGTACGAGGTGAACGTCACCGGGACGAACAACGTCGCGTGGTTCTGCCGGAAGAACGGTGCCGGGCTGATCTTCCCGTACAGCATGGCCGTGTTGGGTGACCCCGACCAGTTCCCGATCACGACGGACGCCCCGCGAGACCCGATCAACTGGTACGGCCGGACGAAACTGCTGGGCGAGCGCGCCGTCGAGTCGTTCGCTGACGGGGCGTTCCCCGCACACTGCTACCTCAAGTCGAACCTCTACGGCCGCCACACCGTCGACGGCCGGGAGGTGTCGAAGGGGACGGTCATCAACTTCTTCGTCGACAGGGTCGCCGCCGCCGAGCCGCTCACCGTGTACGAACCGGGGACACAGTCGCGGAACTTCGTCCACGTCGACGACGTGGCCCGGGCGTACGTCCACAGCGCCGAGCGGCTCCGACAGCAGTTGGCCGCCGGCGAGACTGGCGTCGAGCGCTACGAGATCGCCTCCGACGAGGACCCGAGCGTGATGACGGTCGCCCGACTGGTCCAGGAGCTCGCGGCCGAGGAGCTGGACGATGACGTGTCGGTGTCGCTCGTCGAGAACCCGCGCGAGGAGACGTTGGTCGACCAGTTCACGGTCGACACCACGGCGGCTCGCGAGACGCTGGGGTGGGAGCCGGACCACTCCGTCGAGGAGAGCGTCCGGCGACTGCTCCGCGAACTCGCCTGACCTGCGGCGGTCGTCCGCGTCAGCGGTACGGGTCCGTCTCGACGGTGTCGTGGTGCCAGGTGAGATCGAAGTACCGCTGGAACCCGGCGACAAACGAGTGGTTGTCGGTCACCGCGGCCTGGCGTTTGTACAACGGAATCTCCTCTTCTTCGACGAGTAACACGGCCTCGCCGGAGTCGTACGCCAGACTCGGGTCCGCGAGTGTCCCTCGCCACGGGAGCTTGGTCGCGGCGAACCTGATCTGGACTGCGGGGTACGACTCCCTGACCGTCGCCACCGTGTCGCGTTGCCGACGACGGTTCTCCGTCGAGAGCTGCTCCGGGTCGAGACACAACACTCGCACCGTCACCCCACGGTCGAGCGCGTCTGCGAACGCCGGCTCGACGGACTCGAAGTAGTCGAAGCTCTTCGTGAACACGTGGACCCGGTCGTCCGCGTCGGCGTACAGCCGGCGGGTCTCCCGCTCGCTCGGCTCACCGACGCTGACGACATGGAACAACTCCTCCGTCGGTGACGTGTCGTCGTCGGCCTGTTCGTACACTGGCTGGAACGTTGTCAGGAACTGCTCGCGTGTGTGTTTGATCTCCTGCCGGTAGCTGGTGAACTGCTGGCGTCTCGTCTCGACGGCGGTGTCGAGAATCTCGTCGGGCGGCTTCGGCTGGAACTGTTTGGGCCGCCCGGGGATCACCTCGACGTAGCCGGCGTCGGCCAGGTCGTCCAACGCCTCGTAGATGCGCGGTCGCGGCACACCGGTCGCCTCGGCGAGATCCGGCGCGGTCGTCCGTCCCAACTCCAACAGCCGTTCCAACGACTGCTCCTCGTACTCCGTCAGCCCCAATATCCCCAGGAGCTCGTCCGTCTCGTCGCTCACACCCGTCTGGTCGCCGCGACGGTTCATCAGTCCTCCGCGTCTCCCGACTCCCCGGCGCCCACCCACGTCACTTTACTGCTCGCCACAGCCATCACGGATCATGTTCGGAACCAGCGGCGTTCGCGGTCCGGTCGGCGAGACGATCACCGCGGCGACGGCGTTGTCGGTCGGGCGTGCGCTCCCATCGTGTGGCTACGAGACGGTCGTCGTCGGCCGCGATCCGCGCGAGACCGGCCCGACACTCGTGGACGCGCTCGCGGCCGGCGTCCGGGAGTGTGGCGGCGACGTGATCGAGTTGGGGCTGGCGGCGACCCCGACTGTCGCCCGGGCCGTCGGCTGGCACGACGCCGACGCGGGGGTCGCGGTGACGGCCTCACACAACCCCGCGCCCGACAACGGCATCAAGCTCTGGCGACCGGACGGCCAGGCGTTCGACGAGTCACGCCGCGCCGAGATCGCCGACCGTGTCGCGGCCGACGACTACGAGTTCGCCGCCTGGGACGCGTTCGGCGAGCGCCGGGCCGTCGACGACGCGACCGCGACCCACCGAGACGCGCTCGTCGCTCACGTCCGGGAGCTGTTCACAGACGAGACGACCGGTGGTGACACCACCACGACGGCCGGTGAGCCGCTCTCGGAGACGGTCGTCGTCGACGTGGGCAACGGCGCGGGACAGGTGACGGCCGCCGCCCTCGACCGGCTCGGCTGTGACGTACAGACGCTGAACGGCCAGCCGGACGGGCGGTTCCCCGGGCGGCCCAGCGAGCCGACGGCCGACAACTGCAAACTGCTCCAGACGACCGTCGCGGAGTCGGCGGCGACGGTCGGGATCGCCCACGACGGCGACGCCGACCGGATGCGAGCGGTCGACGAGAGCGGGACGTTTCTGGCCGGCGACGACCTGCTCGCGATCTTCGCCCGCGCGGCGACCGAGCCGGGCGACACCGTCGCGGTGCCGGTAGACACGAGCTTAGCGGTCGCCGACACGCTCGCCGAGCGAGACGTGTCCGTCCGGCGGACGGCCGTCGGTGACGTGTTCGTCGCGCAGGCGACCGCCGACGACCACGTGACCTTCGGCGGGGAACCCTCCGGCGCGTGGATCTGGCCCACGGAGACGCGGTGTCCCGACGGGCCGTTGGCGGCCTGCCGGCTGGTCGCGCTCGTCGCCCGCGAGGGGCCGTTGTCGGGGCTCGCCGCCGGCGTCGCCTCATACCCGATCCGCCGCGAGAACGTCGAGACCGACCGAAAGGCGGCCGTCGTCGACGGCGTCGCGGAGCTGGTGGCCGACCGGTACCCGGCGTCGGCGGTCGACCGACTCGACGGGGTTCGGGTGGAGACGGACGCCGGTTGGTTCCTCGTGCGCGCGAGCGGGACACAGCCCTTGGTTCGTGTGACCGCCGAGGCACGCGACGCCGACGAGGCCGACGCCCTCCTCGCGACGGCGACGGGGTTGGTCGAGCGAGCGCAGGCGACGGCGACGGAACGCGACGCGTCGTGACAGGAGGTCAACGCGTCTGCCCCCGCACCAATCCGTACAGATTCAAGTACCGTGACCCGCCTCGGTGGGGTAGACCGATGGATCGGGCACTGCTGGTCGCCGTCGTCGTCGGCCTCGTGCAGGGGATCTTCGAGTGGCTGCCGATCTCCAGTGAGGGGAACGTCGCGCTCGCGTTGTCGGTGTTGGGGCGGTCACCCGAGGAGGCGGTCGCGTTCGCGTTGTTCCTCCACGTCGGCACCGCGTTGTCCGCGACCGTCTACTACCGTGGTCGAATCGCCGAGCTGGTACGAGCGCTCCCGACGCTGTGGTCCGGCGAGACCGGGCAGTCGAGTGACGACCCGACGAGCGCCCAGTCGAGTGGCGACCCGACGCGCGACCGACCGACGCTCGGCTTCCTGATCGTTGCCACCGCCGCCTCGGGCGTCGTCGGGATCGGGGCCTACGAGACCGTGATCGGGGCGGTCTCCGAGACTGGCGGCGGGTTGTTCGTCGCGCTCGTCGGTGTCTTACTGGTCGGGACGGGGCTGTTCCAACGGCTGTCGGCCAACCGCGCGGCCGAGACGCGGCGTGAGCCGACGCTCGTCGATGCGGTGCTCGTCGGCACCGGGCAGGGACTAGCGATCCTCCCGGGCGTGTCACGCTCTGGGACGACGACGGGGCTGTTGTTGCTGCGCGGCTACGACGAGTCCCGGTCGTTCGAGCTGTCGTTTCTCCTGTCGATCCCGGCGGCGCTGGGCGCCGGCGTGTTGGCGTACGCCGACACGGGGCTCCAGGCGACGCCGTTGGCGGCCGCCGTCGCGTTGGGTGTCGCGGCCGTCGTCGGCTACGCGACCATCGACGCGCTGTTGCGCGTGGTCGAGCGGGTGGCGTTCTGGGGCGTCTGTGTCGGGCTCGGCGGACTGGCGGTGGTCGGCGGGCTCGTGATCGTGGTGTGAACAGTTCACCGATCGAATATTTCGACGTTCGAACGACCAAACACTGATTACCGGCCGCACGCACTACTGCGACGAGCGGGGATGACGGGGACAAACCAACCGAGTGACACGGGGGACTACGACGGGGCCCGACAGGACAGTTCCGGTTCGGCGGTGCTGGGAGCGATCAAACGCGTCCCCGCCTGGGTCCGTGGCTCGCGGCTCTACGAGTGGCTGACGGCCGAACCGGAGCCGGAGGTGATCGTGATCGACCTCCGAGAGACGTACACGGTCGGGCCGTTCATCAGGCTGCTCGACGCCGTCGTCGACCGACTCCAGCCGTACTGGGAGGAGTCGACACCCAGGCGACTTCTCGACGCCGCGGTGCGCGCCGGCGAGCGTGCCGCCGAGACGCGTGTCGGTGGGCTCGCGCTCGAACTTCTCGCGCCGCCGGAGCCACCGGAACGGGAACGGCGAGCAGACGGCGGTGACGAGCCAGACGAGACGAACGACACCACCGACGGAGACGATCCGTCCGCGCCACCACGCTGGCGAACGGCGGCAGAACGACGCGACCAGAAGTAGCCGTCTGCGCGACCGCGAGTAGGCTCCCACCGCGACTACGACGAGCAGTGTCCGTCGTCACCCGCCGACACTGACGACCGTCACCTCCACCGTCACCGTCCCCAGATCGAGCACGACCGTCTCTCCCTGTTGGAGTGTTTCCCCTTTGAACCGGACGCTGTCGGAAGTCTGACGCACCCGGAGATCCGCGGTGATCGTCACGTCGCGCAGTGTCGGGTGGTCGAACACACCGAGATCGCCCCGGTCCCCGCGGATCAACACCGTCGACGGCTCGCGGGAGACGTTCGTCACTCTGGCCAACACCTGCTCGCCGGAGCGTTCCGTCATCCCCGGGCGGATCGCCCGTGCGAGGTCGTCGCGAACCTCGTCGAGTCGGAGCGTGACGGTCCGTGTTGTCGCGGTGCCGCGTTGTTGTGTGGTGCCGACGCGGTCGATCTGGCCGGCGAGCTGGTAGTCGTCGGTCCGGAGTGTGAGCTGCCCGCTCTCGGTAACGAAGTTGCCGCCGAACTGTGGGCGTTCGCCGTAGCCGACCGTCTGGAGCGAGAGCCCGACCGCGACGCGCTTGCGGTCCGGATTCGCCGTCCCGAACACGGAGACGTTCTCGACGGTCGCTGTCGACCGGCCGGCGACACGGACCCGGTCACCCGCCGAGAGCCGCTCTGCGGTGTCGACGCCCACCGTGTCCCGGACGAGCACGGTCGTCTCCGTCCGGTCCAGCCCACCGCCGACGCGGTCGATCTGCCCAGAGACAGTGTACTCCCCGGTGTCGAGCGACAGCGTCTGTCCCCGACGTACTGGCGTCCCGGCGAACTGTGCGTCGCCACCGCGTTCGACGGCCGTGAGATCGACCGCGAGGAACGCGACACGCGCGTCCGGATCACCGGTCGTGTAGACAGTGGCGTTCCGGATCGTCGCGACTGTCTGCCCGCCGATCGTCACGCCGTCGCCCGGCGCAATTTGGCGCGCGCGCTCGGCTGGGAGGCGTGTCCGAACCACGACCTGCCGGTCCGTCGTCTGGAACGGTTCGCCGATCCGTTCGATCTGACCGTCGACGGTAAACTCGGCTGTCGAGAGACGAAGGTCCTGGTTCTCGCGTACCGGCGATCCGGCGAACTGCGGGACACCGTCGCGGACGATTGTCCGGAGGTCCACGGTGAGGAACGCCAGCCGTTCCGTCGGGTTGTTCGTCGGTTGGACGGTGACGTTCTGAATCGTCGCGGCCGTCCGCCCGGCGACGCGCACAGTGTCACCCGCGTTGAGTGCTGCTGCCTCGTCGGCCGCGACCCGGTCGCGGACCGTCACGACGGTTCGATCCTGTCGGAGCGTCCCGTTCCCGCCGAGCGCGCGGATCTGTCCGTCGACCTGGTACGCACTCGTGGCGATCTGGAGCGTCCGGCCGAGCCTGGGTGGCCCGCCGTCGTAGCTGATGCTGTCGCCGGCCGCCTCCCCGGTGAGCCGGACGCCGACCACTACCCGGGTGTCACCGCCCGCCGGTGTCGTGTACACGTCCGTGATCCGGAGCTGTGAGAGGCTGGTCGGGCCGTAGCCGTCTCCCTCTTGAATGGCGTCGACGACGAACGCCGGCTGCGTACCGAGATCGAGCGTCGCGTTCACCGTCGCGGTCGTCGGCTCTGGGTCTGGCTCTTCGTCCTGCCCGAACACCAGCGCTGCGCCTGCAACGACAACCGCGAGCACCACGAGCATCACCAGCGCGTCGATCACGTTCACGCGGCCGAACAGGTTGCCGTTCTCGTCGATGAGTTCCACAGTGGTCCCTCACTGTTCGGCGTGAGTGGCAGTATAAAAAACGATTGTGGAAACGCACCGCCGCGCCCACGGAGCCGGCAGATTGAAGTTACTGCCTCCAAGTTACTCACAGTATGAGTAACAGACACCGACCGGAAGCGGAACACCTCGATGTCGAGGACGGCTGTGGCTGTACGGAACTGTGGGAGCACACGAGCGAACAACGCGACACGGACGCAGACGCGGGCACAGACGAGTGACACCGCCACGCGGCGGGGGAAAAAGGTAACCCGTCCGGTCGAGAGAACGCGAGTATGCAGATTGACTCGGCGGTCGTCCTCGCGGCGGGCGAGGGGCGGCGGCTCAGACCGCTGACCCGATTTCGCCCGAAACCGATGTTGCCGGCCGGCACGCGCCCGATCCTCGAACGCGTGTTCGACGCGTTGATCGACGCTGGCGTCGACGACCTCCACGTCGTGGTCGGCTACCGCCGGGACCGCGTCCGCAACCACTTCGGCCCGACGTACCGCGACCGGACGATCACCTACCACACCCAGAAGACACAGTTGGGTAGCGGGCACGCACTCTTCCAGGCGGCCGACGCCGTCGACGACGACTTCTTAGTTGTCAACGGCGACGAGGTAGCGACGACGAACGCCGTCGAGCGGGTGATCGAGACACACTCCCGGGAGAGTGTCGCAACACTCGCCGTGGTCGAGGGTGAAGACAGCCGCGAGTACGCGGGTGTCGAACTCGACGGCGGTCGGCGAGTGACTACACTCGACGAGACACCGGAGCCGGGTGCGTACGGGCTGTTCAACGCCGGCGTGTACGCGTTCGGCCCGTCGGTGTTCTCTGAGATCGAGGCGACACCTCAGACGAACGGGGAGCGTGCGCTGTCGGACACACTCGTCCGACTCGTCGAACGCACTGGGAGTGTCTGTGGGGTTCGGGTCGACAGTCCCCGGGCGAAGGCGACGTACCCGTGGGACCTGCTCGAACTCGCGGCGGTGTCGCTCGAAGGGCCGACCACGGACGAGACGGGAGCCGGACGGGAGACCGCGGTTGCCGACAGCGCGTCCGTCCACGAGGACGCGACGCTCCGGCCACCGGTCGCCGTCGCGAACGACGCGGTCGTCGAGGCCGGTGCCGTCGTCGGCCCCGACGTGGCGTTGGGAGCGAACACGACCGTTGCGGCCGGGAGCACACTTGTCGGCTGTGTGATCGACCAGGACACGCGCGTCGGCGAGAACACCACCTTACTGGACACCGTCACCGGGACCGGTGTCGAGATCGCCGCTGGCGTGACGGTGCCCGGTGGGCCGGGCGACGTCCGCATTGACACGACGGTGTATGAGGATCGGCCGTTGGGTGCAGTGGTCGCCGACAGGGCGACCGTCGGCGGCGGCGCGACGCTCGCGCCCGGGGTGCTCGTCGGGCCGGAGGCGACCGTTAGTCCGGCCGCGACCGTCAGAACCAACTTGGAGGCGTCGACAGAACTACGTCAGTAATGTGCGGAATCATCGGCGTCGTCGGACACGACGACACGCTCTCTGTCGTTCTCGACGGGCTCTCGACGCTGGAGTACCGCGGCTACGACTCCGCAGGCGTCGCGCTCACCGGCGACGAGGTCGAGGTGGCGAAACGCGAGGGGAAACTGGAGGTGCTGCAGGAGTTGCTGTCGGGGCGTGCGAGCCCGCCGTCCGGATCGGTCGGCGTCGGCCACACCCGCTGGAGCACGCACGGCCCGCCGACGGACGCGAACGCCCACCCGCACACCGACGATACGGGACGGGTCGCGGTCGTCCACAACGGGATCATCGAGAATTACCAACACCTGCGGGACGAGCTCTGTGACGACGGCGTCACTTTCGAGAGTGACACCGACACGGAGGTCGTGCCGAAGCTCGTCGCGGCCGCGCTCGACGACGGTCACGGTCCGGCGGCGGCGGTCCGTCACGCCGTCGAGCGGCTGGAGGGGAGCTACGCGATCGTCGTCACGATCGCCGGGGAAGACCGGCTGTTCGCCGCGCGCGAGGACTCCCCGCTCGTGCTCGGACTGGGGGAGGAAGCGTACTACCTCGCCAGCGACGTGCCGGCGTTCCTCGAACACACCCGCGAGGTGGTGTACCTCGACGACGGGGAGTTCGTGACGATCGGCGCAGACGGCTACCGCGTGACCGACACGGACAGCGACCCCGTGGAGAAGTCATCGACAACCGTCGACTGGGACGCCGAACAGACCGGGAAAGGGGGGTACGACCACTACATGCTCAAGGAGATCCACGAACAACCGACGGCGCTCCGACAGAGTCTGAGTGGCCGGACCGACCCATTGGCGGGCCGGGTGATGCTCGAAGAGGTCGAGGGGCTGACGCGGCCGGAACATGTCCAGTTCGTGGCCGCGGGCACCTCGTATCACGCCGGGCTGTACGGCGCGGAGCTGTTGCGGCGGGCGGGTGTGCCGGCCTCGGCGTATCTCTCCAGTGAGTACGCGACCTCGCCCGCGCCGGTGTCGAAGGCCACGCTCGTCGTCGGGGTGACACAGAGCGGGGAGACGGCCGACACGCTGTCGGCGCTGCGGGCCGCGCGCGACCGCGGTGGGGAGACGCTCGCGTTGACGAACGTCGTCGGCTCGACTGCGGCCCGGGAGTGTGCCCACGCGCTGTACATCCGCGCCGGCCCGGAGATTGGCGTCGCGGCGACGAAGACGTTCTCCTCGCAGTTGGTGACGCTGAACCTCCTCGTCGAACACCTCACTGGTCAGGACGCTGGGACGCGGGGCCTGATCCCGGCGTTGCGCGGTCTCCCGGACGATCTCCAGTCGGTGTTGGATCACGAGGAGACGACGAGTGTCGTCGACGACTACCTCGGGAAGGAGTCGTTCTTTTTCGTCGGCCGTGGGCTCCACCACCCCGTGGCGTTGGAGGGGGCGCTGAAGTTCAAGGAGATCACCTACGAACACGCCGAGGGGTTCGCCGCGGGCGAGCTGAAACACGGGACGCTGGCGTTGGTGACCGAGGAGACACCGGTGTTCGCGGTCGTGACCGGTGACGACGAACGCGCGCGGAAGACGATCGGGAACGTGAAGGAGGTGCAGGCGCGCGGCGCGCCGGTCGTGGCCGTGACGGACGGCGTGTCAGAGGTGGAGCGGTACGCCGATCGGGTGTTGCGGGTGCCCGAGACGCACGAGCGGATGTCGCCGGTGTTGGCGAACGTCCAGCTGCAGTTGGTGGCGTACCACATGGCCGACCGGTTGCACCGGTCGATCGACAAGCCGCGGAACCTGGCGAAGAGTGTGACGGTGGAGTGAGTAGTTGTTCTCGGGACCACTGTACTTTGGGTACCCCGACGGTCGCGACCGCGCCGAACAGTTCCTTTGTGAGTCAAAGGCTGAAGTTCCCGTGCAGTGCTAACGCGCCCCACTGTGCTCTTCCACAACATCTAGTAGAGTCACCTCCAGCCGTATGCGGAGGCTTCATTAGCCGACTCACCCACCAGCCAGCATGGTCGACGCCCGCGACGTGGCCGACCTCCTCGCCGAGCGTCCGGATCTCGAACCTGCCCTCCAGGCGATACTCGAACCGGATCCACCGTGGGACTTCGACGACGTTGATACCGACTCAGGTGCGTTCGGGGAACTGGTATCACACGGAATCGTTGAGGAGGACGAAGACGGCTACCGTGTCGCCGACCCAGGTGCGGTTCAGGCTGCGCTCGAACAACCGGACACCACCGATCTATCGCAGGGCACGGACGCAGACGAACTCACACACCGCATCCGTCTCCCGAACATACGAACGGTCGTCGCAGTCGCTGGTGGACTCTTACTTGTCGCGTTGTTTCGTCTCACCTCCTTCACGAACGTGTTCCGTGGTGACGACACAGTGTTGTCGGCGAACGATCCGTACTACTACCGATACCTGATTGAACAGTCACTCGCATCCGGCGAACTCGGACTCGCAGAGCTCCCGAGATCAGTCACGAAGGGTGAGCCCTTGTTCGTCGCCACGCTCCAGATCGTTTCCGACCTCGTAGGCGGAACTCCCGACGCAACAGGCCTCGTTTTAGCGTGGTACCCCGTCGCCACAGCTGTCCTCACTGGAGTCCTACTACTCGCACTCGTCACGACGCTCACGGACGACAGACGAGTCGCGTTCGCGGCACTCCTCATGTTCGCGCTCACTCCGAGCAACGCCTTCCGAACGAGTCTCGGCTTCGCGGACCACCACGCGTTCGACTACCTCTGGCTCACACTGACGGCTCTCGCCGTCGTCGTCCTCACCGTTGAGACGACTCGCCGCGACACGCCACGACTCACACGCACAACAGCCGGTGTCTTCGCTCTCGTCGCCGGCGTCGCGGGCCAGACACTCGCATGGGAGGCTGGCCCGCTCCTGCTCGTCCCGCTCGGTGTGTTCCTCGCACTCGACAGTCTATTTGCTGTTCAGACCGGACGCTCGCCCGCACGCACGCACGCACCGACACTCCTCGGCATCGGCCTCGGGGCCGCGGTCGTCTGGACGGCACACACGACACTTGAGTGGCACACACCACTCGTCGCTGTGTCCCCAGCGCTGTTGTTCGGCGGCGGCGTCGCGGCCACAGCAGTCGGAGAGGTGGCGTACCGCGCCAACGTTCCAGCGGTTGCCCCCGCGGTCGTCGAACTCGGCGGAGGGATTACGGCCCTCGTCGTCCTCCCCGGACAGTACCCAGAACAGTGGGAACGGGTCGTCAGGAACGTCAACACCAAGCTGCTCCGGACGGATGCGATCGCCGAGACAGGTGGGTTGTTCGGCGAGTCGTTCGGCTGGCTCCTCCTGTTCGGATTCGTGTTTCTCCTCGCGATCCCGTATTTCGTTGTCTTCACTCGCCGCGCAGCCGAACGTCCGGGCTGGACACCACTCGTCGTGTACGCGTGGTACTTCGTCGCGCTCGCAGTCGTCCAGATTCGGTTCGCCGGCCAGATGGCACCGTTCGTCGCCGTGTTTGCCGGGGTCGGCTTCGTCGCGCTCGCGGAATGGGTCGATGTCATCGACGAACCGCCCGCAGTAATCGGAGACGCCCCAGACGCTGTCCGCAACCTCACACTCCCGGATCGTGCGACCATCCAGTCTCTCGTCGTGTTGTTCCTCCTCGTCGGCAGCCTGAGCTTCGTCCAGATCCCGGTCAAGACGGGCCAGCTGACACACACGGACGCCCAGTACGAGACGGCGTCGTGGATGGCGGACCACGCCGACGACCGCGAGATGGAGTACCCGGACAGCTACGTGTTCAGCCAGTGGGGTGACAGTCGGTTCTACAACTACTTCGTGAACGGCGAGTCTCAATCGTTCGGCTTCGCTCGCTCGAACTACGATGTGTTCCTCTTCGGAACTGACGCACAGCAGTGGTACGAGCGACTCCGTGACAGGGTAGGATTCGTCGTCGTCCCTCCAGAGGCAGTCGGGAACGCGACGATGATCGGGACGAGACTCTACCAGACGGACGGGAGTCGAACCGAGGCGACCCCGGGGCTCGCTCACTACCGCCTCGTGTTCGTCTCCGAGGACGCTCAACAGAAGGTGTTCACGCTCGTCCCCGGAGCGAGAATCGTCGGCGAGGCTCGGCCCAACCAGACGCTCACTGTCGAGACCGACGTGACTGTCGGCTCGTACGACACCACCTACGAGCGAGAGGTACAGACCGGACCGAACGGGAACTACAGTGTGACCGTCCCGTACGCGTCCGAGTACCGTGTCGCCGGCGAGTCAGTCACAGTCACCAAGACGGACGTACAGAACGGAGCGGCGGTCACCGTCGAGTGACTCGGGGCCGGCATTCCACCCCAGTTCAACGACGGTAGTAGTCGACGCCCGTGACGACCACGGCAGTCGACAGAACCACCGCGAGTACGCGAGGGTCGGCGCTCACGTACAGCTCTGGCGTCGGGGGCTGCACCCACACGGGGTACAGCCAGAACCCTCCCGTGCCGTCGGCGAACACCCTAGCCCCGTCCACGACGAGCGACGTGAGCCCACCGAAAATCAACAGTCCGTACACCTCTCGCCACACTCCCCGGTCGAACAGAATCGTGATCCCGGCGGCGACCACGACGACCCCACCGAAGGAACTGATCGGCGCGTACTCGAACGGGACTCCGAGCACCCCTTGCACGACAGATTCGTCGATCACCAACCCGACTTTCACGAGATCCGGCATCGCGGCTCCGCCCATCGCAATCGGTACCCAGTGTCGCGGAAACCCCACACGCCACCGCGCGACAGTCGCCAACACGTACGCCACGAGGACGTGCGTCAGGAGATCAGCCATCTCGCACCTCGAACGCGAGTCGCTCCGTGTCGATCCGCCAGTGTCTGAAGAACGCGACGAGCACCAGTCCGGCACCGAGCGCCGACACCCCGTACTTGTACAGCCGAGACCCCTCCGACGACTCCACCACGACGACTCGATCCGCGACGAGCACGCCGTCGGGACGCACGACCCCGAGCAGCTGAACGGTCCCGCCAGGGTCGACAGTCGCGTCGAACGACCGGACACGGAGCGTGTACGTCCCGGCGTCGGCGTCGACCCGAATCCGGGCTGTCTCGTCGTCGACGGAGACGACAGTCCCGAACAGGAACGTCTCCTGGCCGACGTGTGCGTCGTAGTCGGTCGCCAGTTCGTCGTCGGTGGGGTACGGCCACTGCTCTTCGAACGTCGCGTCGTAGTGGACACCCATCCCGGCGACACAGACGACAACCAGACAGAGTACAGTGAGACGGTGTCGGGGCCTCATGCCTCAGACTGCGGCAGATACTCGCTTCAATCCTGTGTTCGCGCGCGAACCACGAACAGTTACCCGCCCGCCCCGAGAGACGGCACCCGTGCAGACAGTACTCCTCGCCGCCGGCCAGGGGACCCGGATGCGACCACTGACCGACGACCGACCAAAGCCGACGCTCCCGGTCGCGGGCGAACCGATGGTCGCCCGCACGGCACGGACTGCCGCCGCCGCAGGCGCGAGCCGGTTCGTCGTCGTTGTCGGCTACCGGGCCGAGGCGGTCCGTGACGCACTCGGTGACGAGATCGCCGGCGTGCCAGTCACGTACGTCGAACAACCCGACCAACGCGGCACCGCCGACGCGGTCCGGGTCGCCACACCGGCACTCGACGACGCGCCGTTCGCGGTGCTCAACGGCGACACGCTGTGTGACGAGCCGTCGCTGGCCCGACTGTTCGACGGTGGCCCCGCCGTCGGGAGCCACCGCGTCGACGATCCGACACAGTACGGCGTGTTGCAGACGAGCGACGACGGCGAGACGGACACTCCCCGCGTCACCGGCGTCGTCGAGAAGCCCGCAGAGCCCCCGTCGAACCTGATCAACACCGGCGCGTACGTGTTCCCCGCACGCGCTCGTGACTGGCTGGACGTGTCCGAGAGCGAACGCGGCGAGGCGGAGCTGACGGACGTACTGGAGCGTGTCGCGGACGCCGAGACGGTGCGTGCGGTGCCGTTCGATCGGTGGCTCGACGTGGGTCGCCCGTGGGAACTGCTCGAAGCCAACGAGTGGTTCCTGTCGGAGCTCGACCGCCAGGTCGCCGACGACGCGACGGTCCACGCCGACGCCGATCTCCGGGGAGACGTGGTCGTCAAGGACGGTGCCGAGATCGACGCCGGCGTCGTGATCGAGGGGCCGGCGCTGATCGCCGCGGGCGCGAGCGTCGGGCCGAACGCCTACGTCCGCGGGGCGACGTACGTCGGGAGGGACGCCAAGGTCGGCCACAGCGTCGAGGTGAAGAACAGCCTCCTGTTCCGGGGGGCGACCGTCGGCCACCTCTCGTACGTCGGTGACAGCGTCTTGGGTCGCGAGGTGAACTTCGGTGCCGGGACCACCGTCGCGAACCTCCGACACGACGACGCGGCCGTCGAGACGACGGTCAAAGGCCAGCCTGTCTCGACGGGTCGCCGGAAGTTCGGTGTCGTCTGCGGCGACGGGGTGAAGACCGGCATCCAGACGAGTCTGAACGCCGGCTGTGTGCTCGACAGCGACGAGACGACGATTCCCGGGCAGCGGGTTCTCTGAACTGGACGCTCGGGCGGACTCACGGTCTTGCCCCCTGGAACACTGCCGCAGTAGTGCCTCTCGCTTGCCGACTGTGGTAACGGAATTATTAAATAACACGGCTGTCCGATCTACTACGATGGCTGGTGGGTGGCGGTACCGTCTCTTGGCTGTCACCGGAACGGTCGGCCTCTCTGCACTCACGATCCTCGTCGCGAACAGCACGTGGACACAGTCACTCGCCGCGATGGTGCCGATCTTCTCCCGACTCTCTGCGAACCCGGCCGTCTCAGACGCCGAAGTCGTGTTCGAGGTGGTGACGGGGACGGCGGTCGTCACTGCCGCGTTCGTGCCGTTGTACAAGCCTCGGTCCCGCCGCATCCTCGACACGATCACACTGAGTGTCCGCCGTCTCGCTCTCGCGGTAACCGTTCTCGCAACGATCGGGTACTTCGACTACACGTTCCGACTCCCACGCCTGACGCTCCTCGTTGTTGCGCCGATCCTGCTCGTGGGCCTCCCCGCGTGGTTCGTCGCGATCCGGCGTCGGTCGACGGACGAGGCGTCCCGAGCGGTCGTCGTCGGGAACGATCCGGATCAGATCGAAATGATCGGTGGATCGACGGAACTCCCGGTCGTCGGGTACGTCTCACCACCGAACGTCACGCGCGTCTTGGAGGGACACACCGGTAAACCGACGGAGAAGCTCGCGACAGACGGTGGTACCCAGGTCGGTGAACACGGGTGTCTCGCCGGGCTGTCCAAGCTCGACGAGGTGTTCGTCGACTACGACATCGACACCGCAGTTCTCGCGTTCACCGAGTCAGACAGACGCGAGTTCTTCGGTGCACTCGGCGAGTGTTACGACCACGGTGTCGCAGTGAAAGTCCACCGTAACCACGCCGCTGCGGTGCTCACGAACGGTGTCGGCGGTGACACCGTCGATGTGGACCTCCAGCCGTGGGACTGGCAGGACCGAGTGGTCAAGCGGGCGTTCGACCTGGCGTTCGCCGGTACGGCCCTCTTCGTTCTCGCACCCGTGATCGTCGTCATCGCACTCGCGATCAAACTCGATGACGGTGGGTCGATTCTCTACACACAGGAGCGTACTGCCGCTCTCGGCGAGACGTTCCCCGTCCACAAGTTCCGCTCGATGGTCGAGAACGCCGAAAGCGAGACCGGCGCCACTCTGAGCGACGAAGACGCTGGTGGTGTCGACCCGCGTGTCACCGGCGTCGGTCGCGTGCTCAGACAGACACACCTCGACGAGATCCCACAACTGTGGGCGATTCTTGTCGGGCACATGAGCGTCGTCGGACCACGCCCCGAACGGCCGGAACTGGATACGGATATCCAGGCGACGGTCGCAGACTGGCAGAAACGGTGGTTCGTCAAGCCCGGCCTCACTGGCCTCGCACAGATCAACGACGCGACTGGCCACGAACCTGAAAAAAAGCTGGAGTACGATCTCAGATACGTCCGGGTGCAATCGTTCTGGACGGACGTGAAGATCGTCCTCAGACAGATCTTCCACGTCGTTCGGGACGCTTGGGCGTTGATCCGGTGAATCAGGACCGTCGCGCCGTGTGTGCTGTCACTCTGCGCTCGACGCGATTACCCTCGCCGCGATGTCCGACTGACGATCAACGGCAGGCTCTCGACGACGACGACGACTAACCGACCGGGGTGGAGTCAGACAGTCGCACATCTCGGTATCCACCGGGATGCGCTGAGAGTAGCTTCGACACGCATATCCCCCTCCTCACTACCTGTTCGCCTGTGCAAGACCAACGCGTCCTCGTCACAGGAGGGGCCGGCTTCATCGGCTCGAACCTCGCGAACAGCCTCGCCGAAGCCAACCACGTCACCGTCGTCGACGACGGCTACCTCGGCACGCCGGAGAACCTCCACGACGATGTCGAGTACGTCGAGGCGAGCGTCACGGACGACGACCTCCCGACGGACGTCGACGTGTTGTTCCACCTCGCGGCGCTGTCCTCGTACGCGATGCACGAGGAGGACCCCGCACGCGGCGCACGGGTCAACGTCGAGGGGTTCGTCAACACGGTCGAACAGGCGCGCCGCGACGGCTGTGAGACGGTCGTGTACGCGACCACCTCCTCGATCTACGGCAACCGGACGGAGCCGTCCCCGGAGACGATGGCCGTCGAGGCGAACACGGGGTACGAGGCCTCGAAGCTCGCCCGGGAACGCTACGCGGAGTACTTCCACAACTTCCACGACATGACCCTCGCGGGCCTGCGGTACTTCTCCGTCTACCAGGGGTACGGCGGCAGCGAGGGCCACAAGGGGGAGTACGCCAACGTGATCGCGCAGTTCGCCGAAGACGTCGCGAACGGCGACCAGCCGGAGCTGTACGGTGACGGCGAACAGACCCGCGATTTCACCCACGTCGACGACGTGGTGCGCGCGACCACGCTCGCGGCCGACCACGAACTCCAAGGAGTCTACAACGTCGGCACCGGCGAGCAACACAGCTTCCTGCACGTCGTCGATCTGATCAACGCGGAACTGGGTACGGACGTGGAGCCAGCGTTCGTCGAGAACCCGATTCCGGAGGACGTGTACGTCCATGACACGCTCGCGGACTACTCGCGGTTCCACGAGGCGACCGGCTGGGAGCCCGAGATCGACCTCGAAGCCGGGATCGAACGGGTCTGTTCGGAGTACACGAAGTAACGCAGGGGCCGTCGATAGCGGTAACACACCGACGGTGGCCCCCGCACGTCACTTGTGGCGATCGTCACCGCTGTTCTGGCAGACCGGAACGGGCTCGCCCGAGACACCTGCCAGAGCGAAAAGCCCGTACCGACGCCGGCCGAACACCCGGACATGCACCGACGGGCGGCACTCCGACGGCTCGGAGTCGGGAGCGCGGTGACGCTGGCAGGGTGTGCCGGACTCGGCAGCGAGGAGGAGCCGGCGAGCGTCGGCGAGTCCGTGCTCGTCGGGGACGACACCAAGCGCGTCGAGTACGTCGTCCGTCGCGTCCAGGCGCTCAACGCGCTCGGGCAGACGAACCCGCGGAACACTGCCGGGACCTGGGCAGTCGTCTCGCTGCGGGTCACCAACCGGACGACGGGCCCGTTGGAGATGACCCCCGACCCGTTCACCCTCGTCCGCGGGGACGGCCGAGAGTTCACCCCGTCGACGAGTGTGGTTCCGTACCTCGGCAGTGACGGTCGCGTCCAGGCGCGGGGCTTCAGCTTTCTCACGCTCGCGCCGGACTCCCCGACCGACGCCGCACTCGCCTTCGAGGTGTCGCCGGGAGACCGCTACACGCTCCGCATCCAACCGCTGGGGACGTTCTCCTTCGCCGACGCCGCCGAGATCGCGCTCGGTAAACTCGGCAGCAACGACCAGTCGGCTACCGGAACCGAACGTAGGACCGTCGCGGGGACGGACACTCCGAGCTGACGCACCCCTATCCCGACCGGCGGACGATCCACCGACGGCGACCCGACTACCTCGACCGTCGAGTTGTTCGTTTCGCCGACCGCGAGGCCGACCCGCCCGCCGGGCGGGACTGTGACGTTGCGTCGCGAGACGACCGTCCCGTTCGCGTCGCGGACAACCACCCTGACGGCCACGCCGTCGCCCTCTCCACCGACCGCGACACGCTCGTCGTCGACTGCGTCGACACCAGCGTCGGTCGTGCCGGCTGTGTCGTCGCCACCCAGACTCCCGTTGGTCGCCACGCTACTCGCGACAGACGCGTTGGCGACGGTCGTCCGGCCGCTCTCGGCGTCGACGAACCCGGTCCCGGCCGCCCCGTCGGCCGTCGCCGTCGAGATCTGCCAGTGGAGGCTCCCTTCGACACTCACCGGGACGGGGTCACCGGCCGTCCGCGTACCGAAGCCGGCGACCCGGTCAGACTGCGAGACGAGCCGCGCAGCGCGGTCGGGGCCGATCCGTGGCGTCCGGAACGACACCACGCCTGCCTCCCCGGTCTGGGCGTCGACGGCCCACAGCTGTTCGACACCCTCGCCGCCGGCTGTCGTCGGCATGAAGTACGTCAGCGACGGCGCGCTCGCGTTGCCCGTCGGCGCGGCAACCGGCCACTCGCCGGAGCCACCGGGGAACTCGCTCGGCCGCGGCGTGTCGCGCCCCCCACCGAGCGCACCGTCCACCAGCCCGTCACGGTACGCGAGTGCCGCGATCTCTCGACGGACGAGCGACGGCGGGTACACCGCCTGTCCCGCCAGCCGCTCGTCGTCCGCGACCGCGCTCGCGGAGACGAACTCCGTGACCCCCGACTGGTTGGTCAGCTGGACGCCGGCGAACTGTGGGACGGCGTACGGCTGTGGCACCGGGAACGCGCGGAACCGCCACTCGTGGCGGACGGTCGACTCCGCGATGTACGCCTCCCCGTCGTGTTCGAACACCACCCGCGTCGCGGGCTGTCGTTGGAGCGTCGGCTCCGCCAGCATCGCCTGGTACTCGTAGGCCCCAAGCCAGACGCCGCCGAGCCCGTTCCGGAACGGTGTCTCCCGGACGACCGGCGCGCCGGAGCCGTCGGCGGCGACGTACACCGCGCCGCGTTGTGACCCGGTCAGCCGCGACCGGAGTTCGTCGGGCACCACCGGGAACGACCACGCGTACGTCCCGTTCCGGTACGTGAGCCGGCCGTCGCGCGTCCCGAACCCCGGTTCCCGCACCTGTGCCCGCGCGGCGGTCGCGGCCGCCGACTCCGAGCGGGTCCGCGCGTTGGCTGTGGAGGTGTCCGGCACCGACCGCAACGCGGTCGTCTCGCGGTCGCTCCGGTCGGCCAACTCCGCACTCGCGTACGCGCTTCCGACCGCCGGTCCCAACACGACCGCGAACAGGACCGTGACGCCGACGACCGCGACGAGCACGGTCCGCCGCCAGTCGCCAGACAGCCGTCGTGCCGCGACCACCGTCGCGAGGCCGCCAACGAGGAGCCACCACGACAGACTGGGGGTCCCGACGACCAACCCGTACACCAGTCGTTGTGTCTCCGGGAGCAACAGTGCGACGAGTACGACCACGCCGGCGACGGCGACGCCGCCGGCGAGATACACCCCAGAGACGAGCAGTGCCCGTGCGCGGCTCCGGCTCGTCGGCCCCGCGCCCGTCCCCTCGCCGCTCATACGCGCTTTCCGGTGGGTCCGTCCCTCCCGGTTACCCCTCGTCTCTCTCGTCGTCTCACGCCTGCCGTTGTGCGGTGTGGGTGTTGAACCCTCGCCGGCCGACCCGCACCCTGCCGGCGCGACGCGCCGTCGGTCACTCCTCGGGGTCGGTCTTTGGCCCGAAGTACCGGTAGCCGGCAACAGACGCCCCGAGGAGCGCGGCGAGCAACACCGCCAGCGAGATCTCTGTCTGGTCAATCCGGCCGCCCAACTCCGTCGGCGGCTCCGCGGTCACCTGGATGAACTGGATCGCGGAGATGTCGAACCGGTGGGTCCCGTCCGGGCTGGTGACGATCACCTGCACGCCGTGTTGACCGGGCGTCTCGCCGGCGAGCGACTGTGTCACGGTCGTCGTCTCACCGGGTTGCAGCTCCGGCTGGCCGATGGGGATCACGCTGGTCGTGTTGTTCGGTCCGGCAGTGTTCATCGTCACCCGCGGCGCGACGAGCTGGTCACCCTGGTTTTCGAGTGTCACCTCGACGCTCCCGGTCTGGTTGACGACGAGCGTGTCGTCGGAGACCTGCACGTCCGTGAGACACACCTTCTGCCCGCCGTTCGCCTGGCACCGTTCGGTCGCACCTGCCACCGCCGTGACACCGGCGACTGCCGTGACGACCGCGAGACAACAGAGGAGGACTCCGATCCAACGCCGTCGTGTCATGCCCGGCGATTCCGCGGTGGCGCACAAAAAGCTGTCTGCGACTGCGCGGCTTTTCTGTGGCCGTGTGACCCCACGACTCTTGTCTCCCGGCACAGAAGCACACCCGATGGGGGACACGACGCGGGGGGGACAAAGCCGGTCCGAGCGCCGACGCGCACAGGCTGGCGTCGGAACGCTGATCCTGTTGATCGCGTTGCTGTTGATCGCCGCCATCGCCGCGGGTGTGTTCCTCAACGTCTCACAGGTGTTCCAGGGTCAGTCCGAGGAGACCGGCGAGGCGGTGCGTGAACAGCTCACCGGCGAGGTGTCGGTGGTGGCGACGACCGGCAACGTCACGACCGTCGACGGCACCACGGGCGTCGACCGCGTCCGGTTCATCCTCACGGTCGGTGGGTCGGGCCAACGGCTCGCCATCGACGAGACGCTCGTCGTCTGGGCCGGGCCGGACGGCTCCTACCAGCTGACGGCTGCTGGCGACCCCGACAACCCGGCGAGCATCGACGGCTCCGAGTTCGCCTACGTCGTCGAACAGGACAACGACGGCTCCGCGCCAATCGTCAACGCCGGGTCCGACCGGATCACGGTCGTCGTCCGCGTGGGGAGCTTCGGAACGGACGCCGTCGTCGAACCCGGCGACGCCGTCTCAGTGACGTTTGTCACCCCGGACGGCAGCCAAACTGTCGCCCGTATCTCTGTCCCGCAGTCGGTGTCTGGGCGCGACAGTGTCGTACTGTAGCCTCCGAGGCTCACCCGCCGTCGCTGCCTGCTCCAGAGTCGTCGACCCGGGACTTCGCCGTCTCGGCGTGACTGTCCGCGCGTCGTGTCGGCTCCGGCAGTTTGTAGCCGTCACACAGCCGTTCGACCAGATCCGTCGCCGTCGCCGCGCTCACCCGGTGGCCGGGGCTGACGTACACCGGGTTGATCACCGGGCGTTCGTCGTACTGCCGGGTCTGGAGCGCCGCCCCGATCACGGTGCCGTCGGAGGCGTCGACTTCGGCGTCTGCGCGGATCGGCGTGCGCCACCCCGCCGGTCGCCCGTCCGGGTCCGCGTCAAGCGTCCCACACAGCAGGCTCTTTGCGACACCGACCGTGGGCGCGTCGACCGCAACGCCGACGTGTGTCGCCAGCCCGGCCTGGCGGTAGTGGAGCCGGCCGCTCCCGTCGATCACGTAGACGTCGGGATCGGTCTCCAACGTCGCCAGCGCGGCGAAGATCGGGTTCCCCTCGCGGAAGGAGAGCAGTCCCGGCACGTACGGCAGCCGTGTCGCCGTGACTGCGTGGGTGCGCTCGATCACCTCGCTGCCGCGTGAGACGACGACCGCCGAGACCGCTCGGTCGTCGAGAAACGCCTGATCGACACCCGCGACGAGCGGTGGGTCACTCTCGGCTTCCGTGTCCGTACTGTCCGCCGATCCGCCGACAGCCCCGGGGTCGAAACCGAACTGGTCCGCGAAGACGGCCGTCTCCGCGATGTCGTGTTGGAGCTGCACCATCGCCTCGCGGTCGGCCGTCGGGTCCGGCCGGAACCGCGGCCGCGCGAGTTCGACCACGCTAGAACCGCCCGCGTCCCGGGCCACCGGGCCCGCCGGGACCGCCGGGGCCACCCGGACCACCCAGCCGGAGTTCCTCCGGCGCGCGCTTTTCACCCTTCACACGAGCGCCGTACGCGAGCCCGATCGCGAGCCCGGTGAGGTGCGCGAAGTGGGCGACCCCGCCGCCGCCGACGCTGGAGAACCCCGAGATCACCGAGAAGCCGGCGAACCCGAACGTCAACAGCCACAACGGCACCGGGAGCACGAAGTAGAGATACACCTTCATCCCCGGCCGGAGCACGGTCAACACGCCCATCACGGCCATGATCGCGCCCGAGGCGCCCAGCACACCCGTCGACACACCCTGGAACAACCCGATCCCGATCTGTGCGAAGCCGGCGAACACGCCCGCGACGGCAAACAGTGCGAGGAACCGCCGCGAGCCGAGTCTGCGCTCGACGACCGGCCCGAAGAAGTACAACGCGATGCTGTTGAACACGATGTGTTCGAACCCACCGTGTGAGAGGATCGAGGTGATCCACGTCCAGACGAACTCCGGGTTCGCTCCGGTGAGCACGAACGTCGCGCGCCACAACGGGTCGGCGAACGGCGGCCCGTCGATCCCCACCGCCGGGAACAACAGGTACTGGAACAGGAACGTCACCCACATCAGCCCCAACACGGTGTAGCTGACGTTGCCACGGAAGTACCCCAACAACCCGCCCGTGCTGGTCGCTTCCGCGACCGACGACCGGACGGTGTCGACGACACTCCCCCCGCCGGGCCGGGAGGACTCGTCGAGTGAGTCGTCGAAGTCGGACTCGAACACACCCTCTGGGTCGTCCCACCCGGACTGCAACCCCGGACAGCTGTGGTTCTCAGGGAGTCTGTGTTCCCCACAGAACGTCTCCCCACAGCGGTCACACTGGTACGGCAAGTTCTCGTACTCGCCGCACTCGCTGCACTCGGCCATTACACGCAGTTGTCTCGCGGTCGGTATATCCTTTCGGCTCCCCTGCGCGCGGTGAGGACGACCCAACCGCCGGTCACTCTGTGCCGGTCGCGCCGTCTGCGCCTGCACTGGCGTCTGTGTCTGCACCAGCGTCTACGTCGTCTGACTCCCCCAGATTCGTCGGGACGACCGTCGGATGGTCCACGCCCACCGCCGGCCTGTCACTGGTTGCCATCACGACGCCGTACGCCGTCGGCACACAAGAGATTACCCATGGGCATAACGCATCCGAGCCGACCGTCGGATGCACACGAAGAATACACCGCCGCTCAAACCGCCCGCGGGCGTCGACTGTGGGGGCGTCGATTGCGGGGGCGTCGACTACGCGGACTCCGACTACGCTGGCGTCGATTGCGGGGGTTCCGACTACGCGAACTCCTCGTCGTACAGCTCCTGTGCGTGTTCGATCGCGTCGAGTGCGGCCTGACGGTCCTCGAACCCGAGCGTCTCGACTTCTTTTCCTTCTTCCAAGTTCTTGTAGGTCGCGAAGAACTCCTCGATCTCGTCGAGGGTCTGCTGGGGCACGTCGTCGAGGTCCTCGATGTGGTCGTAGCGTGGGTCCTCACTCGGGACAGCGATCACCTTGTCGTCCTGTTCGCCGTCGTCGTCCATCCCCATCAACGCGACCGGACGCGCCTCGATCACACAGCCGGGGAACGTCTGGTCTTCCACGAGCACGAGCACGTCGAACGGGTCACCGTCGTCGTAGTACGACTGCGGGATGAACCCGTAGTCTGCCGGGTAGTGGACGTTCGAGTGGAGCACCCGATCTAACACGACGCCGGGCACATCCTTGTCGTACTCGTACTTGTTGCGCTCGCCTTTGAGACACTCCACGACTGCGTAAATCTCCTCGGGCGCGTCCGGCCCCGTTTCGAGGTCCTCCCAGAGGTTCGTCATGCCCCCGAGGATTCGGTGATTTCCGGCAAAGTCCTTTCTATTCGCCGCCGCGTGCCCGCTCGTGACCCGGCGGCCCACCCTCGCGGTCTGGCGACCCGTCCTCCCGATCCGGGGGCAACGACACCCCGGTCCGGGCGCGCCGGCGCGCGAGATAGAACAACCCGGTCGGGACGGCCAACACCCAGCCGGCGGCGGCGTACCACAACGCCAACGGCTCCCACGGCGCGTCGGACCGCCGCACCGCCGTCGCGTCCGCGTAAAACGCGACCGGCAGGACGACGAGCCGGAGGAACGCCGCGGCTCCGCCCAACGCCAACGCCGGCGCACCGACGGCCACGTTCACCGGCCGCGGCAACCCCGTCGTCGTCGTGACGAACGCCTCCGCGCCCGCCAGCGTGAGAAACGGCCCGCCGAGCGCGGTTCTCGCGAGCGCGGTCGGTGCTGGCAACTCGGAGAGTGCCGTCGCCACCCCGCCGGCGGTCGTCCCGACGACGACCGCGACCCCGACCGCCAGCCACCAGTTCGAGGCGACACGCTGGCCCTCATAGCGCAACACCGAGGGTCGCAGCGGTACTCGCGGGTTGCCGACGTGCCGACCCCGGAGGTAGAGGTAGTAGAGACACGTCGGCGTCGCCGACACCGCCACCGCCGCCAGAAGCTCCCGCCGTCGCGGTGTCCACGCCACCGCGTCCGCCCGTCCGACGAGCGTCGCGTCGCGGTACAACGCCGCCGGCAACACGACGAACCGCAACACACCGGCGACGACTGCCAACCCACCGACTCCGACCGCAGTCAGCGTCGGGAGTGACCCTGGCGCGGACGCGACGGTCAGGTCGACCACCGCAAACGGCACCGACCACAGCAACAAGACGACCACGGACAGCTGTGTTGCCCGGGTCAACACCCGCCACCACGCCGCTCCCGTCGGGTCCCCGTCGCGCCACGCCCGCGGCGGTGCCGGCAGTGTCGCGTCCGCGACGGCTGTGTTCCATCTCGCCGCCTCTGTCCCGTCGTCTGCCTCCGTCCCGTCGGCCGACTCCGGCGGGTCGTCCGGCACGGCGTCCCACCCGCCCAACGGCTCCGACGCGACGCCGTCGAGTACGACTTGGACGTCCGCAGCGTCGTCTGACACCGCACCGTCCTCCGACTCCACAGATTCGTCTGTCTCGCCCGACTCCCTCGCCACGCCCGGCACAGTCCCGTCTGTACAACTGTCCTCGGCTCCGTCACCCGCTCGGTTCGCGTCTGGGGCTCGCGGGACCGGGTCTGTGATCCACCGGAACCCGCAGTTGTTCTCGCCGGCGCTGTCACGCCGCTCGTCCCGTTCGCTGTCGCCCTCGTCCCCGTCTGCCGCTCGCCGCCGACCGTCGGTGTCGTCTGAGGGCGACTCACCGGTCACGTCGCTGCCACCTCACCGTTGTACAGCGACAGCGTCAATGCCGCGCCGGAGACGACGGCGACGGCGACGATGTGGCCCGCGACCGCCAGCAACAACACCGGCCTGTCGAGCAGGAACGGTAACATGACGATCTGTGTGGCCGCGAAGCCGACGTTCAACACGTCGAGCCGGCGGAACGTCGACGCCGCCCCCGCCCCGCGAACGAACCTGATCTCGCGGTACAACGACACCACCGCCGCCCACCAGGAGGTGCCGATCCGGTAACAGAGGTCCCACAACACCAGCATCGTCAGGTAGACGGCCGCGACCGGCGGCTCGTCGCCGAACAACACCCGGACCAACGGCTCGTCTGCGGTCGTCACGCCCGGCGGGAGCAACGCCGTCAGCGGCGACGGCTCGCCGATAAACTGCGGCTCGTAGACGAACAAGTGTGTGAGCAACGCGATGAACGCCAACACCGCCAACACCACCTCGATGCTGGAGCCGTACAACAACCGGTAGTATCTGGGCGGTGCCTTCGCCGTCCGGCTGGCGTCGCCGAACTGCAACATCAGGTAGCTCCCGACCGCGGCGACGACGATGGCGGCCATCCCGGGGACGACCGCGTTCCACACGTCGTAGGCGGCCGCGACGATCAGGATCGCGCCGGTGAACACGCCCAGTTGGAGCGCGATCGCCGGCCCGCCGGCGAGGTTTGCCCCCGGCAACGCCGTCACGATGCTCTCGTACACCCACGCGTCGCCAAACGACGGATCGCCCGCGGCCGCGGTGCCCCCGTCGCCGCGTGCTCGCTTCTCGTCACGCGGCTGGCCGTCACCGCGCGCCCGTCTCTCGCCGCGTGGCTGGCCGTCCCCGTTCGTTCGGCCGTCGTCTGCCGCGCCGCTTGCCGCACCGTCTCGCTCTGCTCCGTCCGTCACGCCTCCGCGCCTCCCGCGGGCTCCGTCTCGGCCGCTCGCCCCTCACTCGTCTCCGCTCCGGTCGCCCGCCCGTCCCGTTCCGTCTCGACCGTCTCGACGGTCGCCCCACGCCGGTCGGCCCGGGTCGCGAGTGCCCGTTGCACCGACTCGTCGAACGGGGTGAGTTCGGGCGCGACGTGGTCACGGATCGAATCGTCCGAGACGATCACTGGGTTCCGCAACCCCTCCACGAGCGGGCGGATGATCCCCGCCGACACGTCCGTCACCAGACTCACCCACCGCGCGGAGAGTTTGGGCGTCAACACCGGCACCGGGAAGACGAACAGGTGGCCGCCGATCGTCTCCCGCGTCCGCCGGAGCATCTCCCGGTAGGTGAGCACCTCCGGCCCACCGATCTCGTAGGTCTCACCCGCGGTCGCCGGCTCCGCCAACACGCCGGCGAGGTACGTGACGGCGTCGTCGACGTAGATCGGCTGACACTTGGTGTCGACCCACCGCGGTGTCACCATCACCGGCAGGCGTGCGGCCAACTGGCGGACCATCCGCCAGGACACCCCGCCCTCCCCGATCAGGATACCGGCCCGCAACACCGTCACCGCCGGGTCACCCTCCGAGAGGATGTACTCCACCTCCCGGCGCGACTTGAGGTGTTCCGACAGGCTGTCGTCTTCGTCACCCAACCCGCCGAGGTAGATCACGCGGTCGAGCCCCGCCTCTGTCGCCGCGCGTGTGAAGTACCGCGCTGCACGGCGATCCTTCTCTGCGAAGTCCCCACCACCCCCCATCGAGTGGACGAGGTAGTAGGCGGCGTCCTGGTCTGCGAGCGCATCGTCGAACGACCCCGGCTCCAACAGATCACCCTCTGCGACCGTCACTCCCGGCGGTGCGTCGTAGCTCGCGGCATCGCGGGTCAACGCCGTCACGTTGTGGCCCGCGTCACGGAGCGTCGGGACGAGCCGACTCCCGACGAACCCCGTCGCTCCCGTGACGAGTACGTCCATACACGCTGTTGGTGAGCCACCGGGATAACGGTTGGCCGACGCCGACGACACCGCCTACTCCCGTGTCCCGGACGACACGACCTACGTCTCCCGTGTCTCGGACGACACTCCCCACGTCTCTCGTGTCTCAGACTACACGTCCCACGTCTCCTCCGTGTAGGCCATCTCCCAGAACGCGTACTCCAACCGAGCGCTCGTCAGGAACGCGTCCTGCATCGCCTCACGCTGGCCGGGGTACTGCTCCCCGTGGCGGTCGACCACCGCGCGCATCGACGCGACCACCTCGCGGAACTCCTCGCTGGTGTACGTCTCGATCCACGGGGTGTACCGGTGTGTCTCCGTCGCGAGTTGGGCCGCGTGCTCGCCGATGTCGAGGAACCCCTGCCCACACGGGTAGAGTGCGGCGCTGATCTCGGCGACCGACCCCTCGTAGGCGGTCCGCAACAGGAAGTCCGTGTACGCCCGACAGGTCGGTGCTTTCTCGACTAACTCTAACTCCGCCCGCGAGATCCCGTAGTCGTCTGCGAACGACCGGTGGAGATCCATCTCCTCGGTGAGTGTGCTGTGTGCGATCTCCAGAAACGTCGTCATCGTCGCCTCACTCCGTGCTTTCGCCCCCGCGACCGCGAACAACCGCGCGTAGTCCAACAGGTACCGGTAGTCTTGTTCGATCCAGTGGCGGAACGCCGCCGGGTCGAGACTCCCGTCTGCCAGTTCCGTCACGAACGGGTGGTCTCTCTGTGCCTCCCAGATCTCCGCGCCCGCGTCGAGCAGGTCGTCACTGAACGCCATACGGGGTGTACTCGTTCCCGTGTGGTATTCGTTACTACTACCAGTTGGTTGTCACCGAAGCCCGAGACTCACTTCCAACGCCTCGTCGACTTCTTCCATCGTTGTCTCGTCGAGTGACCCGACGACGTTGTGGATTCGCTGTTGAGTCGAGACTGCTCGAATCTGGTCGAGTCGGACCGACGAGTCTCGCTCGAACGGCGACTCGTCGCTCGCGACGAACACCTCGAACGGGTACCCCTCGTGTGAACTCGTCGCCGGCGCGACGATCGTCGTCCCAGAGTATCGGTTCCCGGTGTCGTTCTGGACGACAACTGCTGGCCGTGTCTTCCGGAGTTCGTGTCCCTCTGCCGGGTCGAGACGGACGATCACCACGTTCCCCCTACGGACCGTTACTTCACTCATTCGTCGAACCCGTCCCGGTCGTTGCTCGTGCCTGTACCGTCTGTCTCTGCCCGGCCTTCGTCTCTCTCTGACCAGTTGTCGTCTGCGTCCCAGACCTCTTTCGAGGCGCTGTCCCACTCCGCTGTCAGCGTCTCCGCACTGTCTGCGGCGTCACGGTAAGCTGCCGCCAGTTCTGCTTCGTCTGGCCCGTCTTCGTTTACTTCGACGACAGCCACGGTTACACGCTTGTTGGCGTACTCCGTTCCGAGGTACACCCGTCCTCGATCGTCCGTCTCACTCGTCTGGAGCTCGTCGGCGTCGACCTTCATAATACCCACTATTACCCACAGTGTCATAGTGGTTTTCCCTCTCGTCTCGAGTTCGCGCCCGTCGGTGGTCGTCCCCCGGCCAGACGAGCCACCACTCACACGCGACTCGCCGCCTGACCAACGTTTTTGCCTACAGTCGCACGGACCACTCGCATGGAGACAGACGACAACCCGCGGCAGAACGGCGCGCGCCGACGCAGGCGACGACAGCCACGACCTGGCGCGGTATCTCGCAATCGGCGAGTTCCGCGAGCCGACGTTCACCCCAGCGGGGCGGCTCCTCTTCAGAGGTGACACGACGGGCACCCACCAGCTGTAGACCGTCGGCGAGCCGAGCGGGTGGCCGCGCCGACTCACCCCACACGAGGAACGGGTGTCGACGGTCGCGGCCGCGCCGACACGGGAGGCGTTCGTGTTCGGCCGCGACCGGGGCGCGCGCCAGTCGTTCGGGAGCGACGCTGGTCTCTACTGTGTCACAGACGAGGGTGCCGACACGGCGTACGTCGGCCGGTTCAACCTCGAAACTGGGGAGCTGACTCGCGTCGCGGGGTTCGACGACGGCCCCGGCGGCCCGACGACGAACGCCTGGAACGTCGAGGCGCTGGCGCGCCACGAGAGCGGCGCGCTCGCCTTCTGTCGCAACGTCGGCGGCTACAGCGTCCTCCACCGCGGTCACGTCGACGGCGGGTTCACCGAGACCGCACGCGTCGACGGCGAATTCACCGAGACCGCACGCGTCGAGACGGAGGGCGTGGTGTCTGACCTGACGTTCGGCCCGGACGGGGAACGGCTCGCGGCGACACACACCACCCCGACGGAGCCGTACGGGGTCGTGGTGTACGGCGACGAGTCGGCTGTGGCGGCTGCCGTGTCGGGAGGCGAGCGGTGGACACCCGTCGGCACCTGCGGACTGCCGGCGGAGACGTTCCGTGCGCCGGAGACGATCCACTACGAGACGTTCGACGGCCGCCAGATTCCGGCCTACTGGACGCTCCCGGCGGACACGGACGGGGCGGTACCGGTGATCGTCGACGTGCACGGCGGGCCGGAACACCAGCGCCGACCGTGGTTCGCTCCGATCAAGCAGTTCTTTCTTGACCGGGAGTACGCCGTGTTGGAGTCGAACGTGCGCGGCTCGTCGGGCTACGGGGACAGCTACGCCGCACTCGACGACGTGGAGCGGCGGATGGACGCGATCCGCGACGTGCGGCAGGCCGTCGACTGGCTGGCCGACCACCCACGGGTCGACGCCGAGCGTGTCGTCGCGTACGGCCGGTCGTACGGCGGGTTCACCGTCCTGGCGGCGATCACGGAGTATCCCGAGCTGTGGGCGGCCGCCGTGGAGTTCGTCGGGACTGCCGACTTCGAGACGTTTCTGGAGAACACCGGCGACTGGCGGCGGCGTCACCGCGAGGCGGAGTACGGCTCGTTGGCCGACGACCGCGAACTACTCCGTGAGATCAGCCCGCTCGGACAGATCGACCGGGTGGCGTGCCCGTTGTTCGTCCAACACGGGGCGAACGATCCACGGGTCCCCGTGAGCGAGGCGCGACAGGTGATCGACGCCGCACGCGAACAAGGGGTTCCAGTCGAGTCACTGATCTTCGACGAGGAGGGCCACCACACCACCTCGCGGGCGAACCTGATCGAACAGTTCGAACGTGTCGCGACGTTCCTCGCGAAACACGTCTGAGTCGGGCGACGACACTGATCGACGAGAGGTTAGAGAGACGACAGTGTGGCGCCTGGTAGACGCCACGAGACCGCGCAGCTAGCACACAGCCCCGCTCGGTAAGGGCGGTCGGTCGACGGACGGCACGGTCCCCGGGCGCGCGCCTGCTCCGTCGCTCCACACCCGCTCACCGTCGCGGGCTGCCCGGCCGTAACCGGGTGTCTCCATACAGGACCGTCTGGATAATAAATATGCCCGACTCTTTACCGCGGTTTACGACCGCCCGACTCGCTTCCCAGTGGCTGAAAACCGGAGGCTCCGGGTGATCGCGAACCGCACGACGGCACCGGGTTCCACTGATAATTTCGCAATTGGAAGGTGAACACGGCCTCAGCAGCCGGTGTCGACGGGGCCGCCACGCTCCCGCCACTCCGTCAGACTCCCCTCGTAGAAGCCGACGCGGTCGTACGACAACTGTCGACAGACGAGGTAGGTGTGGCTGATTCGGCGGGCGGTGTTACAGTAGAGAACCACCCGATGGTCCGGCGTGATCCCGTGATCGGCCAGTGTCGCCTCCAGTTCCGCCCGTGGGCGGAGTCCCCGCGTCCCGTCGGTGTCGACCAACTCCCGCCAGTCGAGTTGGACCGCGCCGGGGATATGGCCCGCCTCGTACTCCGCTGGTTCGCGGGTGTCGACGAGCACGACCTCGTCGTCGTCCATCGCCGCCTGGACTCCCTCGAAGTCGACGAACGGGTCGGTCGTCTGCGTCGGCTCGTAGCTCGTCGTCTCCGGCTCGATGGTCTCCCGTGACACCGGCCGTTCCCGGCTCCAGGCGCTGTAGTCGCCGTCGAGGAGGAACAACCGCGACGGGTCGTGCCCGTACGCGAGCGCGGTCACGACGAACCGCGCCGCGAACACGCCGTGGGTGTCGTCGTACGCGACCAGTGGGTCTCCGCGTTCGACGCCGGCCGCCGAGAGCAGTTCCCCCCACCGGTCTGGGCTGGGCAACATCCCGGCGGCCGCGGTGTCGTCTGCGCTCCGGAACTCGTCGAACGGGATCGACACCGCTCCGGGGAGGTGGCCGATCCCGTCGAACTCCCAGCTGTCGCGCACGTCGACGAGCTGTCGGTCCTCGCGTGTCGCGACCGTCTCCGAGTCGAGGAACACGTCCATACCCCGTAGTTGACACCCCCGACTCTCACCTCTTACGACCCCGACCCCGTCCGCCGAACCGGCAACAATTTCTTGATGTTTGTTGCCGCCAGCGCCGGTCAGGTGTCGGTCTCCCCCGTCCCCCGCGCCCCGCTCGGGCTCGCGGCGAGCCACGCTTGTGGCGGCGCGAACAACGCCGAGAGTACCGGCAACAGTTGCCTAAAAATCCGACGAACGGCCGCTCTCTCCGGCGTGTCCAGTGTTTATGTCCCAGGCGGCCGTACCGTCAGTTGCAATGTCAGACTACGCAAACGACGTGCTCGTGAGTGCGGACTGGGTAGAGGAGCGACTCGACGAGTTCCAGTCGGACGACCCAGCACACCGACTGGTCGAGGTGGACGTAGACACGGAGGCGTACGACGAGAGTCACGCCCCCGGCGCGATCGGCTTCAACTGGGAGACCGACCTCCAGGACCAGACCCAGCGGGACATCCTCTCGCCGGAGGCGTTCGAGGCGCTGAACGCCGAGCACGGCATCAGCAACGACTCGACGGTCGTGTTGTACGGCGACAACTCCAACTGGTTTGCCGCCTACACCTACTGGCAGTACAAGTACTACGGCCACGACGATGTCCGCCTGCTCGACGGCGGTCGCGAGTTCTGGCTCGACAACGACTACTCCGTGACCGACGAGGTGCCGGCGTTCTCCGAGACGAGCTACGAGGCCGGCGAGCCGGACGAGTCGATTCGGGCGTACCGCGACGACGTGGAGGACGCCATCGAGGCAGACACCCCGTTGGTCGACGTTCGCTCGCCCGAGGAGTTCACCGGCGAGATTCTCGCCCCGCCGGGCCTCCAGGAGACGGCCCAGCGTGGCGGTCACATCCCGGGTGCCAGCAACATCTCGTGGACCTCCGTCACGAACGACGACGGGACGTTCAAGTCCGCGGAGGAACTCGAAGAAGTGTACGCCGACGTGTTGGCCGACGGTGACGACGAGATCGTCGCCTACTGCCGGATCGGCGAGCGTTCCTCGGTCGCCTGGTTCGCGCTCCACGAGCTCGTGGGCGCAGACCAGTGTGTCAACTACGACGGCTCCTGGACGGAGTGGGGGAACCTCGTGCGCGCACCGATCGAGACCGGTCCCGCCGACGACTGAGTCGTTTCCGAACCGCCGTCTGATCTGTCTTCTTTCGCCGTCAGTCCCGATTGGTCTCGTCTCTGTCGGCGTTAGTCCCGTCTCTGTCGTCGCTCCGCTCCGTCTCGTCGCTCGGCTCCCGCCCGTGGGCACTTCGCCGGCCGCTCGGGTCCTGGGGGACCGCCCCGGTTCCGGGCTCGCGACGGAGCCCGAACGGGCCGTCGTCGGGGTGGCGCGGGCCCAGTTCCGCGTCGAGTCGCCGCCGGGCACCGTCGACACCGTCGGCCAACAACCGGACGGTCTCGACGAGTAAGGCGACGACGACGGGACCGAGGACGAATCCCAGACTCCCGATCGTGAGGACGCCGCCGACGAACCCGACGAAGTACAGCGAGACGGGTAGTTCGGCGGTGTACCCCGCGAGTCGCGTCCGGATCACCGCATCCGGGAGGAAGCCGACGACCACCAAGCCGACGACGGTCACCGTCACCGCCGCGACGGCCTCTCCCGCCAGCAGCTCCAGTCCGGCCAACCCCACCACCACGACCGACGGCCCCAACACCGGGACGAACTGGAGCACGCCGGACAACACCCCGAGCACGACCGGGGAGTCGTACCCCAACAGCCAGAACGCCCCCGTGCCGAGCAGAAACGTCCCGAGCGCGGTGGCCGCCTGGAGAACGTAGATCGACCGGAGTGTGGCCGCCACCCGACGGTCCAACGCGAACAACGGGCCGTGGTACGTCGCCGGCAACGCCCGCGTCACCGCGACCCGGACGGCGCTCGGCCGGTACAGCAGCCCGTAGACGAGCAACACCAACACGAGCGTCTTGAGCAGCAACACCGGCGCGGCGGTCGCGACATCGACGGCGGCGGCCGTGAGCAGTTTACGCGCGCCGGCGAGCAACGGCGCGAGAGTGACGGTGTAGCTGGTCTCGCCGACCGTCACCGGCACCGTCTCCGGCAACGACTCGAAAACCGCGAGCGCGGCCCGCCGGCGCTGGTAGAGCACGTACCCCACCGGCGCGACGAGCGCGACAACCGCCAGCGACGCCACCCCGGTCGCCACCCCGGCGGCCACCCGCGGGGACGCGCCGCGCCCGGCGGCCGCCGTCCGGAGCGGCGAGAGGACGTACGCGAGTGTCACCGCGAACACGACTGTCCCGAGTATCTCGAAGAGGACGACCGCGGTCACGAGTGCGAGCGCGGCCAGTGTCGCCGCGAGCGCGGCCTGCCGGCTCGGTGGCACGACCTGACGAGCGGGAGCCGCGAGTAAGAAGGTTCTCACTGTGTCTACGGTAACGAGGCGGGGGCGGCGAGTGAGCGGGAAACACCGAATCCGTCGTCGGGCGGCTCCGAGGGGCCTCGGTCGCTTCGTTCACGAGACTCTCGTGCGTTTCGCGCGCGCGACCAGCCGTAGCTGCTCACTCGAACACTGCCCGGTGGTCGGTGCTGAGCTGAGGCCCCCAAGAGAGACTCGGCTGTTCTCCCGTACCCGTAGCTGTGTGAGAACTCGAAAGGCCCCAAAGCAGGGGTACGCTGTCACTGCAGCGAGAGCGGCGGTTGTCTCCAACCTGCCTCTCGGGCTTTGTCCCTCGACTACCGCCTCACTGGAGATGTCACCGTCCCCGGGTTCGAGTCTCCCCTACGGTCGCCCGCACGCCTCAATCTATCAGGTGAACGTCTGCAGTATTAGGTTCTTCGCCGTACCGGAGAACAGGGTTTCTCCCACACGCGACGCAAACTAGGCCGGACGGTGTCTAGCCCGGCTGGGCGATGAAGTCTGTTGGAAACTTCTCTTCAAGTATCTCGGCGGTGAGCTGTTCTGCTTCGTGTGTTCTGTCTTGATCATTAAACCAGCCAACTTGTAGGATTCGGACGGGGGGATAAAGCGCAGTAAAATTAGCTCCTTGTCGGCCTGGCTTGTTTAGATGCTGATCTAACCGGTTAATTACCTGTTTGGCCATCCCGACGTAGATAGTTCGCCGACTGTTGCTGGCATCCTCGTATCGAGTTACACTCGCCGGTGATACTCCCTGCCGGAGTGCAGTACCTGCATTTGTCTTGTTCTGGAGACACTCAAGTACGTACACCGCGTATGTTCGTGGCTCTCCCGTGGCGAATTCTAAGAGGGCACTCGCTATTGTTGAGCGAGTCGTGTCGTGCTGGAACGGAACAATGCGGTCAGTCTCGTAGTACGCCTCAGCGGAGACATCATCGACGACTCTATCCCGAACCACCTCGCGCAAAGCTTCTTTCCGGGATCGGGTTGTCGGCGTCAGTCCTCGCTGTTCGTATCTCATACTTGTTGTTCGATTTTACAGAAGTAAAAAGGTACGTCTCTCTCAGAATAGACACCACTGGTGCGGGAGAACAGCCGGTTCTCTCACACCGCGTCGCCAACGGCCGTGATCGACCCCGGCGGCACCGGCCGGTCGACGACGGCCTCGCCTCGGGCACGCAGCAGACTGGTAGGTGGTTGGAACCCCGTCGAAGCCGGTTTGCATGCGACCACAAGGCGAGTAACAGCCGACAAGAGTGTGAAACCCGGCACAGCACGAGTGGGGTCACACCCGCTCGCGGGTCCCGAGGACGTAGCCTAACAACACAATCAGCGCCGTCCCGAGATACGTCTCAAGCAATACGGCTGCCTGCGTGACAGTCCAGACAGCTTTCGGCGGGTGGGGCGGCGCCGTCACGAACGTGACGACCGAGTAGTAAAGCGGGCCACCTTGCCACCCCCCGTCAGGCGGGGCTGGACCGAGCGCAAATAGAGCAGTCGTCAAAAGAACAATTCCCGCAGTCCACAAGAGGACGTAGAGCGGGCGAGTACCGTAGCCTGTGAGATACCGAGAGAGAGTACCGCCAACGGCTGTCAAGAATTGTGTCCGGATCCCGGGGTCAGGCTCCTGTGGAAATATCCGCTCCCGCTTCGCTCTCTGGTTGAGATTATCTTTCAACTCTATTGTTTTCCCTTTTAATTGTGCTAGCGGTTCAGCGATCGACGCGATTTTTTCCCGTATTGATCGTACCCACGGTTCAGGGATCGAATCGGGTATTTTCCCTTTTAATTGTGCTAGCGGTTCAGCGATCGACGCGATCTTTTCCCGCATTGATCGTACCCACGGTTCAGGGATCGACTCGGTTATTTTCTCTTCTAATTGTGCCCACGATTCAGCAATCCAATCGATCACTTGCCATCTTACTCGTGCCCACGATTCAGCGGTCCGCGCCTGCTGTTCAAGCGCGCGCGCCTGTCGTGCCCGCTGGCTGAGTCCCTTCTCACTAAGTGCCTGTTTTAATCTGTGGTACCCCTGTGCCAATAGGTCATATTCGTGCGCGGTTGGTAAATCGGTACGCATCTTCCCGACTGTCGTCGCTTGATTCGCGCTTATACCGTCCACACTGACGTCTCTTAGGTCCGCTCGTGAGAGATTGATACCGGACAGATTCTTATTTGAGAGGTCGGCCCCGCGCAGCTCCGCCTCCGAGAGGTCGGCCATGTACAGACTCGCGCCCGAGAGGTCGGCCCTGTACAGCCTCGCCTCCGAGAGGTCGGCCCGGCGCAGGTTCGCCTGCGAAAGGTTGGCTTCAAACAGGTTCGCGCCCGAGAGGTCGGCCTCGCGCAGGTCCGCGCCCGAGAGGTCGGCCGTGCGCAGGTCCGCGCCCGAGAGATCGGCGCCGGCGAACTGGGTGCCAGAAAGAGCAGGCCCCTCTGAGAGGTCAATCTCGGACAGTTGCGCCTCAAGAAGCACCCCGTCCTCAATCGTATCCGCCAACTCTTCGTCCGGCTTATCAGTCGCATCGGCGTGCCACACGCACTGACCGCCGTCCCAGACCCGACGCGAACAGCTCCACGAGGCGAAATCTAGTTCCTTGAGTGTGGGATCAGAGATGCCGAGGTCAGTGCTGGAGAACTCGCACAGATTGCCGTCCGCCGTCGACGTATCTGACATTAAGATAACCGCAGACACGTCGGCCTCAAATATATTAGCGCCGATACGAGTCGGGACTAGCAGCGTCACCTAAACGACAAACGAATGGGTAGGCTCAACGATGGTAGTCTCGACCCGTTTGACGACGGCCCCGTCTCGACGTGGGGCGTACTGGTAGGTGGCTGAAATCCCGTCGACCCCGACCTTCATAATAGTCCACCCGATCACACGACGTTGAGACAATCGCCTGCTCCATTGCACAACATGCCCCGAATTGGGTTGTGCAACGAATCAGGTCGACACATCCATTCGGGTCGTGACCACTCCGAACGCTATCCGAATCGACCCGAACTGATCCGAATTCGAGGCGAACTTGGGTTCCAGTGACCTACCCACCCGAATCACGAGGGGTTGTGCAACGAGCCGCCCGGCCTCCCCCCGTCACACCCTGTCCGAGCGCATGCGAATCAAGATAACCAATACCCGAGAACGGCTCTGGAAGTTCTTCGTGAAACAACCAAGCACGAGCAAAATCTCACACGCGCTCAACACCGCTGCATGTCACTGCGTCCACTACTCGGTGTAGTGGCGAACGCGCGTAAGGTAATCGAGAATAGGGTAATCTGAGTTACCCTATTCTCAGTTACCCTACTCTCGCATACCATCTCGCGGTGGCTTCTTGTGCCCCGGTCGACTACCCGCGTCCGATGACCTCGTTCGTCGACCGGGAGACGGAACTCGACACGCTCCAGTCGCGGTACGCCGCCGACGAGCCGTCGTTGATCACCGTCTGGGGACGGCGTCGGGTGGGGAAGACGGAGTTAGTCGAGCGGTCGGTCCGTGACCGCGAGGATGCGGTCCACTACCAGGCGACACAGACGACCAGCCAGGTCCAACTGGACGACTTCGTCGACGAGGCCGCGGCGACGTTCCCCGGTGTCGAGCGCATCCGCCGGGAGTGGGAGGCGTTGTTAGGGTACCTGCTCGAACGGGACGCGGTGGTCGTTCTCGACGAGTTCCCGTTTCTGATCAAGGCCGACGAGAGTCTCCCGTCGGTCGTCCAACGGCTGTGGGACCACGAGCTGGACGACACCGCCGGGACGCTCGTGTTGATCGGCTCGTCGATCAGCATGATGAAGGAAAAAGTGATGTCCGGCGGGAGTCCGCTCCACGGCCGGTTCGACACGCGACTCCGGCTCGGTGAACTCCCGTTCGACGCCGTTTCTCAGCTGCTCCCGGCGTACGACCCCGACGAACAGGTGTTCGCGTGGGCGATCTTCGGCGGCACACCCCACTACCTCCAGGCGGTCGACGACGGCCGTTCGCTGGCGGCGAACGTCCGCGAGGCCGTCCTGTCGAAGCGTGGGTTCCTCCACGACGAGCCGGAGTACGTCCTCCGGACGGAACTCGCGGAGCCGAACCGTTACTTCGCGGTGCTGCGGGCGATCGCGGCCGGCGAGACGACACCCAACGAGATCGCACAGACCGCCGGGATCGGTGCCGACCAGATCAGCAACTACCTGAAGACGCTCCAGGATCTGGAGATCGTCCGCCGTCGGGTGCCGGTGACCGAGGACCCAGTCAACTCCCGTCGCGGTCGGTACGAACTCCAAGACGCGTTGTTCCGGTTCTGGTTCCGGTTCGTCTACGGCCACGGCGACCGGTACGACCGGGTCGGTGCCGACGCCTACGAACGGCTCGTTGAACCACACCTGCCCGACTTCGCGAGTCCGACGTTCGAGGAGCTGTGCCGCCGAGCGACACGGGAACTGTACGACAACTACACCTTCGACCGGATCGGGAGTTGGTGGTATCAGGAACGCGAGGTGGACGTGGTCGGGCTCACGACACAGTCGACGCTCGTCGTCGGCGAGTGCAAGTTCACCAACAGCCCGGTCGGCTACGACGTGTTACAACGGCTCGAAGACGACGCCGCGGAGATCCGATGGCCGCCCCGCGACGAGACGGAGTACTGTCTGTTCGCCCGGAGTGGGTTCCGCCAGAGTCTCCGGGAGGCGGCCACGGATCGGGACGACCTCCGGCTCGTCTCGACTCCGGAGGCACTCGCGACACTTCGGTAGCCCGCGTCGATGACTCGGCCGTCACTCGCGTCGGCGACCCACCTGCCGTCCGCGCCGAAGGAACGAATACGACCCGCCCCCAACAACCGTTCGTGCGGGAGTACCAGCGCAAACAGTTGCTCGAACGCGCACAGCGTGACGCCGCGACGGTCGGCGTCAGGCTCCCGGAGGCGATCGAGGTGCAGGGTGAGCGGATCGACCTCCAGGAGTTCGTCTTCGAGATCAAACGCCGCGAGACGATCCCGTCGGGGGAGCGCGACCGGGTGGACCGCGCGAAACGGAACCTCCGGCGAGAACGGCAGGAACGGTTGGAACAGATCGAGGACGGCGAGGTGTCCTTCGAGCGCGGCGAGGAGTTGGTCGAGGGGATCGTCGGGATCGACCGCGCGCTGAACGCGCTCGAACAGCTCCGACCGGTCGACTTGGAGGCGGAGGCGCAACGCCAGGAACGCGCCGACCAACAACGGTGGGTGTCGTTTCTCCAACAGGCACTGGGCCGGGACGACGACGACGGCCGGGGGGGACGGTAGATGCGCAACGACGAGATCGCCGGGCTGCTGACGGAGTTTGCCGACCGCTTGGAGGCGACAGGTGTCGAGTACAAACCCAGCGCCTACCGCCGCGCGGCCGAGAACGTCCGGGAGTACCCCGGCGCGATCGAGGGGTTGGCCGCCGACGGCCCCGACGCAGTCGCCGAGATCGACCGGGTCGGTGACGCCATCGCCGCGAAGATTGTCGAGTACGTCGACACCGGCGAGATCGAGGAGTTAGCGGAACTACGCGCGGAGTTGCCGGCCGACATCGAGACGCTCACGCGGGTCGAGGGCGTCGGCCCGAAGACCGTCGGGACACTGTACGAGGAGTTGGGTGTCGAGACGCTCGCGGATCTGGAGGCGGCCGCGGAGGCAGGGGAGATTCAGGAAGTCCACGGGTTCGGTCCGACGACGGAAGAAAACATCGCAGAGAACGTCGCGTTCGCCCGCGAGGCGGCCGAGCGCACCCAGCTGGGTGACGCCCGGCCGGTCGCGGAGTCGTTGCTGGCCCACCTCCGCGCACACGAGGCGGTCGACCGGGCCGAGACCGCCGGCTCGATCCGGCGGTGGCGCGACACGGTCGGGGATGTCGATGTCCTGGCCGCGAGCGCCGACGGGCCGAGCGTGATCGACCAGTTCCGGGCGTGGGAGGCGGTCGACGACGTGATCGAGGCGGGCGACCAGAAGGCGAGTGTGCGTGTCGACGGCGTCCGTGTCGATCTCCGGGTGGTCGTGCCCGACGAGTTCGGCGCCGCGCTCCAGTACTTCACGGGGTCGATGGACCACAACGTCGTGTTGCGCAACCGCGCAATCGACCGCGGGCTGAAGCTCAACGAGTACGGTGTGTTCGACGTGTCCAACGTGGCCAGCGAGACGGACCAACGCGTCGGCGACCGCGTCGCCGGCCGCACCGAAGCGGGGGTGTACGACGCACTCGGGCTGCCGGCGTTCCCGCCGGAGTTGCGGGAAGGGACCGGCGAGATCGACGCCGCAGACGACGGCGAGTTGCCCGAGTTGGTCACCGTCGGCGACGTGCGCGGCGACCTCCACACCCACACGGAGTGGTCGGACGGCGCGAACACGATCCGCGAGATGGTCGAGGCCGCGGCCGCGGCGGGGTACGACTACCACTGCGTGACGGACCACGCGGCCGGTCCGGGGGTGTTCGGCAACGTTGGGCTCTCGGAGGACGAACTCCGCGACCAGATCGCGGCCGTCGAAGATGTCGCTGCGGACGCCGACATCGCGGTGTACCACGGCGTGGAGGCGAACGTCGACAGCGACGGCGACGTGACAACCGACGACGACCTGCTCGCGGAACTCGACGTGGTGGTCGCCTCCCCGCACTCGGCGCTCGGGCAGGGGGAGGCGACCGGACGACTCGTCGGCGCGGTCGAACACCCCGCGGTGGACGTGCTCGGTCACCCGACCGGCCGACTGATCAACGAGCGCGCCGGGCTGTCCGTCGACTTCCAACGGCTCGCGGAGGCGGCCGCCGCCGCCGGCACCGCCTTGGAGGTGAACGCCAACCCCGCGCGGCTGGATCTCCACGGGGAAGCGGTGCGTGCGGCCGTCGAGGCGGGCGCACCCGTCGCCGTCGACACGGACGCCCACTCCCCGCCGGAGCTGGACAACGTGCGCTACGGCGTCCGGACCGCTCGCCGTGGGTGGGCGGAGCCGGGCGACGTGGTCAACACGTGGGACGACGACCGCCTGCGGTCGTTCCTGGGGCTGTGAGCGACCGCGACGGACCCGAGGAGGGGGACCGACCGAACCCGAGCGACGAACCGAACCCGAGCGACGGACCGAACGCGAGCGACGAACCGAACCCGAGCGACGGATCGGGCCCGAGCGACCGACCGGGAGCGCCACACGACCGGTTGTTGTTGGACGCGATGTTGGGGAAGCTGGCGACGTACCTCCGGATGTGTGGCTACGACACGGCGTTCGCACTCGACCGCGAGGTGGCGGCCGACGACCGGCTCCGGCGGCTCGCGGCCGACGAACACCGCCGGCTGGTCACCCGAGACGTGGCGTTGGCCCGTCGGGCGCGTGGCGACGAGGGGCCGCGGCCCTTGTTGCTCGAACCACACGCCGTGACGGATCAACTCGCGCAGGTCGCGGCCGCGGGGTACGAGCTGACGCTGTCGACCCGCCCGGCGCGGTGTGGCGCCTGCAACGGGCGGCTCGCTCGCGTCGACGACGCGGACGCGACACGACCGACGTACGTCCCAGACGACCAGTCGCCGACCTGGCGGTGTGAGGACTGCCAGCAGTGGTTCTGGACGGGGAGCCACTGGGACCGCGTCGCCGACACGCTTGCGGATGTCACTCCAGATACCCCAGATCCCTGAGCTGGTCGGTGATCTCGTCGAAATCAGACTCCGTGAGACTCTCCTCGGACTGTTGGTGTTGGATGACGATGCTCCGGAGCAGGAACCGGACCAGATCACTCGTCGAGGAGAAGCTCGTCCCCTCGATCGTGTCGTCGACCCGGTCGGCGAGATCCTTCGGGATGGAGACCGTGGTGTAGTCTGTCACGGCTCGTGGTGGCGGGCCGGCGCCGATAAGCGGCGCGGTCACACGCCGTCGGCAGAGTGAGGCCACACCACGCCCGCCGGCGAGAGCGTCCCGCACGTCTTTTTATTGGCCGTCCCGTAGACGGTCGCGATGGCAGTCAGACCGCCGCAGGGCGACGACGACGACGAGCCGGAGGTGGTCGCGTTCGGAATCGCGGCCCTGGGTGCACGGATCGACGAGGCGGGGCTGACGTTCCCGGCGACGGCCGAGGAGGTGCTCGACGCGCTCGACGAGCCGTCGGTCCCGTACAACGCCGCCGGCAACAACCTCCCGTTGGCGGAGGCGTTCGAGGAGGTGCCACAGCGCCAGTTCGACCGGAAAACGGAGCTGTTGGACGCGCTCCATCCCGTCTTCGAACGCCACCGCCAACAGGCCGGCAACTCGATTGTCGCTCAACTCCGCGGCCTGTTACCGTTCTGACCGGCTGTCGCTCGCCTCGCTCGTGTCGTCTGCCCCCCCGTCCGTCTCCTCACCCTCGCGAGGGTGGTCGGTGTCGAGCCGGTCGACATCGTCTTCGAGTCTGTCTACCCGGTCGAGCAGTTCATCGTGGAGCGTGACGACCAGATCCGACAGCGCGGCAAACACCAGCAGTTGGATCGCGAGGACGATCGACACCCCACCCGCGAGCGCGATCACCTCGTGTGAGATCCGGCGGACGAACCAGTCGTAGGCGACGTACAGCTCCAACACCACGCCGACCAGCCCGACCGCGACCCCGACGCTCCCGAAGTAAAACAGGGGGTTGGCGGTTTTCGCCTTCCGGTACAACGCCGCGAGGATGATCCAGCCGTCTTTCAACGGGTGGAGGTTCGTGCTGGAGCCGTCCGGCCGCGGGAGGTAGGTGATCGGGACGACCGTCACCGACAGCCCGCGGCGAGCACACTCGACGGCCATCTCCGTCTCGATCCCGAACCCGTCGGCGCGCAGCCGGAGCCGTCGGAACGACGACACGGTGAACGCGCGGTACCCCGAGAGGATGTCGGCGTACTCTTCCCCGTGGATCAGCCGGAACAACCAGTTGAAGATCGAGTTTCCGATGTCGTTGAACCGCGTCATGGCGTCTTCGTGGATGTCACCGTACCGGTCGCCGATCACGTGGTCCGCCTCACCCTCGAACAACGGCTCCAACATCGCCTGCGCGTCCGACACCTGGTAGGTGCAGTCGGCGTCCGCCAAGAGGACGTACGGCCGGTCGACGTGGTCGGCGACCGCCTCGCGGATCGCCTGGCCTTTCCCGTCGCCGGACTGGACGGCGACCCGAGCGCCCGCCTCGCGTGCAATCGCACGGGTGTCGTCCGTCGACCCGCCGTCGATCACGAGTACGTCGTCGAACCCCGCCTCCCGGAACTCCGCGACCACCCGCCCGGCGGTTGCTGCCTCCTGGTACGTCGGCAGCAACACGCAGACCTCCTCGTGGTCCATCATCGTCTGGTCACCCGCGGCGTGTAAAATCGCTTCGGACGACGGGGCCGCCTCCGCCGGTCGGTCAGCCGCACGTTCCCGGTCCCAGAGGCGGTCAGCCGTCGAGATCGCGCCGTCGCGGCGTGCTCCCGAACGGGTACGGCTGGAGCAGTTCGTACCCCTCCGGGCGGACGACGACCAGATCCTCCAACCGGACGCCACCCTCGCTGGGCTCGTACACGCCTGGTTCGATGGTCACCACGTCGCCGGCCGCCAGTGTCGCGTCACCGGTCAGTGACGGTCGTTCATGGAGCGACAGCCCGACCCCGTGACCCGTGCCGTGGGTGAACCCCACCTCGCTGGAGTCGATCCGGAAGCCGTGGGCGGCCAGTTCGGCGGCAGCCTCCTCGTGGACGGTCGCGGCGGCGACGCCGGCGCCCGCCGCCAACTCTGCGAGTGCGGCCTCGCGGGCGGCCTCGCAGGCGACGTACGCGCGGCGGTCCCACCCGCCGCCGTCGACGACGAACGTTCGCGTGAGATCGGCGTAGTAGCCCGCCGGGCCACGCGGCGAGAGGTCGAGCAGGACCGTCTCCCCGGGTCGGATCGTGTCGTCGCCGGTGTAGTGGAGATCGGCGGCCGTCCCGCCGGCACCGATCACGCTGTTGCCGGCCGGGTCGACGCCGGCACCAGCCAACACCGCGTTCACCGCCCGGCGGAGCCGTTCGGTCGTCAACAGCGCCCCGTCCCACACGAGCCGGTCGCCGTCGACGGCCGACTCCGCCAACACCGTCTCCGCGCGCGCCATCCCGACGGCCGCGGCCCGTTGGACGCGCCGGTGGCGCTCGATCTCGGCGGCCGTCTTCTCGCGGCGTGCGCGCTCGACAGCGTCCGTGGCGGTTACCTCGTGTCCCGCCCGTTGGAGATACGCGACCGCGTCGTGTGGGATCTGGCTCGGCACTGCGACCGTCACGTTGCCGCTCCCGCCGACGCCCGCCTCGTCGAGTACCGCCGCGGCGCGTTCGCCGGCCGGCCGCCCAGCTGTTGCCGTCTCCACCCGATCACCGGGAAACTCTCGGCGCGCCTGATCGCCGAACAACGACGGCGCACACAGCGTTGTCTGCGGGCCGTCCCCGCCCGGGACCGCGACGAACGCGTACTGTCGGTCCGGGCCGTCGAACCGGGTGAGATACCGCAGGCCGTCGTCCGCGTGGTCGCCGACGTGGACGAACGCGGCGTGGTCGGCGAGTGTCGCGGCGAGGAATTCGTAACTCGTGGTCGGCTGGTCGCCCCCGTCTGTCACAGTTACCACCGGGTCGCGAGTCGACAAAAAGGGCGTTGTTCGCGGTGACCGTCTACTCTGCTTCGACTGGCTCCTCGTCTTCGGCCGTCTCTTCAACCAACTCCGCCGCCGGCGTCTCGCGGAGTTCGTTCTCCAACACGACGCTGATCGGCAGTGTCGGCGCGCCGTCGATCAGGTTCTCCATCAACACCAGCCGTTCGCGGGCACGCGACATCCCGACGTAGAACACACGGCGCTCGTTGTCCGTGAGCAACGGGACGGGATCGGTGGTCTTGGTGAACTCCTCGACGGCGTCAGTCTCGATCCCGCGTTGTTCGGCGTGAGCCGCCATCTGTTCGACCACCTTCTCCGTGAGGTCCGTCCCGACGAACACGTGGTCCGCCTCCCGCCCCTTCGCGGAGTGGATCGTCCCGAGCCGGACGCGGTCGGGCGCCATCCCGTCGTAGTCACCGGGGAAGTACGCCTTCAGCGACTTCCGTTGGAAAGAGGTGATCTTCCGGGCCATGTCGGCCGCGCTCGACGGCTTCGGCATGAACGGCACCCGGTCGGCGACATCCTCCGGCGACACCGGAATCTCGGCGAGGTCGTCCTCGTCGCTGGTCTCCTCGATCTCGTCGAGGAAGTCGTACAGCTCCTCTCTGTCTGCGGTGCCGAACGCCGACTCCTGGAGGATGTCCGCCAGCCGCCGCGCCTCCAACGCCGTTAGCGCCTCGTCGCGGTCCACCTTCTCGATGGCGTGGACGTAGTCGGTCAGCCGGTCGGTCCACATCCGTTGGTCCGTGAGACAGGAGAACGGAATCCCCTCGGTGATGAACTGGTCGATGAACTGGAACATCTGGTAGCGGGCGCGGAACAACACCATCAC
>ERZ1034488.14-NODE-14-length-47402-cov-5.424504_pt1 | contig 47402 bp, 52 predicted proteins | sample MGYA00520646_ERZ1034488 | MGnify/ENA primary metagenome ERZ1034488 (study PRJEB33760, sample SAMEA4777686) | hypersaline lake metagenome | biome: hypersaline environment; feature: brines | place: Spain | collected 2012-08 | depth 0 m ...
CCGCCGGCCAGACAGGAGCTGGCGGGGAGGCGAACCGGCCGTGAACCGGTCTCTCCTCCGGCTTCTCGCGGTCGTCGCCGCCGTCTGGCCGCGGGAGCCGACCGCCAGCAGGGAACTCTGTCGAGCGGTTCGGTTCCTCACTGGTGGGACGACCACAGTCGAGAGCGACGGAGCGGCATCTACTCGTGTCGACGAGACGACATCCACCCGGACCGACGAGACGGCAGATCTGGTTGTCGCGGTCGGCTACGTCACCGGCGTCTGTGCAGGGACGCTAGCGGCTGGCGCGGTCTGCGTGGCGTGGGTGACGACCGAGGCCCCGGCGTGGAGTGTCGTCACACCGGCCGTCGTCGGACTCACGACTACACACACGGTCCACCGCGTTCCGGTGTGGGTGGCGACGTTCCGACGGACACGCGCCCTCGGCACGGCCGCGACGCTTATCGGGCTCGTCGCCGTCAGACTCCGGCTCGGTGCGCCACCCGAGCGTGCGGCGGCGTTCGCCGGCCGGGTCGGCGAGGGGCCACTCGCGGGCTCACTCGCCCGACACGCGGACGCCGCCCGGGCGACGGCCGGAACGGGGCTCGACGAGTGGGCGGCCGACTGGCGGCCGTGGTTCCCGGCACTGGACCGCTCAGTCGCGTTGTTGTTGGCGGCGACAGACGCACCACCCGGGCTGCGCGAGCAGACACTCGACAGAGCCGTCGCGGCCGTCGGTGACGTGGTCGAGACGCGTGCCGCGTCGTTTGCGGCCTCGATCCGCGGCCCGGTGACGGCGTTGTACGCGGGTTGTGTCCTGCTCCCGTTAGCGTTGGTCGGCGCGGTTCCGGCCGCGTCCGTCGCCGGACTCCCTGTCGGTCCGGTTGGCTTCGTCGTCGTCTACGATCTCCTACTCCCGGCGGTCGTCGTCGTCGCCAGCGCGTGGATCCTCCTCGACCGGCCGGTCGCGTTCCCGCCGCCTCGTCTCCCGCGGACCCACCCGTCGTTGCCGTCGACCCGCCGGCGCACCGTGTTCGCCGCGGTCGGGGGAGCGACGACAGGGTGGCTCGTCGCGACGGTCGCCGTTGGTGAGTGGGCCGCAGTCCCCGTGGCAACTGGGTTCGGGATCGGGTGGGCGTCACTCGCCCGGTTCCGTCCGACGCGATCGCTCCGGGCGCGGGTCGTCGAGTTGGAACGCGGGTTGCCCGACGCCCTCGCGTTGGTCGGGCGCCGGGTCGCCGGCGGGGCGGCCGTCGAACGGGCCGTCACCACGGCTGGCGAACAACTCCCGGGGCCGGTCGGCGAGGCGTTCGCGGCCGCGGGACGGCGGCGACGGACGCTGGGTGTCGACTTAGAGCGAGCGTTCTGTGGCGACGCCGGTCCGTTCGTCCGGACGCCGACCGCGACCGGACGGGCGACCGCGACACTGTTGACGGTGGCCGCGGAAGCGGGGCCACCGGCCGGTGAACTCCTCACGACGGAGGCGGAACGACTCGACACACTCCGTGATCACGAACGCCAGGCACGGCGTGCAGTCGCGACTGTGACAGACACACTGGAACAGACGGCAGCGGTGTTCGGCCCGCTCGTCGGTGGGGCGACTGTCGCACTCGCGAGCGGGCTCGACGGGCTCTCGGCCGCGTCGGCCGTCGGCGACGGAACAACGCTGTCTGCGGCGACCGTCGGCACCGCCGTCGGTGTGTACGTGTTGGTGTTGGCGGTCGTGTTGCCGACACTCGCCGTCGGGTTGCGCGCTGGGCTCGACCGGTCGCGGGTCGGCTACCGCGTCGGGCGGAGTCTGACGGCCGCGACCGCGACGTTTCTCGCCGCGACGTGGGTGACGGGACTACTCGTCTGAGCGCCGCGTGGCGCCTCCGGCGAGTCGTTCAGGTCGCGCAGCGTCACTCCGGCGAGTAGTTCGGCGCCTCGTCGGTGATCGTCACGTCGTGTGGGTGGCCTTCGGTCTGACCGGCCTGTGAGACACGGACAAACTCGGCGGTCTCGCGCACCTCGTCGAGCGTCTCGGCGCCGACGTACCCCATGCCAGAGCGCATCCCACCGACGAGCTGGTGAAGCTCCGACGCGAGCGGCCCCTTGTACGGTGTCGCGGCCTCGACACCTTCGGGGACGAAGTCGTCGTCGTCCTCGTCTTTCAGGTAGCGGTCGCCGCCACCCTCGCTCATCGCGCCGACCGACCCCATCCCGCGGTACTGTTTGTACCGTTTGCCGTTCATCGTGATGACACGCCCGGGCGCCTCCTCTGTGCCGGCGAAGTACGAGCCGAGCATCACCGCGTGGGCGCCGGCCGCAATCGCCTTGATCGCGTCACCGGAGTACCGAATCCCGCCGTCGGCGATCACGGGCACGTCGTGGTCGGCGGCCACGTCCGCCACCTCGGCGACGGCGGTGATCTGTGGCATCCCCGCGCCGGAGACGACTCGGGTGGTACAGATCGACCCCGGGCCGATTCCGACCTTCAGCCCGTCGGCGAAGCCGACACACGCCGCTGCCGCCTCGCGGGTGCCGACATTGCCGACGACCACGTCTGCCTCGACTTCTGCGGTGATCGCCTCCGCCGCGTCGAGGACATTCAGGTTGTGGGCGTGGGCACAGTCGATGAACAACACGTCCGCGCCCGCCTCGTCGGCGGCGACGGCGCGTTCCTCCTCGAACGGGCCGACAGCGGCGCCGACACGCAGCGAGCCGGTGTCGTCGCGGGCGGCGTTCGTGTGTTCGCGGCGTTGGAGCACACCCTGCATCGTCACCAGCCCGACGAGCCGCTCGTCGCCGTCGACGACCGGCACCCGCTCGATCTTGTGGTCGTACATCAGCTCCAGTGCCTCGCGGGCGCCGACGGACTCGGGTGCGGTGATCACCTCGTCGGTCATCGCCTCCCGGACGGCGTCAGACTCCCCGACCTCCAGATACGGGCGGATGTCCGTGCCGGAGATGATCCCCAGGACGCGGTCCGTGTCGTCGACCACCGGCGCACCGGACACCCCCTCCCGTTCCATCATCGTGTCCACGTCGCGGATGGTCTGGTCTGGGCCGGCGGTGACGACGTTCTCGCGTCGGATCACGAGTTCGTCGGCGCGTTTCACCCGTTCGATCTCCGCGACCATCTGGTCCAACGAGGTGTTGCGGTGGAGCACACCCAACCCGCCACGACGAGCCATCTCGATGGCGAGATCGCTCTCGGTGACGGTGTCCATCGCGGCCGACAACACCGGGCGGTTCAACTCAACGTTGCGCGACACGTTCGTCGATACGTCTGCTTCGTCTGGCTCGACACGACTCTCTGCCGGACGGAGCAGTACATCGTCGAAGGTCAACGCCTCTGGAACACGGAGCTTCTCCGAGAACGGTTCGCTCGCCATGTTGTCGGTGGGACTGGCGACGATAAAAACGTTGCGAGGGACGACCGACACGGGGAGTGGTGGTTCGTGTCACGACTACGACGGGAGGCCAGAACCGTCGGGCAAGCGGCGGGTGTGGCGACGATCCGACATCACGATCCGGTTGTGAGTGAACGTCCGTAGCCGTCTTTTATCAACATCGACAAAGAGAACTCGGTGTATGCGGCCGGATCTCACACAACGCTTATTCCTCTGGTGGAACACCCTACGTGTATGCAGTCCGAGATTGCCGCGCACCACAGCACCGTCGACGAGCGTGTCGCAGCGGAATCGGCAACACTCGAGATTGGTGCGAATGCGCGAACACTCGGAACATGGCGGCTGTTTGGGTTTGGTGGCCACGCCGACTCCGCCGTCTCGTCACCATATCGCCGTTCGGCCACCGGTGAGGCCCACTCGTATCGGTAGTCGATGAGTACCTCACGACACCCCGTCGCCTACCGACTCGAACAGCTCGTTGACGGCCCCACCCGGTTGCTCGCGACGGTGATGGCGCTGCCGTTGATCGACGGAATCTTTCCGGCGCTTGTCATCGCAGGGGCAGTCTCCGGGGTAGCTGGAATTATCGAGACCGGGCTCCTCATCTTCGGCGGCTCAGCGACGATGGCAGTGATTCTCGCGGAGATGGACGGGACTCCCCGCGAGCACGTCACCGCGATTCTGACGCTCGCAGTCGTCCTGTTGCCCGTGGCGGCGATGGAGGCCGCACTGGCACAGACAATCGAGAGTGTGTTGAACCTCGAGGTTTTCGAGCGGTTCGCGGCGCTCGTGATCATGACTGTCGCCGCCAAGACCGCCTCCGCGGAGATCGGTGAAATCCTCCCGAGTCCGGGTGCGATCATCGGGCTGGGGCTGCTCGCCTCGGTGTCACCCACCGGGGCGGAGTTGGTCGTCAACGCCGATCCGGTGGTGATGGCCAGCGCCGCCGCCGCCGCCGGCGTCGGTGTCACCTTCGCGCTGGGCGTTGCGGTCGCCGGGCCGCGGCTACGCGGTCGGGTCGACATCGACCGCTTCCGGTTTGGCTCTGCGGTCGCGCTCGGCGTGTTAGGGTTGTCCGTGTTAGAGGTGGGACTCACTGGTGACGGTCCGGTCGCGTTGGGTGTGTTACTCGTCACTGCCGTCTTTTCGTACGACCCCGACGGTGAGAGTGACCCGCGTGCGGACGACGACCCCGACTCGCCGGCTGGGGGCGATTCCGACTCGACAACGGGAGGAGGCGCGGCCGACGGCGACAGTCCCGGAGACGAGTCTGGGGAGCGTCCACCCGCGGACTCGCCGGGTGACGACTGGGACGGCGACCGCGATACGCCGAGCGTGCCGGGTGCGGTCGCGGACGCGGTCGACCCGGACGCTGCCGACACCCAAGCCGTCGCCGACGGCGCCGCACGTGCCGTCTCCGCCCGTGAGAGTTGGGGGACGGTGGCCTCTGCGGACGGTGGGTCGAACACCGCGGCCGGTGTCGGCGCGTTCGGCTCCGGTGACGCCGGCGTCGACGAGACCGCCTCCGGAGACGGAGACGGGGTGGTCGGTGCCGACGACGCGGGAGCCGAGGAACGTGAGAGCGACGCGATGGCAGACGACGAGAGCGACACGGCGGCGGACGCCGAAGACGGCTCGGACGACGGAGCCGTGACGGACGCAGGGTCCGGAGACGACGAGGCGGACACGGAGAGCGGTACTCGCGCGCCGTGGCTCTGAGACACTGCCAGTCCGGAGCCACGGGCTTTACTACCTCGTCGTCCCACTACCGTACATGAGCAACCGCGTCGTCCAAGGGCGGATGGTGACACCGGAGCGACTCGCGGAACTGGTCGAAGGAGAGTCCGTGATGGACGCCGAGCCGATCGAGGACGCCGACCGCGACTGCCCGGAGTGTGACGGGGACGTGATCACCGTCGGCTACATGCCGGACGTGACCGCTTTCGTCACCGCGTACAAGTGCCAGGAGTGCGACTGGCGCGAACGGGAGGCGTGACCCACGGATCGTAATCCCTTTACGCGATTCCGGTGTACGAGAGGGTAGTGGGGTCGTGGCCCAGTCCGGTAGGGCGACTGACTCCAGAGGCACGCGCCCGGTGACGAACTCCAGACTGGTATACCGAGCGGCCGGCTGATCACCGCCCGTTGTGACGACCCTCTGGAGAACCGAGGCGATCCGGAGATATCAGTCGAGCGGGGGTTCAAATCCCTCCGACCCCACTTCTGTCGCGGGTGAGTTGGTGAGCGGCAGTGTTGTCAAGAGGAGGGATTTGAACAGGGAGCGAGCGACGCGAGCGACCGGGGTTCAAATCCCTCCGACCCCACTTCTGTCGCGGGTGAGTTGGTGAGCGGCAGTGTTGTCAAGAGGAGGGATTTGAACAGGGAGCGAGCGACGCGAGCGACCGTGGTTCAAATCCCTCCGACCCCACTTCTGTCGCGGGTGAGTCGGTGAGCCAGCACAGTCGCCGTCACTCTCGCAGATCCACTTCCATCACGGTCGCGTTCAGGTACACCTCCCACGACGAGCCGGTGTCGAACCCCGGCTCACCGTACCAGACACGCACCGCCCGTTCCGTCTTCGTCGGTACCTCGGTCGACTCAATGTAGCTGTACCCCTCGACGGTCGTCGTCCCACCGTCGTGTTCGATCGTAGCTGTCGGGATACAACACGTAGGGTCTGTTCACTGACAAGCCTTCTGCACTGCACACACCGCCAGCGATTCGAACCCACAGAGTCCGGAGGCGACAGATCTAAATCCGAACTACCGTCGTGGAACTAACCCACGTACCGAGAGTTCGTAGCCGGCGAGTACGAGCGCCGAGAGCAGACTCACCAACACAGTGACAAAGTCTGGGAAGCGCATCCACTCGGGTGTGACCCAGATGATTCCGTTCACCGTGCGCGGGCCTAACACTGACTCCACGGCGACCTGTGCGCGTTCGAGTGGGGTCTCCGGCTCGACAGTCCGAGAGTTGAGTCCCAGTTCGTGGGCCGCCGTGCCGCCGGCGCTCTCGTCGCCCGTCGACAGTCGTTCGGCTTCGTAGACGTTGATCGAGGTCGAGATCGACCAGACGACCCGGCCCCGTTGGTCGATCTGGAAAACGCGGTTGCCGTTCGTGTCTGTGACGAGCGTGTGGCCGTTGGGGAGCCGGTCAGCGTCACGAGGCCACTTGAGCCGGTCGTCCTGCCACACCCACGACTCCATCCACTCGCCGTCCTCACGCCGAAACTCGACAACGCGGTCGTTGTTCGAGTCAGCGACGATCATCGCCGGACCGCCGCGCTCGTCAGGGATGTAGTCAGCGTTGTGTTGTTCGTCGAGAATTGAGTGGTCGTCGTCTGTACCCAGCGACAGCGACTCGTTCACCTCGCCGGAGGTGCGGTTGACGAACACCACCCGGTCGTGGTTGCGGAGGCTTCCGGTGACGTACTGGCCGTCACGGACGATCTCCACGTCGTTGAGATGCGTCCAGTCGCCGTCGAACGCGCCGCCGGCGCCTGGTGACAACGCGGTGTAGGCGCTCCACTCCCAGACCGTAGTGTTCGTCGTCGTGTCGACCGTCTCCAGTTCGTGTTGTGCGATGTCGGCGATCACGTAACGCGTCTGGTTGATCCGGTCGACATCATGCCACTCGACATCGCGTTTTCCGGGCGTCACCTCACTGTACAACACCGCTCGCTCGCCCGTCGTCGGGTCGATTCGTTCGATCCGTTGGACCACACAGTTCGAACAGCCGAGTTTCTCCGGGTCGTGTGTCACCGTCGAGACGACGACCGCGTTGCTGTCGGGAATCGGGTCCACGTCCCAGTATTCGTCGCGCAGCTGTTCTCGGTAGTCGATGGTGCCGTTACCGTCGACGACGACAAACTCCGTGCCGGTGATCACTGTCTGGCCGGAGACGGAGCCGTCCGGCGAGTACCCCGGACTGTCAGTGACAAACACCGGATTCGTGACGACAGTCATCACTAACGGCACGACCACCAGACAGCCCAACACGAGTCGGAAGGGCCTCATACGCTCGTGTTGGGTGGGTCACTCTTGCCGGCTTCGTTGTCCGTCGGGGCAAAACACAGTGTTGTCGGCTCCGTAGTCGGAGTGTGCTCTTTCCGACACACCTCGTCGTCGCGTGCGGGCTCGCAAGGGGTCGGTTCCTGACGGCTTGGGTCGTTGCCGGTGCCGCCCTGCCGGATCTCGTTGACAAACCGGTCGCAATGGCAGGGCTGCTCTCAACGTACCACTCGATCGCCCACTCGGCGTTGTTCGGCGTTGTGTTCCTCCTCCCGCTACTCTTCGGGCGGGTGGTCGACTGGGTCCCGGACACGGGACGACTCGCGGCAGTGGCGTTCGGCTGGGGGAGTCACGTCGCTGCCGACGCCATCCACATCACGCTCAACGGCCGACCGGCGAACACCGTCTTCCTGTTGTGGCCGATCGTCAGTAGTTGGGACTCGCTCGATGCCGGCCCGGCACCGTTCGTCGTCCAGTACGTCGGCACGACCGCCTTCTACCTCGAACTCCTCGTCTGGCTGTCTGTCGGACTCCTGGTCGCGCGTGAGGGGTGGTCGGCAGTCGGACTCGGGACGGCCGAGTCAGGTGAGCCAGGCGACTGAGGCCGTCGTGAACTGCCGAACCGGAGTCAGCCGGTCTCACTCGTCTCCGTCACGAGATCAGTCTGGTCGTCGCCCGGGAGGCCCGTCGCGGTCGACGCCGCGTTGTCGGCCGTCTCACGGAGCGTGGCGAGTCGGTCGCGACACGCCGACTCGCTCACCTCGCCGCGAGCGAACTGCGCTTTGAGGATCGCCTCCGCAGACTCCTCGGCACCACCCTGTGGCTCGCGCAGTTTCCCATCGAGTCGGCGTTTGAACGTCTCGTGGTCGATCTCGCCGCGGACGTACTGCGCCCGGAGCGAGTCGTCTGCGTCTTCCGTCTCCTCGTCGTCGTCGCCGTACTCCGGGAACACCGACTCCATCCGGTTGTTGATCGTCAGAAACACCAACATGAGGCCGGCAAACAGTCCGATTCCGATCTCCTCTGGCACGACGCCGAGTGAGAGACCGTAGTCAAGCGCGTTCAACGCCGACATCAAGACGACTCCGCCGAGCAGGATCACCCCGATCTGTCGCCGGAGGTCAGACTCGCGGTTGACGAGCAACGCCGCACGGCGCAGCCACTGGCGTTCGTCCGAGAGATCGTCGGCCATCACACGGTACGACGACACGAGAGATGAAAAATCCCTGTCACCGTTGCAGGGTCCGGGCGAGCGGGTCGAAGTGGTGTGCTCACAGAGTGTTGTGACAGTCGTCACCGTGGCAGGTATTACCGTCAAGTGGGTCGTTGGTCAGCGAAATAATATCAATATTGACCCGTCGATTGAAGAAGAGAATAAATAAGCCTCTTATTAAATAACCGTAACAACAGTAATTCAAAAGAAGATAATGATGCGTAGAATTGGATCGGCAGGTTTACAACATTACAGTATTTTACTTATAGTGCATAGAATGGCTATGACTCAAACCTATTGTCTATGCCGAGAACCGCATGGTTCCGGCCTGAGCCGAGCCTCTGACGGTCCAAAACCACAGAGAAACTGTAATAAACTCGCGAATAAATCACCGTTTTCGCTTAAAACTGGTGAACTGTTCTCTATACCAAAAAATTTATTATGAGCCGCTGTGTGCTGTAGGCTCATGAGGGAAATACTCAAAAACAGAGACTTCGTTTTACTTTTTACCGGACGGTTATCCACCAACGCCGGGGACAGTCTCTACAGCATCGGTGTGATGTGGCTGGCGTTCCAACTCACAGGGTCGTCGTTGTTCGTGGGTGTTGCCGGGTTTCTCACGAGGGCTCCGACCGCGATTCAGTTTCTGTTCGGGCCGTTAGTAGATCGGTGGGACATCCGACGAATCTTCGTCGGGACACAGTTCGTACAGGGACTACTCGTCCTGATCATCCCGATAGCGGCCGTTCTCGATGCACTCTCGATCTGGATACTGCTGGGGGTTATTCCAGTCCTTTCACTGACGAATCAGTTGGCAATGCCAGCGTATCAGGCGGTGCTTCCACGAGTCGTCACCTCAGAGAATCTCACGGAAGCGAACTCGTTGTTCTCAACGGCCGCACAAGGGATCAACGCCGTTTTCAATGGCTTGAGTGGATTATTGATTGCAGTCGTTGGTGCGACAGCACTGTTTACCATCGACGCCGTCACGTTCTTCATCGCCATGATACTGCTGAGTCAGCTGAGTTTCTCTGCCGCGGACAGCGAGGACTCGGCTGGGAACTCCGACGCGGCGTCAGGGTACTTTTCGGAGATCAGAGAAGGATTTGACTATCTCCGTGGGTCGTTGGTGCTGCAGATTGCGGCCATCGCGACGTTCACGAACTTCGGCTACGGCGCCGTGCTCGCCGCGCTTCCGGAGTACGCGAACTCAATCGGCGGTCCGGAGGCGTACGGGGTGCTCACTGCGACACTCGCGACCGGATCGTTCGTCGGTGCCTTGGGCGCGTCGTTCATCAGTGATGTCCAGTACGGTCGATTTCTACTCGTCGGTTACTTGACGACAGCTGTCGGTGTGATCCTCGCTGTCGTGCTTCCCGGGATCGTTCTGACTGCAGCCGCGATTCTGGTCGCCTCGGTCGCACTCGGGGCGTACTCTGTGTTGACCCGGTCAATGATGCAGTCTGTCGTCGACAACAGTCTCCTCGGACGTGTGATGTCGATCACGCAGAGTGCGTACGACGTGATGGTCCCGGTCGGGAGCCTGGTGGGTGGATTCGTCTCCGCACAGTTTGCTCCTCGGGTGATGTTCTACGCGCTCGGGGGGATATACGTAGTTAATGTGCTGTACATCGCTGGACACGGTACGCTCCGATCACTACCGAAAGTAGGAGATATGGATCAAGAGATGTTACGACTGTCTACAAAGAACTGAGAGCCGGCAGCTCAGTTGATGTCGCCGTCTTCGACGTTATTGTACGCGGCGAAGTCGTCGTGGCTGTCTTTGGACTCTTCTTCCTCAGTCTCGTCAAACGGTGTCGATCTAACGAACGACATACACTGTAGAGAACTGTATTGTATATAGTATTTTTGTTAGATTACATAGACTATTGCAATACTATCTCTAAAATTTATATATTATCTCTGATAAATGGTAGTCGTTTAGGAAACATACGCTCAAACATTTTTCTCCCGCATTTTGTTTGAAATTTTACATACCCAAGTTTGTTAAGTTCAGACGGGGAGCGGTATCCAGCGGCAAGTTGTGCTAGGGTACCGGAGTTGAGACTCACATCTGGGTCACTGACTGTCGGACGACGTTTTACTTCACCATTATTTTTAATCTCAAACATCTTTTTTTCAGACTCTAATTGTTGTGACACAGAGACCAGAACCGACTCCGTCGGAGGTGCCGCGATGCAGCCCAGTGCGCTAGCGACATCAACCACCATGAGACAGACCTCTGGAGAGACTCTACACTCGGCACCACCACCAACCAAATTAAACACGCGACCACGATCCGGCCCCTCAAAGACGACGGTCTCGCACTCTGGCTCATGGAGACCTAGGTAGTACAAGATGTGACACAGTGCCTCGGTGTCAATATATCCAGAGTCAATTTCAACGAGTTGGTTGTCGTCAACATTATACACAACGTATCCTCTGGGCGCGCCCTCTTTCATCCAGACTGTCGTTCTGTACGACTCCCCGAAGTCGTCCGAGAGTATCCATCGCCAGTGGGTCTCTGTTCTCTGGAGTGTAAGCGAGAATTGATCGATATACTGACTGTGAATATTCTGAAGCTGTTTCCAGTCTTTAAGATGCAATTCGTGGAACTCACCGGTATATTCGTCGATAACAGATAATAGTTCCGCTGGTTGGCACTGCCAAGTGCGCCTGTCGACAACAGGTCTGACACCGTATTGTCGATAGAATCCATCTTTATTTTCTCGGAGAATAGCGAACGGGACATCTCGTTGTTTACAAGAATCAACGATGTCAGAAGCCGCCGCACGTAGCGTCCCTTGGCGTCTGTACTCTGGAGGGACGATCGCTTGCCCGACGACGAGGAACTGTCGTTCCTGGTCACGTACCCCTCCCGTTACCACTGTCTCACCGATTACGAGACGGAGTTCGTCGCCAACAAACAGTCCGTACGGATCAAAAAACTGTGTAAGTTTCAGCTCTTCAACTTGGCTACGGAGTCTCTTTTTGACGAGACTCGACCGATAGATTCTATCGAACTCCTCTTCAGATATTGGTTCATAGCTTGTTTGCATCTGTTTTATTCCATTATATTGTATCTGTCCCAGACGGTGTTGTTACCCTGTCTCATCGTCGGTGAAATCAACTGAGTCGACATCCCCGTAGTCGTCGTGGTACCCTCCAAATCGAACTGTCTTTTCGTGCCAGTAGTCGTCCGTAGTGTACTCTCCAACGCACCAGCTACTTTTGACATGTGCGAGACCGTGATAACCTGACCAGTACGTCGGCGCAGTGAGGAACTCAAACAAGGCGTCAGCAGCACGGCCGTAACCGATCTCACGGAACAGTCGTCCGGTTTCGGCCGCGACTTCTCGTGCCTTGTCACACTCGAATGAACACGGGTAGAAGTCAACGAACCCCCATCCCTGAAACGCCCACATTGGATTAAGGATGTAGTGTGGGCTCTCAACGACCAGTTCGCCGCCGCGTTCGCTCGTACTGGGCGTATTTTTCGCAACTTCTGCAATCGGGTCACTGTAGCCGTTGGCCTCATGACGTTCGTACGCTGTCGCACAGCAGTCTGGAACACCACGCTCAGTGAGAATGTCAAGTGGGCCCGCCTCCCGTTCCAAGATACGCTCTGAATCTAGTGGACAGTCGGGGGTGACCGAGACGACTGTCGTTGCCCCATCAGTGGAGCTAGTCGAAGAGTTGACAGGGCCGTCAACGCTGTTCAGAAACTCCTCGGCCTGACTACTCGGCAGTGTCTGCCAGAGAACCGACCGCGGGTGATCTGGATCGGTGAGAGCTGCACGGGCGACTTCTCGACGACCACGAACGAACTGTTCGAGCGGTTCTTGCCACAGTTGTTTGATGTCTCGGCTTTTCCAGTTGTGTTTCGAAACTTCTGGAAGGTCGAGTGTCGTGTCAGGTTCGTCTCGTGAGGGATCTAATCTCATTTTGTCACTCCCTCACTCTTCACGTACTCGGTCAGGCGTTGCCTCAACATCTGGCTCGTCGTGCGCTCCACCACGAATAGAAGGACCAGAGGACTGCCCGTGGTGCATCCCGGCAAACGGTTTGATGTCAAGTTGATCACGAACTGCGTCGTCGGCGAGTGGTGCGTCCCAAGGAGCATCAGTTACAAGCCTGATCCCTGGGAACATTGAACGCATATCCTGCTCAATTGCCTCGTAGAGGGCGTACTTCGCCGGACACCGCCGTGTTCGATTGCGATACTCGTATCCGATTCCCGATGCTGGACAACCACCCTGACAGAGGTTCCAGTAGCGACATCCCTTACAGCCGCCCTGATCTGGTTCCCCTTCTGTGTGGGGTCCGGGTGTCTGTTTGAGCATCTTGTACCGTTCTTCTGTCCTGTCGTATTCGTTGCCCGCAGAGTCTCCTTGGAGGAACTGTCCACCGTCACCGACCCCAGACCAAGTCTTTCCGCAACCACTGGTTGCGCCGTTTCCTTTTATTACCTTTGCACCGCTGGGATTGAATGGATCACACTTGGTGTTGATACAGTTAGCGAGTTCGAGTCCCAAGAGGTTATCCTGATACTGTGTCATCGGACCCCACTCGCGGTGTGGTTCTTGTTTCATCCACTCCCAACTCTGGAGGAACACTTCCTTGATTCGTTCCGGTGAGAGCGAGTCGTCTTCCTGAACATCCTCAAACGGGATTGCTGGGTTGTAGTGACCGTAGATACCATGACGTGTGAGGTCGTCCATCCACTCCAGCAGTTTCTCCAACCGTTCGTCCGTTCCTGCGTTCTGGTGTGTTAGAACGATAATTAGTCCTACAGGGATCTCAGTCTTCTTCAGTCGATCGATGGCATCGAGCGTTCGCTCGGTCATACTTCCCGTTACGTCGCGCATCTCTCCGTCGACTTCACCACGGGCGACCCGTTTGTCGTTCAACCCTGCCGGCCCGTCACACGAGATTCCCACTCTGACTCTGTATTTCTCGAAGATTTCGACGTGTCTGTCTGTCAGCAGAGTTCCGTTCGTCTGGATTTTGGCATATCGGTCTCTCTCTTCGAGATTGTAGTTCTCGTAGATCCACTCGAAGATCCGTTCGATGTCGTCTTCGGCCATCAACAACGGCTCTCCGCCGTGGAGTCCCGGAATCTCGTCTTCACTGTACTTCTCTTCGAACTGTTCGAGTCGGCCGATGATACGATCAATATCGTACTCGGCGTCGATCTCGGCCTGTGTGTACTTCCGGTCTGGTTCCTCGTAACAGTAGGTACATCCCAGGTTACACCCTGTGTTGGCCTGAATTAGGATCGTCACTGTTCGACCCTCTTCTGACCTCTCTTACTAACCGGAGATTCTGCGGTTCTACAGGCGTTTTTGCACGCTTTGGTCTGGTATTTCACTGTATGGCATAAGATCTGTGTAGATAAAAAAGTATTTTGTCAGCGAAGTACACTGTATAGACGCAGAACAGAACTCGTAGAGCGGACTTGGCTACGAGACGTGTTTCGATTGAACCGACTTTACCGTTGTTCGACAGTCTCGACGACCTCGCCGGTGAACTCGGCGTCACCGCCGGTCGGTTGGGCGAGCGTCGTCCCGCAGACCGCACAGTTGACCGTCGAGGCGGCCTTGCCGAACACCGTCTGTTCGTTCTCACAGTCCGCACACCGGACGGTGAAGAAGTTCCCTGCCATCGTTACTCCTGGAACCTGAGTCGGCCGGCGCGCCATCCTTCCCGCATGTGGGCTTTGCCGCAGTCACTACACCGGTACTTCAGGTGTGTCTTCTTCGTCGGCTTGTCACCGCCGGGCACCTTCGAGAACTTGCCGGCGTTCCCGATGGTGGACGTGCCGCGTTTCTGTTGTCGGTCGGTCCATTTCATCCCGGTCTCGCGACCGCGTCGAACCTTCTCAACCTCGTGTTCGTGGTGTGCGTTACAGTGCGGACAGTACGTGTTCATCCGCCGTGGCATCTCCATAGCGAAATCTCCTCTCCTCGTCTGGTTCCACACGAGCGGTTAAAACCCGTTTGGTTCCGGGTGGTCGTCTCGCGCGTGTCTCTCCCCCGAACGCATTTGACGCCCGACTGTGACGTGGGAGTATGATCCGGCGGGGGGACGACTGGTCACTGGAGTACGACGACGGCGTCGTGGTCGGGCGGTTCGGCGCAGAGATGCCGTTGTCCGCGTTCGAACAAGAGGCGTTTCCGGCGTTCGAGGAGATCCTCACACGACACCGCGACGACATCGTCGCGACGGCCGACCGGGTGGAACTGGAAAACGCGATCGGTGACGACGTGTTAGAGATCTGGGAGGCGGCGGCCCGGGAGTCGTCGCAGTTGCCGAACTACGAACGCGCCGCGCTCGTCGCCGACGGTATCCTGAAACACGGGTTGAAACGACAGCTCCGGGTGCCGGACGCCGAGATTGAGACGTTCGAGGATCTCGACCGGGCGATCCACTGGGCCCGGACGGGTGAGCAGTAGGAAGTCGGGGAGTCCCGAGGCTACGCCAACGGCGTCCGTTCGACGACCGTCCCGTCGACGGTGGGATACTGTTCGACGATCTGACCGTCGTCGACATCGCCGTCCTCGACCATCTCTTCGAGGAGCCACCACGCCACTTCGACGTGTTCGGACTTCACGGAGTAGAACTCCTCAGGCACGCCCAGCGACTCCAGTCGGTCGGGGTTGGTGTACGTCTTCCCGTAGACGAGCGTCCCGTCGTCGGTCACCTCGTCGAACGGACGCCGGACGTTCCGGGCCATCCGTTTCATCCGGTTGCGGTGTTGGGCGGCGTCTTTGAACACGGACGTACAGAAGTACACCTTCTCGTGGTCGCCCATCACGTCGAGAATCTGCTCTTTCGACCCGTCGACGGCGGACATGTGCCCCTCCTGGAGTTCGAAGCCGCGTTCCTGCATCCGGCGGTAGTTGCCGTCGGACATCTCGAACTCGTTGATGTTGCAGAACTCTGCGGCCCCCTCGTCGAGAAACTCCAGAAACTCCGGCTCCGGGCGAATCCCGGGAATCTCGAAGGCGGGGGTGAGCCCCTCGTCGCGGGCGACGTGGAGAATCTCCTCCCACTCGGTGCCGTGGAGTTCACCCCACAGCTCGTAGGGCGGGTGGAACCGAATCTCGTCTAACCCGGCCTCGGCGAGCCGGCGCATGTTCTCCCGACCACCCGTGATCCCCGTGTAGAGGTGTGTGTGGTGGTCCTCGCCGAACTCCTCTTTCAACAGTTCGATGTAGTGACACGTCCGGTCGAGTCGTTCCTGTGGCTCCCCGCCGGTGATCGACGTGCCCAGCGCGTCCATCTTGCGAGCCTCCGCCAGTACGTCCTCGTCGGACTCCACACGGCGCTCGTTGGCGTAGACGGTGTCGACGTTCTTCCGGTTCTCTCCGAGCGGACAGTAGAAACAGTCCCGCTGGTCGCAGTAGCCGTAGACGAACATCACCATCTTCCCGCCTTTCGCGCACTGCTCACATCCCTTCGAGATCATCTGTTGTCGAACGTTGCCGGTGGACCGACTAAAGCGGTGTGGGTTCTGGTGGGGATAGGTGGTGTTCTGCCGTGGATCGGTCCACACACGACGAGGTCGTACCGGCGTCACTCGGACGTGCCAGCCGCTGTACAACGTCCGACACCTACTTACAGCCACGCGGGCGACTGTGGAGTAATGAGTAGCGACGCAGAGGCCGCCGCCGCGAACGACGACCGACGGGAGTACGAGTTCCGGAAGGTGTTAGAGGAACTCGACGACTTCGAGGGGTCAGGAACGCAGCTCGTCACCATCTACGTCCCCGACGACCACCTGATCTCGGACGTCGTCGCACACGTCACCCAAGAGCACAGCGAGGCGTCCAACATCAAGAGCAAACAGACCCGGACGAACGTTCAGGACGCACTCACCTCGATCAAGGACCGACTGAAGTACTACGATGTCAAGGCGCCCGAAAACGGGATGGTATTGTTCTCCGGCGCGGTCGACTCCGGCGGCGGGCGCACGGAGATGGTGACGAAGGTGTTGGAGTCCCCGCCCGAGCCGGTCCAGTCGTTCCGGTACCACTGTGACTCGGATTTCCTCACGGAGCCGTTAGAGGAGATGATGGGCGACAAGGGGTTGTTCGGGTTGGTCGTCCTCGACCGACGGGAGGCCAACGTCGGCTGGCTCAAGGGCAAGCGGGTCGAGCCGGTCAAATCCGCCTCCTCGTTGGTTCCCGGCAAACAACGGAAAGGTGGCCAGTCGGCCCAACGGTTCGCCCGGCTCCGCTTGGAGGCGATCGACAACTTCTATCAGGAGGTCGCGGAGATGGCCAACGAGCTGTTCGTCGCCAAACGGCACGAACTCGACGGCGTGCTCGTCGGCGGGCCGTCGCCGACGAAAGACGAGTTTCTCGACGGCGACTACCTCCACCACGAGCTGCAGGACTCGGTGCTCGGGAAGTTCGATGTCTCCTACACCGACGAGTCCGGGTTGTACGACCTCGTCGACGCCGGCCAGGAGGCGTTGTCCGATCAGGAGATCGTCGAGGATAAGAACCTCATGGAGGAGTTCTTCAACAACCTCCACAGCGGCGGGGAGGCCACCTACGGCTTCGACCAGACCCGACAGAATCTGGTGATGGGGTCGGTTGACAAACTACTCCTCTCGGAGGATGTCCACGACGACGTGGTCGCCTTCGAGTGTCCGGAGGGCCACGAGGAGTTCGAACTGGTCGACCGCCGACACGACACCCCCGACCACGAGTGTACTGTCTGTGGCGAGCCGAGCGAGCCCGGCGAGCGTGAGGACGTGGTCGAACACCTGATGGAGATCGCCGGCCAACGCGGCACGGAGACGAAGTTCATCTCGACGGACTTCGAGAAAGGCGAACAACTGCTGGACGCCTTCGGCGGAATCGCGGGGCTGTTGCGGTACGAGACGGGCGTGTGATCAGAGTAATTGTTCCATCTGCACCACCTTTCGGTCCAACGGGAACCCCGGTTCTACGTCGTCAATCTCAGACAGTCGTTCGAGCGTCAGCGTCACGTCCACCCCGGCCTGCTCCGCGTGGTCACGCAGCGTCCGCACAGCCGGCTTCTCGACGGCCAACGACGGCAGTTTCCCCAACAACAGCGCGAGCGCGACACCGCCGTAGTCGGTCGGGAACACGTCGGCGACGCGGTCAAACGCCGGGTGGTCGGCCGGCTCGGCCACCCCGGTGTCGGCCGCGCCGACCGTGAGACACCGCGGGCAGATCACGGCCGTCTCGGCGGGGGCGACCTCGTAGAGTGCGGGCGGGACACGGAACGCGACGGGCGCCGGGCGGCAGGCACAGTCTGACACAATCGGGTGTTAGTGAGAGACGCGAAAGAACGTGACGAGACACACACGCCGATGGAGACGGCGTCAGTCGTCCGCCGAGACGCGTTCGACAGACTCCTCTTCGGCTTCCGTCTCGGCCTCTTCGGCCTCGCGTTCGGCCTTCGCCTCGGCCTCTTTTTTCGCCTTGATCTTTTTTAGCCGGAAGATCTCCTCGCGTTCCTGTTCCTCCAGCTTCTGTTCGATGTACTCCTGGTTGTCGCGCAGTTCCGGCAGGAGTTTGAACTCCAAGGCGTTGACGCGGCGCTTGGTCGTCTCGATCTCGTCGAGCATCTTTTTCATTGCCGTTTCCACCTCGGCCGCGAGGATGATCGACTCGATCAGCTCCTCGTACGCCTCGGCGGCCTCGTCGATCCGCGCCGACGACCCCAGCAACCCGTAACCGCGCTCGTCGATGTTCTTCTTCACCTTCGAGGAGTCGATCTGTGGCACGACCACGCCCATGATGTTGTTCGACTGGGTCGTGATCTCCGGATACTCCTCCAAGGCGGCAGCAGCACCCCGGACAGCAACGTCACCCTCCAGCGCACGGGCAACGTCGATCCGATCCTGGGCGCGGTCGTAGTCGGCCTCCAGCTCCGAGCGCACGTCGCGGGCCTGGTCGAGAATGTCCATGAACTCCATGATCAGGCCGTCACGCTTCTGTTCGAGCGTGTCGTGGCCCCGCTCGGAGAGTTCGATGCGGTCCTCGATCTCCATCAGGTTCTTTCGCGTCGGCTTGACGTCCTCGGCCATCTGTTGCCGGTGGTTGTGCTCCCGGGTGGTTAACCCTTTCCGGTCTCGGAGTCGTCGTCACGGTGGGTTGAAGCCGTTGCCGACCCTCTATCGATCCGTGACAGAGGAGTCGACGGCGCTTCCGCGTGCGGTGACCGGACTGCCGGCCAGCGGCGACACGCTCCCGGCCGCATACCGACAGGACCGCGTGCGGTGTGCCCGCTGTGCGACCGCGCTCCGTGCCGGTGACCGTGTCTCCGTGTTGCTGCGGGACGGCACGGACGGCTGGCGACCGGTGTCGTTCCGGTGTCCCGACCACGCCCCCGACGGGCTCGCGTCGCTGACGAGTGTCCACGGTGACGACCAGGCGCTCGTCGCGGCGACGCTGGAGCCGACTGGGGGCCACACCCCGACTGGGCAGTTCGACCCGGACGCGCTCACGCTCGGCGGGGTAGAGGTCGTAGAGACGGCCAGCGGGGACGGATCTGTCGGAGAGTCGTGAACTTGCAAGGAGTCGTGAGGTGTGCCGAACACCCAGAGATTCGAATCGAGAACGATCACTCGTCGAGGAGTCGCTCCGCTGTCTCTTCGCGTGCCGTCGTGACGGCCGACTGGAGATCATCGTCGTCGACCGCGGCCGCGAGTTCTGACAGTCGACTGTCGACTGTCTCTCGGTCCGTTTGGTCGCTCTCGGCCCGCGCCAACAACCGTTCGAGACGGAGTGCGGCGACGGTCGGCTCCCGCTGGAGTTCGGTGAGCCGGGCGCGACACGCCTCCTTGACGAACTCCGACTTGTTCGTGTACAGCTCCGTCTCCTCGATCAGTTGCTCAATCTCCGTGTCGAGACGGCTCGGGAATCTGACACTGACGTTGGCGTACTCCATCTGTGTACTACGATAGTACCACAGCAGATTAAGCGTTGGTGCGGTTCAGATGAGAGACGCTACATCACTCCGCGGGCGGCCAGTCGATCCCGTGGTCCGCGAGCATGTTCGCGAACCCGTCCTCGTCGACGACCGGCACGTCCTCGCTTTCGGCGTCTGCCCGTTTGCTCTGGCCGGGGTTATCACCCGCGACGAGATAATCCGTGTTGCCGGAGACGGAGCTGGTCGCCGACCCGCCGTAGCGCTCCACCACCTCGCTCGCGGCGCGCCGCGGGACGGACAACGAGCCGGTGAACACGAACGTCACCCCGTCGAGCGCGTCGCCGTCGTCGGTCGTCTCCGCGGGCTGAGGGTCGACGAACGTTAGCAGTTCCTCGATCACCGCGGCGTTGTCCGGGTTGTCGAGGAACTCCCGGATCGTCCGCGCGACCGTCTCGCCAACGTCGTCGACGGTGACGAGTCTCTCGACGCTCGCATTGCGGAACTCGTCGAACGTCCCGAACTCCCGGGCGAGGTTCCGGGCGGTCGCCGCCCCGACCTCGTGAATCCCGAGCGCGGCGAGAAACTCCGCGAGTGGTGGCTCCGCGTTGGCCTCGATCTCGCTCACGAGGTTGTCTGCGCTCGTTTCTCCCCAGCCGTCGAGCGCGGCGAGTTCCTCGCGTCGGCCGGGGAGTCGGTAGAGATCCGGCAGGCCGTCGAGTAGGCCGGCAGCACGGAGCTGTTCGACCCGTTCCTCGCCCAGCCCCTCGATGTCGAGCCCGCTCCGGGAGGCGTAGTGTTGGATCGCCCGCTCCAACTGGGCGTCACACGACAGCCCGCCGGTGCAGAACGCCACCGGGCCGTCGCGTTCCACCGGACTGTCACACACCGGACACCTCTCGGGGAACTCGTAGTGGCCCCCGCTCGCGGCCTCGATCACCTCGGTCACCTGCGGGATCACGTCACCGGCGCGTTTCACCCGCACCTCGTCGCCGACATCGACCCCCAACTCGGCGATCTGGTCGGGGTTGTGGAGGCTGGCACGCGCGACCGTCACCCCGCCCACGTCGACCGGGTCGAGCAACGCGACGGGGGTGAGCCGTCCGGTGCGGCCGACCTGAACGACCACGTCCGTCACGCGTGTCACCTCCCGGCGGGCAGGGAACTTGTAGGCGAACGCCCACCGCACCGCGCGGCTGGTCTCGCCGAGTTGCTCGCGTGTCGCGCGGCTGTCCACCTCGATCACGACGCCGTCGACCTCGTAGTCCAACTGCTCGCGGTCGGCGAGCAGGCGGTCGCGGTAGTCGAGTGCCGCCTCGATGTCGTCGACGTGTTCCGTCCGGCTGACCGTCTTCAGCCCGAAGCCGTCGAGTGCGTCCGTCTCGTCGCGGTGGGTCGGGGGCACCGTCTCGTCGGTGTCGACGGCCGCGAGCGGCTCGTCGTCCGGGGGAGCGGCCCGCCAGCCGAGCACGTCGTAAAAACAACAGTCCAACGGCCGGGCGGCGACCGTCTCCGTGTCGAGCTGTCGGAGCGTCCCGGCGGCCATGTTGCGCGGGTTGGCGAACGGCTCCGCGCCGTCTGCGATCCGCTGGGCGTTGTGCTCCCGGAACGCCTCCCGGGGGACGTACACCTCCCCGCGGACGGCCAGGAACCCCGGCGGGTCGCCGCCCAGCCGTTCGGGAATCGACCGGATCGTTCGCACCTGCTCGGTCACGTCTTCACCTGTCTCCCCGTCGCCGCGGGTGGCCGCCCGGGCGTACTGGCCGTCGACGTAGATCACCTCAACCGACAGCCCGTCGAACTTCGGCTCACAGACGTAGCTGGCGTCCGGCGCGGTCCGGCGGACCCGTTCGTCGAACGCCCGCACGTCCTCGGGCTCGACGGACTGTTGGATCGACAACATCGGCGTGACGTGGTCGACCGTCGCCAGTTCGTCGAGCGTCGGGCCGCCGACACACTGTGTCGGGGAGCAGTTCCTGTCGAGATCGAACGTGTCTTCGAGTGTCGCCAGCCGCTCGAACAACGCGTCGTACGTCCGGTCGGCGACGAGCGGCTCCGCACGGGCGTAGTAGTGGTAGTCGTGTTCCCGGATCGCCGCGCGGAGCGCCCGCGCCTGCTCGCGGGCCGTCTCGGGGGCGACCGTCTCGACCGGCTCGAACCCGGCCTCGCCAGCGAGATACGGGTTGTCCGGGTCGGCGAATCGGAGCTGTTCGGCCGCGAGGCTGGCGCTGTCGGTCACATACGGGGTTCGGCCGCGGCGCGCCTAAGCGTTACTGTCCGCCGACGAGGAGTTTGGAAGAAAGTCGGTCGCCGCCCTTCGAGTGAGTCGCCGCCCTCCGAGTCAGTCGCCGCTGTCGCCGCCGGGCAACACGTCCGCCAGCGCCGGCGTCGGATCGTCGGCGTCCGCGCGGAGTTCGACCACGACGCCGACGACACCGGCGACGAACGTGCCGAGCCCGGTGATTCGCGTCGCGCGGACGAGCCACGGCCGTGGCTCCAGATCGTCGGTGTCGTCGAACGCCAGTCGGGTGCCGAGTGTCGACAGCCGGATGGATCGTCGGGGGGAGACGAACGCGAACAACCCCTGGAAGGCCGCCAGCGCATACCCGACGACGGCCGGACGCACGTCTGGTCTGTCCATACCCCTCGTACACCGCCCGCGGATTTGAGTGCGTGGATCGCTTCCGACGGCCGGGTACTCGGCCTGTTAGAGCGGCTGGACGAGACGCGGCCTGCCGGAGCGACCCAGCCGACGACACAGCCGACCGTCCACAGGAAGCGCGCGGCCGCCACCGCGACCGGAGGGAGCCGGCGGCCGCGCGGGGAGGCGTGGGGGCCACTGCGACCCGACTGTCCAGACTGTCTGCGACCCGACTGTCCAGACTGTCTGCGACCTGACTGTCCAGACTATCTGCGACCCGACTGTGCAGGCGACTGGCGGTCGATCCCCGGACCGAAACCCACAACGCCGCTGGTCGCGCACGCCGTCGTATGCGCGACCAGTTCGAGGTCCGTTCGTGGGACGCCGCCGGCCGACTCGGCGATCTGACCGTTCCGCGTGCGGGCGTCACCGTGCGGACGCCGGCGTTGATGCCGGTGATCAACCCCAACCTCCAGACGGTCGCTCCCGGCCGTCTCGACGACGAGTTCGGCGCGGAGATCCTCATCACGAACAGCTACATCGTCTACACGACCGACGACCTCCGCGAACGCGCCGAGGAACAAGGCCTCCACGAGCTACTCGACTTCGACGGCGCCATCGTCACCGACTCCGGCTCGTTCCAACTCGCGGAGTACGGCGAGATCGACGTGACCACCGAGGAGATCGTCCGGTTCCAACGCGAGATCGGTTCGGACGTGGCAACGCCTGTCGACGTGCCGACACCACCGGACGCGAGCCGTGAGCAGACCCGCGAAGAACTGGCGACGACCGAACAAGCGCTGGCGGACGCCGCCCGCGTCGAGACCGGGGAGATGCTCGTCAACGCGCCCGTCCAGGGGTCGACACACCCCGACCTCCGCGAGCAGTCGGCCCGCACCGCCGCCGCCAGCGACCACGACGTGTTCCCGATCGGTGCCGCCGTGCCGTTGTTGAACGACTACCGCTACGCCGATCTGGTGGAGATGGTGGTGGCGGCGAAACGCGGGCTCGACGCCGACTGTCCGGTCCACCTGTTCGGCGCCGGCCACCCGATGATGTTGGCGTTGGCGGTGGCGGCCGGCTGTGACCTGTTCGACTCCGCCGCCTACGCACTGTACGCCCGTGACGGTCGCTACCTCACCGTCGCCGGCACCCGTGCACTCGACGAGATCGAGGCGTTCCCCTGCTCGTGTGCGGTGTGTGCCGACCACACGCCTGCCGACCTGCGCGGCCGCGACGACGAGAGTCGGGAGCGACTCCTTGCGGAACACAACCTCCACGTCACCTTCGCTGAGATGCGCCGGATCAGGGACGCGATTCGGCGGGGGCGGTTGTTGGAACTGGTGGAGCGGCGCGCCCGCGGCCACCCGGGGTTGTTGGACGGCTACCGGACCCTGTTGGATCACGTCGAGCAGTTGGAGCGGACGGAGCCGGCGGCGGGTGACAGCTTCTTCTACGTCTCTGCGGAGTCTGCCCGCCGGCCGGCCGTCCGTCGTCATCACGAACGGCTCCAGGAACTGGCGACGCCCGACCGGTTGTTGTGTTCGGAGTACGACGAGCCGACACATCACTCGTACGACGCCGTCTGGCGGCTGCGTCCCCCGTTCGGGCCGTTCCCTCGGGCGCTGGCGTCGACGTACCCGCTGACCGCGACCGTTCCCGAGCAGACGGACACCGTCGCAGAACGCGCGGCCGCCGCCGGCGTCGCGGCGCTGGCGGACGCCAACCCCGAGACGCAGATCACGGTCGGACACGACGACTGGGCCGCGCCGGCGCTGGCGGCGCTCCCGGACCGAGTCGAGACGGAGCATCTCGGCGATCTCGACTGGGAGTGACGGCCGAGGATCAGACGAGGTACGCCGGGACGCCGGCGACGATCAGTCCGCCGGCCAGCAGGAGGAGGCCGACGACGTGTTGGACGGCGACGTACCACGGCTTCGGCTCCACCTGCTCAACACCCGAGTAGCCGATCAGCTCCCGTCGCGCCGCGAACATCGCCACCTGTCGCGGCGCGAACGTCGTCGGCAGCCCCAACGCGGCGACGAGCAGTCCGGTTCCAAACAACCGGGGAGTGGGTGTGCCGAGCAACGGACCAACGGCGAGCGTCACCATTGCCGTCCCCGCCGCGAGCGGCCCCCACCAGACGCCCTCCGTGCCCCACGCGACCGCGACGAGGATCGCTCCCGAGCCGGCGACACCAAGCAGTCCGGCGGCGGTCACGAGGTCGCTTCCGCCGCCGAGCGCGACACGGCGGGCGGTGGCGGCCAGCGGCTCCAACGCGGTCGGCCACTGGGTCGTCGACGCGAGCCGCGTCGCCACGACGGCACGGGCGACCGCCGGCAGCGCCAACGGCGGGAGCGCCCACGCCGTGCGGGCACCGACCACGCGGACAGAGCCACCGAGCGCGAGCAACCCGGTGAACAACAGCCAGATACCGACCACCGAGAGGAGTGTTCCCGGCAGGAGTTGTCTGATGGCCGTCGCGGCGTGGTCGCTCTGGTCGACATCGACCTCACGGGGCGCGGTACAGGCGTCCGCGAACGCGCTCGTGTCGGTCTCGCGTTGCTCACACACCCATTCTGGGGGACGATTCGGGTTGTCGATTGTCGTCGTGCCCGTGAGGCTGTCACCGACTGCGTCGGCGGCGACGACTGTCGCACCGCCACAGACGGCGAGCGTCAGGAGGACGACGGCAAGTGACGCGCGGGGATCGAGCCGACGCCACGGGCACACGACGGCGGCGAGGCGGCTGACCACGGCTGTCGGTGTGGCGGGCCCCGAAAAGTGTCTTCCCCTTCGGGCCGCGGAACACACCCGTCACGAGGAGTAGACGGGGAACGACTGTCCCGAACGGTGGCCGTGAGCGACTCGGAAGGCAGTTGAACCCCGCCCACCGACTCGGGAACGTGACCGACTACTTCGAGATTCACGACCGGGACGGAGCCGCCCGGCTGGGCGAGCTCCGTCTGTCCGAGCCGGTCGAGACGCCGGGGCTGGTCGCCGGAAGGGACACCGAGCCGGACCACCCCGACACGGCCCCAGTTCTCCACGACGCCGGCAGTCTCTGGACGGAAGAGCGTGCGGTGCCCGAGGGCGACGACGGCGTGGTGACGGTGTTGCCCCACCGGGCGTTCCCCGCGGGCACCCGCGAGGAGGTGATCGACTCCTTTGCCGCCGAGTTTCCTGCCGTCGACGGGCCGTCTGCGGCCGTCGTGTCGAGTGACGCCCCCGACGCCGGCGGCGCGAGCGAGGCACCTGTCGACGCGTTTGTTCTCGCGGACGCACAGGGGGTCGTCGGCCACGCCAGCGCGTTCGTCGACGCACTCGTCGCCACCCGCGAGGCTGTCCCGCCGGACACCGCCGTCTACCTCGCCGGCGTCGCCACCCCACGGAACGCCGCCGGACTCGTCTACGCTGGCGTCGACCTCCTCGACGCGACCGCCGCCCGGATCGCCGGCTCGCGGGGGCGGTATCTCACGACGGACGACAGCCGGTTCCTCGAAGATCTCGACGAACTCCCCTGCGGCTGTCCGGCCTGTCGCGGCCCACGGGCGGAGTTCGACCGCCGGGACTGTGAGCGACACAACGTGAACGCGCTCGCGGCGGAGCTCCGACGCGTCCGACAACGGATTCGCGAGGGGCGGCTCCGGGACTATCTGGAGGGCCAGGCGCGACACGAACAGTGGGTGACGGCGACGATGCGAGAGTTCGACCAGGAGTACACCCACCTGGAACGGCGGACGCCGACCGTCCGCGACGCCGACATCACCGCCGCGACGAGCGACACGATCCGCCGGCCGGCGATCCAACGGTTCGCCGAGCGCGTCACGAACCGGTACCGGTGTCGGTTCGACCAACCGCTCGTGCTCGTCCCGTGTTCCGCCCGCAAACCCTACTCGGAGTCACAGTCACACGCCCAGTTCCACGACGCGATCCAGTACCGCGCACACCTGGTGTCGATGACCTCGCCGATCGGCGTCGTCCCCCAGGAACTGGAACTCACCTACCCCGCACAGCAGTACGACACGGTCGTCACCGGGCGGTGGAGCGAGACAGAAAAACGGTTCGTTGCGGACGTGCTCCGGGCGTATCTCGACGGGACCGACTACCCCCGCGTGATCGCACACGTTCCGTCGGAGGGGTACCGCGACATCTGTGAACGGGTCGCCGCCGACGTGGACATCCCCTTCGAGTTCACCGTCGAGGACCACCCGACCGCGACGCCGTCGATCTCGAATCTGATGCAGACGCTCGACGGCGAGGCGAAACACCGTAAGCGCGAACGCCAACACAACACGGTCCGTGCCATCGCGGACTACCAGTTCGGCGCCGGCGCGGGTGACGACCTTTTTCCCAATCTCGCGACGACGAGCCGGCTCCCCAAACTCCAACTGCGGGACGACGGCGGCACCCAGCTCGCGACGATGGTGCCCAACTACGGCGTGTTGTCGTTCACCCTCGCGGGCGCACACCACTGGGTCGACAGCGACGCGCCGACGAAACGTGTCGAGATCGACAGCTTCGTCCCACAAGGGAGTGTGCTCGCGCCGGGTGTCGTCGACGCCGACGACGGCATTCGGGTGGGTGACGAGGTCGTGATCGAGGGCCCGCAGGCGTTTGCCGTCGGCCGGGCACAGATGTTTGGTCGCGAGATGCGCGAGTCGACCCGCGGGATCGCGGTGAAGGTGCGACACACCGAGGAACGGTAGCGAGAGTCGTGCAACCGCACCAGGCTACAGTTCGAACAGGGCGACGAGTGCCGTCTTGACGAGTTTGACGCCGGCGTCTGTCAGTTCGCCAGAGTTGCGCGCGTCGTTGATCGCGTGTGGCGGAATCGTGTACAGTGCCCACGGGTAGAGGTGGGTCGTTGGGAGAAGCTGATTCCCCGCAGGTGTTGGGAGTGTAGCTCCGGCGTCGGGTGGGTGTACTTGTCGCCACTCGACCCGACACACATGACGGTGCAGTCGGTGGCACCGAACGGGTGTCGTTCACTCGACAACACTACGACCGGGCGGTTGTCGTGTTCGTTCGTCGGGTCCTGCGCCCACGCGACCGTGCCGGCTTCGAATCGGTGGCTCACAGGTCGAACTGCTCTCTGGCTGCGTCGTCTAACTCGTCGACTTCACTCTCGATCTCGTCGAGATCCACGTCCGACTCCGGCGGTTCCTCGGGCGTTCCCGTCTCGTCGAACAGGCGTCTCGTCTGTTCGCGTGCGGCCGCGTACCGGCCGAGATCGTCACGCTCCGTCAACGCGTAGTAGAGCCCGTCGTTCGTCTTCCCAACGTACCCCTCGTCGACGAGTCGACCGAGCGTCGTCGGTGCTGTCCCGCGCGGGAGGTCCAGCCGGTCGCGGATCTCCGAGGGGCGGTAGCCGAGCCCGCGGTTCTCGTAGAGGAGACAGACGATCTCCGATTTCGTCGTTCCCGGAGTGAGCTCGATCTCGGGGTCGTGTGTGTCCATCCGAACCGGCATCGTGTACGTGTATGCAGATGTATGCAAATACCTGTTGTGGCTATCGGGTGCAACAGTGCCTCAGTCACGGCCAGATCGGCTGTTCTCCCGGGTTCACCCGTCGCCGGTCGGATCGACGATCTCCACCTGCCCGTCGACCACTTCGGCGTTGATCAGCGTCTTTACGTCGTAGTCGGTGTCGTCGAGCTCGTTCTCGCCGGCCTTCTTGATCACAGCGACCACGTCGACGATGTTCGCCCCGATGTCGTCAAGCGCGGTCAAGATTCCTTTCATCGTCCCGCCCGTCGAGAGCACGTCGTCGAGAACGAGCACGTTGTCCCCCTCGTACACGTCGTTGATGTACATCTCACTCTCGGAGTAACCCGTCACCTGGGTGAGCGCGACCTCCCCGTCGAGCCCGTAGGCCCGTTTGCGAATCACGACCAGTGGGATGTCCGTCATCAGCGACACCGCCGTCGAGATGTGGATTCCCATCGCCGCCGGCGTGACGATCTTGTCGACGTTTTCGATCTGCGCCTTGCGGATGATCTTGATCACGATCTCCCGGAGCAGCTCCGGTTGGAGCATCGGGACGCCGTCGCTGATCGGGTGGACGAAGTACTCGTAGTCGCCCTTCTCGATGATCGGGGCCTCCAGCAACGACTCGCGTAACCGATCCATGTTGTCGGGTGGCCGGGGGGAGAGAAAAACGTGGTGGATCGACCGTTCAGGGGGATGGTGTGGCGTGACGACCGGCAGGGGACCGGTCCCGACAGGGCCACTTCGAACGAGTCACGCCCGCGGTGTCGTGGCGGCGTCCCTCTCGTGGTCGGTCGCTCCCGTTGTGAACAACGCCGGCACCTGTTCGGCGTCGTCGGTGGTGAACCGATAGATCAAGAACGTCGGAATCCCACCCGAGAAGACGAACCCGGCGTACTGCAACAACAACGATGTCAACACCGAGTCAGTCAGGAGACCGAAGGTGACGAGTCCGATGTAGGCGATCACCATCGCGTAGACGAACAGGATCAGGTTCCGCACCTTCCAGTAGAGCAGTCGCCGTTGTGGCGGAAGCTGTGTGGCAGCACGCCAGATCGGCCCGAAGAACAGGTACAACACGACTGGCAGCGGCAGCAGGAACACAGCGATGATCACGAGCAGTGCCGCGACCTCCCCGAGCCCCACGACCGGGAGGAACTGTGTGACGTACGACGGGAACAACGCCACCACGACGAGTGCGGCGGTCAATCGCCGGGACGCGCCGCCGAGTGCCGCCACGCCACCGTACAGGACGACGTACTGGATCGTCTGTGAGATGGTGCTGGTGAGCTGGACCTCTCCGCTCCCGACCGCGACGGAGCCGACACCCGCCCACTGCATGAAGAGGTCGAGCCCACTCACTACCACGACGGCGATCAGGAGCCCGCTGTACCGCCGGAGTCGCTCCGGGACGCGCCAGAGGAGTCCGAACAATCCAATCGCAGTGAGTACGTACAGTGCGACAAACAGTAGCTGGATCGTCTCGACGGTGATCACGGTCAGTCACCCCCCGTCGCAGCGGCGACTGTGTCTCGTTTTGCTGTGTCGGTTTCGACGGGGTCGGTGGTCTCGGCGGCGTCGGCATCAGTGATCTCGGCGGCGTCGGGGTCGGTCTCGCGGGTGTCGAACTGGTCGAGCCGTGTCCGGAGTTCGCCGGTCTGTTCTGCGAGTTCGGTCGCCAGCTCCTCTGCGTCCCGCATCGTCGCCGCCGTCTCCTCGGCGGCGTCCGCCAACGACTGGCTCTGGTCGGCAACGGCGTCGACCGCGTCGCGCACCTCGTTCACCTGGGCGGTCACCTCCTCGACAGAGGCGGCACCGTCGTCGGTGGCACGGGCGATCTCCTCGGTGGAGTCGTCGATCTGTTCGACGAGCGACGCGAGCCGGCGGAAGGTCTCGCTGGCCTCGTCGACGGTCTCGCCTCCCCGTTCGATCTCCGTCCGTGTGTCGTCCATCTCCGCAGAGACGGCACCCACTTCCTGTTGTGTCGTCGAGATCACGTCCTCGATCTCGTCGACGGCACCCTGCGTCTCCTCGGCGAGCCCCCGGATTTCGTCTGCGACGACCGCGAACCCGTCGCCGTCAGTGTCGGCCCGAGCGGCCTCGATGTTGGCGTTCAACGCGAGAATGTCCGTCTGTTCCGCGATGTCGTCGATCAGCGTCGTCGTCTGGCCGACCGTCGACATCCTGTCGTCTAGTTCGGCGACGAGTGCCGCCAGTCGGTCGACGCTGGTCGCGATCTCCTCAATCGCGTCGGTCGCGGCCGTCGCCTGTTGGGTGCCGTCTGTCGCGACATCACTCCCCTCTGCCGCCTGTCCCGAGAGATCGTTGGCCGTGGCGGCGACCTCTTCGAACGTCGCCGACACGTCTGCTACCTCGCCGGAGACGGTGTCGAGTGTCGCCGCGTGTGCAGTGATCTCGTCTGCCGTCTGTCGGAGATCGGACGCCAGCCGTTGTTGTGTGTCGGCCACGTCGCTGGCGTCCGTCGAGAGCCGTTCTGCTGTCGTCTCGACGTCCGCGACAAACGCACGGAGCCGCTCGATAGTCGCCGACAGCTCGACTGTCATCTCCGCGTAGGCGTCTTCGATGCGGCCGATCGCCTCGGCGTCCGCGTCGACCGCGAGCCGTTGCTGGAGGTCCCCGTCGGCGACACTCGCCATCACGTCGCCGATCTCGTCGGCCGCCGTCAGCAACGACTGGTTGAGCTGTTCTGCTTCGTCGCGGGCTGTTTCGGCGTCTGCGCGTGCCTCGTCGAAGGAGCTACGCAGCGACTGCCGCATCGTCTCCAACGAGTCGGCCAGATCGCCGAACTCGTCGGGACGACGCCGTTCGACAGTCGTGTCGAGCTCCCCGTCACCGATCGCCGCGGCGGTGTCTCGGAGCCGCCGCAGCTCCGTCGCCACGTCCCCGCCGATCACGATCCCCAGCAGCCCCAAGTTCAGCACAAACAGATACGCTGCGGCCGCCAAGACCGCCGTCACCGACACGTCGGCCCCCCCGGCCGCGTATCCGCCAACTACCGCGAGCAGCCCGAGGGTGACCACCCCGGTGACGACGAGCACTGACAGTAACCGGTAGACGTACCGTGACCGAACCTTACCCATACAGTGGCATACCGTGTGGGAGTAGTTACTACTATCGCTTTCGTTGATATGTCACACAGCATTCATTTCCCGGGATCGCGGTCAGACAGACGAGGCGGTCACGCCGAACGCAGAGGGAAATCGGCTGTTAGACCCCGAAACCCCGTAGAAGTCGGGTGTCAGATCCACCCCTCTGCGGCCAACAGCTCCCCGTTGAGCAACGACGCTCCCGCCGCGCCCCGGATCGTGTTGTGTGCGAGACAGTTGTACTTCACACCCGCGTCGGTGGCAGTGACGCCGCCCGCCGACACCATCATGCCGTCACCGCGGTCGCGGTCCATCCGCGGCTGTGGCCGATCCGGGTGGTCCTCGCCGAACACGTGGACCAACTGCTCGGGCGAGGAGGGGAGATCACTCCCCTCCACGTCTCGCATCGCCGCGCGGATCTCGTCGGCGCTGGGGTCGTCGGCCAACGACGCGAACACGTTCTCTAGGTGGCCGTCGACGGTCGGAATCCGGTTACAGGAGGCGGTCACATCCGCGTCCAGCCGGTCGACGGCGCCGCCGTCGAACGACCCGAGCAGCTTCCGGCTCTCCGTCTCCATCTTCGCCTCCTCGCCGCCGATGTGCGGGACAGCGTTGTCGATGATCTCCATCGACGACACGCCGGAGTAGCCCGCCCCCGACACCGCCTGCAGCGTCGACACCTGGACGGACTCGATCCCGAACTGGTCGAGCGCCGCCAGCGTCGGCACCATCGTGATCGTCGAGCAGTTCGGGTTCTTCACCAACGCGCCGTCCCACCCGCGCTCGTCGCGCTGCACCTCGATCAGTCCGAGGTGGTCCGGGTTGATCTCCGGGATCGTCAGCGGCACGTCCGCCGCGAGCCGGTCGTTCGAGGAGTTCGAGGAGACGACGTAGCCCGCCTCACACAACGCCGGCTCCACCTCCGCGGCGACCGACGACGGCAACGAGGAGAACAACAGATCCAGATCGTCTGGCAACGCCTCGGGAGCAGTCTCCCGGACGGTTAGCGCGCCGACATCGTCCGGAATCTCCGTGTCGAGACGCCACTTTGCGGCCTCGTCGTACCGCTTCCCTTCGCTGGCGGGACTCGCGGTCACCGCGCCGATCTCGAACCGCGGCGTGCGCTCGATCAACTGAACGAACCGTTGCCCGACGGCGCCCGTGGCGCCGAGAATCCCCACTTCGAGTGCCATTGTACGTGGGTGTGTCGCACGGGGATAAACAGCTTCGGATGTGTTGTCCCCGAACGTTCGTGTGGATTCCCTTCTCTGCTGGACTGTCGTCTCCCCCGCGTCGTCCGGGAGACACTTCTACCACGGCCGTCTACACCGACCGTGAACCTCGAATCCGTCACCACACACACCGGCGAACTGTTCGTCGACCACACGGCAGGCGACAACGGCTCGAAGGGAGCGTTTCTCCGGGCGTACGACGACCCACGTGGGGAGACCCGGTGGGGGTTCTTCTGTGCGAACTGCGGCGCCGCGGACAACGCCGTCGACACCATGGGCCGCATCGAGTGCAACGAGTGTGGCAACGTCCGCAAACCCGACGGCTGGGACGACGCCCACGAGTGAGTCTGGCGTCGTGACCGGGGGCAGTGGATCGACACACTCGTTTCCGTCCGGCGACTTTTGTGGGTAGATGGTCACGTTGCTGCACCACTCGGACATCGAGAACGTCTACGACGACTCGGAGCGGGCCGCGCGGCTGGCGGGGGCACTCGCCGGTCGCGAGGGGGTGGTCGTCGGCTCCGGCGACAACACCGCGCCGGGGGTGCTCCCGTTGGTGACGGACGGACGGCAAGCGCTCCCCTTCTACCGCGCGGCGGGGACGCGCGTCGAGACGTTCGGCAACCACGACTTCGACTTCGGTGTCGACGCCACCCGCGAACTGGTGGCCGACGCCGCCCCGACCTGGGTGACGGTCAACGTCCGCGACGAGACTGGCGCGCCGTTCGACCGCCACGAGGGGGTCGAGCCGTGGGTCGTCCACGAGATCGACGGGGAGCAGGTGGGGTTCTTCGGTGTCACCGATCCGGCGACGGATTCGCTGAACCCCGCGGCCGCCCAACTCGGGTTCGACGACCCACTGCCGGCCGCTCGCGAGGCGGTCGCCGACCTCCGCGAGGCGGGGGTCGACCACGTCGTCGCCGTCTCACACCTCGGGCAGGGGGACGACGATCTCGCACGGATCGACGGCGTCGACGCCGTCTTGGGTGGTCACGTCCACAGCCGCCGCGTCGAGACCGTCGCCGACACGCTGGTCACCCGCCCCGGGGTGAACGGACACGCAATCGTCGCGGTCGGGTTGACCGACGACGGGGCAAGCGGGGAGTTGATCGAGATCGGCGACGACGCGCCACGCGAGCCGGCGGTCGCGACGGCGTTGTCCGACCGGGTGCACGAGGCCGGGGTAGACGAGACCGTCGCACACGTCGACGACCGGGTGGAACGGACGGAGACGACAATCCACGGCGGAGAGTCCCGAGTCGGGAACCTGGTGGCCGACGCCTACCGCAGTGCCGCAGAGACGGACGTGGGCCTCCAGAACGCCGGCGGGATCAGGCTCGGCGAGCCGCTGACGGGCGCGGTGACAGTCGCCGACTGCATCGGGGTGGTGCCGTTCGAGGAGCCGGTCGTCGCCTGCGCGGTGACGGGGGCGGAACTCCGGTCACTGGCCAGAGAGATGTCTGCGTCCGTCGTCGACTTTGGCGATCCGGACTGGTGGCACGGCCACGTCTCCGGGCTGGAACTCGTCTGGGACGCCGCCGCCGAACGGGTCGACCGGCTGCGTGTCGGCGGTGAGCCGGTCGTCGACGACGAGACGTACACACTCGCGACCGCGGAGTACGTCCTCCACTCCGACCAGGAGTTCCCCACGCTGACCGAACGCCACCGGATCGGCGAACACGGTATCCAACACGAGGTGTTGGCCGACCACCTCCGGGAACGGGGAGCGCCACGCGTGGAGGGGCGGGTCACCCTGCGCGACGGTAACTGATGACGAGTCGCCCTACGCGGTGGGGAGTGGAGACTGCCGAACTACTCCGAGTCGTTTTCCCGTAACCGCAACGTCCAAACAGTTCCTGGCGAGACACCGGAGACGTGACAGTCACACTGGCGGACGTGGAGGCCGCCCGCGAGCGGCTGGCCGCGGTGCCACAGATCGAGGAGACGCCGGTCGTCGAGAGCGGGACGCTCGGTGAGACGGTCGGCGCAGACGTGCGGCTCAAGTTCGAACACCTCCAGAAGACCGGCTCGTTCAAGCCACGCGGGGCGTACAACACGGTCGCGAAGCGCGTCTGTGGCGACCGCGAGGTGGACCGGGTCGTCGCCGCCAGCGCCGGCAACCACGCCCAGGGGGTGGCGTTCGCTGCGACGGAGTTGGGTGTCGACTCGTTGATCGTGATGCCGGAGACGGCGCCACAGATGAAAGTCGACGCAACCCGGGGGTACGGTGCCGCGGTGGAGTTGGTCGGCGAGACGTTCGCGGCGGCGATGACCGCGGCCCAGGAGTACGCCGACGAGCCGCGGACATCGTTCGTCCACGCGTACGACGATCCGGCGGTCGTCGCCGGCCAGGGGACGCTCGGGTTGGAGTTGCTCGATCAGGTGCCGGAACTCGACACGGTCGTCGTCCCGGTCGGCGGCGGCGGGCTGATCGGCGGCGTGGCGACCGCACTGCGGGGGCGTGGCGCCGACACGCGGATCGTCGGTGTCCAGGCGGAGGGTGCGGCGACGCTCCCGCAGAGTCTCGCCGCCGGCCACCCGGTCGACGACGACGACCCCGACACGATCGCTGATGGGATCGCCACAGGCAACGTCGCCTCGCTCACCTACGAGATCGTCGCCGAACACGTCGACAGGGTGGTGACGGTGTCGGACACAGAGATCGCGTCGGCAACGCTGTGGCTGTTGGAACGGAGCAAACAACTCGTTGAGGGAGCGGCGGCAACGAGCGTCGCCGCACTCCAGTCCGACGCCGTCGAGACCGCGCCCGAGGAGACGGTCGTTCCCCTGTTGTGTGGCGGAAACGTCGACACCGCGACCCTCCAGGACGTTTTGACCCGGGCGTTGGTCGACCGCAACCAGTTCGTCACGCTCCGCGTCCGGATCGACGACCGGCCGGGCGTGCTCGGCGAGATCGCCCGGATCGTCGGCGACTACGACACCAACATCCGGAGCGTCCGTCACGACCGCTCGGAGGCGGGGCTCCCGGTCGGGAAAGCCGACCTGGTGGTCCGGGTGACGACACCCGGTGCGGCCGCGCTCGACGGGTTGTTGGCGGACATCGACGCCGCCGGCTACACCGTCAGACGTGTCGTTCCGGAGGGTGCCGGTGACACGTCCGGCAGCAGCGAGGCGAACTCGCTCGACTGAGTCCGGCGTCTCGCCGTCGTGTGAGACGATCAGTCGTCGGAGGAGTAAGGCGATCAGTCGATCAGGACGGCACCGGTGGTCCAACAGTTGCGGAACGCACCGGTTGTCTGGCGGACGAGTCGGAACAGGTAGGTGAGCGTTCGCCCCTCCGGACCGGTGACGGTGAGGCGGCGCTCGGCGAGCCCCTCCTCGCGTTCGACCGGGCCGGGAACGGCCTCCACGTGGTCGACGAGCGGGGAGTACTGCCGGCCGTGGACCATCTGGACGAACCGGTCGCGGGGACCGGTCGCACGGCGGTTGGCCGGGGACGCGAAGTTGTACGCCGTCAGAATCCCGGCGTCCGCGAACGGCTCGTCGTTGTCCGCCAACGCCGACACCTGCGTGTCGATCACCTCCGCCGGCTCCATCTCCGGGTTCGGTGTCGGCAACCCCTCCACCGGGTGGTCACTGTCTGCCATCGACGATACGACGGGCCGGTGACACTTCTGGGCTTCGACCGGCTCACACCGTCAGGAGCGTCACCACGACGCTCCACAGGAGGGTTCCGGCGCCGACCGCCGCCAGCAGTGTCGATCCGCCGACGGCGACACCGGGGAGTGGGCCGCCGTCGCCGTGGAGACTCCCCATCGCCGACACCTCCGTCTCCGGAGCGCCAGCGCCCGGGGCGTCGATCCCGCCGGCGACGCCGACGACGAGCGCCGCCAACCCCACCCCGGCGGTCGCGACGACCGCGACGGGGGACGCGACGGCGACGACTCCGCCGACGAGGAGGCCGCCGCCGCCCAACCCGTACAACGCTCCGATGGCCGCGAGTGATCGGATTGCTTGTCGCACACCCGGCGTGTGGCCCGCGTCCGACCAGACTCTTTCCCCGTTTCTCACCGGCCGTAACGAAGACGCGGGCCGTCAACGGAGCGAGTCGGCCACGACACGTAGACGGGATGCCGTTGACGGAGCGAGTCGGCCACAACACGTAGACGGGATGCCGTCGACAGGTGGAGGTGTGACGAGTGACGCAGACGAGGAGCCGGCGGTCGGGGACCACCTCACACCGACGACGGACACGCACAGCGCTGGCGTCTACCGTGTCGTCGGCCACGGCGACGGGACGGTGACGCTCCTCCGGGTGGGCGACGCCGACGGCCACCGGGTTCACACCGGCGAGATCGTCTCGGTGCCGGCGACAACAGACGGGTTCGAGCAGACGGCCGCGCCGCGCCGGCCGCCGCTGACGGCCGTTCTCACCGGGCCGTTCCGAGACGCCGCCTGGTCACTGCGGGCGTTTCTGGTGTCGTTGCGCCGCCGTCCACGCCAGACCACGCTCGCGGCGGTGCCGTTGGCCGTCGCGGTCGCCGTCGACGGAGTCGCCCCGGGGTCGGTCGTCGGCGGGCTGGTGGTCCTCGGAGGCTCGGGGTTGGCGGCCGTCGGGAGTGGCCGGCTAGATCGACACGGCGAGTAGCTGTGTCAGGAGGCTCCGTGTCCTGGGGCCGCTCCCGATTGAACGTCCGGAGATCAGGGGGATGCGACCGATCCGGAGGTTGAACCGGGTGTTCGACCCCCAACTGCTCACCGGCTCCTCCGTGGGTGGGTTGCTGGTGACGGCGGCCGACTCGCGGGTGCGCTTCCAGACGTAGACGGTGTCACCGACCGCGATCGGCTGGTCCAGTCGCGCGTTGTAGTACCCCTCGCGGTCGTAGGTGTCGAGATTGCCGCGTCCCGGAAGTCGGGTCCCGTCTTCGAGTGTCACCGCGACGGCACGCCGGTTGTCGGTGTACTCGCTGGAGACGACCGGGGCGTTCGCCTCGGCAGTCGACAGCCACCCGGGTCGGGCGACGCTCGTCTCGCCCACGTCGCTGGTTTCGACGCGGAACTGGAGCGTCTCGCTGCGCCCGGTCTCCTCCTCGCGGGCGGTCACACTCGCTGTCATCCGGCGGACGATCCCGGACTCCGCGACGAAACAGTCGCCGACGAAGTCGGTCACCTTGAACGGGTCACGAAAGTACCGGCTCACGCCGCTCGCGTTCCGGAACGGTGCCTGTGCCGCGACACCGTCACCGATCGACTGGAGCAGTTGTTCGCCGTCGCGCTGGACGACACCCTGTATGTCCCATTCCCCGCCGTCCGCGAGCGCGGAGACGAGGTTGCCGCCGACGACCCGGTCGCGTCTGAACTCGTTCGGGACGGTCTGTCGGAAGTCGTAGACGCGCTGGCCGGCGACGAGCCCGCGGAGGTAGTACTCCCCGCCTCCCACGAACACGTTGGCCGTGTACTCGCCGGGCTGGATCGACATCCGTTCGGGCGTCACGTCGGCTCTGAACGACTCGAAGGCGTTCTGCCGGCGGACCGAGAAGGAGTTGAACGACAACCGGGAGGCGTGTGCCCGTCCCAACGGCGCCGACAGCCCCGACTCCCCCGTCTCCGGTGGGTACTGGAACTCACTCGGGTCCGGTGTCGGTGTCGGAGAGTCCGTCGGCGTCGGCGACTCTATCGGCGTTGGTGAGTCCGTCGGCGTTGGAGAGTCTGTCGACGTCGGCGACTCCGTCGGGATGGGTGACTCTGTCGGTGTCACCCGTGTCGCTGTCGACCGTTCTGTCGGCGTCTTTGTGTCTCCCCGGTCAGTCACAGACAGCCACCGGTGAGACCGGCTCCGGCGACCGCCAGCACCCTCCGTCGGTTCAGCGGTCGTCGCCGGTGTAGTTGTATCATCTGCCGACGGGCCGCCGACAGAGAACGAAAGAGCCTATTCGGGCGGCAGTGTACGAACGTGTATGGGACTCGCGAAACACCTTGTCAACGGTGTCGTCTCGCTCGTGATCAGTGTCGCCGCGACGGTGAAGTTGGCCGACAACGACGACGGCCCGTGGGACCTCTCTGAGGTCGCGCTCGCCGTCGCGGTGTCGGCGTTCCTCTCTGGCTTCTTCACCAGCTACTTCGCAGACGACTGAGTCCGCGAACGACAGATCAGGGCAGTCGGAGCCGGCCTTCGTACCGGTGCCAGTCGCCGTCCGTGTCGGCGTACTCGTATGTCGACGGCGGCTCGATCCCCCAGGCGACGAGCCGCGCGTCTACCCCGTCGACGATTGTCTGGACGTACGATCCGCGGTCGCGGAGCCGTGGCGGTCGTTGGGTGTGCCGCGTCAGGAACCGACAGGTCGCCGTCTCCTCGGCCGCCTGCGTGTCGTCTCTGACAGGCTCGACGACCAGTCGGAGGTCACTCCGGAGTCGCTCGGCCACCCGGACCGTCCGCCCCTCTAGGTGGCCGCGCCCGAACTCGTCGAGTGCCGCCAACGCCTCGTTCGGGACGTGGTTGCCCACACGAGAGGATCGGTCGCGAGACTGAAACCGGCGGCGGTCCGGGCGCCGTGGCCTGTCGGCCGACACCGCTCAGGAGAACAACGCCCGGAGCCTGTCGAACAACCCCGCCGCCCGGTCGCCGAGCGGCGCCGGCGCCGAGTCGTCGAACAACTCCCGCGCGACGGCGTCGAGCTCCGCCTCGCCGAACTGGTCGTTGTCGCGCGCCTCGGCGAGCCACGCCTCCCAGCCAGCGTCGTCGAGTACCCCGCTGGCGTCCGGTTCCCACTGTTCGCGCAACGCTTCTCGGTCGCGGAACGGCACGTCCATCTCACCGCCACCCCAGTACAACGGGGAGAGGGAGAACGCGGGCGCCTCCCCGTCGGCGGGCGCTGTGGTGGTGCCGACGACGCGCTCGGCGGCCGTCTCACTACCCTCGGCGGCTGTCGACTCCCGGTCGGACGGCGACTCGTGGTCGAGCGACGACTCTCGGTCAGACGGCGACGCTTGGCCGTCTGCCGTCTGGTCGTCACCCCGTTCGGCGGGGACGTACCGGTACGGGTAGTCGTTGTAGAGAAACACGTCACCCGCCTCAACGCGACTCCCGTCGGGAAGCTCCAACGTGTCGGTCACACGTCTCGTTCGGGCTGGAGCGTCTTGAGCCGTGCCGTCCGGCTGGCGGACACTCTCGACTGGTCGGGGGTGGTCAGCGTCCGACAGTCGCGTTCGGGACGAACGGCTCCGGTGACACCGCGCCGGGTCGGAACCGGTAGTCGAACCGGTAGCCCCCAAAGTCGGCCGCCTCGCGCCCCTCGATCCGTTCACTGGCCGCGAGCACACCGCCGTCGGCGGCGATCTGGACCGTCGCCGTGTAGCTCGTGACGTTCTCGGCGGCGGCGAGCCGATCACCCGCGTAGCTGTCGGCCCGAAGTGTGAACATCCGAGTCTCACCCTGGCGTGTGACGTTCACGACCCGGAACTCCCCGCCGCGGGTCAACAACCCACGGATCGGGGACGTGGCGGTCGCGAAGCCGACGAACGCCCGTTCGAACAGCTCCGCCCGTCCACGAACGTTCGCCAGTTGGACCTCGCCGTCTGCCGTCACCCGTTGTGTGACGTTCGTCGCGTTGCCATAGATGATCGTCTCCGTCCGGCTGTGGTTGTTGCCCAGATCACCGGCCCCACGAGCCTCGTACCGGATGCGGTCGACGCCGGCGGTCGCGACCGTCGTTGTCTGCGTCCTGAACGACCGGTCGGCTAATGTCATGTTCGTCGTCGTCCGGATCGTGCCTGGTGTCCGTAACAACGCTTGACGGTGCGCGCCCAGCAGCTGTGTCTCGTTTTGAACCCCTGCAGCCGTCACGCCCGGCGGGAACGCCGCCGCCGGGAGGCTGTCGACCGCGGCTCCCGTCTCGGTCGTCGTTCCGTCTGTCACTGTCCCGTCGGTCACTGTCTCGTTCGCGGTGTCTGGGCCCGCCGCGCCGCCACAGCCGGCGACGAGGAGGAGTCCGACGACACACAGGATCGCGAGGTGTCGGCGGCGGGGACCGTCCGTGTCTGGTCGCACGTCGTCTCGGTGGCCGCGGAGACGCAAGTCCCCCTCGGTCGGTGTCTGGCCGTGAGACGCACACCGCGCTACAGCAGCCAGTCGACGACCGCGAACGCGACGAACAACGACCCGAACAACACCAGCCAGAACAACACCGAGCCGAGTCGGTCGCGGCTGTCGCGGTCACTCTCTCGTCTGGGAGCGTAGACGCTCGACAGCTCTGACTCGGGCGCGAGTCCGACACGACGGAGGAACAACAGTCCGGAAAAAAGCAGGACGGAAGCGACGACGGTTGTCACGACCGCACGGAGGAGTTCCCCGACGGCCGTCGGCTCCGTCGCCGTCTGGAGGAGTGTCGTTGGAATCACGGGTGGAAGTGGGGTGGTTGTTCCGTGATGGTAGTAGTTGCGGGGGAGTGGTGGTTCGGTGAGGGTCGCGGTCGCGGGGACGTGGTGGTTCCGTGGGGGGTGCGGGACAGTGAGTCGGTCAGGTGGCGACGACGCGGTCGAAGAACGCGTCCACGTCGACGGCAGTGTTGTACACCGACAGCCCGATCCAGCGGGACTATCGAGAACAGACTGCGAGACGGTCAGGGTCAGCGGCACGGTCGTCGGGTTGCCGCCCGAGAGGCGGAGACAGCCGGCGAGCGCGGCGACACCGGTTCTGGCGGCCGCCAGCAGACTGCGTCGTGTCGTGCGGTCCGTCACAGAGACACCGACAGCGACCAACCCGAAAGCAGACGCGGTCGACAACCCCGGCGTTCAATACCGGGGGGCGCAAATCGACCGGAGAATGCAGCGTGTCCTGATCGTAGACGACTCGGGGTTCCAACGGACACTCGTCCGCGACGCCGTCAGCGACGAGTACGAGGTGGTCGGCGAGGCGGAGAACGGCGCCGAGGCCGTCGACAAGTTCGAGAACCTCTCTCCGGACGTGGTGACGATGGACATCATGATGCCGGCGATGAACGGCGTGGAGGCGACAGCGGAGATCAAAGACCAGAGTCCGGACACCACGATCGTGATGATCACCAGCGTCGAGCAACGCGAGATGATGAAGAAGGCCGTCGCCGCCGGCGCGGACGCGTACGTCACCAAGCCGTTCGACGGCGAGGACGTGCTTGAAGAACTCGCGGGTGTCGTCTGAGCCGACGGCTCCAGAAGACGACAGTCGATCGGGTGTGCGGGGACGGAGACACCCGACTGTGCCGGAACACGACACTCGCGTTCGGACGCCGCACCGTGCCGAGTGGGTGTGTCGGCTCAACCGGGTGAGATTGAGTGGGTGTGTCGGCTCAGTCCAGCGAGATGTTGACCGTCTTCGTCTGTGTGTAGTGGTCGACGGCCTCCTGAGCGGTCTCACGGCCGATCCCGCTCTGCTTGTAGCCGCCGAACGGCTGGCCCGCCGGGAAGTCGTTGTACGTGTTGACCCAGATGGTGCCCGCCTCGATGTCACGGGCACACCGGTGGGCGGTGGTCAGGTCCTCCGTCAGGACTCCCGCTGCCAGCCCGTAGTCGACATCGTTGGCCAGTTCCATCATCTCGTCGTACTCCGACCAGGTGAACACCTCCTGGACCGGGCCGAAGATTTCCTCTTGGACCGCGCGGTTGTCGTGGTCGATGTCGGCGATCAGCGTCGGCGTGACGAAACACCCGTCCGCGAGCGCCTCGTCGTCCGGCGCGTCGCCGCCGGTCACGAACTCGGCGTCGGCGTCTCTGGCCTCCTCGATGTACTCCATCGTCCGTTCGACCTGATCGCTCGTCACCTTCGGTCCCAGATCCGTCGACTCCAACAACGGGTCACCGACCGTCATGTCGTCCGCGCCGGCCGCGAGTCTGTCGAGGAACTCCTCGCGGATGTCCTCGTGGACGAACAACCGCGACCCCGCACAGCAACACTCCCCGGTGTTGAAGAAGATCGCCGTCAGCGTCGTCTCGACGGCGCGTTCAAGGTCGGCGTCCGGGAACACCACCAACGGCGACTTCCCACCCAGTTCGAGGGTCACGTCGGTGATCGTGTCGGCGGCGGACTTCATCACCTCGCGGCCGACGGCCGTCGAACCGGTGAACGCCAGCTTCCGGATGTCCTCGTGGCTCGCCAACGGCGCGCCCGCCTCATCGCCGAGCCCGGTGACGACGTTCACCGCGCCGTCGGGGATCACGTCCCCCGCGACTTCCATCAGCTTCAGGATCGACAGTGGGGTCTGTTCGGCCGGCTTGAGTACGACCGCGTTGCCGGCCGCCAGCGCCGGGCCGAGCTTCCAGGCGGCCATCAACAACGGGAAGTTCCACGGGATGATCTGCCCGACGACGCCGTACGGCTCCTGGATCGTCTGGACGTGTCGGGAGCCGTCCGTGTTCACCGTCTCGCCCTCGTGGGCGCGGGCCATCCCCGCGAAGTACCGGAAGTGGTCGACGACCAGTTCGATGTCGATCCGCGCCTCGCTGATCGGCTTCCCGTTGTCCAACGACTCCAACGTGGCGAACGCCTCCGCTCGTTCCTCGACGCGGTCGGCCATCGCCTCCAGAGTGGCCTGCCGGTCGGCCGTCGACATCGTCGACAGCCGCTCGTCGAACCCCTCCTGTGCGGCCGCGACTGCCCGGTCGACGTCCGACGCAACACCTGCCTCCACCTCCGCCAGTGTCTCCCCTGTCGTCGGATCGCGTGTCTCGAACGTCTCCCGAGCGTCGCTGGTGGTCCACTCACCGCCGATGTACAGCTCCCGGTGGGCCGGGAGCACCTCGTCTGCTGCCTGCTCGTGACGCTGTCTGATCGCGGACTTCCGCTCTGCGGTCGTCTCTGCCTCGTTGTCGACTGACATGGCAACTTTTGCTAGATAGTGTTCAGTATTAACTGTTTTGGCCAACTGAGTACGACAAACGTCGTACATATCGGAAAACAGAGAGAAACTGGCGGCGGTCACAGAGACACGGCGAGTATCAGCGGCGATAGCAGACAGAGAATATTTATATGTGACTGTGACGAGAGACGAACGACTGGGGTGGACAGACAGGTGATCCGGGAGCGACTCACGGCGACAGACCGCGGGATCACCCCCGGGATCGCCGTCGCCGCGATGGTTGCCGTCTCGGTGACGCTGGCGGCCGTGTTGGGGACGTGGATACTGACGACCAACCCCGGCGGCACCGGGACCGTCGACGCTCAAACGGAGGTGAGCTACGAGGGCGGGGAACTGACCGTCCGGTGGACGGAGGCGGGCACCGCCGACCGGCTCCGGGTCGCGGTCGGGACGGACGTGCGGATCATCAACGAGGTGGGTGGTGAGGCGACACTGCCGGCGTCGCCGGACGAGCAGTTGGTCGTCGTCGCGGAACGGGCAGACGGTGACGCCGCCGTGCTCTCCCGTGACCGGGTAGAGACGTTCCAAGAAGACGACTCCTTCTTCGGGCTGTTCTGAGCGGGGTCTCCCCCCGTCGGGCGACACCGCGTCAGTAGAACTCGACGGTCGTCCCGTCGTGACGGCACGTCTCCAGTGCGTGTTTCGCGTCTATCCCGGCGGCGTGAGCGGTCCGGCCGGTGCCGACACCCACCTTCAGCTCCACGTCCGCCTCGTCGTTGACGGCAGTGATCGCGTCGTGGTACTCACTCTCCGACAGCTCCGGGCAGGCGGCGATGACGTTGTCGCCGCCGACGAAGAACGCCAGCGCGCCGTGTTCCGACCGGAGGTGTCGCATCAACGCCGCGTACCCACCCTCGATGTTGACGAACGTGTCGAACTCCGACAGTTGGTCGGTGTACTTGCCGGTGGCGTCGTCGACATCGAAGTGTGCGATCTCCACGTCGTCGGTGTCGGTGTCGGCGGCGAACTCCCCGTCGAGCACCTCCCGGCGGTCCGGCGACTGTGCGCTGCCGGCCGCCTGGATGCGCTTGGAGGCGGCCGCGAGCGCGTCCGCCGGGCGTTCGGCGACGCCGACGCCGACGCTGACGGTTACCGGGTAGCGGTTCGCGAGTGAGGTCTGGAGCGTCTCGTGGGCGCCCCGGCCGAGGCCGTTCGTCACGGCGACGACGTTGTCGCCGCGGGCGTAGAAGGCGTATGCGTCGCGGGCGCCGACAAACTGGGCCACGTCGGTGTACAGCCGGGACTGGAGCGTCTGGAGATCCATCTCGCGGCGCGGCTCCGGGGTCACCGTCCAAGGGCCGTAGTTGTCGAGTTGGAGTTGTGTCGCCTGAATCCGAGTCATTGTTGTCTGTACGTGGACACTGCGACGGAAGGGTGTTATCGTTCACAGATCTGAGACGACGCGAGCGACGACGAACTTCGAGACGACGCAGGCGACGACGAAGGTTGATGCTGCCGCCGCCCGAATGCACTCCGTGATCGAGGGAGTGGTGCTGGATGTCGACGGAACAGTCGTACGGGGCGACGAGCCGTTGCCGGGTGCGGTGGCGGCAGTCGAACGGCTCCGGGACGCCGGACTGGAGGTCGTGTTCTGTTCGAACAACCCGACAGCGGCGGCGCCGGCGTACGTCGACCGGCTCTCCGGCGCGGGGTTCAATCCGACAGCCGCAGAGATCGTCACGGCGGCGACCGCGACGGCGGCGTATCTCCGCGACCACCACGCCGGCGAGTCGGTGTACGTGTTCGGTGAGGAGAGCGTCGAGGCCCGACTCCGCGAGCAGACACAGTTGTTCTTCGAGTCGTCACCCGCGCCGGCGTCGGTGGTGGTGGCGGCAATCGACTACGGGTTCGGCTACGAGGAGATGCGCCGGGCGATCAGGGAAGTAGACGAGCAGACGGCGTTCGTCGGGACGGACCCGGACCCGGTGATCCCGACCGACGACGGCCCCGCGCCGGGGTCGGGGGCGATCGTCAACGCGCTCGCCGGGGTACTCGGCCGGGAGCCGGACGCGGTGCCGGGGAAACCCTCCGCGACGGCACTGGGGTTGGTGACCGACCGGCTCGGTGTGCCGGGGAACCAGCTCCTCGTCGTCGGTGACCGGCCGTCGACGGACATCGCGTTGGGGGAGCGAGCGGGCGCGACGACCGCGCTCGTCACAACTGGTGTGACGAGCCAGGCGGCGGCCGCGACGGCCGACCCGGCGCCCGACTACGTCTGTGAGTCGCTGGGGGCCGTCGTCGACCGCGTGCTGTGAGCGACCGGCCGACCGAACGCAAGGTACAAACACAGACCGAGCGAAGCCGGAGGTATGGAACTTCGCGTCGTAGACCGGACCGACGACGAACTGCGGATCGAGGTGGCCGGCGAGAACCACACGTTCATGAACGTGCTGAAGGGAGCGTTGCTCCGGACCGAGGGGGTCGCGGCGGCGACGTACGACGTGAACCCCGAGCAGTCCGGCGGCCAGACGGAGCCGATCCTCTCGATCAACACTGAAGACGGCGTCGAGCCGTTGGACGCGCTGGAGGCGGGGGCAAACGCCGTCAGCGACCAGATGGGGACGCTGGCCGACGACATCGAGACGGCGTTCGCCGAGGCATAGCGGCACGGTTTGATCGGGGCGTGACAACGCGCCCTGGCCGAGGCGTGGCGATGCGCTCTGTGCGGGCCGTGACGACAGTCGAGGTGTGGTTCACGGCGGTGCTTTCTCACCCGCCCGAATCGCGACATCGAGCCAGTTGTCTCGGGGGACGAGCGGACACTCGTAGGCGTCGGCGTACGCACAGAACGGGTTGTACGCCCGGTTGAAATCGAGCACCCAGTCGTCGCCCGCGCGGTCCTCGGGGGCTTCGAGATCCAGATACCGGCCGGCGGGGTACGTCTCCGTGCCGCTGGTGGCGTCACGGAACGGCACCCAGAGCCGGGTCTCGTCGTCGGGTGACTGGAACGCGTGGAGGGTGACGGACTCGTCATCGACGGAGACGGTGAACACGCCCACGTCGTGGTAGCGCTGCTGGCCGTCCCGTGTCGTCTCGACGGTAATCTGGTCGGGGTCATCGAACCGGTCTAAGGGCGTCTCGAACCGCAACCCGGGGTCGATCTCGAAGTACCGGAGGCCGTCGAACCCGTCACGCTCGGCCGCCGGAACCGGCGACCGGGGGTGGTCGCCGAAGAAGTCGTTCTTCTCGGCACGTTCCTGTCGGAGTCGGTCGACGTAGTCGTTGGTAGCGAGGTCGCTCACACACGCTGTTGGCACTGTGGCGGTTTGAACATCGCTCGCTCGTGTACGCGACACGCCGGAGAGCGAACAGTCGGTGGCGGCCGCTGTCCGGGCCGTCTCGAAGGCTTTTCGACCGCGCCGGGTCACCCACGAGGTATGACAACGACCGACGGCGGCGACCGCGGGCTCGCGGCGTTCGCGGCGACGATCGACCACACGGTGTTGGGACCCGAGACCACACTCGCGGACGTACACGACCTGCTGGACGAGGCGAGTGAGTACGGCACCAACGTCTGTGTGCCACCGTGTTACGTCGCCGCGGCCGCGGAGTACGCGCCGGACGTGACGCTTGCGACGGTCGTCGGGTTCCCGCACGGCCAACACGCGACGGCGGCGAAGGTGGCCGAGGCGGAACGGGCACACGCGGACGGCGCCGACGAACTGGACGTGGTGATCAACGTCGGGCGGCTCCAGGCGGGCGACCACGAGGCGGTCCGAACGGAGGTCGCGGCGGTCGTTGACGCGACCCCGCTTCCGGTGAAGGTGATCGTCGAGACCGCACTCCTGAGTGACGAACAGAAACACGCCGCAGGGAAACTCGTACAGGAGGCGGGGGCAGCGTTCCTGAAGACCTCGACGGGGTTCGCGGACGGCGGGGCGACCCTGCCGGACGTGGAACTGCTCGCGGAGTATCTCCCGGTGAAAGCAAGCGGCGGCGTTGGGAGCTACGATGAGGCCGTCGCGATGTTGGACGCCGGCGCCGAGCGGATCGGCGCCTCTTCGGGCGTCGAGATCGTCCGTGGCCACCCCGGGTTCGAGGGGTGACGGGTCGGGCGAGCGGAGAGACGACGCTGGCGGGCCGAGAGACCGGACCAGAGCGACAGAGACACGTCGAGACGGACAGAGAGGCGACAGTCCCGTCGTCGGACGGCGCCGAGACGGACGGAGAGACGGCGAGAGCCACCTCTCGGCGCGTCTCCGCCGTCGAGACGAGACCGGAAGGGGAACGCTTAGGTGGCTCCAGTCGGAACTGTGTGGTATGTCAAACGGAAAGTACGCCGCGCGGAAGCTGAAGAAGGACCGCCAGCAACGCCGGTGGTCCGACTCGGAGTACGCGCGACGGGAGCGAGGACTCGACGAGGCGTCGGACCCGCTCGAAGGTGCTCCGCAGGGGCGTGGGATCGTACTGGAGAAAGTCGGGATCGAGGCCAAACAACCCAACTCTGCGATCCGGAAGTGTGTCCGGGTCCAACTGATCAAGAACGGGAAACAGGTCACCGCGTTCTGTCCGGGTGACGGCGCGATCTCCTTCATCGACGAACACGACGAGGTCACCATCGCCGGGATCGGCGG
>ERZ1034488.16-NODE-16-length-45868-cov-6.608888_pt1 | contig 45868 bp, 41 predicted proteins | sample MGYA00520646_ERZ1034488 | MGnify/ENA primary metagenome ERZ1034488 (study PRJEB33760, sample SAMEA4777686) | hypersaline lake metagenome | biome: hypersaline environment; feature: brines | place: Spain | collected 2012-08 | depth 0 m ...
CGCGCGACCGACCCGTCGTCCGTCGGCCCCGCGGAACTTCGCGCGACCGACCCGTCGTCCGTCGGCCCCGCGGAACTTCGCGCGACCGACCCGTTTATCCCCCGCGCTTTCGTGTCGCCACACGCATGAGCGGCACCTCGCCGGAGCCCGACCGAGGGATCGACCGCAACCTGTTCGTCACCGTCTCGGGGCCGCCGGGGTGCGGGGCCACGACCCTCGTCGAGGGGATCGCCGAATCGCTCGACTGCGGCTACGTCTCCGGGGGGGAGCTGTTCCGCGAGATCGCCGCCGAGCGCGACATGAGCCTCTCGCAGCTCATCGCCGAGACCGGCGAGTCCGAGGAGATCGACCGCGCGCTCGACGAGCGGCTCCGCCGCATCGCCGAGAAGTGGGGGACCGCCAACAAGGCGTTCGTGCTGGAGTCGCGGCTGGCGGGCTGGATCGCCGGCAACCGCGCCGACATCCGGATCTGGCTCGACGCGCCGGACGAGGTCCGCGCGGACCGCACGGTCGACCGCGAGGAGATGACCTCCGAGATGCAGGTCCGCGAGGTGATCGAAGAGCAGCGCTACAAGTCCTACTACGGGATCGACCTGTCGGACCGCTCCATCTACGACCTGGTCATCAACACGGGGCGGTGGGACGCCGAGGCGACGCTCGACCTCGCGCTCACCGGGATCGAGCGCTACGACGTCGACGACGACGAGGGCGCGTTCGACACGCCCGACTTCGAGATCTGAGCGGCCGCGACCGACGGCCGGTCGCCGCCGTCAGAACCGGAAGACGGCGCTGAAGTGGTTGACGTGCCAGGGCCCCGGGTAGACGCCCCACACCTGGTCGTCGTAGTGGAACGCGCCGACGAAGTGGATCTCGTCCTCCTCGCGCAGGTCGTTGGCGACCTCGCTCAGGCGACTGGCGCTCTGCTCGTAGTCGTCCGCCTCGCCGACGAACGGGTACCCCGGCTCTTCGAACCCCGGGATCCCGGTCAGCGCTCCTCCCTCGTTGAAAACGCGGATGCCGCCGTCGCCGCTCTCGTCGACGACGAAGTCGTTCTCCGAGTCGCCGTCGTCGCCGGACTTCTGCCCGAGGTTGTGGAACCCGACCAGCCCGTTCCCCGCCGGCGTGACGAACGGGTCCTCCGGGCCGAGCTCGCTGTCGTCCGCGAGCGCCGCGAACTTGACGACCCAGATCGTGTACTGGCCGTTCGGCAGGGCGCCGCGGACGTTGATGTTGACGCGCGTCCCCGTAGCTCCGCCCTTGCCGTTCCCGTTAGAACCCCCGGCGGGTTTGACGCCCCCGACCGTCGCCGTGCCGCCGACGTCGCTGTACTCGCCCCACGTCACCGGGACCCAGGGCTCGTCGTAGCCGGCGTCGCGGTCGTACCCTTCCGGCGGGCGGACGACCTGGTGTTTCCCGTCGTTCAGCGGGCGGCCGAGCGTCGAGTCGTACTCGTCGCTCCCCTCGATGATCTCGTCGAGCGGGATGGACACCGGACCGGGGTCGAACAGCTCCGTGGCCGGGGCGAACGGCGCCGTCTCTCCCGCCGCGTCCGTAATGAAGTTCGGGTTCGTCAGGACGTTGATCTCCGCGCTGGCGTCGGGCCCGTTCCCGTTTCCGCCCCCGTTTCCGTCGGCTCCCTTCGCGCTCGCGGTCGCGCTCGACACGCCGGCGAACCCGGCGACGCCGAGGAACCGCAGCGCGCCGCGCCGCGGCATCCCGCCCGTCGGTCCGTCGCTCTCCGCCTCCGTGCGCTTCTCACCGTTCATGTCGAATCACCAACCACAGTCGGAACTGGCGGGGCGCGGCCGTCTTAGACCTGGCTCGGTCGTGTATCGGTACCGAACGATAGCAAAGGATTATTTTGCCGGGTTCTTCCGGTCCGCGCGCTCGGAGCGGCCCGACCTCACCGAGAGAGCCCTTCGACGCGGCGCAGCTCGCCCCGCACGCCGCCCGGCGTCGCGTACGGGCCGCCGCTCACCCGGTGGTCGGGGAGCAGGACGGGGACCGGATTGTCGGCGAGCGCGCCGGTGACGGTCTCTAAGTCGTCCGCGTCGTCGGGGTCGAACCCGGCGAGCCGCGCGAGCCGGCTCACGGAGACCTCCTCGCCGTAGGGGACGCTCCGGAGGGCCTCCAGCACCTCCCGCTGGTCAGTCGGCACGGTGAGGCCGAGCGCCACCTCGGCGAACTCGTCGCGCTCGCCGTCGAGGTACACGTCGATCCTGTCCAGCAGTTCGTGGTCGCCGTCGGCGTCGCTCGGCGGTTCGGCGGGGAACGACAGCGAGATCACGCGGCCGCCGGCGAACCCCACTTGGACGGTCCGGTCGATCTCGTCGAACTCCCGGGCGAAGACGCCGGACGTGCCGGCCATACTCATACCCTTCATTGGGCGGGTGGTTCACTTAAAACATCTCCCGCGAGCGCGGCTCGCGTCGCCGCTCTGTGGGCGCGTGAGGCGACCCGATCCCCCGCAAGTCTTATGAACAGATACGTACATTAGTGTATAGTAATGGACGATCCAGACGAGCTGGCGCCGGCGGTCAGATCGATCCTGTCCGCCGCCCGGGACCGCGCCGACGCGAGGGCGGGGGCGACCGTCTCGGTCGCCCCGCGCGACCTCTCGGCCGCGTTCGAGCGGGCGGCGGCGGACGGGCGCGTGCCGCTGATCGCCGAGGTGAAACCGACGAGCCCGACCACCGAGGGGGCCCGCGAGGACGACCCGGTCGCGCTCGCCGAGGGGATGGTCGCCGGCGGGGCGGCCGCCCTGAGCGTGCTCACCGAGCCCGAGCACTTCGGCGGGAGCGTCGGGACCCTCGAACGCGTGCGCGACGCGGTCGACGTGCCGGTGCTCCGGAAGGACTTCGTCGTCGAGGAGGCGCAGTTGGACGCCGCCGAGAGCGACGTCGTCCTGCTCATCGCCCGGTTCGTCGGCGACGACCTCGCCGACCTCTTGGCGGCCGCCCGCGAGCGCGGCTTCCAGGTCCTCGTGGAGGTCCACGACCGGGCGGAGCTGGAGCGCGCCGTCGACGCGGGCGCGACGACGATCGGCGTGAACAACCGCGACCTCGCGGAGCTCGTCGTCGACCTCGGAACCTTCGAGTCCGTGGCGCCCCACGTCCCTGACGACGTGACGCTGATCGCCGAGAGCGGCATCGGGGCGCCCGCGGACGTCCGCCGGATGCGGGCGGCGGGCGCCGACGCCCTGCTCGTCGGCAGCGCGATCATGGACGGCGACGTCGAGGCGAACACCCGCGACCTGGTGCGGGCGGAGGCGGGAGACGGCGGCGCGAGCGGCGAAAGCGATACCACCGACGCGACGGAGACACCCACATGAGCGAGACCGACACGCGGACGACGGAGGAGATGAGTCGACGCCCCGGCCGCGAGCGCGGCCGCGACGACGGGAAGTTCGGCCGCTACGGCGGCCAGTACGTCCCGGAGGCGCTGATGCCCGCGATCGAGGAGCTGGCCGACGCCTACGAGCGCTACGTCCTCGACAACGAGGACGGCTTCGTGGACGAGTTCCGGGAGCGCCTCGCCGACTTCGGCGGGCGGCCGACGCCGCTCCAGCGGGCGGACCGGCTCTCGGAGCGCTACGACACGGAGGTGTACCTCAAGCGAGAGGACCTGCTCCACGGCGGCGCGCACAAGCTGAACAACGCGCTCGGGCAGGTCCTCTTGGCGAAGTACATGGGCAAAGAGCGCATCATCGCGGAGACCGGCGCGGGGCAGCACGGCACCGCGACCGCGATGGCGGCGGCGCACCTGGACATGCCCTGTACGATCTACATGGGGGAGCGCGACATCAACCGCCAGCGTCCCAACGTCTTCCGGATGAAGCTGAACGGCTCCGAGGTGAAGCCGGTCACGACCGGCCGCGGCACCCTCAAGGAGGCCATCTCCGAGACGATGCGCGACTGGGCGGAGACGGTCGAGGACACCCACTACGTGATCGGGTCCATCGTCGGCCCGCACCCCTTCCCGGTGATGGTCCGCGACTTCCAGGCGATCATCTCCGAGGAGGCCCGCGAGCAGACGATCGAGCAGACGGGCGGGCTCCCGACCGACGTGGTCGCCTGCGCGGGCGGCGGGTCGAACACCATGGGCACGTTCGCCGACTTCGTCGACGACGAGTCCGTCGCGCTCCGCGCGGTCGAGGCCGGCGGCTCCACGCTGGACGTCGACGAGGAGGCGGGCGTCGCGCCGAACTCCGCGTCGCTGTACACCGGCGACGAGGGCGTCCTCCACGGGGCGCGGACGAAGCTGCTCCAGGACTCCGACGGGCAGATCATGGAGAGCCACTCCATCTCCTCCGGCCTCGACTACGCCGGCGTCGGCCCGGAGCTCGCGTACCTCGTCGACGAGGGTCGCGTCGACCCGGTCGCCGTCGACGACGACGCCGCGCTGGAGGGGTTCCACCGCCTCTCGAACACGGAGGGGATCATCCCGGCGCTGGAGACGGCGCACGCGTTCGGCTACCTCGAGGAGCACCACGAGGAGCTTGGCGACCGCGTCGTCGTCAACGTCTCCGGGCGCGGCGACAAGGACCTCGACGCAGCCATCGAGGAGACCGACCAGCGGGACGTGGCGAACGCGCCCGACATGTCGATGTTCACGGGGGGAATGTAGATGGCGAACTCCGAGGCCGTCGCCGCCGCGTTCGACGACGGCCCCGCCTACGTGCCGTACCTCGTCGTCGGCGACCCGGACTACGAGTCGTCGAAGGCGTACGTCGAGGCGCTCGACCGCGGCGGGGCCGACGTGATCGAGCTCGGGCTCCCGTTCTCCGAGCCGATCGCCGAGGGGTCGACGATACAGGAGGCGCTCGTCCGGTCGCTCGACGCGGGGATGACGCCCACTCGCTTCTTCGAGTTCGCGGAGGAGCTCGACGTCGACGCCGCGCTGGTGTGTATGACGTACTACAATCTCATCTACCAGTACGGCGAGGGCGAGGGGCCGCGCCCCTTCGTCGAGCGCGCCGCGGCGGCCGGCATCCAAGGGCTCGTCGTCCCGGACCTGCCGGCCGAGGAGGCGGACCCCCTGCGCGAGGCGTGCGACGACCTCGGGCTCGACCTCGTCTTCATCGTCGCGCCGACGACGCGCGACGACCGTCTCGACCGCCTCATGGAGCGCGTGTCGGGGTACGTGTACGTCCAGGCCCGGCTGGGGACGACCGGGGCGCGCGACGACGTCTCGGACCAGACCACGCAGAGCCTCGACCGGCTCCGCGAGTACGACGTGCCGAAGGCGGTCGGGTTCGGCATCTCGACCGGCGAGCACGCCGAGCGCATCGTCGCGGGCGGCGCCGACGGGATCATCGTCGGCTCGGCGCTCGTCGACATCGTCGCCGAGGGGGTCGCGGAGGACCGCTCGTCCGCGGAAGTCGCGGACCGACTGGAGGCGCTCTCCCGCGAGCTGAAAGCGGGCGCGGAGCGCGGGCACCGCTCGCGGACCGAGCCCGTCGAGTCCGCCTGAGCCGAAACGATCCAATACGTCCCCGAACGAAACCGACTTACCTCCGATTGCCACACTCTCACACAACGACCCACCCCACCATGACAGCAGGACTCTCGGCACGACTCGACCGCATCTCCACGAACGACCGCTACCTCGTCGTCCCCATGGACCACGGGATCACGATGGGGGCCGTCGAGGGGCTCGTCGACATCGAGTCGACGATCGACGGCGTCACGCGCGGCGGCGCGGACGCGGTGCTCACGCAGCGCGGGATCGCCGACCGCGTCCACGACAACAAGAACGACGCCGGCTACATCGTCCACCTCAACGGGTCGACGACGATCGGCCCCGACGAGCGCGACAAGCGCGTCACCGGCACCGCCGAGGACGCGGTCCGCGCCGGCGCCGACGCCGTCTCGTTCCACATCAACGTCGGCTCGGAGCACGAGCCGGAGCAGATCGAGGAGCTCGCCGAGCTGACCGCGGACGCCGAGCGGCTCGGGCTGCCGGTCCTCGCGCTGGCGTACGCGCGCGGCCCGGGCGTCGACAGCACGGACCCCGAGTCGCTGGGCCACGCGGTCCGGCTCGCCGAGGAGCTCGGCGCCGACGTGGTGAAGACGGGCTACTCCGGCGACGGCGACTCGTTCGCCCGCGTCACGGAGTCGACGCGGCTCCCGGTCGTCATCGCGGGCGGCTCGAAGGGGACGGACCGGGAGACCGTCGAGATGGTCCGCGGCGCGATGGACGGCGACGCCGCCGGCGTGTCGATGGGGCGGTCGATCTTCCAGCACGACGACCCCGAGGGGATCGCGCGGGCGGTGTCGGCGATCGTCCACGACGACGCCACCGTCGAGGAGGCGCTGCGGGCGGGCGGGTTCGTCGAGGCCTGAGGCCGGTCGGTTACCGGTCCGGGTCAGCAGGCGACGCGTATCTGTTTCTCCGCCTCGGGCTCGTCGACCGGCCCGGTCGCGTCGACCGACTGTTCGACGCGGAACACCGTCACGGACGCCACGTCGCGGTCCGCGCGCTCACAGAGGTACGACGCGACCGGACGGTACCGGGACTCGCCGGCGTGCTTCATCCTGAATCCGAACTGGTGCCAGAGGGTCGACGGATACGTCTCCGCCGCGTCGGGCGGCCGGTCGTAGGTGGCCGGCTCGCCGTCTCGCAGGTCGATCGGATCGCCGGACTCGGGCGTCCCCCGGACGACGTACCAGCTCGAGGCGTCCGGCGGGTTCGGCGCGAAGAACGACCAGCTCACCTCCGACAGGTCGCCGGTCGTCTCCGACGCCGGGAGATCGACGAGACCGACGCCCGCCGCCTGCCACCAGACGAGCGCGAGGAAGAACCCCACGAGCAGCGCGCTCGTCCCCACCTTCATCGCGCGCCGAGCGCGCGACGGAGTCGGGTCCACGGCGCGGGGCTCCGTCCCGCCGTCGCTCCGGTGAGCACGGACGGGGTCCGCGAGCCGCGTCGACTCGCGGAGCCTCGCCGTGACGGCCTCGAGGCGGTCCCACGCGCCGGGCGGGAGGAACAGGAGGAGGATCGCGGTCATGACGAACGGGAACACGGCGAGCCGCATCGTCGCCGCCATGCCGAGGTGCGCGGCGACGAACGCGAGGGCGACGCCGGTCCGGCGCCGCCCGGTCGCGACGATCAGCGCGGGGGACGCCGCGAGGAGCGCGATCCACGACCAGTTTATCGCCGTCAGCAGCGCGGCCCGCTCCGAGAGGAGCGGTCCGAGCCCCACCGTGAACTCGCCCAACTGGAAGATCCGCGGGACGGCGACGCCGGACATCCACGCGTCGCTCCGGTACTTCGAGACCGCGTTCGCCGCGTATATCGACACGAGCGTCAGGAGCGCGACCGCCGTCCCTACCGAACAGACCCGCGAGTCGAGGGCGCTCTCCGGAGCGTCGTCTCCTCGCCTCTCGGTCTCTTCCCGGGCAGCCCGACCGCTCCGCGAGTCAGCGCCGAGCGACCAGCGCGCGTCGAGCGGGAGGAAGAGGCCGAGAAAGAGGAACACGACCAGGATCGTGTTCCCGCCGTTGATCACGTACGGGTTCCGCGCGTACAGCGACGCGAGCAGGGCCAGGGTGAGACCCGTCGCCGCCCGCGTGCGGTAGCCGACCAGCATCGAGCCGGCGGCGAGGACCCCGACCGCGAGCAGCCCGGTCTGTACCCGCGCTGACCCGGAGATCGCGTACAGCGACGCCTCCGCCAACAGCGGGAAGCTCTCGGCCAGCGTCGATCGCGGGAGGACGCCCCCGTCCGCGTAGAACGCCCCCACCGCCGGTAGCCGATAGACGAGCAGGTCGGCGAGGACGAAGAGCGCCACCCCGATGCGGAACGCGCCGAGCGCCCGCCGGTCGATCCCGAGGTGGGGAGCGACGCGCTCGCGGAGGGACTCGCGGGCGGCGGCGTAGCGGGACCCGGCGTCCGAGGGGCGATCCGCGGGCGACGACATTCGACTGACAATTGCGAAAAGAGGATAAGTGCTTTGTCGTCGCCGCGTCGGGTCGCCCGCAGCACACGACCCTTCCGCAGTTTTCAAGCCGCCCCGCCGCGAGTTCCCGGTAATGACACGCACGGTCTGGGTCAAGGCCGACGGCGACGTCGGGGACTGGGAGGCGCGGAAGCGACGGGTCACGGCCGCCATCGAGGCCGGCGCGGACTGGGTGCTCGTCGACGAGGGCGACGTCGGCCGCGTCCGGGAGCTGGGCGACGTGAACGTCGCCGCCTTCCGCTCCGACGCCGACGTGATCGACGACGCCGAGAGCGACGTCGAGGCGGACGCCTACTTCGTCGGCAAGGGCGGCGAGGGCGACGGGACCATCTCGATGCCCGAGGAGTTCTCCGGCTCCGCGGACCTCACCACGCTGCGCCGCCGCGACGACCGCGCGCAGGGGGCGTACGTGCGCGTTCTCGGCACCGAGTACGAGGCGTTCGCGGAGGCCGCGGCCGACGACGCCGACTTCACGGTGATCGTCGGCGAGGACTGGTCGATCATCCCGCTGGAGAACCTCATCGCCCGCGTCGGCGAGGAGACCCACCTCGTCGCGGGCGCGACGACGGCCGCGGAGGCCCGGACCGCCTTCGAGACGCTGGAGATCGGCGCCGACGGCGTCCTCCTCGATTCCGACTCGCCCGACGAGATCCGCGGGGCGGTCGAGGCCCGCGACGCCGCCGACCGCGAGACGCTCGACCTCCGGCACGCCGCGGTGACCGAGATCGAACAGACCGGGATGGCCGACCGCGTCTGTATCGACACCGGGTCGCTGATGGACGACAGCGAGGGGATGCTCGTGGGGTCGATGTCGCGGGGACTGTTCTTCGTCCACGCCGAGACCGCGGAGTCGCCGTACGTCGCCTCCCGCCCGTTCCGCGTGAACGCCGGCGCGGTCCACGCGTACGTCCGCAACTCCGAGGGCGGCACCAACTACCTCGCCGAACTGTCGAGCGGCGACGAGGTCCAGATCGTCGACACCGACGGCCACACCCGGGAGGCGGTCGTGGGCCGGGTGAAGATCGAGAAGCGCCCGATGTTCCGGATCCAGGCCGAGGTCGAGACGGAGGACGGGACCGACCGCATCGAGACGCTCATCCAGAACGCCGAGACCGTGAAGATCGCGACGAGCGAGGGGCGCAAGGCCGTCACCGAGGTCGAGCCGGGCGACGAGGCGCTCGTCTACTACGAGGACGTCGCGCGCCACTTCGGCGAGGCCGTCGAGGAGAGCATCATCGAGAAGTGATCCCGCGGCGCGGCGGCGTTCGCGGCCGAAACCGGCGGTGTTCGTGTCGACCAGAACGAATTTTGTGGTTGATTGCGATCTAATGTCATGGCATTCGCTAACGAGGCGGACCGGCGCGTCGTCGAGCAGGGGTTCCTCGATCGGGTCCAACACCTCGCCCAAGCCGCGAACCCGGCGTTCGCGGCCGGGAGCCTCCTCGTCCCGCTGGCGTTCTTCGGGGCGAGCCTCGCGCTCGCGAGCACCGAGCTCCTCTTTTACACCCACGTCGCGGCGGGGGCGATCTGGTTCGGCTTCGCGCTGATCTTCCCGGCGGTCATCGGCCCGACGCTCGGCGGCTTGGACGAGGAGGCGTCGGCCGCGGTGACGACGACGCTGGTGCCGAAGGCCGTCTTCTTCCTCGTCGGCTTCTCGCTGACGACGGTGCTGTCCGGGACGGTGCTGCTCACGACCGACCTCGGCCTCGGCTACGGCTTCGGCGGCGCGTGGTCGGGGGCCGCGCTCGCGCTCGGCTGGGGACTGTTCGCGTTCGGGATCGCCGTGCCCCACCGGCTCCACCTCAGCGCGTACTACGAGACGCTGTCGCCGGACCCCGACGCCTCGCGGCTCGAATCGATCGAGAAGAAGAACCTCGTCGTCGGGCTGTTCGAGGCGGCGATGATGCTGGCGATCATCGTCATGATGACCGGGTTCCGGCTGGGGTGAGCGCCGGGTGCGGACGGTGCGCGCATCCCCCGGAGAGCCGCGCTGCGCCTACCAGGGGATCCGCTCCCGGTCCTTCCAGAGCAGTCCCCCCGGACTCCCCTGGGCGAACCGGGCGAGCCACACCGGGGTCTCGGCCCCCTTCGACGGCGGGCGGGGCGCGCCGTCCCCGCCCATGTCCGTCCGGACCCACCCGGGGGAGACGGCGTTGGCGACGAGCCCCTGCTCGCCGTACTCGCCGTTGAGGTACGCCGTGAGTCCTCCGAGCCCCACCTTCGACAGCCGATACGGCGGATAGCCGCCCTCCATCTGCCCCTTCGTGAACTGCCCGAGCCCGGACGACATGGAGATAACGCGCCCGCCGGGACCGTCCAACAGCAGCGGCAGCGCCTCCTTCGTCAGCAGGACCGGCCCGCGGAGGTTCACGGCCATCGTCCGGTCGAAGTCGGCGTCGTCCATCTCGTGGAGCGGCCCCGACCGCGGGAAGATCCCGGCGTTGTTCACCAGCACGTCCAGCGATCCCTGCTCCCGTTCGATCCGGTCGACCGCAGCGCGGATCTGCTCGTCGTCGGTCACGTCCAACTCGACGGCCCGCTGGTCCGCCGCGGTGACGTCGGCCGGATCTCTGGCCCCGGCGTACACGGTCGCGCCCAGCTCCGCGAGGCCCGCGGCGATCTCGGCGCCGATGCCGCGGGTCGCGCCCGTGACGAGGGCGACGTCGTCGGTCAGGTCCGACTTGAGGTCGACTTCGGGGTGCGTCTGTGTCATGTCTATCAGGGACGCCCTGCGGCCGGAAATATCCCACAGCCGCACGCGAACGCCACTCACCCAGCGGACGGGCGATTCGCGGCCGACGCTCGGAGGCGACGTCGAGTGGGTAGATTCATGCCGGTACCGGCACAGCGTTCCATCCACGGAGAAACAGTGAGTGACGGCGAGCGAGAGATAGCGGTCGTCGGCGACACGACGGTCGATCTCTACCCGACGGACGGCGGACCGATCGCGCCCGGGAGCGGCTTCGAGTGGCACGTCGGCGGCACGGCGACGAACGCCGCCCGGTGGGCGGCCGCGCTCGGCTGCGAGGTCGACCTCGTCACGAACGTCGGGACCGACGTGCTCGGGGCGGCGGCCGCCCGACGGCTCGCGAGCGGCCCGGTCGACACGGGGCGCGTCGCGCGGGTCGACGCCCCGTCGCCGCTGACGATGTACACCGGAGGAGCAGGCGAAGAGGCGTGGAACGCGTGGGTGGCCGGGAGCTGCTACGGGTTCACCCCGCCGGACGATCCGGCGTCGTTCGCGACCCCCTACGACTGGATCCTCCTCGAGGGAGTGACGCTACCGTCCGCGGTGAACCGGACGGCGGTCCGTCGCCTCGCCGCGGCGGCCGCGGAGCGCGACGCTCGCGTCGCGTTCGATCTCAACGGGCGTCCGAACCAGTGGTCGGCCCCGGACGAGTACCGAGGCGCGCTGGGGGAAGTCCTCCCGCGCTGCGACCTGCTGTTCGCCGGGACGGACGACCTCGCGGTGGCCGGCGTCGAACCGACGCCGGCGGGGCTGCTCGAACTCCTCCCGGCGGACCACTCCGCGACGGCGTTCGTCACCGACGGCGGCGAGGCGACGCGGGCGCTCCGGATCGACGACGGGGCCGTCACGGAGCGCGTGAGCGTCGCGCCTCCGTCGGCGAGCGTCGCGACCACGGCCGGCGCCGGCGACGCGTTCGCGGGCGCGGTCCTCGCCGCGCGACACGGCGGCGCGTCTGACCTCCGCCGACTGGCGACGATCGGCAACGAGGCCGGCGCGGCCGCCGTCGAGACGGTCGGCGCGTTCGACGCGGAGGCCGCCGCGACGGATCGGTCGTTCTGACGCGCGGACGCTTCCCGCGGAGAACCGTCCGCGGTGGCAGAAAAAGCCGGTTCGGAGCGTTCGACGACGCCTCAGATCCCGTACAGCTCGCCGTACTTCTCGTCGACGTAGTCGAGGAAGGCGTCGGCCGAGAAGTCCTCCCCGGTCGCGCGCTTGACGAGCTCGTTCGTCTCGTAGCGGGAGCCGTGCCGGTGGACGTTCTCGCCGAGCCAGTCGTGGAGGTCGTCGAACTCGCCCTCGGCGATCTTCGCGTCGAGGTCGTCGATCTCGGCCTCGGCGGCCTCGAACAGCTGCGCGGCCATCACGGAGCCGAGCGAGTAGGTGGGGAAGTAGCCGAAGTTGCCGTGGCTCCAGTGGATGTCCTGGAGGCAGCCCTCGCTGTCGGTGTCGGGGCGGATGCCGAGGTACTCCTCGTACTTGTCGTTCCAGACCCCGGGCACGTCCTCGACGTCGAGGTCGCCGCGGACCAGGTCGCGCTCGATCTCGAACCGGATGACGATGTGGAGGTGGTAGGTGAGCTCGTCGGCCTCGACCCGGATGAGGTTGTCCTCGTACACCTGGTTGAACGCCTCGTAGGCGTCGCGGACCGTCGCCTCCTCGGTCTGCGGGAAGTGCTCTTGGAAGACGGGGAGGAACTCCCGCCAGAACGCCTCGCTGCGCCCGACGTGGTTCTCCCAGAGGCGCGACTGCGACTCGTGGACGGAGAGGTCGCGCGACGTGCCGAGCGGCGTGCCGAAGTGCTCCTGCGGGAGGCCGAGGTTGTACTGGGCGTGACCGAACTCGTGGACCGTTGAGCCGACAGCGCCGAGCGGGTCGGTCTCGTCGAACCGGGTCGTCACCCGGCAGTCGAACTGGTTGCCGGAGGTGAACGGGTGCGAGGAGACGTCGAGGCGGCCGCGGTCGAAGTCGTAGCCGACGAGTTCGAGCGCGTCGCGCGACAGCGCCTCCTGCTCGTCCTCGGGGAAGGTCCCCTCGAAGGTGTCGACCGCGAGTTCGACGTCCGACTCGCGGATGTCCTCGATCATCGGGACGAGGGCCTCGCGGAGCTCGGCGAGGATCGACTCGGCGCGCTCCATCGACAGGCACGGCTCGAACTCCTCGAAGAGGACCTCGTAGGGGTCGCGGTCGGGGTCGATGTGCTCGGCGTACTCCCGCTTCAGCTCGACGTGCTTCTCGAGGTAGGGGGCGAACTCATCGAAGTCGTCCTCCGCCTTCGCCTCCTCCCACGCCTGGAGCGCCTCGGAGCCGGTCTCGGAGATCTCCTCGACGAGCTCGACCGGGACGGCGTCGGCGCGCTCGTACTCGCGGCGGACCTCGCGGACGACCGCTGCCTGCTCGTCCGTGAGGTCGGCGTCGTCGAGCTCGTCGAGCAGCTCGCCCGTCTCGTCGGCGGTGACCATGTCGTGGTGGACCGAGGAGAGCGCCGAGAGCTGCTTCGACCGGGCGGGAGTACCGCCCTCGGGCATCATCACCTGCTGGTCCCACCCGAGGACCCCGGAGGCGCTGCCGACCGCATTCCACCGCTGGACGCGGTCGAGCAGGGCCTCGTAGGCGTCCGGTGCGCTCGCTGACTCGTCTGGCGCGGCTTCCGTTGCCATACGTCACGAATCGATCCCGGTCGTTAAGAAGGGACCGGACGCGGAACCGAGCGTCGAACCCTGATCCCCCGCCAGCGCTCGCTGCGGCGGCTGTTCGCCGAGCGCGGGATATATGCCCGCCGCCGCGGAAGGACCTACAACGGATGTCCCACGACGACTTCATCGACCTGCGGTCCGACACGGTCACGACGCCCTCGGACGAGATGCGCGACGCGGCCGCGACCGCCGAGGTCGGCGACGACGTGTACCGCGACGACCCGACGGTCAACGAGCTGGAGCGACGGGCCGCCGAGGCGGTGGGAACCGAGGCCGCGCTGTACGTCCCCTCGGGGACGATGGCGAACCAGATCGCGGTCCACGCGCACACGGAGCCGGGTCAGGAGCTCCTCTTGGAGCGCGAGTCGCACATCTACCGCTGGGAGCTCGCGGGCGCGGCGAAGCTCTCGGGCGTCCAGACCCGGACGATAGACGCGGGCGAGCGCTGCGTCCCGACCCCCGAGGCGGTCCGCGAGGGACTCGTCGACGAGGACCTCCACCGCCCCGGGACCGGCCTCCTCGCCGTCGAGAACACCCACAACTACCGCGGCGGGGTCGCGGTCCCCGTCGACCGCATCGCGGCCGCGGCCGATGTCGCCCGCGACGCCGACGTGCCGGTCCACCTCGACGGCGCGCGCGTGTTCAACGCCGCGGTCGCGCTCGGCGTCGACGCGAGCGAGGTCGTCGCCCCCGCCGACAGCGTCACGTTCTGCCTCTCGAAGGGGCTCGGCGCGCCGGTCGGCTCGATCCTCGCCGGCGACGAGGCGTTTATCGAGGACGCCCGCCGGGTCCGCAAGCTGTTCGGCGGCGGGATGCGCCAGGCCGGGATGATCGCCGCGCCGGCGCTCCGCGCGCTGGAGAACGTCGACCGCCTCGCGGAGGACCACGCAAACGCGGAGCGGCTCGCGGCCGGCCTCGACGCGCTCGACGGCGTCGACGCGCCCGCGCCGGACACGAACATCGTCGTTGCGGACACCGAAGCGGCCGGCATCCCGGCCGAGTCGCTCTACGCGGGCTGTAAGGACGCCGGCGTCGGCTGCGTCGAGTTCGACGATTACACGACGCGGTTCACCACGCACCTCGACGTCGACGAGGGCGACGTCGACGAGGCGGTCGACCGCGTCGCGGCCGTCGTCGACGACCTCCGGAACTGACCGAGGCGTTCTGGTCGCCGCGCCCCTCCCCGCGGCGACCCACGAAAACGTTCAATTCGACGGGCCGCATACGGCGTGGTATGGACAGGCAAGCGGTCGAGGGAGACGGGCGACCCGACCGAACGGTGGTGGACGGCTCCCGCCCCTGAGGTCGTCGGCGTGGACATCAGCGGCCGCCACGAGGAGGACGGCGAGTACCTGATGGTCGCGGCCGCGGTCCACGCGCGTATCGACTCCGCGCGGATCCGCTCGGTTGAGGGGATCGGGTTCGCCGCCGCGCGCGAGGGGCCGACGCTGGAGGCGATCGTCGCGCTCGCCGCGGACGCCGTGGGCGACCTCCCGACGCCGCCCGACGGCCACATCGTCGCGGAGGGCGGCGAGTTCTACGAGGAGCCGGCGAGCCGCGTCGGACTGAGCTTCCAGCCCGAGTTTAAATACGTCGAGAGCATAGGCGAGCGCGAGACAGTGCAGGCAGCACACCACGCCGCGTACGCCGCTCGGGACCTCCTCCGATGAGCGACGGCGCCGAGGTCCGCGTCGATTCCGAACCGACCGGGGAGGGGCGTCGAGCGGTCGTCGCCAAGCGCGTCGACTCCGGCGCGGCCGACCTCTCCGAGATCGGCCAGCTAGCGGCGGCGGCGGGTTACGAGGTCGTCGGCGAGCTCACCCAGACCCGCACCGAGGACGCCGCGTTCATGTTCGGCGAGGGGAAGGTCGCGGAGCTGCGCGACCTCGTCCGGCGCGCCGACGCCGAGGCGGTGATCATCGACAACGACGTGGGGCCGTACCAGACGTTCAACATCGGCGGGAAGCTCCCCGAGGGCGTCGAGGTGGTCGACCGGTTCACGCTCATCCTCGAGATCTTCGGCCAGCGCGCCAACACGCGGAAGGCGCAGCTCCAGGTCGAGCTCGCGGAGCTGCGCTACGAGCTCCCCCGGGCGGAGGCGAAGGCGAGCCTCGCGAAGCGCGACGAGCGCCCCGGGTTCATGGGGCTCGGCGAGTACGACGAGAGCGTCGAGCGCGACATCAAACGGCAGATCTCCGAGATCCGCGACGAGCTGGCGTCGATCGCGGAGAAGGAGGAGGCGCGCCGCGAGCAGCGCCGCGACTCCGGCTTCGACCTGGTCGCGCTCGCGGGCTACACCAACGCCGGGAAGTCGACGCTGATGCGCCGGCTCGCGGACGAGCTGGCGGTCGACGAGAACGCCGAGCGCCACCGCGACCTCGACACCACCGCGGAGTCGCAGGACATGCTGTTCACGACGCTCGGGACCACCACGCGCCGCGCGGAGATGGAGAAGCGCGACGTCCTCCTGACCGACACCGTCGGGTTCATCGCGGACCTCCCCCACTGGCTCGTGGAGTCGTTCGAGTCGACGCTCGACTCGGTGTACCGCGCGGATCTCGTCCTCCTCGTCGTCGACGCCAGCGAGTCGGTCGAGGCGATGCGCGAGAAGCTCGTCACGAGCCACGACACCCTCTACGAGCGCAACGAGGCGCCGGTCGTCACCGTGTTCAACAAGATCGACCGGCTCGAACCGGGCGCGCTCGCGGACAAGCGCGCCGCGCTCTCCGGCGTCGCGCCCGACCCGATCGCCGTCTCGGCGAAGACGGGCGCGGGCGTGGCCGAGCTCCGCGATCGGGTCGAAGCAGCGCTCCCCGACTGGGAGCGCGAGCGCCTCGTCCTCCCCGTCTCCGACGAGTCCATGAGCCTCGTCTCGTGGGTCCACGACCACGGGTACGTCGCCGAGGAGACGTACGCCGGCGACCAGGTGACGGTCGACTTCGAGGCCAAGCCGTCCATCGTCGCCCGCGCCCGGGCGAAGGCGGCCGACATCTCGACGTCGCCGCCGGAGGAGTCGGTCTGACCGCCGGACCGCGCGAAGAATCGACGCCCCTCGACGGGGGGCGCTCGGTCCGCGGGTGACCGGACAAAGTATACGGTTCTGCGCCGGCCATTGGGTTCCATGGACGACTCCGGGGACGCCGGCCGGCCCGTCGACGGCGACGAGGACGCCGTGCCGCCGCCGGCCGACTTTCGGGATCGCGCCGCCGCGAGCGACCCCGCGGTGTACGAGCGGTTCGACCGCGAGGGCCCGGAAGCGTGGCGGGCGGCCGCGGACCTCCTGACGTGGGACCGCGAGTACGAGACCGTCCTCGACGACTCTCAGCCCCCCTTCTACGAGTGGTTCCCGGACGGGCGGCTGAACGCGTCGGCGAACTGCGTCGACCGCCACCTCGACGACCGCCGGAACCAGCTCGCGATCCGGTGGTTCGGCAAGCGGGGCGAGCGCCGGTCGTACACCTACCTCGACCTCCACCGCGAGGTGAACGCGCTCGCGGCCGGACTGCGCGACCTCGGCGTCGAGGAGGACGACGTGGTCACGCTGTACCTGCCGATGGTCCCGGAGCTGCCGATCGCGATGCTGGCGTGCGCCCGGATCGGCGCGCCGCACAACGTCGTCTTCGCGGGGCTGTCCGCGGAGGCGCTCGCGACCCGGATCGACGCGGCCGACTCCGAGTACCTGATCACCTGCGACGGGTACTACCGCCGCGAGGACGCGTTCAACCAGAAGTCGAAGGCGGACAACGCCCGGATCCGCGCCGAGAGCGAGCTGTCGGCCGCGGTCGTCGTCGACCGCCTCGGCGACGAGCTGGCCGTCTCGCTCGGCGACGACGAGCACGAGTACGAGGCGCTCGTCGGCGCGCACGACGGTGAGACGGTCGCGCCGGTCGCCCGCGACGCGACGGACCTCCTCTTCGTGATGTACACCTCGGGCACGACCGGGCGGCCGAAAGGCGTCGAGCACGCGACGGGGGGCTACCTCGCGCACGTCGCGTGGACGACGCGGAACGTCCTCGACGTGCGCCCGGACGACACCTACTGGTGCGCCGCCGACATCGGCTGGATCACCGGCCACTCCTACGGCGTCTACGGCCCGCTCGCGGCCGGGACGACGACGGTGCTGTACGAGGGGTCGCCCGACTACCCCGACCGCGACCGCGTCTGGGACCTGATCGAGCGCAACGCGGTGAGCGTCTTCTACACCTCGCCGACGGCGATCCGGTCGTTCATGAAGTGGGGCGCGGAGTACCCCGAGTCGCACGACCTCTCGTCGATCCGCCTGCTCGGCACGGTCGGCGAGTCGATCACGCCGAAGGCGTGGCGCTGGTACCGCCAGCACGTCGGCGGCGGCGACGCGCCCGTCGTCGACACGTGGTGGCAGACCGAGACCGGCGCCATCGCGCTCGCCACGCTCCCCGGGGTCACGCCGATGAAGCCGGGGAAGGTCGGCCCCCCGCTGCCGGGGATCGACGCCCGCGTCGTCGACGAGGAGGGCGAACCGGTCGCCCCCGGCGAGTCCGGGTACCTCACGCTGGGCTCCCCGTGGCCCGGGATGTTGCGCGGGCTCCGGGAGGGCGACGAGCGCTACCTCCGCGAGTACTGGCTCCGGGGGGAAGACGGCTGGCGCTACCGGACCGGCGACGGCGCGACCGTCGACGGGGACGGCTACGTCACGATCCTCGGCCGCGTCGACGACGTGATCAACGTCCGGGCGCAGCGGTTCAACACGGGGGAGCTGGAGGCGGCCATCGTCGACGCCGACGGCGTGACCGAGGCCGCGGTCGTCGGGGACGACGACGGGCGGATCGTCGCGTACGTGACGACGAAGAGCGGCGTCGAACCGGGCGAGCGGCTCCGCGACGCCATCGCGGACCGGCTGACCGACGCCGTCGGCGACGTGGCCCGCCCCGACCGGGTCGTGTTCACCCCGGAGCTCCCGAAGACGCGCTCGGGGAAGATCATGCGCCGGCTCTTGGAGGACATCGCCCGCGGCGAGGAGTTCGGCGACGTGAGCGCGCTCCGGAACCCCGAGGTGGTGGGCGAGATCGAGTCGACCGTGAAGGACGGCGGCGCCCAGCTGTAAGCGCTCTCGGGCCGCGCGGACGGGCTCCTGCTCGCGGTCTCGCGTCGTTTCCGACCGCCGAATGGCTCGGCCGTCGCGGTGGTCGACGACTGTAGTTTCGTAAGTGAGAGCAGATACGAAGCTATTTCTCCACAGCTCGTCGCAGGCAGGAGAGTGTTCACGAAGAGACGGTAGACCTGGGAACAGAAACCCCGATCTCCCCAACAATTATGTTTCGTCTGGTCGTTGAGTCCCGAAACAGATGGTCGACTCCCTCGACGCGGACGCCTACGACGCGCTCGTCACCGCCGCGGAGACCTACCGCGCGGCGCTCGTCGTTCGACTGGCCGGCGAGGCCGGGCTCCGCACCGAGGAGATAACTCGGGTCGCTCCGCGACACCTGCGGGAACCCGAGTCCGTCGCCGGGGCGCGCCTCCTCGCGGTCCCGGCGGTCGACGGAGCCGACGGAGCGGCGGGTCCCGGCGACGAACCGATCGACCGGGAGACGGTGGTGCCGGCGTCGCTGGCGGCCGGCCTCGACCGGTACGCGACGAGCGAGGGGCTCGACGACGACGAGCCGTACGTCGGCGTCTCTCCTCGCCGCGTCCAGATGATCGTGAGCGAGACCGCGGCGCGGGCGGCGAGTCTCACCGAGGCCGCCCCCGACGGGCGGGTCACGCCGAGCGCCCTGCGGAAGACGTTCGCCAGGCGACAGCTCGTCGACCGTGGCGTCGACCCGCGGGCGGTCCGCGACGCGGGCGGCTGGGAGTCGCTCGGCACGCTGGACCCGTACCTCGAACCGCTCGACGGGGAGGCGCTCGCGGCCGCGATGACGGGTGAAGAGACTTCTGACGACCCGTCGGCGGAGCGGGCCGGGACGACGGTCCTGGCAGGGTTCGAGGCGCTGGGCGATCCCGGGGAAGCGAAGCCTCCCGCGGCCGTCGCCGCGGGGCTGATCGAGGCCGACCGGTGGGCGGAGGCGTGGGTCGTCCGGCGGGCGGTCGGCGGCGACCGGGCGGACGTGACCGCGGCGGCGGGCGTCGATCCCGAGGCGCTCGCGGATCGCGGAGTGGCGGCGGGCGGGCCGTGGCTGGACGCGATGGGTGACAGCGCACCCGCCGCGACCGACGGCCGGCGGGAGACCGACGGCCGGCCCGCGATGGCGGTGCCGGCGGCCTACGAGGGCGTGGTCCACGGCGCGCTCTGCGTCGTCGCGGCCGACGGCGACCCCGTCGAACCGGCGGAGCGGCGGGCGCTCGCGGCGCTCGGACGGTGTCTCGGGCGGGCGATCACCGCGGACCGGTGGCGGGAGCTGCTCCACTCCGACGCGGTGACCGAGGTGGAGTTCCGGACGAGCGACGACGGGGCGTTCCTCGCCCGCGCGAGCGACCGGCTGGACTGCCGGATCGAGCTGGCGTCGACCGTCGAGGTCGACGACGACGTCTCCCGCGCGTATCTCTCCGTCGAGGGCGCCCGCCCGCAGGACTTCGCGTCGGTCGTCACGTCGGCGGCGGGGGCGTCCGACTTCCGCGTGATAGAGACCCGCGAAAACGGCTGCTCGGCGTCTGTCCGGCTCGCCGACGGCTCGCTCGTCAGGGCGCTGATCGACCACGGCGCGACCGTGCGCGACGCGTCGGCCGCCGACGGCCGTGTGCGCGTGGTCGCGGACTTCCCCGGGGGGACGAACGTCCGGCCCGTCGCCGACGGCCTCCGCGACCGGTTCGCCGACGTGCGGCTCGCGAGCAAGGAGTCGGTGGCGCGCTCGCCCCGCACGGAGTCGTCGCTGCGGGAGGGCGTCGCCGACCGGTTCACCGACCGCCAGTGGGCCGCGCTGTCGGCGGCGTACCACGGCGGCTACTTCGACTGGCCGCGCGGGAGCACGGCCGAGGAGGTCGCCGACGCGATGGGCGTCTCGTCGCCGACGTTCCACAACCACCTCCGGAAGGCTCAGCGCGCGCTCCTCGACGGCGTCTTCGAGGACGACGCGGAGCGGTCGCTCCGCGAGGGCGACGGTCCGGCGGCTCCGTCAGAGCGGTGAGCGCGCGCGTCGCCGGCCGTCGACGGTCGTTCCGCCGGACGAGCGCCGGCGACGCCGGCGTATCTATCACGATTTTTCGTATTTAGCGCCGGCGTTTATATGCCGATATGGGCTGGATACGACCGTACCATGACAGAGGAGGACGGCCAACTGGAAGCGAGACTCGCGGAACAGGAGGTATTCGAGCCGTCGGAGTCGTTCGTCGAGCAGGCGAACGTCTCCGACCCGGAGATGTACGAGGAGTTCGAGGAGAACTGGCCGGAGTGTTGGGAGGCGGCCGCCGACCTGCTGGAGTGGGAAACGGACTACGACCAGGTGCTCGACGACGGCAACCCGCCCTTCTACGAGTGGTTCACGGGCGGCGAGCTGAACGCGTCGGCGAACTGCCTCGACCGGCACCTCGACGACCGCGGCGACGAGGTCGCCATCGAGTGGGTCGGCGAGCCGGTCGACGAGGACGACCGGTCGTACACCTACGAGGAGCTCCACCGCGAGGTGAACGAGTTCGCCGCCGCCCTTCGGGAGCAGGGCGTCGAGGAGGACGACGTCGTCACGATGTACATGCCGATGATCCCGGAGCTGCCGGTCGCGATGCTGGCGTGCGCCAGGATCGGCGCGCCCCACAGCGTCGTGTTCGCCGGGTTCTCGGCCGACGCGCTCGCGACGCGGATGAACGCCGCGGAGTCGGAGTACCTCGTCACCTGCGACGGCTACTACCGCCGCGGCGACCCGCTCGACCACCTCGACAAGGCGAACGAGGGGCTCGCGGGCGTCGAGCACGACACCACGACCGTCGTCGTCGACCGGCTCGGCCCGAACGGCGACGATTTCGGTCACGACCTCGGCGACGACCAGATCGACTACGGCGACCTCGTCGCCGCCAACGAGGGCGCCGAGGTCGAGCCGGTCACCCGCGACGCCGAGGACATGCTGTTCCTGATGTACACCTCGGGGACCACGGGGGAGCCGAAGGGCGTGAAACACACGACCGGCGGCTACCTCTCGTGGGTGTCGTGGACCTCGCAGTCGGTCCTCGACATCGAGCCGGATGACACGTACTTCTGCTCGGCCGACATCGGCTGGATCACGGGCCACTCGTACATCGTCTACGGGCCGCTCGCGCTCGGCACGACGACGATGATGTACGAGGGGACCCCGGACTACCCCGAGCAGGACCGCCTCTGGGAGATCGTGGAGGAGTACGAGGCGACCCAGCTGTACACGGCGCCCACGGCGATCCGTGCGTTCATGAAGTGGGGCAAGCAGTTCCCCGACCGCCACGACCTCTCCTCGCTGCGGCTGCTCGGCACGGTCGGCGAGCCGATCAACCCGCGCGCCTGGAAGTGGTACTACACCCACATCGGCGACGAGGAGTGCCCCATCGTCGACACCTGGTGGCAGACGGAGACCGGCGGGATGATGATCACGACCCTGCCCGGGATCAAGGACATGAAGCCCGGCGCGGCGGGACCGCCGCTGCCGGGACTCGACGTCCAGATCCTCGACACGCTCGGCGAGGAGGTAGAGCCGGGCAAGGCCGGCTACCTCACCGTACAGAAGCCGTGGCCCGGCATGCTCCGGACGCTGTACAACAACGACGAGCGCTACATCGAGGAGTACTGGGCGGAGTACTCCGACACGGACAGCGACGACCCCGACGACTGGGTGTACTTCCCGGAGGACGGGGCCAAGATCGACGACGACGGCTACATCACCGTCCTCGGGCGCGTGGACGACGTGCTCAACGTCTCCGGTCACCGACTGGGGACGATGGAGATCGAGTCCGCCATCGTCGGCGTCGAGGGCGTCGCCGAGGCGGCGGTCGTCGGCGGCGACCACGACATCAAGGGCGAGGCGGTGTACGCCTACGTGACGACCGAGGACGGCTACGAGGGCGACGACGACCTCCGCGACGCGATCATCGCGGGCGTCGAGGACGCCATCGGCCCGATCGCCCGGCCGGAGCAGGTCGTGTTCACGCCCGACCTGCCGAAGACGCGGTCCGGGAAGATCATGCGTCGGCTGTTGGAGAACATCGCGGACGGGAAGGAGCTCGGGAACACGAGCACCCTCCGAAATCCGGAGATCGTCGAGCAGATCCAGCAGAAAGCCGGCGGCGAGTAGCCGAGCGGCGACTCCGTTTTCCGAACGACTGACGAGCGTCGACACGGCGACACCGCGAATGAATATCACGATAAAGCCAGACAAACACACCACGACACTACATACCACAGCACATGTCACACAATAACTCACGAAGTTCGGACGACGCGGTCACTGACGGTGGCCGCGCAACCGACGACGCGGCCACCGACGGCGGCGTCGCTACGACCGCGGCACAGAAGCACGACAACACCGATTACCTCAGTGAAGAGGTGAACCTGCTCAAACCGAGCACCGCGTACATGCGGGATCACCTCCGTATCGTCTGGACCGGGTTCATCGTTTGGGCGCTCGTCGTCTTCGGCCCGGTGACGATGACGGTGCTCGCGCCGGGCGTGATGACGACGACGATGCCGGTGCTGGGGTTCCCCTGGCATTACTTCCTGGTCGCCTTCGGCGCGCCGACGGGTGCGTTGATCCTGGCGGCCGTCTACGCCCGCCAACGCGACAAGTTGGACGAGAAGTACGGCATCGACCACGACACCGACGCCGAGCCAGCCGAACCCGAACCCGCCGGCTCCGAGACCGCCGCTGACGGAGGGAAGCAGGAATGACGGTCCCGATCCAAGCCGAGGCGCTCGACATCTCGTTCAAGCTCCTCCCGGCGATCATCGTCTTCCTGATGATGGCCTCGTTCCTGATCATCGGCTTCGTCTTCAAGGTGGCAGATACCGAGGGCATGTGGGTCGCCGGCCGGGGGATCGGCAACATCGAGAACGGGATGGCCATCGGCGCCAACTGGATGTCGGCCGCCTCGTATCTCGGTCTCGCGGGGTTGGTCGCGCTCGCCGGCTTCTACGGGCTCGCGTTCATCGTCGGCTGGACGACCGGCTACTTCGTCCTGCTCATCTTCCTCGCGGCGCAGATGCGCCGGTTCGGGAAGTACACCGCTCCGGACTTCGTCGCGGACCGGTTCAACTCCCCGATGGCACGCGCACTGGCCGCGTTCACCACGCTGCTCATCGCGTACGTCTACTCCGTGGGCCAAGCCCGCGGGATGGGGCTGGTCGGTCAGTACGTGTTCGGACTCGACATCATCCCGATGATCGTCGTGATGATGACCATCACCGTCGGCTACCTCGCGCTCTCGGGGATGCTCGGCGCGACGAAGAACATGGCCGTTCAGTACGTCATCCTCATCGTCGCGTTCCTCGCCGGCGTCTACGTCGTCGGCTTCTCGCAGGGGTACTCGACCGTGCTCCCGCAGATCGAGTACGGCGCCCTGTTCAGCGAGCTCGGCCGTCAGTTCAGCGAACCGTTCATCGGCGGGAACAGCTACTACCTGTGGGTCGCGACGGCGTTCTCGCTCATCGTCGGCACGTGCGGCCTCCCGCACGTGCTGGTCAGGTTCTACACGGTCGAGAGCGAACGGACCGCCCGCTGGTCCACCGTGTGGGGGCTGTTCTTCATTCTACTGTTGTACTGGGCCGCGCCGGCGATGGCGGCCTTCGGCGTCGACCTGTTCGCCGCCGTGAACGGCATCTCGTCCGACGCGGTGTTCAGCGGCGAGCAGGCGATGTCGGGCGCGGAGGGCGACGTCATCGTCGTGCTGGCCGCGCAGTTCGCCGAGCTGCCGACCTGGTTCGTCGGGCTGGTCGCCGCCGGTGCGATGGCGGCCGCGATCGCGACGACGGCGGGGCTGTTCATCACCGCCTCCTCCGCCGTCGCCCACGACATCTACGCCGAGCTCATCAACCCCGACGCGACCCAGCGTCAGCAAGTGCTCATCGGCCGGGCGACCATCGTCGGGATCGGCGCGCTCGTCACGGTGACGGCGTTCAACCCGCCGGCGCTCATCGGCGAGCTCGTCGCCTACGCGTTCTCGCTCGCGGGCGTCGTGTTGTTCCCGATGTTCTTCCTCGGGTTGTGGTGGGAGAACACCAACCGGCAGGGGGCGCTGGCGGGGATGACCGTCGGCCTGCTGCTGTGGTTCACCTCGATCATCAACAGCGTCCTGCCGGCCTACGTGGGCTTCCTCGCCGACGTCGCCGGCGGCTCCGGACAGGCGCTCGTGCCCATATACGCACAGTACGTCCCCCCGATCGGCGCTGCCCTGGTCGGGACGCCGCTCGTGTTCCTCGTCACCATCGGCGTCTCGATGGCGACGCCGGAACCGCCGCTGGAGACCAAGCGGATGGTGCGCCAGTGTCACAGCCCCGAACCGATGGGCCAGCAACAGTCCGCCGAAAACATCGTCTCCGACAGCGGCGGTGACGCCCCCGCCGACGACTGACAATGTATAGCGACATCCTCATTCCGACGGACGGTAGCGAGACGGCCAAGGCGGCCGTCGACCACGCGGTCGACCACGCACAGAGATACGGCGCTCGCCTGCACGCGCTCTACGTCGTCGACATCGACGCCGTGAACTTCGGCCTGGGAACCGAGCAGGTCGACCGCATCAGACAGGGGAAGTTCGGCGAGATGACCGAACTCAAAGAGCGCGCCGAGGCCGCCACCGGCGTCGTCGCCGACGCGGCCGCGGAGCACGACGTCGAGGTCCGCGAGGAGATCCGCGCCGGAACGCCCCACGACGTCATTGCCGACTACGCCGACGACGAGGGTATCGACCTGATCGTGATGGGGAGCCACGGCCGGACCGGCGTCCGTCGTGCGCTCCTCGGGAGCGTCACGGAGCGCACCCTGCGCTCGACGCACGTCCCCGTCCTCGTCGTCGACTACCTCGACGAGGACTGAGCACCCCGGCCGGACCCCTCTCTCCCTTCGAGATCGACGTTTCACACTTCCGCAACACCGACGTATCCGCCCCACGCACTCACCCCATGCCCGACTCCGACACCGCGAAGACGCCCGACGACGAACCGAGTCCGAGCGTCGCCGACCGCGCCCGCGACGTGCTCAGCGAGAACAGCACCGGGATGGTACAGGACCTGCTCTTCGCGGTCGCGTGGGTGGGGCTCGCGTCGCTGCTGTACGACTTCGGGTTCCCGACGGCGCCGCGGTGGGTGCTGTACATGTTCATGCTCGCCGGCATTCCGGCGTACTTCGGCTTCTTCATCTCGCTGGAGATAGCCAAAGAGCAGAGTCAGCGCTGAGTCCGGTTCGACGCTGCGCACGGCCCGGTCTATTTCAGACGTCCCGCTCGCCGCTCTTATCGGGCGAGATCGCGGATGTCGGACACGTCGAGCAGCCGCTCTCCCGGGTCTATCGCCGCGCGGTAGGTCGCCCGGGCGACGGTGTCGACGGAGAGCGGCCGCGACTCGCCGAGCCGGGACGCGATCGGCGGCGCGCTCGCGGCGAACCGGAGCACGCGGTCGGCGACGCCCGGGAGGTGCGGCTGCCCCTCGCCGTACACCGGGCCCGGCCGGAGGCTGACGGCGTCGAAGTCGAGGTCGGCGATGGAGGACTCGGCGCGGCGCTTGGCCGTCAGGTACGCGTTCCGAACGCCGGGCGGCTTCGCGGCCGCCGAGAGGAAGACGAAGGTGTCGACGCCGGCGCGCTCGGCCTCCAAGGCCGTGAGGATCGCCGCGTCGCCGTTGACGCGTTCGAAGGTCTCGCCGTCGGTCGGCGACTCGGTGAACGCCCCGACCGAATGGACCACGGCGTCGACGCCGTCGAGGCGGTCGCGCCACGCGTTCGGCCGGAAGAGGTCGGCGCTCGTCCACGAGACGGCGTCGGCCCAGTCGTCGTCTGTGTCGGGCCGGCCGCCACGGGAGACGCTGCGGACCTCGTGGTCGTCGCGGACGCCGAACCGGCAGACGTTACGCCCGACGAAGCCGCTGCCGCCGACGACGAGGAGGGTCGACATACGACCGAGTACGACCCGGCCCGTCTTGTGGTTTCGGGAGTGGGCCGACGCCGAGGTGTCGGGGAGAAGAAACGGGTGACGGGGGCTCAGCGCCGCAGGAACCCGAGAAGCGCGTAGTCGCGGTCGGGGTCGTACCGCCGGAAGAGCAGGCTGTTCGTCAGCACCGAGACGGACGAGATCGCCATCGCACCGGCCGCGAGGGCCGGCTGGAGGAGCCCGAGCGACGCGAGCGGGATCATCGCCGTGTTGTAGCCGAGCGCCCACACGAGGTTCTGTTTGATCTTCTGGAGCGTCGCGTCGGAGACGCGGATCGCCTTCGCGACGTCGAGCGGGTCGTCGCGCATCAGCGTCACGTCGGCGGCCTCGATGGCCACGTCGGTCCCGGAGCCGATGGCGGTGCCGACGTACGCGACCGCCAGCGCCGGCGCGTCGTTGACGCCGTCGCCGACCATCATCGCCTTCCGGCCGTCGCTCTGGATCGCCTCGACCGCGTCGGACTTGTCCTCGGGAAGGACGCCGGCCCGGACGTTCTCGGGGTCGATCCCCACCTGCTCGGCCACCGCGCGGGCCGTGCGCTCGTTGTCGCCCGTGATCATCATCACGTCGACGCCGCGGTCGCGGAGCTGGCTCACGGCGTCCTTCGCGCTCGGCTTCACCGTGTCCGCGTCCGCGACGACACCGAGGAGCTCCCCGTCGTCCGCACCGGCGGGGATCCGGGCGACGAGCATCGCCGTCTTTCCCTCGCGTTCGAGCCGCTCCATCGTCTCCGCGGCGGGGGCGGGGTCGACGCCCGCGTCGCGGAGCAGCTTCCGGTTCCCGACGAGCACCTCGTCGCCCGCCACGGTGGCGCGGACCCCGTGGCCGGGGACGTTCTCGAACGATTCGGGGTCCTCGAGTTCGAGCGCGCGCGCCTCCGCTCCGTCGACGATCGCCTGGGCCAGGGGGTGTTCGCTGCCGCGCTCCGCGCTCGCGGCGAGGCGGAGGACCTCGTCTTCGGCCGTCGTCGTCGAGTCGTCCGCCGTCGCCGGGTCGTCCGTCGCCGCCGCGTCGCCGCGCTCGGCGACGGCGCCCCCGTCGGGCACCTCGCCGACCGCGACCACGTCGGTAAGCTCCATCTCGCCCCGCGTGAGCGTCCCCGTCTTGTCGAAGACGACCGTGTCGACGTCCTTCGCGCGCTCGAGGACGTCGCCGCCCTTGAACAAGACGCCGTTCTGCGCGCCGATGGTGGTCCCGACCATCGTCGCGGCCGGGGTCGCGAGCCCGAGCGCGCAGGGGCAGGCGATAAGCACCGCGGACGCGAAGACGACCACAGCGAACTCGAACACCGAGACGCTGCCGCCGACCGCCGCGGGGCCGCCCGCGACCTGGCTCCACAGCGGGAGCCGGTCGACGAACGCCGCGAGCGTCTCGGGGAAGAGGAACCAGACGACGCCCCACAGCAGGGCGTTCGCGATCACCGCGGGCACGAAGTACGCGGAGATGCGGTCCGCGAGGTTCTGGATCTCGGGCTGGCGGGACTGCGCCTCCTTCACCGTCTGGACGATCTGCTGGAGCGCGGTGTCCGCGCCGACCTTCGTCGCCTCGACGACGAGGAGCCCGTTCTCGTTGATCGTGGAGCCGACGACCTCGTCGCCCTCGGTCTTCTCGACGGGGACCGACTCGCCCGTCACCATCGACTCGTCGACCGCGGACTGCCCCTCGACGACGACGCCGTCGGTCGGGACCTGCTCGCCCGGGCGGACCTTCATCCGGTCGCCGACCGAGACGTCCTCGACCGGGACCTCGCGTTCGGTCCCGTCGGCGTCGACGAGGGTGGCGGTGTCGGCCTCCATCTCCAAGAGCTTCCGGAGCGCGTCGCCGGCCTGCCCCTTCGAGCGCGCCTCGAGGTAGTTCCCGAGCGTGATGAAGAAGAGGATGAGCGCGGCCGTGTCGAAGTAGACGCTCCCGGCGACCAGATCGAGGAGGACGGCGACGGAGTAGACGTACGCGGTCGTCGAGCCGAGGGCGATCAGCACGTCCATGTTGGCCCGCCCGTTCGTGACGAGCGCCTTGTAGGAGTTCACGTAGAACGGCCGGCCGAGCACGACCTGGACCGGCGTGGCGAACGCGAACGCGGCCCAGTGGATCCCGACGCCGAAGAGCCGGTCGGGCACGACCGCGCCCCCGAGCAGGAAGTTGTCGACGAGCATGAAGAGGAGCGGGGCGGACAGCGCCGCGCCGAACAGCGTCAGGCGGAGCTGCTTGCGGATCTCCGCGTTCCGGGCCGCGTCGCGCGCGCTCTCGCCGGCGTCGCCGCCCTCCCCGTCCGCGTCGCCAGCGTCGCCGCCCCCGACCTCGCGGACCGGCGAGTAGCCGGCGTCCTCGACGGCGTCGTACAGCGCAGACCGCGAGGTCTCCGCGGGGTTGTACCGCACCTGCGCCTCGTCGGTCGCGTAGTTCACGTCGGCCTCGACGACGCCGGGCACGGACTCGAGCGCGTCGCGGTTGGCGTCCGCGCAGTTCGCGCAGGACATGTCGGTGATCGCGACGGTCGCCGTCTCCGAGACCGCCCCGTAGCCGGCGCCCTCGATCGCGTCGAAGATCTCGGCGAGCGAGGTCGCCTCCGGGTCGTACTCGACGGTCGCCTCGTCGGTGGCGTAGTTCGCGTCCGCCTGCGCGACGCCGTCGAGCGACGCCACGGCGTCGCCGACGCTCGCCGAGCAGTTGGCGCAGCTCATCCCCGTGATGTCGAGGCGAGTGGATCTGGTGCTCATCTTACCTTCTACTACGGGATACTCCCTTAGTGCGTTTTCCCATTCGAAACCAAAGCCGAAGCGGCGCCGAAATTTGGGATCGAAACCTATCTGCGGAGAAGAGCTAATTCAGCACGTTCATACCGGCGCGAATACGGCACACAACACTTATATCCACGTCGGGAGACGCACTAGACGCGATGGCGACAGGCAAGGTCGACTTCTTCAACGACACCGGCGGCTACGGATTCATCGAGACTGACGACGCTGACGAGGACGTGTTCTTCCACATGGAAGACGTCGGCGGCCCGGACCTCGAGGAGGGACAGGAGGTAGAGTTCGAGATCGAGGAGGCGGACAAGGGTCCGCGCGCGACGAACCTCACTCGGCTGTAACTCGTCCGGCGGCATCCGCTACCGGCGAACTCGGACAGCTCTCGAAACGCGTCCCGCGTATATTACGCCCGCGAGCGACGGCGTCGCCGTTTTACTCGCCGAGCGACGAGCCCTCCGCATGGAGCCCGACGACTCCCGAAGCCGCCCCGACGACCTCGACGCGTTCGTCGCCGAGAACCTCGACCGCTACGCCGACACGCAGGGCGTCCTCCCCGCCCGGCTCGACGAGTTCGGCGAGCGGTACCGGTCGCAGGGGCACCTGACGCGCGAGCAGCTGTACGAGATCGCCTACGAGTCGTCCACCCGGAGCGCGTACCACGTCGAGAAGAATCCCGAGGCGCGCTGCCGGGAAGTCACGCGCAACGTCCGCGCCGTCGACGGCGACTTCTCGACGATCACTCTCATCACCGGGCTCGCCGGGTTCAAAGCGGCGACCGCGTCGTGCGTGCTGGCCGCGCTCGACGGCGACCGACACGCCGTCGTCGACACGCGGGTCTGGGCGTCGTTGGAGCGGCTGGGCTACCTCGACGGGCGCAAGGAGTCGTTCGACGCCGCCGACTACGTGACGATGATCGAGCCGATCCGCGCGATCGCCGACGAGATTGACCACCGACCGGTCGACGTGGGGTACGCGCTGTTCGCGTACGACGCGCACGTCCGGGAGGGGACCCTCCACTGACGCCGCGGGCCGGCGCGCGTCCGCGCTATACTGGGTACTCGACGTCCGTCGCCTCCGTCGAGTACTCCCAGAGCTTCCGGGCGTCGTCGCGGTCGTAGGAGGCGTCGTTCGACCGCCCGACGGTCGGGTGGCCGCGCATGTTCATCAGGCCGCCCGGCTCGACGTACGCGCCGCCGTCGACGTCGACGGTGGCCGCGTACAGCATCGGCTCGACGCCGATCTCCGGCTCCTGTCCGAGGACGGCGTTGGCGGCCTTCATCCCCACCTTCATGAGGGGGTTGCCGCTCTCGGCCGCGGTGCGCATCTGGAGGTTCGTGTCGGTGTAGCCGGGGTGGCAGGCGACGCTGCGGATCCCCGGCTCGCCGTCCCCGTCGCCGGCCGCGTCGAGCCGGCGCTGTAGCTCGTAGGCGAACAGCAGGTTCGAGAGCTTGCTGCGCCCGTACGCCTTCCACTTGCCGTAGGACTGTTCCCAGTTGAGGTCGCCGAAGTCCATCTCGCCCTGCTCGTGGGCCCCCGACGACTGGGTGACGACGCGGGCGTCGCCGTCGATCCCCTCGGCCGCGGCGAGGAGGTCGAACAGCCGTCCGGTGAGCGCGAAGTGGCCAAGGTGGTTGACGCCGAACTGGGTCTCGAACCCGTCCTCGGTCTCGCTGCGCGGGATCGCCATCACGCCGGCGTTGTTACAGAGCACGTCGACCGCGTCGTAGTCGGCGGCGAGGCCGTCGGCGAACGACGCGACCGAGCCGAGCGACGCGAGGTCGCACTCCCGGACGTCGAGCTCGCCGTCGACCGTGCCGCCCGCGTCGGCGCGGATCTCGTCGGCCGCCGACTCGGCGCGCTCGACGCTCCGGCACGCCATCACGACCGTCGCGCCCCTCGCGGCGAACTCGCGGGTCCCCTCGAAGCCGAGCCCGCTGTTCGCCCCGGTGACGACCACCGTCTTCCCGTCCAGCCGCGGCATCTCGTCGGCCGTCCATCCTGACATGCTCGGACGGAGGGGCGTCACGGGGAGAAAGCTGTCGGCGGCCGAACCGCCGCCCGAGAGCGTCGCCCCGGGACGGCGGCGACGCTCCGCGATCAGGTCTCCTCGAACCCGCGTAGCACAACGGTCACCGCGTCCGCGGACGGCACGTCCCGGACCGCGTACTCGGTCGGGTGCTGTCGGTCGTGCGGGTACGCGTTCGGCTGCGGGACCGCGTACGTCTCCCGCCCCTCGAATCCCCTGAGGAACTCCCGCGTGAGCATCGGCTCGACGAACGCCAGCCGCGGCGGCTCGCTCTCGTCGGGCGCGATGAACCCTTGGATGAGCGTGTTCGAGAACGCGTCCGGGTTCCCCCGCTCCCCCGGCGCGTCGGGGAGCTCGGGCGCGTCGCGCGGCGCGGTGTGTTCGCCCATGTCCGTGATGTACCGCTGGTCGGCGACCGGGTCGGGCGACCGCGCGTACCCCTCGGGGAGCTGATCGTCGTCGAACCGCGTCTCCGTCACCTCCCCGGCGGGGTCCGGATCCGGACTGCCGGGCGCGTACTCCCCGTTCCCGGTGTCGTACGGCGGGAGTCGCGGTCCCTCGACGGCGTCGACCGTCGCCGGGTCGAGCATGTGGAAGTGGACGTCGAAGTGCGGCTCGAGCCACGCGCCCGCACCGCCGAAGTGGCCGCCCGGGTTCCAGTTGAGCCCGAGGAACGTGAACGGCGTCCGCTCCGCGGCCGGGAACGGGACGAAGAACTGGAGCGACTGCTTGAAGTGGACCGCCGTCGCCTGCCCGCCGGCGCGGTACTTGTCGGTCTCGGCGCGGTTGTCTGCCGCCTTCAGGTCGCCGGCGCTCGGGAGCCCGTCCAGCGCCGCGCGGTCGAACTCCACCCCATGGTACTTCGGCTCTCCGGACGGCGTCTCGGCGGTGAACGGCCTGACCGAGCCGTCTCCGAGGTCGACGCTCCGGCCGTAGGTCGTGATCCCCTTCGGTGGGAACGCGTTCGCGGAAGACTCGTCGGCCCCGTTCCTCCCGCTCGGTTCGCCGACGGCGGTCGACGTGCCCCAGGCGAGGGCGGCACCGGTCGCGGCCGCGGTCCGGAGTGCCGCCCGTCGGCTCGCCTCGAGCGGTCGGGTCGTGGTTCGCGCTCGGTTCGCCTCGCCCGTCGCGTCGTCGTCTGTCATTCTCGTGCTCCCTCCCGGCACGGTCGTCTAGTCACACGGTACCGTGCCACACTAATCAACAAATTTAAATTATTTGAATTTGGCGACGGGGAGGAATCCGACGGTGCGTCGAGAGACTGGGTTTACGTGCGCGCCGCGGCTGACGCGCGAGAGAGCCACACGCGCACCGCGCAGACGGCTTCTTCGGCGCGGATACACTTTCACCGTGCCGCCGGTGCGTTTTTAGGTGCCTCGGGGAAAGGGGTGAGTACCGAATGACGTCCTTCCAGTCGACGATCGGCGACGAGGAGGGGATCGCGGAGGAGCTGGCCGAGGGCCAGCGCGAGATCTCCATCGCCGAGTTCTTCGAGAAGAACAAACACATGCTCGGGTTCGACTCGGGCGCGCGTGGGCTCGTCACCGCCGTCAAGGAGGCGGTCGACAACGCGCTCGACGCGACCGAGGAGGCCGGCATCCTCCCCGACATCTACGTCGAGATCACGGAGGTGGGCGACTACTACCGGCTCGTCATCGAGGACAACGGGCCGGGGATCACGAAAGAACAGCTCCCGAAGGTGTTCGGGAAGCTCCTGTACGGCAGCCGGTTCCACGCCCGCGAGCAGTCCCGCGGGCAGCAGGGGATCGGCATCTCGGCGGCGGTGCTGTACTCGCAGCTCACCTCCGGCCAGCCGGCGAAGATCACCTCGCGGCCGAAGGGGCAGTCGCGGGCGCAGTACTTCGAGCTCATCATCGACACCGACACGAACGAGCCGGAGATCAGTGCGGACGAGGAGACGACGTGGGACCGACCCCACGGCACCCGGATCGAACTGGAGATGGAGGCGAACATGCGCGCCCGCCAACAGCTCCACGACTACGTGAAACACACCGCGGTCGTCAACCCCCACGCGCGGCTCGAACTGCGCGAGCCGGGGCTCGACGAGCCGCTGAAGTTCGAGCGCGCGACCGACGAGCTGCCGGCTGAGACGGAGGAGATCCGCCCGCACCCGCACGGCGTCGAGCTCGGCACGCTGATCAAGATGCTGGAGGCGACGGAGTCGTACTCCGTCTCCGGGTTCCTCCAAGAGGAGTTCACGCGGGTCGGCAAGAAGACCGCCGACGGCGTGATCGACAACTTCCGCGACGTGTACTACGGCCGCGAGCTGTCGTGGTCGCCGCCGCGCGCGCACGACGACGGCGACGTCGCGAGCGCGGTCTCCGAGGCCGTCGCCAACAAGGGCGCAGAAGCGACGACGGCCTTCGCGGAGGGCGTCGCCGAGACGGTCGAGAACGACGACCGAGTCACGCGCTCCGAGCTCGCGGCGATCGTCGACGACGTCGCCGAGACGGTCGAGGGCGACACCGGCAAGACGTTCGGCGGGACCGTCCGCGAGAACGCGGTCGACGCCGGGTGGCGGGCGATCACCGGCCGCGGCGACGCGGACGACGAGGAGGCTGACTCGGGCGACGGACCGGACGAGTCGCCGCTCGTCCCCGACGTCTACGCGCTGGTCGACGAGGCCACGTCAACGCGGAAGGACGACGCCGCGGTCCAGTCGATGGCCGAGGCGCTCGCGCGCCGGTTCGAGAACCTCGACGGCGACGCGTTCAGGGTGACCCGCGACGACCTCGAGCGCCTCGTCGCGGACGCGGCCTCGTTCGTCGCCGAGCAGCGCGACGCGACCTTCGGCGAGACCGCGCGCGAGAACGTCGTCGAGGCGTTCTGGTCCCGCGCCCGGACCGTGCCGGACGACCCGCCGAAGGTGAAGTCGATCGCGGGCGACCGCGACGCCGCCGCGGACCTGCTCGAGGCGATGCGGACGACGGACATCCTCGCGCCGCCGACCGACTGCCTCGCGCCGATCACGGCGGAGCTGGTCGAGGCCGGCCTGCGCAAGGAGTACGACGCCGACTTCTACGCGGCGGCGACCCGCGACGCCGAGGTCCACGGCGGCGACCCGTTCATCGTCGAGGCCGGGATCGCGTACGGCGGCGAGATCCCCGCCGAGGGGTCGGTCGAGCTGCTCCGGTTCGCGAACCGCGTCCCGCTCGTCTACCAGCGCGGCGCGTGCGCGACGACGGACGTAATAAAGCAGATCGGCTGGCGGAACTACGGGCTCGACCAGCCCGGGGGGTCGGGGATGCCGAACGGGCCGGCCGTCATCAGCATCCACGTCGCCTCCACGAACGTCCCGTTCACGAGCGAGTCGAAGGACGCGCTCGCGAACGTCCCCGAGATCGAAGACGAGATCGAGCTCGCGGTCCGAGAGGCCGCCCGCGAGCTGAAGTCGTACCTCAACAAGCGGCGCTCGATGCAGCAGCGCCGGGAGAAACAGGACGTCCTCGGCCGGATCCTCCCGGAGATGGCCGACAAGGTCTCGGAGGTCACGGGCCGCCCGCGCCCCGACATCGACGGGGCCTTGGCGCGGATCATGAACAACGTGAGCGTCGAGCGCGAGGTGAACGGCGAGACGGTGTCGCTCGTCGTCGAGAACCACTCGGACGTGAACGAGCAGTTGGACATCACCGACATCGTCTCGGCGGAGCCGACCGACCTCTCCGACGGGACGGTGGTGGACATGGACGGCGAGTGGTTCGTCCAGTGGAAGCCCGAGATCCCCTCGGGCGACGAGCGGGAACTGACGTACGCGGTCGACGGCGACCCCGAGTTCGAGGTCAGCGTCGGCGGCGTCGAGACCGAGAAACTCACGGTGAACGACTAAATGACGACCGAAAGCGACGCACGAGACGAGCTGATCGACCTGGCCGCCGACTTCTACGACCAGTTCGCGGCGGGGTCAATCCCGGAGATGACGCTCCCGACGCGGACGAAGAGCAACATCGAGTACGACGAGGAGAGCGGCGTCTGGACGTACGGCGACCGAACGTCCACGCGCAGCGCGAACTCGGTGCGGGGCGCGCGCAAGCTGCTGAAGGCCGCCTACACCATCGAGTTCCTCGCGAACCAGCTCGACGACGACCGCTCGTCGACGCTGCGTGAGCTGTACTACCTCTCCGAGTCGTGGAACAACGACGAGGCCCAGTTCAACTCTCAGGACGAGTCGAACGACCTCGTGGAGGACTTGGAGATCGTCACGGGCGTTACCCGCGAGGACTTCCACATGCGCCCGGAGGAGTCGGGCGCGAAGGTGATGGGGCCCCTGGAGCTCCGCGAGCAGACCAACCGCGGCGACCGCGAGATCCACTGCCAGCTCGACGTCGGGCAGGGCGGCTACCAGATCCCGAACAACCCGGACACCATCGAGTTCCTCGACAACGACGCGGAGTTCGTCCTCTGCGTCGAGACCGGCGGGATGCGCGACCGGCTCGTCGAGAACGGGTTCGACGAGGAGCACGACGCGCTCGTGGTCCACCTCGGCGGCCAGCCCGCCCGCGCCACCCGCCGCCTGACGAAGCGCTTCCGCGACGAGCTCGACCTCCCGGTCGTGGTGTTCACCGACGGCGATCCGTGGTCCTACCGGATCTACGGCTCCGTCGCGTACGGGTCGATCAAGTCCGCGCACCTCTCGAAGTACCTCGCGACGCCCGAGGCCCGGTTCATCGGGATCCAGCCCGAGGACATCGTCGAGTACGACCTCCCCTCGGACCCGCTCTCCGACTCGGACGTGAACGCCCTAGAGTCCGAGCTGGAGGACCCGCGGTTCCAGACCGACTACTGGGAAGAGCAGATCGAGCTCCAGCTCGACATCGGCAAGAAGTCCGAGCAGCAGTCGCTCGCGAGCCGCGGGCTCGACTTCGTCACCGACACCTACCTCCCCGAGCGGCTCGGGGAGATGGGCGTGATCTGAACGGTCGCCGTCGCCTCCGGCGGCCCGCCGCTACCCCCCTTCTGCGGCGAGCTCGCCGACCTCGCGGCGCTCGCCGTCGGGGTCGTCGTCCTCGTACTTGTACACGACGCCGTCCTCCTCGTCGGCCGTCGCCTTGTGCGACCCGTCACAGAGCGGCTTCGCGTCCGACAGGCCGCACCGACAGACGAAGATCAGGCCGTCGTCGCCCTTGTCGTCGTCGTCGAGCACCGCCGGGCCCCGCTCCTCGTGCGTGACTTCGCGTGCCATGAGAGCGAGTCGGACCGCCGACCGAATACCGTTTGGGGCGCGAACCGCGCCGGCGAGGCGGCTCGCCCGCCGCAACCCCCTTGCCCGTGGGGCGCGTATCGGTGGTATGAGCGAGACAGGCGAGCGCGACCCGGCGGAGCTGACCGACGAAGAGTGGCGCGAGCGACTCTCCGACGAGGAGTACCGCGTGCTGCGCGAGAGCGGCACGGAGGCGAAGTTCTCCGGCGAGTACGTCGACCACCACCCCGACGACGGGGAGTACGAGTGTCGCGCCTGCGGCACCGTCCTGTTCGAGGCCGAGACGAAGTTCGAGTCCGGCTGCGGCTGGCCCGCGTTCTACGCCGCCGAGGAGGAGTCGGTGACGACGACGGTCGACACCAGCCACGGGATGCGCCGCACCGAGGTCCGCTGCGCGAACTGCGACTCGCACCTCGGACACGTGTTCGACGACGGCCCCGAGCCCACGGGGAAGCGGTTCTGTATCAACTCGGTCGCGATGGAGTACGACGACGAGTGACCTGCCGCGACACGGCGCGTCGCAGGGTCACTCCGTACAGAGCGGGAGCCTGACGACGAAGACCGCGCCCTTCGGCTCGTTGTCCTCGACCCACACGTCCCCGCCGTAGATCTCGACGAGCGACCGGACGAGGTACAGCCCGATCCCCGCGCCGGGGCTGTCGAGGCCCTTCTCCCCCTTGCCGAACACCTCGTCGCGCTGGTCCTCGGGGATCCCGGGCCCGTTGTCGGCGACGCGGACCTCGGCGACGCCCTCGCCCTCGTCGACGGACGCCGACACCGTCACCGTCGGCGGGGCCTCGTCGTTGTGCTGGACCGCGTTCCGGAGGAGGTTGCGGAACACCGAGCTCAGCATCTCGTCGCCGACGACCTCGACCTCGGGGTACGAGCCCTCGACGGTGAAGACGGCCTCCGAGTACGCGGAGCGCACTTCCTCGACCTGCTGTGAGAGGACCCGGTCGAGCGCGACGCGGCTGGGTTCGGCGTCTTCCCGGAGCATCACCTCCGCGAGGTCGCGGACCGTCGTGGTGAGCGAGACGGCGCTCTGCGTGTTCCGCTTGATCACGTCCAGGTACTCTCGCCCCTCCTCGTCGACGTGCTCGTCGAGCAGCTCGGCGTACGCGCCGACGAGCTGGAGGTCGTTGCGGATGTCGTGTCGCATCACCTGGTTCAGCAGCTGGAGGTCGTCGCGCTGGCGCTTGAGGCGCTCCTCCGGGTCCGCCTTCTCGCCGCCGCCGAACCTCGCGTCGTCCCGGTCCGCTCGGGCCTCCTCCTCGTTCATACCGACGACGTAGGCGCGCCGGAGGTTTTAGATGTCGGTTGGGGGCGCGCGCCGGTCCGGGCCGTCTTCACATCCCCTCGTCGAGCAGCTCGCGGGCGACGATGTTCTTCTGGATCTCGGTGGTCCCCTCGTAGATCTGGGTGATCTTCGCGTCGCGGTAGAGCCGCTCGACGTCGTGGTCGTTGACGAAGCCGGCGCCGCCGTGGACCTGGACGGCCTCGTCGGCGACCTCGACCGCGGTCCGCGAGGCGAACTCCTTGGCCATCGACGCGAGCGCGGTCAGGTCGCCGGCCTCGTTGTCGACCGCCCACGCGGAGCGGTAGGTGAGCCAGCGGGCGGCCTCGGTGTTCGTGTGCATCTCCGCGAGCTTGTGTTTGATCGCCTGGAAGTCGGAGATGGAGCGGCCGAACTGCTCGCGCTCCTCGGCGTACTCCAGCGCGCGCTCGGCCGCGCCGCGGGCGATGCCGACGCCCTGCGCGGCGACCGCGGTGCGGGTCTCGTCGAAGAACTGCATGAGCTGGAGGAACCCCATCCCGCGCTGGCCGATGAGGTTCTCCTCGGGCACCCGCACGTCGTCGAAGCGAAGCTCCGCGGTGTCGCTCGCGCGGATGCCGAGCTTCCCGGTGATCTTGTCGCGGGTGAGCCCGTCGCGGTCGCCCTCGACGAGGATCTGCGAGTAGCCCGAGTAGCGGTCGTCGATGTCGGGGTCCGTCTCGCAGACGACGACGAAGTAGTCGGCGACGGTGCCGTTCGTGATCCACATCTTCGAGCCGTTTATCACCCACTCGTCGCCGTCCTTCTCGGCGCGCGTCGCGACCGAGGTCACGTCCGAGCCGGCCTGCGGCTCCGAGATGGCCGAGCCCATCACCGCGTCGCCCGCCGTCACCTCGGGCAGGACGCGCTCCTTCTGTTCCTCCGTGCCGAACTCCATCAGCGCCTCCGCGCCGAACCCGGCGCTGGAGATACAGAGGCCGATCCCCGGGTCGGCCGCGAACAGCTCCTCCGTGAGGATCGCGTTCTCCAGCGACGAGTAGCCGATCCCGCCGTACTCGACCGGCACGTGCGGCGCGAGCAGCCCCATGTCGGCGGCCTCGTCCATCACCTCGTGCGGGTACGCCTCGTCGACGTCGTACTCCGTGGCGACCGGCCGGATCTCCTCGTCGGCGAACTTCCGCACCTCCTCGCGTAGCTGTCGTTGCTCGTCGGTCAGTTGGAACTCCATACGGGGACGATCATGGTAATACGTGATAGTTGTTAGCGAACGCCGAACAATTGGCGACGAGTTGTCCGTTTACCTGAGGCGGGTCACGGCGCGAGCGCGACGGTCGGCCCGCGGCGCGGACCGATTCGGGACCGCGGCCTCAGCGTCCCTCGACGAACGTCGCGATCCGGTCGGTCGCCTCCTTCAGCTCGCGCATCGAGGTGGCGTACGAGACGCGGAGGTGGCCCTCGCCGCCCTCGCCGAACACGGAGCCGGGGACGACCGCGACGCCCTGCGCCTCCAGCAGTCCCTCCGCGAACGCCTCGTCGTCGCCGCCGCACTCGGGGAACGCGTAGAACGCGCCGCCGGGCTCGAACGTGTCGAGGCCCATCTCGTTGAACCGCGAGACGACCAGCCGCCGCCGGCGGTTGTACTCCTCGACCATCTCCGCGACCTCGTCGTCGCAACGGTCGAGGGCCTCGATGGCGGCGTACTGCGGCGTCGTCGGCGCGGACAGCATCGTGTACTGGTGGATCCGGTTCATCGCGTCGATGGCCTCGGTCGGCCCCAGCGCGTACCCGAGCCGGAGCCCGGTCATCGCGTACGCCTTCGAGAAGCCGTTGACGACGACGGTGCGCTCGCGCATCCCCGGCTGCGTCGCGACCGACGCGTGGTCCTCACCGTAGGTGAGCGCGGCGTATATCTCGTCGGCCACCACGCGGATCTCGTTGTCGCGACAGAACGCCGCGACCTCGGCGAGCTGTTCGTCGGTCATCGTCGCGCCCGTGGGGTTGTTCGGGTAACAGCACACAAGGAGGTCCGCCTCGGCCGCGCCCGCCGCTTCCAGCGACTCCCGGGTGAGCGCGAAGTCGTCCGCGGCGCGCGTGGGGACCGTCAGCCGCTCGCCGCCCGCCAGCTCGATCCCCGGTCCGTAGGAGATGTACGTCGGCTCGTGGACCGCCACGGTGTCGCCGGGGTCGACCAGCGCGCGGAACGCGAGGTCGACCGCCTCGCTCGCGCCGGTGGTGACGAGGACTTCCTCGGCCGGGTCGTACGACTGGTCGTAGCGCTCGTGATGGTCCGCGATCCGCTCGCGGAGCGCCGCCATGCCGCGGTTCGCGGTGTAGGAGGTCTTCCCCCGTTCGAGCGAGTCGATCGCGGCGGTGCGCGCGCTCCACGGCGCGGAGAAGTCGGGCTCGCCGACCCCGAGCGAGATGACGTCGTCGCGCGCCTCCGCGAGCTCGAAGAACTTCCGGATCCCCGACTCGGGGAGGGTGCGCGCGCGGTCCGAGATCCTCATGGCGACACGGAGAGGCGGTCGTCGTCGTCCCCGTCCTCGAACCGGATCCCGCCGTCCTTGTACGTCTCCATGATGTAGTGGGTCACCGTCTGGGTGACCGCCGGCATCGGCGCGACCTGCTCGGAGATGAACTCGGAGACGTCCTGCATGTTCTCGCCGAGCACCTCGACGGCGAAGTCGTAGTCGCCCGAGACGAGGTGTAAGGCGTCGACCGCGGGGAACTTCGCGATGCGGTCCGCCACCTGCTCGTAGCCCGTTTCGCGGTCGAGTTCGACGTTTATCTCGACGACTGCGCGGATCTTCCCCTCGTCGACGCGGTCCCAGTCGACGACCGCCTGGTAGCCGTGGACGACGCCGTCCGCCTCCAGCGCGTCGATCGCGTCCGCTACCGCCGCCGCGTCGAGGCCCGTCTGGGCCGCGATGTCGTCGATGTCCTCGCGGGCGTTCCGCGCCAACACGTCGAGTACCTCGCGCTCGGCGTCCATACCGTACGATTGCCCGGGGGCGGCTTATGAGTAGCGACGGGCGCAAGACGAGCGAGCGGCGGGCGACCGCGCCGCTCGCCGCCGACCGCCTCCCCTTCCGCCATCCCCACGGCTTTGGGCGTGGCGCGAGACGGAGCCACCATGGCTTCCCACACCAGCGGCGGACGCGACACGTTCGACATCGGCGGCGAGCTCACCGTCGACCGGCTCGGCTTCGGCGCGATGCGGGTGACCGGCGAGGACATCATCGGTCGCCCGGACGACGAGGCGGCGGCGAAGGCGGTCCTCCGGCGGGCGGTCGACCGCGGCGTCGACTTCGTCGACACCGCCGACTCCTACGGGCCGGGCGTCTCGGAGCGGCTCATCCGCGAGGCGCTCGGCGACCCCGACGACGTGGTGATCGCCTCGAAGGCCGGGCTGCTCCGCAACCGCGAGGGCGAGTGGCTCCCCCACGGCGACCCGGACTTCCTGAAGAACCAGGTGCTGTGTAGCCTCGACCGGCTCGGAACCGACACGATCGACCTCTACCAGTTCCACCGGCCCGACCCGGACACCGACTTCGAGGCGTCGGTCCACGCGTTCGCGGAGATGAAAGACGCCGGCCAGATCGCCCACGTCGGCCTCTCGAACGTCACCGTCGAGCAGCTGGAGACCGCGATGGAAATTGTCGACGTCGCGACGGTCCAGAACCGGTACAACGTCGGCCACCGCGACGACGAGGACGTGCTGCGCGCCTGCGAGGATCACGGCGTGGGCTTCATTCCGTGGGGGCCGATGTACGCGGTCCAGGAGGGGGAGTCCGCCGCGGTCACAGAGGAAGTCGCCGGGCGACGCGACGCAACGCCCCAGCAGGTCGCGCTCGCGTGGCTGCTCGATCACTCCGACGTGACGCTGCCGATCCCGGGGACGTCGAGCGTCGACCACCTGGAGTCGAACCTCGCGGCCGCTGACCTCTCGCTGACCGACGAGGACCGAGCCGCGCTCGACGCCGTCGACCCGCAGTAGAGAAGTCGGGCGGCGGTCCGCCCGGGCCGTCACTCGACTGTCTCGATCCCGGCCATCTCGGCGACCTTCAGCGCGGTCGCGACGTTGAACGCGAGCCCCAGCGGCGCGGCGACGACCGCCGCGAGCAGGCCGCCGACCGGGCCGATGCGGGCGACGAGGCTGAGGGGAACGGAACAGAGCGCCGTGACGAACGCGACGGAGAGGAAGAACCCGATCGGCCGGTGCTGTCGGACGAGGTCGCGGGCGCGACCGAGGGCGGACCCGACGCCGCGGTCCTCCAAGACGAGGACGTACACCGTCGGGAAGTAGAGGTACGAGAGCACCAGCGCGGCGAGTATCGCCGCCACGAACAGCGGCGGCACGATCACCAGCGGGAGGAAGGCGGCCGCCAGCGCGAGGACGACGAGCGCCTCCAGCGTCACCGTCCGGGCGCCGAACCGGCGGACGTTCGCGACGAAGTCGAACCGACCGGTTGTGACGCCGTCGGCGATGCTCCCGAAGTAGCCCGCGCTCAGGAGCCCCGAGACGAGGACGTACGCACCGAGCAGGGGGACGAGGAGCGTGAGCGGCTCCAGCGTCCCGAACGGGAGCGACACGGACAGCCCGCCCCCGCGCGGCGCCTCGAGGAAGTTCCAGACGTCGTACCGGTAGACGGGGAACGACGCGCGGACCGAGACGCCGTCCGTCCGCGACACCGCGAGCAGGTCGCGGACCCGCAGGAGCGCCGTCGCGAGCGGGACCAACGCGAGCGGGAGCAGCCGACCGACGTGGCGGGCCGTCCGTGCGACGAGCGGTTCGGTCCGGGGGGGCTCGCGGTCGGGCGGGTCGCGGGAGGGCTCGGCCATGGCTGTGCGTCTCGCCCGGGACGCAAAAGTGTGCGTGAGGGCGGGGCGGTTCGCACGGGGCGCTACCGGCCCTCGCGAGCTACTCGTCGAACGGGTTCGTCAGCTCGACCGTCTCCTCGCGGTCGGGGCCGACGCCGACGGCGTAGATCGGGGTGTCGATCTCGTCGGCGAGGAACGCCAGGTAGTCGCGGGCCGCCTCGGGGAGCGCGTCGTAGCCCGCCTCGGCGACAGCCGAGGAGTCGAACGGCTCCCACGTGTCGAGCGTCTCGTACACCGGCTCGCAGCGCTCCCAGCGGTCCGTGGTGGTGGGCACGGTGTCCAGCTCCTCCCCGTCCAGCTCGTAGCCCGTACACACCTTCAGCTCGTCGAGTCCGGCGAGCACGTCGACGTGGTTGACCGCGACGCCGGTGAACCCGGAGACGCGCGCGGCGTGGCGGAGCATCGGCATATCGAGCCAGCCGATCCGGCGGGGGCGGCCGGTGACCGTGCCGAACTCGCCGCCTTTCTCGCGGATCTCGTCGGCGAGCGCCTCCTCGTCGGCGTCGCCGTCGAGCTCGGTCGGGAGGGGCCCCTCGCCGACCCGCGAGAGGTACGCCTTCACGATGCCGACGACCTCGCCGTCGCCGACCCTCGTGACGCCGAGCCCGGAGCCGACGGCCGCGCCGCCCGCGGTCGGGTTCGACGAGGTGACGAACGGGTAGTTCCCGTGATCGACGTCGATGTGCGTCCCCTGCGCGCCCTCGAAGAGGATCTCGTCGCCCGCCTCGAAGCGGCGGTGGAGGTAGTCGGAGGAGTTGACGGTCATCCCCTCGTCGGCGAGGCGCTCGCCGATCGCGGCGAACTCCTCGTGGAGCGCGTCGACGTCGAAGGCGGCCGCGCGGTCGTCGTCGTCGAGTTCGAGCCCGTACACGTCCTCGACGAGCGCGCGCTTCTGGGGGACCGCGTACTCGAGCTTCTCGCGGAGCGTGTCGGGGTCGAGCAGGTCAGCGATCCGGACCCCGCGCCGCCCGGCCTTGTCCTCGTAGGTGGGGCCGATGCCGCGTCCGGTGGTGCCGACCGCGTCGCCGGCGTCGTCGTCGGCCTTGACCTCCTCTTCGATCCCGTCTAACACGCGGTGGTACGGCATGATGACGTGCGCCCGGCGGGCGACGCGCACGTCGGGGTCGAGCCCGCGCTCGCGCAGGTCGTCGATCTCGGTGAACAACGTCTTCGGGTTGACGACGCAGCCGTTGCCGAGGATGCCCACGGTCCCCCGGACCGCGCCGCTCGGGACCAACGAGAGCTTGTACTCCGCGCCGCCTTCGACGACGGTGTGGCCGGCGTTGTCGCCGCCCTGATAACGGACCACGACGTCCGCGTCCCCTCCCCACCGGTCGACGAGGGCGCCCTTGCCCTCGTCACCGAGCTGGGAGCCGACGATGGTGAGTGTCATACGACCTGCCGGTTCCCGGCGGGGGGTAAAACCGATTACGGTCTGCGACGGCGAGACCACCACGGACGTGGATCGGAAAACGCTCCGGTAACTGCGAATACGCTCGTTCGTGTATTCTGCGCCGCGGTCTCCTCGGCCGGTCGCTCACTGCCGGCTCCGCTCCGCTCTGGGCGCGGCCGGGCGGCTTGCGATCGAACACGTTAACTACTGCCACGTCAAAGCGTGCGTTCGAGCGATTCTCGGCGGCCGTCGACAGCAACTTTTAAACGGGGGCATGACGAGTTAACATGTGGCATGATAGACCGACTAGAGAAAGAGGTAGACATGCTCGAACGTCACCTCCAAGTCCTGCGGATGGTCATCGAGAACGAGCCGATCGGCATCGTGAAGATGTCGAACGAGACCGGTTACCCCCATCACAAGGTGCGGTACTCCCTGCGCGTCCTCGAGGAGGAGAACCTCATCGAACCCTCCAGCCAGGGCGCCATCACCACCGAGCGCACCCACGAGTTCGTCGACGAGCTCGACGAGAAGCTCGACGAGACGGTCGACAAGCTCGGCTCCATGCGTATCGACGACGCAGCGGAACTCGAGAACTGACCGGGATTCCGATTTCGCCCGCCGACGTACCTGCCGCGTTTTCCCTCGCCGCCTAGCCCTCGTCGTCGCGCTCAGAGGTCGGGGACCGTCATGTGGAACCCGCCGTCGCGCGCCTCGACGAGGCACAGGTGGAACCCCCGCTTGCGCGAGAGCTTCACGAAGCTCGCCCGCTTCGAGCGGCTGAACAGGCCGCCGCCGACCGCGTCGCTCGCGGTCTCCAACGCGCCCGGCTCGAAGAAGCTCTCCGTCACCGCGAACGCCCCCGCGAACGTCTCGTTCGAACTCGCGATGTCGCGCCCGTTCTCCACGAGCGACTCCAGCGTCCCCTCCGCCGTCGGGTCCCGGCTGTCGTTCAGGTCGGCGACGAACAGGGGGTGCCCCATGCGGTCGCGCAAGACGAGGTCGAACGCGCGCTGCTCGCGGACCTCCTCGCCCCCCTCGCGGAGTTCGACGGACACCGTGCCGCCGATCTCGGCGCGGTCGACCTCGGGGAGCGCGTCGTAGAGGTCGCGGAGGATCCCCTCGTTGCCGGTGCCGCGGACCTCGAACGGGAGGTCCTCGACGAGCCAGCGCGTGAAGCCGTACTCGATGGTGCCCTCGAGGAACTCGTCGAACGACCGGCCCTCCACCGCGAGGCCGTCGGTCTCGAAGCTCGTGTGGTGTTCGACGCGGAGGTTCTCCCGGAGCGCCTCTCGGTCGGTGCTCCCGTCGTGCGCGTCCTCGAGGGTCGCGCCCTCCTTCGAGTCGTACCGGATGAACAGGTTCGTGCCGTTCCGCGCCTCCGCGGGCGTGAGCGTCCGCTCGGCGTCCGGCAGCCGCTCCTTCGCCTCCGAGAGCTCCCGGCGGAGCCGGTCGCGCTCGTCTCTGAGCTCGTCGACCTCAGACTCGAGCCGCTCGACCGCGTCGGCCAGTTCGTCGCGCTCGGTGGCGACCTCGTCGCGCTCGGCCGCCAGGCGGTCCCGCTCGTCCGCGAGCGACCGGCGCTCGGTCTCGGCCTCCTCCAGCGCCGCCTCCAGCTTCCGGAGCCGCTCGGGGTCGGCGTCGGTCCCCTGCCCGCGCGCGTCGCGCTTCGAGACCGCCGACGGGTTCGAGGCGGACCGCGCGGTCGAGCGCGGCGACGGCGACCCGCCGTTCGAAGCCGACTCGCCGCCCTCGCCTCGGCCGCGGTCGCTCCCCGGCCGAGACCGCTGTGTGGATCCGGCTCGTCGGTCGTCGCCGCGGGGCTCCCCGCCCGCCTCGGACGGGTCGAGCGCCGGG
>ERZ1034488.18-NODE-18-length-42565-cov-6.848271_pt1 | contig 42565 bp, 41 predicted proteins | sample MGYA00520646_ERZ1034488 | MGnify/ENA primary metagenome ERZ1034488 (study PRJEB33760, sample SAMEA4777686) | hypersaline lake metagenome | biome: hypersaline environment; feature: brines | place: Spain | collected 2012-08 | depth 0 m ...
ACAGCACTACGACAGCAGACGCGAGCGAGTGACCGAACGAAGTGAGGGAACGAGCGAGCGCCTTTTTGATCGACATTTTTTCCTTGGGGTGGCCGACCGCAGGGAGGCCACCCCGAGGAGCAAAAAAGGTCGTTGTGTCGTTCTACATGAAATCCTCGATACTCGTCGGCTTGTTGTTGTCGTTCTCGAAGATCGACGCCAGCGACGTGTCGAGAATCTCCAGCCGTTGTTTCGTGTACTCCCGACAGCCGAACTCCGCGGCGACCTCCTTGGCGGTGTCCATGTACTTGTTCACCGACCCGCGGTGGACGGTGAGGTTCACGTCGCCGCCACACTCCCGGCAGGCGCCGGTCAGCGGCATCCGACGGTACTTCTCGCCGCAGTCGAGACACCGGGTCTCCTGGCTGGCGAACGCCCGGAGGTTGCCGATCAGGTCCGGCAGGAAGTGGGACTCGATCACCCGTTCGGCCACGTCCGTCTCGTCAACCGCGCGGAGTGTCCGCGACAGCTCCAACTGTGCGTCCATCTTGTCCATCATCGAGCCCAGCGTCTTGTACGCCGACAGTGACGGCCCCATGTGGATGTTCGAGGTGTCGTGGGTGTGGTCGAACCCGCGGTACTGGTCGTCCGTGTCGAGGGTGTCTTCGGCGATCTGCACGTCGACGGCCTCCGGGTCCGCCTGCTTGCGTGTCGCCTCGTAGAACGCCCGCGGATACTGGTCGACGATGTCCATGTTGTGGGCCTCGTCGTCGATCTCTGTCGGGTCGATCCGCGAGGACATCACCAAGGGTGCATCCATCTTCCCGCCGCGCTGATCCGGCAGGAACGTCTCGGAGAAGTTCAACAGTCCGTCGAGCAGAAGCATGACACAGTCCTCGTCGCCGTCGCACTGGGCGACGTATGTGTCTTCGGCGACGAGTGCGTGCGTTCCCTCGACTGTGAGGTTGTACGTGTGTGTCGTGTCGCTCTCGATGATCTCCGTGCCAGTCACCGTGGCAGTCGCGGTGCCGCCGTCGGTGGCTGCTCGGTCCGTCGTGGGAGCGCCGCGTTCGGTACCAGCGCGCTCGTCGGCGTCAAGGACGCCGCCGCGTGCTGTCGGCACCGGGAGTTCGTCGCCGACGGCGAGGTCGCGGGCGTCGGTGCGTTCGAGTTTATCGCCGCGGGTGACGAGCATCGAGTGGTCCGGCGTCACGGTGAGCGTCCGGTTACCTTCGGCGTGTACCTCGACCATGTGGTCGGGTGCGCGGTGTCTACTCACCGCCTCCACCGGTTGCCGCACTTCCTCCCCGTCGGCAGTCACCGACGGAACACACACGTCCACGTCGTCTAGTTCCGACACGACCGTTCCGAAGTCGTCCGTCTCTGCGCTCGCCTCGTCGAGATAGCGTTCGACGAACGTCTCGATCCGGTCGTGGTGGACCGCCCCCGTCTCGTCTTCGTACCAGAGCTTCGTGTCTGGGTGGAAACAGTTCCGCCGTTTCGCCGCGTGGAAGTACGGGTGTGCGTAGCCGACCGCCGCGGCGGTGAACCCGACGACACGGCCGACGACCGCGGCGCTCGTGTGGGGGGCCATCCCGAACACCAGCTCCCCGACCAGATCGTCGCGTTCGTTCACCTCGTAGAACGGCGCCAGATCGTAGAACCCCTCCAGTAGGTCGTCGACGAAGTCCGCCGTCCGCATCATGTGTTGGGCGGCGCCGTCCGACAGAACGATGTCCTGCACCTTCAGTTCGACCAGTTGGTCGTCGTGGCGCAACGGCTCGCCGTCGACATCCGTCTCGTAGCCCAACTGCCGGAAGTGGTCGGCGGTCACGTCCAGTTCCGCCGGCCGGACGGCCGTCACCGGCAGATCGGTCATGTCGTAGCGGACGGTGCCGTCTTTGAACGCCGAGACACCGTGTTTCGCCCGCAACACACCTTTCCCCAGCGGCTCGGGCGTCTTGTCCGCCGACGACAACCCCTTGACGCCTTTCAGCATCTCGAAGGCACCCTCCCGTTCCCCGATGTCGTCGAGTGCCGTCGCCAACGTCTCGTTGAGGTCGATCGTGAACTCGCGGGGGCTCTCCACCTCGCGGTCACACCGGTCACAGACGACGCGGCCGGACTCGTCTGGCTCACACACCGTCCCACACTCCCGACACTCGTAGTACGGTTCCGTGTGTGCGCCACAGTCACACTGGAGTTCGTACGTGTGCTCCCCGCAGTCGGGACACGCGCGGTCGCCGACCCGGGCCTCGATCACGCCCCGACCCGCGTCCGTGCGGGTGCGGGCCGCCTCGCCGACGGAGCGTTGGCTCCCGCCGGCCTCCCCGATTGGGAAGAGGGTGTGAACCGCCGGCGACAGCTCCCGGGACTCGGACTTCTCGGGGCGGCCCATCCGGTTGCCGACCCGGGTCGGGGCACGCTCCCGGACCTGGAACGGTGCGACGGCGTTGGCTGCACGGATCGCGTTGTCCCCGGCGTCGTACGTCCGTGCCGACTCTGGAAGCTGGTTCCAGTTCCGGCGGAGCCCGTCGTCGATCCCCAGTTGGCGGAGCAACGGCCGGAACGCCGGCACTCGGATCGCGTCTGCCGTCTGGGTGTGTTCGACCAACAACGTCTCCAGCGTGCGGGCGACAGGCTCAATCCCCTCGACCACCAACACGTCCCCCGTCACCTCGCCGTCGGCGACAGCCGCAGCCAACTGCTCGAACTCGTCGACGGTGATGTCGTGCCAGAGGTAGGTGTACGCCGGGTGGAACGGTGCGTCGTAGTCGTCAGCCCACGCCAACGCCTCCTCTGGTGTGGGGTCGTCGAGTGAGACCGTCGGGTCGTCTCGCAACGCCCGTACGTCCGCGCCGGCGTCGGCGAACTCCTGGACCCACCACTCGACCGCGTACGCCGCCGGCGCGAGCGGGTGGTTGTTCTCGACGAACTCCCCGTAGTTGACGAGATACTCCCCCAAGTCGAGAATCTCCTCGACGCCGTTGCGGACCGCCAACGCCTCCTGTGGGTCGTCGATCCGGCGCACGTCCCCGTTGGCCAGCCGGACGGTCGGCCCCTCGATGGAGTCGACCGGCACCACGCCGGCGGCTTTCCCCGGGCGTTCCGTCTTGATCTGTGTCCCGGTCGCGAGGAAGTCGTCGACCAGATGCATCGTCGCCGGGTGGACGCCCCCGGTCGCGAACCCGTGGTTGCGCGCCCGCCCGTAACGGAGTCGGAACCCGCCCGACTCCGAGGGGTGGCTGAACACGGGACGGCCGGCGATCAGGTCCCGGAGGAACTTCTCGCTGGGCTCTGCGCGTGGCGGTACGTCTCCGTCGGTGTCCCCGTCACTGCCGTCGGTCTCACCGGCGTCGGCGACATCCGTCCCTCCCTCGCCCGCGGTGTCACCGCCCGTCGCCTCGTCGGACTCGCCGTCCGCGTCGCTTTCCCCGTACGTTCCGTCGATGAGGTCCTGGAGCCACGGCCACTCGACCGCGTCGAGTTGGCGGGTGTACCGTTGAATCTTCGGTGCCTTCAGCGCGATCCCCTCCGCGAGCACGAGACACATCCCACCCCGAGCGGCGTTGGTGTCGATCCGGTCGAGATCCCGGAACCCCTCCACCTCCCGGTCGCTGGTCGCCTCCCCGTCGAGCATGATCGGCATGCGGTCGGCGATAAACGTTGTCTCCGCCTGCTTCGGCGTGTACTGGAGCCCAGTCTCCGAGTCGTAGAGGTCGATCTCCTCGGCGTACCGCTCGACCTCCTCGTCCCGTGGGCGGAACTGGTCGATGTCCAGCAACGACCGCGCGTAGTCGGCCACCAACACGGACAACGCCTGTGCGGTGCCGCCCGCAGACCGGATCGGTCCGGCGTAGTAGACGTTGACGAACTGTGTGCCGTCGTCGTTTTCCAACAGCTCGACCCGGTCGATCCCCTCGATGGGGGCGGCGACGACCCCCTCCGTCAGGAGCGCGACCGCCGTCCGCACCGCCCCCTCGATCTTCCCTGCCGGGGAGTCGAACTCGCCGACGGTCCCCTCGACGAAGTCCGTCACGAGTTCGAGTGCGGCCTCCTCGCGTGACATCTGGCCGTCGAGTTCACGCACCCGCTGTGCGACGCCGTCGATCCCGAGGATGTTCTCGACCCGGTCGGCCATGTCCCGCGCGACCGGGATCTCGATTGCCGGCTCCGGGTCCAACCCGCGTTGTTTCGCCGCCCGTGCGCGGTCGAACGCCTCGTCGAGTTGGTCCTCGATCCGTTCGAAGTACCGCTCGTCGGCCGGTCTCACGCCGTCTCCCTCCGTCTGGCCTCCGCCGCCCCTCGTCGTCTCACGTCACGGCCGTGTGCGCTCCCCCAGTAAAAACTCCGTGTCCACGCCACCACCGACCGGGAGACGAGACCACCCCGCGAGTGAGCTACGTATCGCCTAGAGAATATATTCCGTCATAAGTAAGGGAAATTGATACAAAAAATACTTAACTACACCTGGTGTTTGTCTAACTGGTCATGTCCGAAGACAAGCACCTTATTGGTGAACTGGAGGACCGACGAACCGAAGACCGCGACAGCACGAGGATTTCGTCGGACTTCATCGAAGCGCTGTAACGACGCCACACCAGACAGTCGTACTCTTTTTCGTCCGCCTGCCGTCAGTGGCGAAGGGTCGTGTTCAGATAGGCAACTGTGGGTGCTGGCGCGTGAGGAACGCGCGAGAATCTCGTGAACGGAGTAGGCGAGACCTCGTCGGAGTCCGCTCCGACGGTGGACGAGCGAGTGGCCAGGAAAAACAAGCGAGTGAGTAGAGGGAACGACCGAGGCGGCTGTGGAAGTCTGAGGCTGCGGTGCAGACTGGGGTCTTCCGATCTCGTGACCGGTCCCCCGTACACTCCCGTCGCGAGGGGGGACAGAGAATATTTTCTATCTACAAAAAAGTACTAATATAGAAAGAACTTCAACCCTTCCACCGTGGGTGAGAGTGTCTATGTCGGAAGACAAGCACGTCGTCGACGAACTGGCAGACCGCAGTACCGAGGACCGCGACAGCACTCATCTCACGTCGATCTTCGCGGAACTGCTCTGACCACCTCCCGCGTCCGGCGACTGCTCGCCCGTTCGCGGTAACCACTCCACTAGTTGCGACGCACCACACAGATGTCAAAAAGCTTTCATTCTAGCGAAGTTTTATGTAGTGTACTCCCGCAGTACGACTAGAGCGATGGAACTGCAGGTGCTGGTCGTCGACGACAGCGAGTTCTACGCGAACCACGTCGCCGACGCGTTGGCGGCACACGAGGAGATCCAGACGACGGTGCGGACGGAGCCGCGGCTGGCGCGGCGGGTGATGTCGCGGACGGAGATCCACTGTGTCGTCAGCGACTACCAGATGCCGGAGATGAACGGGGTGGAGCTGTTGGAGTCGATCCGGGCGGACGGCCACGACCAACCGTTCTTCCTGGTGACCGGTGAGGGGAGCGAGGCGATCGCGAGTGAGGCGATCGCCTCCGGCGTCACCGGCTACGTCCGGAAGGACGGCGGTGACGACCAGTTTCAGGAGCTGACCAACCGGATCATCAACGCGATCGAACAACGCCAGACACAGCAGAAGTACGAACTGTTGTTCGACAACATGCCGGAGCTGCTCGCGTACATCGGGACAGACGGCGTGATCCGGACGGCGAACCCGGCGGCCCGCGAGGCGTACGGGGCTGAGACACTCGTCGGTCGGAGTTTGTTCGATCTCCTCCCGGAGGCGGACGCACAACGGTACGTGGCCGCGGGCCGGGACGCGCTCGACACCGGCGAGCCGACCCGGTTGGAAGGGCCGATCGGCGACCGACAGTTCTCACAGATCTACGTTCCCGCCGAGATTCCGGGGGAGCCGCCGATGTTCCAGGTGAGCGCCCGGGACGTGACGGACCGCAGGGAGGCACAACAGAAGCTGGAGGCGACCGTCGAGAAGTTAGCGGAGTCCAACGAGCGGCTCGAACAGTTCGCGTACGTCGCCTCACACGATCTCAAGGAGCCGTTGCGGATGGTGACAAGCTACGTCCAGCTGTTGGAGGGGCGGTACGCCGACCAGCTCGACGAGGACGCACAGGAGTTCATGGACTTCGCCGTCGACGGCGCCAAGCGGATGCAGGCGATGATCGACGGGTTGTTGGAGTACTCTCGGGTCGACACCGACGGCGACCCGATGGAGCCGACACCGGTCGGGGAGGTGGTGAGTGACGTGCGCGACGATCTCGCGGTTCGGATCGACGACGCGGACGCGACACTCACCGTCGACTCACTGCCGACGCTCGTCGCGGACCCGAACCAGCTCCGAATGTTGCTCCAGAACCTGATCGCCAACGCGATCAAGTACGCCGGCGACGCGGACCCGCGGGTCCACGTCTCGGCGGCCGAACGCGACGAGACGTGGGTGCTCGCCGTCGAGGACAACGGGATGGGGATTCCAGCGTCCAAACAGGAGGCGGTGTTCGACGTGTTCAACCGGGTCCACGAACGCGGCGACGAGTCCGGAACGGGGATCGGGCTGGCGGTGTGTCGGAAGATTGTCGAACGACACGAGGGGGAGATCTGGGTCGAGTCGACGGAGGGGGAGGGGTCGACGTTTCTGGTCTCGTTCCCGAAGGCGGCCGACACCGACCGGGAGGCGACCGTCACAGCCAGCGAGACGACGGGAGTCGGACAACGAGGTGGTGTCGAGTGACACAGCCGTCAACGGGCGAGTCGACACAGCCGATCGACATCCTGTTGGTCGAGGACAACCCGGCAGACGTGCGGCTCACCGAGTTGGCGCTCGGGGAGGTCGGGTTGACGAACACACTCCACGTCGTCGAGGACGGCCGGGAGGCGCTGGCGTTCCTCCGGCGGGAGCCGGAGTACGCGGACGCGGTGCGGCCGGATCTCGTTTTGTTGGATCTGGATCTCCCGCGGGTCCACGGGACGGAGGTGTTGGAGGCGTTGAACGCAGACGACGACCTCCGGCAGCTCCCGGTGATCGTCCTGACGAGTTCCACCGCAGACGAGGACGTGGCAGCGAGCTACGAACGACACGCGAACGCCTACGTAGAGAAACCGGTCGACATGGACGAGTTCGTCGGCGTCGCGCGCGTCATCGAGGAGTTCTGGCTGTCGACTGTGAAACTACCCCCCGAGTAACCATGCACTCAGAGGACCACACACGGACGGAGACGGACACGCGGACGGAGACAGACGACGGAACCGAGACGGCCACGACCCCCGACGCGAGCCGGACCGGGTCGAACACACAGACGGGGTTCGACGGACGGGCAGAGACCCGGATCGAGCCGGACGGCTCGCTCGATGTCGCGCCGATGACGATCCTGTTGGTCGAGGACAACGAGGGGGACGCCCGGCTGATCGAGGAGCTACTCCAGATGAAAGGCGGGTTGCTCACCCAGGACACAACCGTCTCCCGGGACTTCAGGGTCGAACACGTCGAACGACTCGCCGACGCGCTCGCGATCGTCGGCGACGGCGGTGTCGACATCGTCCTGTTGGACCTGATGTTGCCCGACAGTCGCGGGCGGGAGACGTTGGAACAGTTTCTCGACCAGACTCGCGATCTCCCGATCATCGTGATGACCGGGCTGAACGACCGGGAGTTCGGTCTCGAAGCCGTCAAACGCGGCGCACAGGACTTTCTCGTCAAGGGTGAGTTCGACGGGGAGCTGCTCGTGCGAGCGATCAAGTACGCCATCGAACGGAAGAAGAACGAACGCAGACTCGCCGCCCGCACGGAGGAGTTGGAGATTCTCACCCGCATCCTCCACCACGACATCCGCAACGACATGAACATCGTGCGCGGTCGCATCCGAATGGGGATCGAACAGGTGGACGACTCGGCGTCGTTCGAGGCGGCGTTGTCGAACGTGGAACACGCCATCGAGATCACCGAGACCGTCGAGCCGTTGTTGGAGAGCATCACCGGCGACGGGGAGTTGGAGCTCGAACCCGTCTCGTTGGGTCACGTGCTCGACCAGGAGATCCGGAAGCTGAAGTCGTCGTACCCCGAGGTGACCGTCGACGGGCCGGCCGAGCCGGTCGGGGTCGAACTCCGAGCGAACCACATGCTGTCGTCGGTGTTCGGCAACCTCCTCAACAACGCCGTCCAACACAACGACGACGACCCGCTTGTCGATGTCCGAGTCGACGTGGACAACGAGTGGGTCCGGGTGACGGTCGCGGACGACGGGCCGGGTATCCCCGAGAGCCGGCGTGCGAGCCTGTTCGACCACGACAACACCGGAAAACGGAGCAGTGACACGGGGCTCGGGCTCCACCTCGTCGGGCGCCTCACCGACGAGTACGGCGGCGAGGTGTCCGTGACGGACAGTGACCGCGGCGGCGCGGCGTTCGTCGTCGAACTGCCGGTCGCCGCCTGAACGCGACGCGTCACCGCTGTGACCGCGACAGTCGGCTACCCGCCCCACCGTCGGGCTGTCTTCTTCCGTTTGGTCCCGTTGGCTCTCTCCCGACCCCAGTTCGTCACCGGCCCCCGGTGACACCCTGGGTACAGTTGTTTGTTTTAGATAACTACTGTAGGGTTCTATACAAAAAGGACTTTAAACCACCGGCCATGTGTGTAACTGTCTATGTCGGAAGACAAGCACGTCGTCGACGAACTGGAGGACCGCACCACAGAAGACCGCGACAGTACGATCATCACGTCGCTCACCATCGAAGTACTGTAACGGCGACCCACTCGAACGACCACGTACCGCGCGACAAACAGTTTCCTCTGCTGGCGTCTCCCCGCCACCGTGTCGGTCACCCACTCGGCTACCGTCTCGGCTACTCACCCAACTACCGACCTCACGGCCTGCTATCGGCGCACCGAGTATAATTTCACACAGTGAAAATAACTGATGTAGAAGTACTTTGTGAATGATTGTCGTGTGCACAACTGCCATATCGGAAGACAAGCACGTCGTCAACGAACTGGAGGACCACACCACAGAAGACCGCGACAGCACCGTACTCACGTCGTTCGTCGTCGAAGCGCTGTAACGGCGACTCCACCACGGTCGGGGGACCGCGCGCCAACCGACAACACTCTCTGTGACTCGCCGTAGACAGTGATCGGTCTCACGAGCCGACGAGTGTCACGGACCGCGAACCTCGACATCGGCCCACGCGAACACGAGGAGGAGCACGACCGGCGCGGCGTAGAGGAGCCCGCGCACCCCGCCGACGGTGACGGTGACCGCGACGACGCTGAGGAGGAACGCCGCGCCGACGGCGTACGAGACGGCCACGTACACCGCCGGCCAGGTGGGTTCCCGCCGGCGGAGTGCCTCCATCCCGCGGGTGCGGACGTTCTCGGCGCCCAGGAGGTCGGCGGCGATCCAGTAGCCGTCGCCGTGGAACAACGGGTTGAGCGCGAACACCAGATCCGCGACGACGGCCGCCAACAGGAGCGAACTGAACGGCGTGGCGACGCCGGCAACCACCGCGGCCGCGACCGGCAGTGCCGCCAGCGCCTCCGCCAGTGGGCCGGTGAGGTTGATCCACACGCGTCTGTTGCGGGGGAGGAGCCACGCCCCGGTCGTGTCGGTGACGACCGCCGGGACGACCGCGTTGACGGTGTCGATCCGGATCGACGACTCGAAGTACCGGCTGGCGGCCGCGTAGTGGCCGAACTCGTGGACAGCGACGAACGCCATCGTCGCCGGGAACAACCCGACGAGAAGCCAGACCCCTGGCGGGTCGGCGGCCACCCCCCGCAGTGTCGGGAGCGTCCCCGCGAACACCCAGCAGACGACGGCTATCGGCACCAGCGTCGCCACGAGCCGTGGCCACAGCCGCACCGCCGCGGGCGGGTGGAGACGCACCACGGGGTCGTCCGGCCGGAGGAAGCCGTCCTCCCGGTAGCGGTCGAACAGGTCGATCACCGTCTCCGGGTCGACCGCGGACGCCTCGTCGAGCACCGCCGGTCCGCCGTCACGCTGTCGACACAACGCCTCGCGTGTCAGCTCCCCACGGGCGAACAGCCGGAGCAGTTCCACTGTCTGTTCGTTGACCGCTCTGATGTCGCCGTCTCCGTTGCGGACGTAGTGTTGGCCGTCGGTCAGACACCAGGTAAACCCGTACACCGGGTCCGCAAGCTCCGTCTCGCTCCGCATCTACGCGACGAGTGCGTCGGCGAGCGCGTCGGTCACGTCCGTGATCCCGGCCTCGTCCGACGCCGCGAACCGCCCGCCGGCGTTCACTTCGAGCACAGTGTGGCTCTCCTCGGTCACCCGGAGGTCGACGGCGGCGAACGACATCGGGGAGACGGCGACCGCCTCGCGTGCGTCCTCGACGGCCGCCGCCGGAAGCTCGACTGGACTAGGTGTCGGCGGCTCGTCACCAGATTTGAAGGAGAACCCCTCCGTGTCGGAGATGTACTCGAAGGCACCCTCGAAGCTCCCGTCGACGACGTACGCCCGCACGTCGTCGCCTGGCACCAACTCCTGAAGAAACACCGGCGTCGACAGATTGTCGAACACGTCGGCGTCGTCGGCCGTGAGCGGCTTCACCCCGCCGAACTCGGCGACGGGCTTGCAGACGACACGCTCGTGTCGTTCGAGGAACGCGCGGGCGGTCGCCCCGTCGGCGGTCGCGACAGCCGTCGGCACCGGGAGCCCCGCACGGTCGAGTCGGCGGGTGGCCGCGACGCTCGCCTCCTGCCAACCGAACCCGTCCAGTCCCGGGAGCACCCGCCCGCCGGCGGCGTCGACCGCTCGGAGCACACTCCGGACCAGCCCGCGGTACTCCCGGAGCTGTGTGATCGCCGCGTACGGGTTGTCGTCCTCGCTGACGATCCCGTCGGTGTAGTCACGTACCGCCGGCACGAACACGCCGTTGTGCCGGACGAACACCCCCTCCACGTCGTCGACCGCGACCGTCTCGTCGTCGAGTGTGACTGTTCCGTCGCTCGGGTCGAACAACAACGGGCGGTCGCTGGGCCACTCCTCGGTGTCGACGACGACGGCGTCACTCCCACGTTCTTCGACCGCCTCGGCGAGCATGTCGAACTCGTGGCCGTAGTAGAGGCCGACCAGTAGGACTGTCATCGTGTGTTCGTCGTTGCCAGTAGTACATAAACACTTCAGATTTCCCGTGTCGACCGAAACGGCTCACTCCGTCCGGGGGACCGCGACGGCGCCGACGGCGAAGAAGACGGCTGCCAACGCCGCCAACACGGCGAGGTTGCCGGTCGTGCCGAGCGGCGGCGCCGGCAGGTCGGTGCCCGTCGGCGAGAACGTCACCGTCCGCACGCCCCGCGCGAAGTACGTCAGCGGCGAGACGAGCGCGGCGTTCGCGAACCACTCCGGCAGCAACGACGGCGTGAGGAACGTGTCAGAGAGAAACAACAACGGCAACGCGATCGTGTTCGAGGCGGCGATCACGCCGTCCTGAGAGTCGGCGACCCGGCCGAGGATCGCCCCGAACCCGCAGAACAACACCACGGCGAGCGCGACGAACGGGACGAGCAACGCCAGCGCGGGGGCCACGGGGAGGGTCGCGCCGGTGAGCCCGACGACCAACCCGAGGATGAGGAGGCTGGCGACGCTTATCACGCCGAGGTTGACCAGCGTGTGGGCGGCGAGCCACTCCCCGCGGGTCAGTGGTGTCGTCGCGAGTTTCTCGAACCGGCTGTCGTCGCGGTGGCGGGCGATCTCCGAGCCGATCCGCGACAACGGGGTAAACAGGACGACGGTCGCCAGATACCCCGGCACGTAGTAGGCGGCCGGCGCGGCGAACAACCCCCCGCCGCCCGGCCGGGTGCGGACGAGCGCGCCGAAGATCACGACCAGGATCACTGGGAAGAAGAAGGTGAAGAAGACGGCGGTCCGCCGGCGCAGGAACGACCGGGTCGCGGCTGTCGCCTCCGCACGAACCCGGCGCAGCCGGCTCACGCCTCCACCTCCGTCGTCTCGTCACCGCCTCCCTCGCCGGTGTTGCCGCCACCCGTCCCTCCGTGTCCGCCTGGGTCCGCGTCGGTCGGATCGTCGACCACGCTCGCACCGGGCTGTCGGAGCCCCTCGAACGCCTCGCCGGTGAGTCGGAGGTAGGCGTCTTCTAACCCCGGCTCGGTCCAGGTCAGCGCGTCGTAGTCGACGCCGGCGGCGTCTAACCCGTCGACGGCCGCCCCGATCTCGGTGGGAGCGACAGCCTCGACGGCCACCTCCCCGTCGCCGACGGTGACAGTGAACCCCGCCTCGCGGAGCGCGTCTGCGAGCGCCGTCGTGCCGTCGTCCCCCTGCGCACCGTCTCCTCCCGTCGCACTAGGCTCCGTCCCGTCGGCCGGCTCGACGACGAGCCGCGCCGGGCCGGCGTGGTCGGCGACCAACCCCCCGGGCGGTCCGACCGCGACCAACCCGCCGTCGCGGAGCAGTCCGACACGGTCACTGAGCCGTTCGATCTCCGTCATCGAGTGGCTCGTCAACACGACGGCGGTGCCGTCCGCAGACAACGACTCGACGAGCCCCCAGACGGCGCGCCGTCCCGCGGGGTCGATCCCGGTCGTCGGCTCGTCCAAGAAGAGCAGGTCGGGGTCGTTCACCAACGCCGCGCCAACACACGCACGCCGGCGTTGCCCGCCGGACAGTTCCTCGTACCAGGTGTCGGCCGTGTCCGCGAGCCCCACGTCGTCGAGGACCGCGTCGACCGGCCGCGCCTCGTCGTACAGCCCGGCGTAGTAGGCCAGCAGCTCCCGGACGGTGAGCCGCCCGGCGGGGGCGAACTCCTGTGGGAGCAACCCCACCCGCGAGCGGTCCCCCTCCGCCGGTGGGTCGCCGAACACCCGCACGCGCCCCTCGACGCTGGTCGTCCCGGTGAGCGCCCGGACGAGCGTGGTCTTCCCCGCGCCGTTCGGCCCGACCAGCCCGAACACCTCGCCGGCCTCGACGGTCAGGGAGACGCCGTCTAAGGCGACAGTGTCGCCGTACGACCGCCGGAGATCTTCGGCGACGACCACTGGCTCGCGTGTCATATCTCAGCCTGCGGTGTGGCGAGCGTAAAGCGTGTCGAACCGCCGATGCGGGAGGATAGCCGCTCGATTACACCCTGGTTACTCTGGACTGGCTGACAAAATCTCATTTGGATAAATATAAGAGAGTAAATAATGAGTACAAGACACAAGAGAGTCGTCAAGCATACTAATAATTAGCCAGTTCAGAAATTCTGAATACATTTTTCGAGGGATCTAATATGGAGGGTATTCCCTACGGTGTTACAGTGGTAGCAAGGAGAAAGCCCACCCCTTTAGGGGTGGGATGAATCCGACAATTTCCTCGACTATCACCATGGACACCTCAGTGAGTTCCTCGGAGGGGATGTCAACTGGAAAATCGATTCAACGAAAGATGCAGTTGTAAAATTCTGGGAAAAGGGACACGGAGTCACCCACGAAACTGTGTCTGTCGGCAACACCTCAACTGACTTCAGTTCCCACAGTGGTTCGTGGGCGTTCTTCAACGGGTAATCTCGCTACCAAAACACACACTGTGTCGGACTGAACACACCACAGTATGGACAACAAGCCGGTCAAGTATGGTGCAGCTGTCGGGGTAGCGGGAGCGGTGGTTGTCAACAGCGGACTGTACGCCGTGGGCGAAATCTCGTTGGCTGCAAGCAGTCCGACAAGTGCGCTTGTGACGGCGTTGTTCGTCGTTGTCTTCTACACCCTCGGCCCGACGGTCGTCTTCGGCACACCAGTAGCGCTGTACCTCCGCTTTGGGCTCGTATCCCCAATGCCGACGCTGGTTGGGGTGGTGGGATTCTGGCTCTTCGTTGGAGGCCATCCTCGGTGGGTCGTCATGTTTGTACTCCTCCAAGGGGTCCCGATGGCCGTCTTCTACGGGGTCGTTGCCGGGATTGAGTGGTACGTCCGTGACCGTCGCGGGACACTCCCCTCGGAGTCCGTTCCGTGATCTGTGGCTGATCAACAGCAGTCACCTTCGGAAAAACTACTTCCCACGACGACGACGGCCGACCCGTGCAACTACCCTCCCCACAGACGACGACACGGACGGCGCTCCGGTACGGTGTCCCGCTGGGGATGCTGGGTTCGGTGGCGATCAACACGGCGTTGTTTCTCACTGACGGGGGACTCCCGCCGTTCAGCGGGAGTCCGGTCATCGTCGCGCTGTCTCTGTTCGTGTTCGTCGTGTTCTACTTCCTCGGCCCGACTGTCGTACTCGGGGTCCCGGTGGTGTTGTACCTTCGATTCGGACTGCGGTCGCCCGTTCTTGTGTTCGTGGGAGCAGTGTTGCTCTGGGGGGTCGTCGGCGGTAGCGCCCGACTTCCCTTCGTGTTCGTTCTCATCCAGGGGCTCCCGATGGGTGTCCTCTACGGCGTCGTCGGCACACTGGAGTGGTACGTCCGCGACCGCCGCGGGACGCTCCCACCGGCGTCTGTCTCGTGATCTGACGTTGGTTGCCTCCGGTATCTACCGAAAAGACTGTTTCCCCCGACGACGACGGCCGACCCGTGCAACTACCCTCCCCACAGACGACGACCCAGACGGCGCTCCGGTACGGCGTCCCGACGGGTGTCGTCGCGTCGGTTCTCTGTTCGGTCGTGTTGCTCGCCGTCGGCAGCGGTCCACCGTTCTCTCTCGACGGCCCGGCGGTCGCGTTTGTCGCGGTCGGCTTCTTCCTCGTTACCTACGCCCTCGGGCCGATTGTCGTCTTCGGGATGCCGGTGGTGTTGTACCTCCGATTCGGACTCCGTGCGCCGCTTCCCGTGTTCGTCGGCGTGTTCGCGGCCTGGGAACTGCTCGGCGGCGGCCCGCAGGTGTCGCTGCTGCTCGTCGTCTTCCAAGACGCTCCGACGGCCGTGCTCTACGGCGTCGTCGGCACGCTGGAGTGGTACGTCCGCGACCGCCGCGGGACGCTCCCGCCGGGACCGACCCCCACGGGCTGAGAACTAAGTGTGGTGACGCCGCAGGTCGTGTGTGCGACGGCTTCCCCTCGACTCTCCCAACAGACACCCCCGCGAAGCCGTTGCCTCGTCGCCTGCGCGTCTCTCGCTTCTCTGTCTCCTGCTCGCCGTGACGCTCGTGGCCGCAACGTCGGGTGTCGTGGTCGCACACCAGTTCGTCGGGTTCGACCGGGCGCCACTGACCGCGACGGGCGGGGAGTCCGCCGAGGTGCCGATCAACCTCCACCGCACCGACCGCGTGACTGTCGCGGTGGACGGCCCCGGGGGCGGGTTCACTGCGGTCGTCGTCGACGACGGGGACGGCCAGGCGACTGTGGTGATCGACACGGCCGCCACCGATTCCCAGCTTCGCGTCGAGAGCGGGACTCTCAGGCAGGTGACGGGCGACGCCTCGCTCGTGCCCGGGGAATACGAGCTGTCGTTGTCGGTTCAACGGGGGTTGGGTGACACGACGACACTGACCCTGACGGAACCGACGGACGGCCGACAGGTGTCGCTGCCGGCGGTCGTCGGCGGACTGCTCGGGCCGCTGGTGCCGGTCGCTGTGCTCGCGGTCGTTGCTCGGGCGACGCGCGGGTGAGCCGACGGCTACTGACGCGCGGGCGAGTCGACAACTGGAAAAACCGAGTCGACGACAGCTCTCGACTTCTCACAATTCGGAACCGAGTAAACAAAGAGCCCGAACGGTTAACACCGCGCGTCGACACCCTACGGGCATGTACGACGAGGACGACCTCGCGTCGATCAGGGAGTCTCGCGAGGAGTGGGAGACGGGAACGCGGGACGCGGTGCTCGACAGACACGGCGAGCGGAAGGATCGGTTCGCGACGGTGTCGAACCTGGAGGTTGACCGGCTGTACGGCCCCGAAGACGTGGCCGACATCGACTTCGAGGAGGACATCGGCTTTCCGGGCGAGGAGCCGTACACACGCGGGCCGTACCCGACGATGTACCGCGGGCGGACGTGGACGATGCGGCAGTTCGCCGGCTTCGGCACCGCAGAAGAGACCAACGAACGGTTCCACTACCTGATCGACAACGGCCAGACGGGGCTGTCGACGGCGTTCGACATGCCGACGCTGATGGGAAAAGACTCCGATGACCCGTTGTCCGACGGGGAGGTCGGCAAGGAGGGGGTCGCCGTCGACACCCTCCGTGACATGGAGATTCTCTTCGACGGGATCGATCTGGGTGAGGTGTCCACCTCCTTCACGATCAACCCCAGCGCGCCGGTGATCTACGCGATGTACATCGCCTTGGCCGACGAGCAGGGGATCGACCGCGACCAGCTCCGCGGGACGATGCAAAACGACATGCTCAAGGAGTTTATCGCCCAGAAGGAGTGGGTGATCCCGCCGGAGCCGTCGTTGGAGACGGTGACCGACACCGTCGAGTTCGCCGTCGAGGAGACGCCCGGGCTCTACCCGATCTCGATCTCGGGGTACCACATCCGCGAGGCGGGGTCGACGGCGATCCAGGAGCTGGCGTTCACGCTCGCGGACGGGTTCGCGTACGTCGAGGCCGCCCGGGAACGCGGGCTCGACACCGACGAGTTCGCGCCCCAGCTCTCCTTCTTTTTCAACTCCCACAACTCCATCTTCGAGGAGGTGGCGAAGTTCCGCGCCGCTCGCCGCATCTACCAGCAGGTGATGGACGAGTGGTACGACGCCGAGGAGCCGGCCTCGAAGCGGCTGAAGTTCCACACCCAGACCGCGGGCCAGTCACTGACGGCTCAACAACCGCTGAACAACATCGTCCGCGTGACGATCCAGGCGTTGGCCGGCGTTCTCGGCGGGACCCAGAGTCTCCACACCAACTCCTTCGACGAGGCGTTGGCGCTCCCCTCGGAGAAGGCCGTCCGGGTGGCGCTGCGGACCCAACAGATCATCGCCGAGGAGTCCGGCGCGGCCGACTCCGTCGACCCACTCGCGGGCTCGTTCATGGTGGAGAGTCTCACCGAAGAGGTCGAGGAGAAGGCGATGGCGTACATCGAGGAGATCCGGGAGCTGGGCGACGGATCGGTCCGGGACGGCGTGCTCCGCGGGATCAACGAGGGGTACTTCCACCGCGAGATCCAGGAGTCCAGCTACGAGTACCAGGAACGGGTCGACGCCGGCGAGGAGACGGTCGTCGGCGTCAACGCCTACGAGATCGAGGAAGACACCGAGCCGGACCTGTTGTCGGTCGACGAGGAAGTGCAGGACCGCCAACTGGAGCGGTTGGCGTCGGTCAAGGAGGAACGCGACGACGACGAGGTCCGTGAGCGGCTGGCGGCGTTGGACGACGCGCTCGACACCGACGAGAACGTGATGCCGTACATCGTCAGCGCGGTGAAGGCGTACGCCACGATGGGGGAGATCATGGACGTGTTCGAACGCGAGTTCGGCTCCTACCGCGAGACGGTCGGGCTGGCGTCGTGATCACCAGCGAACCACTTCCCATGCAGCCACTCGTTGCACCACAGGTTACAGCAGCGACAAGGAGAAAGCCCACCCGTTTACGGGTGGGATGAATCCGACAACCTGGGAACGTATCTCCGTTTCTGCTAACGGGAGTTTTATACACATTGAGTCCGTACGTATAACTGGACTGAGGCGGCTCAGCCGCCCAACGAAACGGATAATATCGGATTCAGCCCAAGCTACGTTCGAAAGAACCCCTTTCGAACCGCTGGCAGTGGGTTCCGGACAGAAAGTAACTCTGACTCCCAGTATGGGATAGGAGTAACGGCGGCTTGGCCCTGCCAGGAGTCTGGTCATGCGACCAGGCTGCGAACCTGAAACTCCCACCCAAGCGGTGCCGTGCCGTGGGAATCCCACCCGACGGGGTGGGAGGAGGTCAAAACTGTTCGACGTTCACCGCCTTGTCGTCCAGATACACGTCGCCGGACCCCTTCGCCATCCGGAGGCCGTGGTAACGGACACCGTGACCCGTGAGCCAGCCGGCGGTCTCGCCGGCCACGCGCCACGGCCGGGCGGTCCAGATCAGGATCGTGTGGCCCCGCGCGTACAGTTCGTCGACGATCTCCGCGACCCGGTCGTCGAGTTCCGGTCCGAGCCCGTCCTCCCACCACGGGGTCCCCTCACCGGTCGTCAGCGTCTCGTCCACGTCGACGGCGATCCGCGCCGGATCGCGGTCGGCACGCCCCTCGATGGCGTCTGCGATCTCCGTCGGCGGCGCGTCGTCCGGCGGGTCCGACAGCCGCAACAGTCCGTCTTTCACATCTAATGACACGTTCGGCGGCGAGAAGCCGGTTGTGGTCCGTGGCGCAGACAGCTCCGCACAGACCGCCACGCTCAGGCGGCTCGCGCCCGGACGGTCGGGTGTGCCACACACGACCGGGAGCGGCTGTCGGATCTACTACGAGACGGACGGGCGCGGCACCGTTGAGGGGACGGCGGCGGTGGTGTTTCTGGGTGATCTGGGGTTCGGTCCGTGGCAGTGGGCCTGGCAGGCGAGCGCACTCGCCGGGCCGTTTCGGACGGTCGTGCCGACCACGCGGGGTGTCGGGCGTTCGGACGCGCCGCCAGGGCCGTACGCGGTCGAGGAGTTGGTCGCCGACGTGGACGCGGTGTTGTCGGCCGCCGGCGTCGACTCGGCACACGTCGTCGGCTGTGGGCTGGGGGGCCACGTTGGGATCCACGCTGCCCGCCAACTGGAGCGGCTCGACAAACTCGCACTCGTCGGGACGACCGCGGAGCCGGCGGCGTACGACACCGACGCGCTCGCGGCCGACCCGGCTGACGAGACGGCGGTTCGGTCGTCGCTGGCGGCGGGGCTGACGGCGTCGTTCCGGGAGGCGAACCCCGAGGTGGTCGACCGGATCGTCGACTGGCGGACCACGGAGGACGCCTCCCCGGGAGTCTGGGCGGCGCAGGCGGCGGCGTTCACGGACGCGACGGAGTGGCTCTACGAGGTGACAAACGAGACGCTCGTGTTCCACGGCGAGGCGGACGCGGTGGTTCCCGCCGCGGCCGGTGAGCGGCTGGCCGAGGACCTGCCACGCGGGGGGTTCCACGGGGTGCCGGACGCAGGCCACCTCGTCGGCGTCGAGGCTGCCCGGACGGTCAACGACCGACTCCACGCGTTTCTGGGGTGAGCCGGCGCGAGCCGTTTCGACTGCGTCAAGTAGAATCACGACTACGCCGGCGAAACCTGTTTTGGGGTTGGGTTCCCACAGGGGTTCGTGAGCCCGGACGACGAGACAGAAGACGAAGCAGAGTCGTCGGCTGCCGACAGGCAACGAGAGCCCCAGCGGGTGATCGACGCCGACGCCGACGTGGCGGTCGACCCAGCAGAGGGAGCGACCGCCGACGCCGAGACGGACGACGCCGACGGCGGTTCTACCGTCGCCCCCACTACAGACGACGACTCTGCCACCACTGACGAGGACTCTGTCACCACTGACGACGATTCCGCCGGCACCGACGAGGAGCCGGCGTCCGACACAGAGAGAGCGAAGACACAGACACGGGCAGACCCGAACGACTCCAACGAGCCGGCGATGCGGTCCGGCGACGGACCCCTCCTCGGCTACGGCGGGTGGACACTACTGATGTTGTTCCTCCAGATCGTCGTCACCGTCGCACTCGTCGGCGTGACGGCCCAGTCGCTCCCGGCCGTCGACGCGCCGCTTGTTCCGCCCGGCGTCCCCTCGTACGTGTACGTCTACGCCGGCGTCGGCGCGGTCGGCTACACGTTCACCCGAGCGGTCACCGTCGACGTGACGACCGAGCGAATCGGCGACTGGACGGTTCGCATCTTCGCCGCATTACCGTTGGCGGCCGCGACGTACCTCCTGGCGACGATTGCTGTCGCGGGCGGCACCGAGGAACTCACGCGACGACAGCTCGCGTTCGTGGCGTTGCTCACGGGACTGTTCGTCAACACCGCGTACGCTCGACTCGACGCGGCCGCGGAACGGCTCCTCGGCCCCTCGCGGTGATGGCCGGCTCTCGGCTCCGAGCGGCTACGTGGCTCGCCGCGCGCAAGACACTTGTCGGCGCGTCGGCGACTGTCGCGGCGTGACTGACCTGCGATTCGCCCTACTGAACGCGTCACACGAGGACGCACACACGACACGGAACTTCCGACGGGAGCTGGACGCGACGCTCGTCGAGTTCGACGCCACCGACGGTGATCTCCCCCCGTCGGTCGCCCCCACGACCGCCGGCGACCCCGGTGCCGGTGAGTTCGACGCCGCGGTCGTCACCGGCTCGGCGTCGTCCGTCTACCACGACGAGCCGTGGATCAGTTCGTCCGTCGAGTGGGTCGCCGACGCCGCCGACGCCGGACTCCCGGTGTTGGGTGTGTGTTTCGGCCACCAGCTGCTCGCGGCGGCGCTGGGCGGTCGCGTCGCGTCGATGGACGGCTACGAGATCGGCTACAACGAGGTTCACCACCACGCCGACGGCGGGCTGTTCGACGGGATCGACCGGACGTTCACCGTCTTCACCACCCACGGCGACGCGGTTGTCGAACTCCCGCCGGACGCCACCGAACTCGCCGCGAACGAACACGGCGTCCAGGCGTTCCGAGCGGGCAACTGCTGGGGTGTTCAGTTCCACCCGGAGTACGACCCCGAGACGGCCGCACACGTCACCGACGGGAAACGCGACCGGCTCGGCGACGACCGTGTCGAGGCCGTCCTAGCGGGTGTGACGCCCGACCGCTACGAGGCCGCCTGTGAGGCCAAACAGCTGTTCGATAACTTCTGTCGGGCGGTCCGCGAGCCCGAGCGGGTCACGGCCGACTGAGCGGAGCCGGTAAACGGCAGGCTGTCACCGCTCAGGCTCCCACCCGCCCTCGTCGAGTGTTCGTTGGACGGCCTCCTCGCCGACGGCGGCCGCGAGCCGTTGGAACCCCTGTCGATCCGTGCGGTCGTCGGCGTTGGCGACGAGCCGCGAGACGATGAACTCCGGGGTGGACTTGCCGAGCGTGCCGAACCGGGGCTGGTAGTCGACCCGCAACGCCAGGTCGTCGGTGAGCCCCTCGGCGAAGATCCCGTCGACCCGGGCCGTCTCCGGCAACGGCGAGAGATCCTCCGCGAGGTGGGTGACGTACACCCCGACCGCGCCGCGGTCGACGGTCAACTCGACGAGCCCGTTGAGCAGGTCCGCCGCACGCCCCGGCTCGGTGATCGCCTCGAACTCGTCGACGAGCATCAGCGTCTGGCCCGCGCCGGACAACGGCGGGACGATCGACCGGAGCGTCGACTCCAACACGCCGGCGTTGAACGAGGCGTGCCGTCGGTGGAACACCACCTCGTCGAACCCCCCGACGGTCGCCGCCGCTGCAGGCACCGGCAACCCCATACTCGCGAGCAGTGTCACCTGACACAGCGTCTCCAACAGGGTGGTCTTTCCGCCGGAGTTGGCCCCCGTCAGAACCGAGACGCGGTCGCCGGACGGCACCGTCGGCGTGGTCGCGTCACTGTCGACGCCTGTGTCGCGACTGCCACCCAGCCCGTGATCGCCGACACCGTACGTGATCGGCTGGACCTCGCCGGACACGCCGAGGTTGCGCGCACCCCGAACCGCGATCCCGTCGCCACCGAGTTCGGGACGGACCGTGTCGTACTCGGCGGCGAACCGGGCCAACGACAGTTGGAACGCGATCTCGTCGACGGCCGTGACTGCCGTCTCTACGTCCGTATCGGCGGCCTCGACCGCCGCCGTTAGCTCCGCCCGTACCGTCTCCGCGCGGTCTGCCGCTCGTGTCTCCAACTCCGCGGCTAACGCGCGGAGCGTCTCGCTCACGAAGTCCGCGGCGTCACGCGCTTCCTCGGGTGCGACCGATCGAACCTCCCCGGTCCCCAGTTCCGTCTCGCTCGCGACGTACTCGACGGCCGCCGACTGGAACGCGTCTGCGTCGCGTCCCCCCCGGCTCCGGACGGTCTCGACCACGTCCAACGCGGAGTCGCGTAAATCGACGGCAGTGTCGCGCTGCGCTCGGAGGCGGTCGAGTCTGTCGTCGGCGCCTGCCCGCACCGTCTCGCCGTCGAGCGCGCCGAGCGCCTCTGCGGCCCGTTCGAGCGCGTCCTCGTCGACATCCGCCAACGCATCGAACTGGTCTCCATGGAGTCCCGCCGCCCGGAGGTCCAACACCGCCTGCACCGCCGCACGGTCGGTGTCGCCGCTCTCGTCGTAGCGTTCGAACGCCGTCTGCACGGCCACCTGTGCTTCGCCGTCGAGGCTCGTCCACGCCGTGCGGGCCGCGAGCACGTCGTCGAGCCGTGTCTCCCGGGCCGGGCGGTCCGGCAACGGCGTCAACACCCGAATCCGGTCGGCGGCGTGACGGGTGAGCGCGAACGTCGCCGCCAGTTCGAGGAGGTCGTCGTACACACTGCGTGCGTCCGGCGTCGCGAGCAGGTCCATCCCACCCTCGCCGGTCGCGCGCCGGAGAATCCGGGTCGCGCGGCCTGCCGTGACACCCGCGTCGGTCAGTGCGCGCACGTCTGCCGATTCGATGGCCTCGACGGCGCGGTCCTCCCCCAACGACTCGCGGAGTGTCGCGGCCGTCTTCGGCCCGACACCCCAGAACTCCTCTAGTGACACACGGGAGGGGTCGGTCGGTCGGGGTTTGTCCGTTGTGGTCCGGCGGAGACTCCGTCGTGCCGACGCTCGGAACTGCATCCACCCGACGGACACCACACTACCCAACCCCGGCGGCGAGCGTTTGCCCGGACATTCTCCTGTGAAGCTGGTGGGAAAACGCCTTGTGCTCGGACGACTAACTGGTAGGCGAGAGGTGAGAGGTGTGAACGACAAACTGCTCCCACTCGGTGTGCTGTACACGGCAGACGAGCAGACGCTCGAAGGAATCACTCGGTTCCAGAAGCTCGCCTTCCTCGCACAACGAGAGCGGGACGGGGCCGCTCCCTACGACTTTCGAGCCGACAACTACGGACCGTTCGCACCAGAGCTGTACGACGACATCGACCGCCTCGTCGACGCCGGGTTCGTCGACTACCACGAGGGGGAGACACAGATGGGGAACACCAAGCAGGTGTACGAACTGACTGACAAGGGCAAGCGAGCAGTAGAGAACTCCGATCCAGAGGGGTTCCCCGTAGAGACGACGGAACTGGAGTCACTGAACGAGGATTTCAGTGACAACAGCCTCTGGGACGTACTGGAGTACGTTTACACAGAGTACCCGCGGATGGCGCGCAACAGCGAACTCTCACTCGTCTGATCCGGATGACTCCGAGGCGGTCTTGTCGAGCTCACCGAGTTCTCTGTCTGCTTCTGGCTCCGGACGGTCAGGACTGACACTGCTCTCGTCAGCGGTGTTCGGTTGTCCGACGTACACTCGGGCGATCTTGCTGTCGTGGAGGTACATCCGGCTGTCGAGGGGTTCGGATGACTGTCCGTGTTCACCAGTGTCAACTTCGACTCTCTTTGGCTCCTCAACGACGAGATCCTTCGAGTCGACGCTTCAGCCTCCGAGTTTCCCGCTGATGTGATCGTCGTCGGCTGTGACGACTCGAATGTGGTCGTCTCCCGGACTGTTTTCGATACTCTCCAACTGCGTCCGCCAGACACTGTTCGGTGGATCGGGAAGCTGTCTGATAAAGTACCCCTCACTGGCACAGTACTTTCCGACGGCCGCAGCGGTCGATACCACGAGGATGTAGTTTCCAATTCCCAGCCAGGAGAGACTCACTAACGGACTCAGTCGTTCAAGACCAGGAAGCCACGGACCAGAACCTGGAGTTATGATGACCAAAGCGGCTAACAGAACCACGTAACAGAGCGCCAGTACAGACAGGACCCCCAACGATACGCAGATACTCACTGCAACAGTGTCGAGTCGGCCGAGTCTATCAGTCGCGCCAACTCCGTCGAGATACAGTTTCACACCGAGCCACCCGGGCAGGATCAACAACAGAATCGAGACGAGACTGAACGCTTGGAGCCCGCCGAGCACCATCTCGTCTTCGAGCCACGGCCGCCACGCTACGAGTAGTTTCCGATACAGACGACTCTCTAGATTCGAACCCCCGCAAGCAACCAACCGATCAGTCGGACTCGGCGGCGACGGGTCGCAGTTCCTCACCCAGCAGTTCCTCCGGCTCCGCGGTCTCGACGTGGTCACCCAGCGCCGTCGCCAGCTCCAGTACTGCGTCCGCGTGGTCGTCGCGAGGCGCACGCAGTGACATGGGTGTGACGCCGGTCTCTCGGTAGCTGTCGAGCGCCTCGTCGGGCACCACTCCACGCTCCGTGAACCGGCGGGCCAACGCCAGCAACAGACTGTGGACGTGGAGCAGTTCGTTCTTCTTCATCGAGGTGGAGATACGCCGTTGTCGGTCTTCAAACCCACAGATTCCACAAGAGTTACCAGCCTCCGTGAGCGGTTGGTTTCAGCCGTCGATCTGGTTGGACAACACCTTCGCGGCGACCGACACGGGGTCCCAGACGTGTCTCCCCACGGGCGACTGTCTCGGAGTCGGCGGGAGTACTCACAGCCGGCTGTACAGGTGCCACGACTGTCAGTGGGCCCAGCCAGACGCCGCCACACGCAGGTGATGTGCAGCGAAGCGACACGCACACCACGCTACCCCAGATCCGGCACTGTCACCGACACCGTCGTCCCGTCGTCGGTCGCGACAGCGACGGAGCCGTCGAACGCGTCGACTGCCCACCGAAGCTTCCACAGCCCCAGCCCGGTCGTGTGTTCCAGTTGCGTCTCGCGGTCGACATCCAACGCCGCCTGCTCCGATTCGGGGAGGCCCGGACCGTCGTCGGTGACGCTGAGGACGTACCCATCGCTCCCGCTCTCGCCGTCCGCAGACGGTCGACAGTCGATCTCTACCCGCGAGTTCGCGTACTCGACGGCGTTGGCGACGGCACTGTCGAGTGCCACCTCCAACGCCCGTTCGTCGGTGACCACCGTCGCCGCCGGCACGCTCGTCGTCACGGTCACCTCGCCGACGCCGTCCGCGACGACTGTCTGATCGTCCTCGCTAGTCGCCGCTCGGGTGTCTCCGTCAGCCACGTCGGTGGACTGCACGACGACGCTGTCGGCGTGTTCGGTTCCAGCTGTGGTCCCACAGTGCTCGCAGACGACATCGTCGACGAGCTCGTCGAGCCGGACGGGACCGACCTCCGACGCCGAGACGAGTCGGTCGACAGTTCGAGCGTCCCGCCCGAGTTTCGCCACCGTGTCGACCGTCTCGGTGATCGCGGTCGCGTGGTCGCCGTCGAGCGCTTCGGCGTGGGCGCGCACCACGTCCATCTGGTTGCGGACGTTGTGGCGTAACACCCGGTTGAGCACGGAGAGCCGTTGTTCGCGGGCCTCACGCGCCGTCACGTCTCGAAGGCTGATCACCGCGCCCAACGACCGGTCGCGGTGGTCCGACAGCCGCGACACCTGCGGATCGTAGCCCCGGCCGTCCGGGAGCCCCACCGTCTCGGCGCTCGCCAACTCGTCTGTCGGAGCCCCCAGCAGGCCCGCCACCGTCGAGGTTCCGACGGTGGCGTCGACAGCCGCGTCCGCCGCCGCGTTCGTCTCGACGACCGTGTCGTCGTCGTCCGCGACGACGACCAGGTCGTCCGTCTCCCGGATCGCCGCCTGCCGGCCGATTCGTCGCGTCGCCGGGAGGGTCCCGAACGGGTCGCGACGGGTGAACAGGAACCCAGCAGCGAGGAGACTGACAACCGGCACGAACGCGACACAGATCGCGACGGCTGGCCGGTCGAGGAACGTGGAGACGACCACTATGAACCGCCACATGGTGTTGACCGCGACGACTGGGACGAGTAGTCCGACTGCCACAGTCGTGTCCAGCACCCGTCCATCGACCGTGGTGGCGAGCGTGTACACTGCGACCACTGTGAACACGAAGCTCAACAACGCCCACCACAGATTCGAGACCACTCGGAGCACGCTGTCAGGACGCGTCCAGACGGCCACGAACCAGACGACGACCCCGAACAACTCCCCCCCGATCACGGCGGCGAGACGGCGGTCCGGCCGTCTCATGCGGCCGGTGTACTGGAGCGCGAACACCAACGCCAACGGCGCCGTCACCCCGACGACTGCCGCCGTCGAAAAAAGCACCCTCGGAAAATCACTCCCCGATGTCGACGACACGACGCCGGTGAGTGCTCCGGTGCCGACCAGGAGGCTCCCGACGCCGAGGAGTCCGAAGAACCCGGCCAACGCCCGACTTCCGAGCACGTCGCGGTCGCGGTGGACGTGTGCGGCCACGCCGGCCAACCCTACTCCCGCAACGGCGGTGACGGCGTAGGCGGTGTCGACGACGAGGCTCACTCTCTCACCCCGTGGCGTGGCTCACGGCTCACGGCCGTACGTCGGACTCACCACTGTTCAAACCAACGGCGAAGAGAACCCCGATAAAAGAGCGTCCGACATCAGCTTCCAATATCACTGAAAGCTGTAGCGACGTGTTGATCAGATCAATTGAGCCAGAGACTCCTGATCTTTCACTAGCTCAGATTGAGCGCTCTCAGGGTCTCTGTCACGATCACCGAACGACTCTGGGGACACAGCCTCTTGCATCGCACATAGTTTCGAACTGAGTTGTCCGCTCGTCGCTCGAACGAGCTTATCATCGGGCCACGAGTGAACATGGAGCCCATCGAATCTAGTCGCAACCTGCTGAACAGTATTAATCTGGTTCAGCGCATACTCTATCCAGTACTGTTCGCTCTCCTTGATCTTCTGCAGTTCCTCAACCACATGGTCGTAGTCAATTGACTGCGCCGCCTCAAGACACATCTCAAAGTTTGCACCTCTCGGGTTGATCGGTTCGTGGAACACTACTACCTCACCAAGTGCTCGGAAGTAGCTCAGCAACTCGCGGAAGTCACTTTCGCACATTGTCGGATACGTTGGAGACATTGAGACGAATACTGGAACTCCAGCCTTCTGAAGTCTATCAAGTGCTTTCCACCGCGACATTGGTGGGGGGGCGTTCGGCTCCATCGCTTTCACGAGAGCCGAATCGAGTGACGGAATTGATGAACCAACTGTAACCAACTCACCAGCCTCTTTCAGCAGGTCAGTATCCCTGACAACTGCAGGACTTCGGGTGAGAATCCGTACAGGAATCTCGTGTTTCACCAGCTCCGCCACCACGCCGCGCGTAATCTGTGCTGCACGCCGGTCTTGATAACAATCCGTCCCGCTGGATAGCATCACGATACCTCGCCCTCTGTCTGTCTGTTTTCGGTCAGATGGGTCACGATTCTCTAACACCTGCCGAAGTCGCTCGGGAAGATCATCACGGTAGAGGAGGTAACTCCCCCAGTCCTGTTGTGGGTCATCAACATCTGCTTGCTCGTCTAGCATTTCGTCGCGACTCTCGACTGCTGGTGTCGTCGGCACGTAGCAGAACTTACACCCGTGTTTACACCCGGTCGCCACATTCACAACGTGATCACACAAGCTCTTCGTGTGGAGATGTGACTCGCTCATCACCGACTTCGTCGGATCAGTGTTGACCCGTGTTCCGTTCTCTGTGTCCCCTTCTTCTCCCATTGCACAATCCCAACAGAGGAGCCTCCCATCGGGACCTGATGCAAACCGATCGTTTATTTCTTTACCGCAATCTTGACAAAGAAGTCCAGATTGCCAAAGATCAAGACGATCAGTTGGAGGCCCGCAGCGGCGACTAATCTTTCGAAGCTCGTCAAGTGTCGGCTGCTCGTCAAACGAGTCAATCACTTGGCCCGTTCGCTTAATCTGGAAGCTCCGCTCAAACCAGCTGTCGCCGAACTCCCAATTGATCTCCATGCTTTCTCCTCACGCAGCTATATCGCTCCGAACCAAAGTATCTAAGCCCCTGATAATGTAAGCAGAAACGAGTAGACGACCGGGCTTGGCCAACACTTTTCAGTGTGTCTGCTAGTAATCAGATAGCATAACAATGTCCGGAGAATACAATCAGGTTCGCACCGCAGATGACCCGACGAAAGCCATTCTCAGTGAATCTGGATTAAACAGCAAACACCTGTGCGATTACGTTGTGAACGTGGCGACCGGGTGTCGTCACGGCTGTAAGTTCTGTTATGTTCCGTCTACTCCAAATATAAGAGCTAGACCAGATATGCTTGAGGATGAAGTAAATGTCAAAAACAGTCAAAAAGAATGGGGAAATTATGTATTATATAGAGATGGATTAGGCGAACGGCTTGACAATCATTTAGATAGAAAAAGAAAAAGCTTAAGAAAAACACCACGCGGTAGAGGTGTTGTGGGTGTCTCCTTCTCAACTGACTGTTATATGGATGGGAGGGCTGGCAAAATAACTCGAAATGTAGTTGACGCTTTAACAAATCATAATGAGTATGCACGAGTCTTAACGAGGAATCCGATACTCGCGTTACAAGATATTGATGTCTTTGAAGAAGCTGGTAAGTACGTGACAATAGGGTCTTCTATTCCCTCAATGAATGCAGAACGCGTGTCCGCAATTGAGCCCAGTGCTCCTGCTCCCAGCCAGAGACTACGTGGCCTGAAAGAATTTGACAAAAAAGGCGTACAGACATTCGTGAGTATGAGCCCAACCTATCCAACACAGTCCCGGTCAGATATCCAAGAACTGTTAGAGCAGGTTTCCAAATGTGACCCTTCCGTGATTTTTCATGAACCAATTAATCCCCGTGGAGGGAATTTTGAGATGACAGTTCAAGCTGCTAAAAAGTCTGGAAATGAGGAGCTTGCACAAGAACTCGATCAACTCCGAGACCGTGATAACTGGGTTGAGTACGCAACTAATCATTTGTTATGGGTACAAGAAGTTGGAAAAGAATTAGACTTGCCAGTTCATTTATGGCCAGACAAGCAACTAATAAAACACGTGTCAGATGAAGCCGCTGCTTGGTTACAAAATTGGAGAGACAGGTCATCACCAGAGGAGTTCGCTAATCGAGAAACTGCTTCAATTACTGACCTACCATCCCCGCCTGTAAAGGTTAATTAGCTACCAAAGTCTGTAAGGCTTGACTGGCTATCGTCCTTGTCAGACGATTCTGGTAACTTATCATCTATATCTCTTTCTGGTATGTATTGATTTATCTGCGATTGGTTATTTTCCAATACTTCAAGTATATTATTCACATCGCCGGCGTGCACATTTTCGATTAACTCTTTAACATAGTCAATAACTTCTATATAACTACTTCCACCATCTGTCTCTCGTGTAGCATAAACCAGATCGTATTCATAACTGCCAACATTCGCATCTACGTTTGTAACTTTCTGTACTGGCCTGTCTAGTTCGGCTAAACACTCTCGATATAACTGCTTCATTCTTGGCCTGATATTATTTTCAGGAACATTTGTGTTGTTTAAATCTTGGCAGTAAAAATCATTCAGTTTTTCCGGAACAGGGTCCTGCGTAGCGTTTCTTCCAATCCCAGACGCGGTAGGTAGGTTCACAAGTAAGTCTCCGTAAGGCCTCGGAGCTAGTTCTCTAATGGTTGACCACTTCACATTTAGCTCTTGATTATCAATAAAGCAGTAGTAATTGTACCCTCTATTTTTTGGTCTACTAATTCTGTTTATTTCTTTTTTTACGTTACAAATTTCTTTGTTTGCATCTCCTGCTATCACTTCCCATTCATGTGGCTCTTTTGTGTCACTGTGGTTTTCAAACACATACCTAAGCCGCTGTCTAAGAGCATCAGCTTTATTTTTATTTTTTTCGATTAAAAACATTTTTCTGAATGGCTCTTCAGCGACTTTTGCTGCAATCACTGGAGATCCGAGAAAACAAGAGCCACTTTGATCGTGTGTCGAAACTCCAGAACCTGCTAATGCATCAATATAATACAGATCTTCAAAAAATTCTTGGTTTTCTAGCACAGTTGTGTACATATTCACGGCTGCCGAGTGGAGAATTAGCTTCAGTCCCGACCATGTATCAAAGTCGTTGGTAGTGTCTGCTTGTCTTCTGATGTCTTCAGAGTCTTGAGTCAGCGTTTGTATACGATTTTTGATATACTCTGAAGAGTCCATCTTGCATGATAGGTAGATACCCCTAGGGATTAATTGTTTCCCATGCTGGTGGGCCTCTATTGCAATTTATTTTACTCTCGTTACTCGAAGGCCGCGATTCCAGTCAGATCCTCACCCAAGATCAGTGAGTGGATGTCGTGGGTCCCCTCGTAGGTGTAGACGGTCTCCATGTTCGCCATATGTCGCATCGGGGAGTAGTCGGCTGTAATTCCGTTCCCACCCAACATCTCACGAGCCACCTTCGACTGCTCGCGGGCCATCCGGACGTTGTGGCGTTTCGCCATCGATACCTGTTGGGGGCGCAGTTCTCCGCGCTCCTTCAGGTCGGCCAGTCGGTGAACAAGCAACTGCCCGAGCGTGATCTGTGTCGCCATCTCCGCGAGCTTGTCCTGTTGGAGCTGGAACCGCGCGATCGGCCCGCCGAACTGTTCACGATCCGTGGCGTACTCCCGGGCGGTCTCGAAACAGTCACGCGCCGCGCCCACTGCCCCCCACGCGATCCCGTAGCGAGCCTGCGTGAGACAGGACAACGGTCCTTTCATCCCCTCGACGTCCGGCAGGACGTTCGCCTCGGGAATCCGCACGCCGTCGAGTTCCATCTCCCCGGAGATCGACGCCCGCATCGACAGCTTGTCTTCGATTCGGTCGATCTCGACGCCGTCGCGGTCCGTCTCCACGAGGAACCCACGCACCGGCGACCCCTCCGCGGAGCTGAGCCGCGCCCAGACGACGACCACGTCCGCAATCGGCCCGTTCGTCACCCACCGCTTCGAGCCGTCGAGGACGAACCCGTCGGCGTCCCGCTCGGCGGCCGTCTCCATTCCCGCGGGGTTCGAGCCGTGGTTCGGCTCCGTCAGCGCGAACGAGCCGACCGCCTCACCCTTGCCGAGCGCCGGGAGCCACTCCTCCCGTTGGGCTTCGCTCCCGAACGCGTGGATCGGGTACATGACGAGCGCCCCCTGGACGGACGCCATCGACCGCAGCCCGGAGTCACACGCCTCCAGCTCCTGCATCAACACGCCGTAGGCGTGCTCCGAGACGTTCGGCGAGCCGTACCCCTCCAGATTCGGCGCGTAGAATCCCAACTCCCCCATCTCCGGGATCAGCTCCGTCGGGAACGTCCCTGCCTGGTAGTGGTCCGCGATGTCGGGTTCGACCCGCTCGCGGACGAACTCGCGGGCGTTGTCGCGGAGCAACTTCTCCTCTTCGGTGAGATCGGCGCCGAGGCCGACGTAGTCGAGCATACCCGCGTCTGGGTGGGGGTGGGGCATAGAACTGTCGCAAAGGTTGCCACTACTCGGGCACGGGCCGTATTTGGTCAGGGCGGGTGCCCGTTCCCGACTGTCGCGGAGAGTTCTGCGGCCGCCGCGTAGAACTCCCGTTTCGTCTCCCACTCGTGGAGGCGGTCACGACGGTCGAGGAGATCGAACAACGTCCCAAGCATCGCGTCGTACTTCGCGTACTCCAGATCGTGGTCGACCGACACCGACTCGTAGTCCCGCTTGAGAACGTGCACTCGGTCGAGGTCCACCTCCCCGATCTCTAGTTCGTGTCCACCGTCGTTGCTCTCGAAGACGGCGACGACGTGGTCTGTGCGGAGCAGAAACACACGGAACTTGACGTAGAAGTTCTCCCAGACGTCGACACCGGGGTCGATCTCTTCGAGCGTGAACGGTTCGTCTCCCTCCGGCACCGAGAGTACCCGACAGAGCGCGTCGAGTCGCTGTTTCTCCGGCTCGTCGTAGCTCCCGAGCACGAAGAAGTTGTTTCGGGCTGTCCTGAGCCTGTCGAGTTCGTCGAGACTGCTCCTGAGGACGGCGGTGATCACCTCGGGCGGTGTCCCGTCCGGATACAACGAGTCCATATCGTCGATGAGTGCTGTGTCGTCGAAACTAGTCATGTCACTCTGATCTGGATCTAGCCTGGTAAATCCACTAGCTTTGGTATTTAGACGAGAGAAACTGATTACGATACTGACAGAATTGCCTGTTTGGTTTCCGAACTGTGGGTATTTAGAAACACACCGGAGAAGCAACCGTCGTAGTCGCCACCACAACGGTTATACGCTCTAGCAGCTAGACTCTAGACTAGAGAGAAGAGTATGTCCCACGACACCACTCCGTCACCGGACGACATCCAGTTCGCACTACAGGAGGTGCGTACGGTGCTCCTCCAACAGATTCTCGCGGCGGAGACGGGACTGCTCAGTGTCGCGGAGCTTCGCTATCGGAACCGTGGTGAAGACGACATCACAGAGGAGAACGTCAGATACCACCTCCGCGAGATGGCGGCCCGCGACATCGTCACGAAACAGAAACTGCCGAACGGACAGCGTGTTCGTGATCTCCCGACCACGTTCTTCGGTGTCACCGACTACGGTGAGACAATCTTAGAACAGGCAAATCTGCTGGCAGAGTCGGAGCTCTGGGCCGGGATGTACGGGCAGATGGAGCGAACGGAACGGATCGAGCGGATCGAGCGGTTGAAACGGCAGACCTGGACGCAGGGTATCGAAACAGACTCCGATGACGAAGATTGGACAGAGGAGTCGGGCGATCCCGATCTTGAGGCTGTAGCTAGAGCAGTAGATGACTCGGTTATTTCAGCTACGAGTGCCACTTGCTGTAGTCCAATATTTGCCTTACAGTCGAAAAGTGCTGGTTCAGGCACATCCACTGGGCGCAAAAAAGAGTCAGTCATGAGGGAGTCACAAGAAGACGAGTTACTCGTCGCCGGAGACGACGACAGCTCTGAAACCGACGAGAGTCGCTAGGAGAGAGCCGACCCACACTCACTGCTCGTTCATCGCCTTGCTGGCGATGTTGCGCCCGCGCGGCTTGAGATTCACCTCGCGGCGGCGGCGCACCTCCTCTAACACGTTCACTTCGATCAGCCGTTCGAAGATCTCCTCGACGCGTTCCACCTCCATGTCGAGGAACTGCGGCACGTCGAACGACGACACCCCGGAGTACAGCGCCATCAACACCTCGCGTTCCGACTCCGACAGCTCGACGGCGCCGCTGGTGCGTTCCTGGTTCTGTCCCAGATACGACTTCAACACGGCCATGCGCCACCCCTCCCCGGAGAGGTACGTCTGGACACTCCCGCCCTCGTCGTTGGTGTGTTCCGCCTCGATCACCTGCCGTTTCTCGTCGAAGACAGTGCGTTCTGCGGTGTCGAGTGTGCCGATGTCGTCCAGTTCGAGCCGGACGAAGTCACCCGACTCCAAGGCGACGGAGACGCCGTCGGCCTCCACCTTCAGCCGGGCCTTCTCCCACTCCGTATCCTGGACGACCCCGCCGGCGACCGCCGGGTGGCGGGCGTACACCACCCGCCGGTCCAAGAACGCCTGATACACGTTCGTCTTGAACTCGTCGTGGTTCTGTGCGGCCACCAACAACACGTCCTCGCCGAGCCGGAGGCTGACGTAGTTCGAGACGCGTTGGACTTCCTGACTCACGTCGTGTCGACCGCCGATCTTACTCACGTCCGACAACGGAACCGTCCGTTTGCCGTCGTTGCCGACGAGCACCAGCCGGCGATTCGACAGGACGATCCGGCCGGGGGTCCACGACACGTCGTTGACCGGCCGGCCCTCCTTGACCGCCTGGGCGAACCGCCCTTTGGTGTCCGCGAGCATGTACTCCTCTTGATCGTCTTGTGCTGCCATTATCGAATCCCTCCGAGCTTCGAGAGCGCCGAGAACGCGCGTTTGCGAACGTCCGGTTCCACGTCTTCGTCCGTCATCCTGTCCAACACCTCTCGGGCGCGCTCGCCGCCGACCTCACCGAGCGCGTACGCCGCCCGGGCCCGCGCCCCCGACGGCTCGTCGTTGTCCTGCAACAGGTCGATCAGCGACGACTCCACGTACAGCCCGCCCAACTCCGTCACGCTCGTCGAGGCGAACTGTGCGGTCATCCGATCCCCGTCGGAGAACGTCCCGACCAACGCGTCGACCACTTCCTGTGGCGGGTCCGCCTGGTCTGTCACCCGCCCCAGGAACCACACCGCGTTGCGCCGTTGGCTCGCCTCCGACGCCTCCGCCATCACCTCCAACAACGGGTCGACGATTGTCTCGTCGTCGACCCCTTCCAGCTCCTCGACGATTGCCTCCCGAACCTGGTGACTCTGGTCCGTCGGCGCCGTCGACAACAGCTGGATCACGGAGAACACCGCCGCCTGCCGGACGGCGCCGTGTGAGTCTTCTAACGCCCCGACCAGATCCGGCACCGGCTCCGCGCTCCCGGCGTTGCCGAGCGCGCTGGCGGCGACCCGCCGGATCGCGGCGTTGTCGTCGTCGAGCATCGCCAACAACGCCGCCAACGCCGACCCGGTCGCGATCGTTCCGAGCGCGTCTGCGGCCGCTGACCGAACCCGTTCGTGGTCGTCCTCTAACCGTTCGATCAACGGGTCGACCCCGTTCGGGTCACCGATCTGCCCGAGCGCGTAACACACCCGTTCCCGCACCCGTGGGTCGTCGTCTCCCAGCCGCTCTACGAGCGGGCGGAGCCCGTCCTCGTCGCCGATCCGACCGAGCGCGCTCGCGGCTGCCATCCGGTACTCCGCGCGGTCGGAGTCCAACGCGTTGCCGAACGCCCGGACGGCCGTCCAGTCTGCGTCGCCGGTCTCGACGTCGACATCCTTGAGAATCAGCTGTTCTAACGCCTCCTGTCCCAGGTCGCTCAGGGCGTCGACCGCCATCGCCCGCACCTCCGGGTGGTCGTCGTCCAACGCCAGACTCGACAGCGTGTCGATCACCTGCGTGTCGTCGACATCGCCAACATCACCCAACATCTCTGCCGCCCGTCGCCTGACCGCGTCGCTGTCACTGGACTGCGCGCGGTCGGACAGTTCCTCGATTTCGTTGTCCCTGGCGAGCTGGTACAGCGACATCGCCTCACTCCCCTCCGACGTGTCTGTAGATCCGGCTGCGTTTCGCCACCGGCTCGAACGCGTCACGACACTCCGGCGGGACACTCTCCGTCTTCCCCAACACGAGGTAGCCACCCTCCCGCAGTGACGCCCGCAGCGTCTCGAACAACGGCGTTTTGTACGCCGCGTCGATGTAGATCAGCAAGTTCCGACACAACAGGAGGTCCTTCTCCGACTCCGGCTCGTCGCGGATCAGGTCGTGGGTGTCGAACGTCACCTGTTCGCGAACCCGGTCGCGAACCCGGAACGTGTCGCCGTCCTGTTCCACGTACGGCTCGTAGCTGTCCAACGGGCCGAGTTCGTCGGCAATGTCCGTCGTCCGGGTGGTCTCGTACACCCCTGCACGCGCCGCGTCGACGGCGTCCTCGCTGATGTCCGTCGCCACCACGTCCAGCCGGCGTTCGGTCACCTCTGGGTCGTCCGCCGCGACCATCTGCAGCGAGTACGGCTCCCGGCCGTCCGCACACGGCGCGCTCCACGCCGCCACACGCCGACGCTCGTCGGTCAACTCCCGCAACACCGGCAGGAGGTTCTCCCACATGTCCGGGTCCCGAAAGAACCCCGTGACGTTGATCGTCAGCGCGTCCAGCAGTTCGTCCCGTTCGGAGTCGTCCGACCGGAGAATCTGGAGATACTCCGTGTGGTCGTCGGCGTCGCGGCGCTGCATCCGCGCGGAGATGCGACGACCCAGGTACGCCTCGTTGTAGTACCCCGGCTCGAACGGCACCTCGTCTTCGATGTGTCGGACGACGCGGTCGAACGCCTCGTCGTCCGATCGCGACCCGCTCATTCTGCCATCCCCCCTGTCTGCCCCCACTCGTCCGTCGACTCAGACATCGTCTGTACAGTTTCGAGTGCGACGGCTTGTGTGTATCGCCCGTTTCGTGCGGGGAGTGTTCTGTGACTGCACGGCGAGACGCCGCGACCGGCGGCCGGTCGACGCGACTCGTGGGACACGGTGTGTCGACGCGGATCGAACCCCCGACCGCCGGTTCGCGACCACATCAGTACGCCTCCCCCAGTGTCTCCACGTCGAGGATCGTCACCACATCGCCGTCGCCCAACACCGCCGTGCCGGACAGCCCGGGAATCCCGCTGAGAATCCCCTCCAACGGCTTGACGACGACCTCCTCCTGGTGGAGCACCTCGTCACAGTGTAACGCCACCGGACGGGTCTCCTCCCGAATCCGAACGAGCATCCCGCCGTCGCCGTCGCGTTGGAGGATGTCGTCTGTTCCTGTCGTGCCGCCGTGATCGGTTTCGTCGGGGTCGCCCGACTCGTCCGGGCCGTCAGCGCCGCTTGGCGCGTCTGGGTCGGCGCCGTTCGCCTCCGAGCCGTCTGCACCCTCCTCGGGGTGGCCGCCGTCGGCCGCCGCCGGCGTCGGACCGCCCGTGGTCGCGTCGTCCTGGAGCACCTCCCGCAGGTGGATCACCGGGTAGATGTCGCCGCCGTGCCGAACGACTTCCTGTTTGTTCACGGTCTCGGTGTTCCCCGCCCGGGACACCTCCGCGATGTTCTTGATCGGAATCCCGTACTCCGTCCCGTCCACCTTGACGAACATCACCTGGACGATGGCGACCGTCACCGGGAGCCGGAGTTCGAACCGACTCCCCTCCCCCGGTGTCGAGGTCAGTGAGACGGTGCCGTCGAGCTGTTTGACTGTCGTCCGGACCACGTCCATCCCGACACCACGGCCGCTCACGTCCGTCACCTCCTCGTTCGTCGACAGCCCGGGGTGGAAGATCAGCTCTCGGGCCTCGCTGTCGTCTAACGCCTCCGCCTCCGCGGGCGTCTTCACCCCCTCCTCGACGGCCATCTCCCGGAGGTCGTCCGCCTCGATCCCGGCGCCGTCGTCTTCCACGACGATGTTGACGTGGTCGCGTTCCCGACTCGCCCGGAGTTCGATGTGACCGGTCGGGTCTTTTCCGGCGGCCTCCCGTTCGGCGGGCGACTCGATCCCGTGGTCGACCGCGTTCCGCAGGATGTGGACCAACGGGTCCCGGATCTCCGTCAGGATCGTCCGGTCCAACTCGATGTCTCGGCCGTCGATCTCGAAGTCGACCTGTTTGTCCTGGTCGCGGGCCAGATCCCGGACCAGCCGCGGGAACGTGTCCACCACGGACGACAACGGGATCAGCCGCATGTCCATCACCGTGTTCTGGAGGTTCGACGAGATCTTGTCGAGTTCGTCTAAGTTCTCCGAGTCGATCCCCGCCTCCTCCATCTCCCGGCGGAGCTTGATCCGGCTCGTCACCAACTGCTCGACCAACCCGTAGAGGTCGTCCAACTGCTCGACGTCCACCCGGATCGAGGAGATGCTCTCGGAGCTGCTCGTCGTCGTGTCCCCGCCCGTGTCCTCTGCCCCCGACTCCTCGGGCTCGTTGTCCGTCGCTGCCTCGGCGTCGCCCGTCGCGCCGTCGCCGCCTGTCGCGTCGTCGCCGCCCCTCGCGTTGTCGCCGCCCGTCGTGTCGTTGCCGGTGTCAGCGGCCGGGTCGTCGTCCGCCGGTGACGGCTCCACTGTCGTCACGTCCACCGCCGCGACCTGGCTAACGGCCGACAGCCCCGCAGAGACGGCCGCTGCGTCCTCGTCGCGGACGTACAGTTCGAACGTCTCGTCGAACTCCCCGTCCTCGATGGCCTCCCGTCCCTGGAGCGTCTCGACGGCCGGGAACGACTCCTCGACGGCCTCCAACACGAACATCGCGTCGACACCCGGCATCCCCGTGTCGCCCACGTCGACGCTCGCCAGATACACCCCCTCGCCGTCGCCCGGCTCCAACCCGTGGGTGTCCGGCTCGGGGTCGGCCGTCTCCGGGTCGCCGGCCGTCCCCGAGTCGTCGGCTGCTTCCGCACTGTCGCCCGCCTCTGCACCGTCGGCGGGTCCAGACTCGTCGGCCGTTCCCGAGCCGCCGGTCGTCCCACCGTCGTCTTCCCCGAGCGTGACCTCGCCGTCCGCGACGGCACGGAGCCGTTCCTCCAACCCCGCCGTGTCGGCGGTCGCGTCGCCGGTCTCCTCGATCTCGCCGAGCATCGCGTCGAGGATGTCGACGGCCTCGAACAACATGTCCATCAGCTCCGTCGTCACCCTGATCTCCCCGTCCCGCACCTCGTCCAACAGATCCTCCATCGCGTGGGCCAACCCGGAGAACTGCTCGAACCCCATCGCGGCCGCGTTCCCCTTCAGGGTGTGTGCCGTCCGGAAGATCAGATCCATCGCCTCCGGATCGTCCGGGTCGGCCTCCAAGTCCAGCAACGCGTTGTTCAGGTCGGTGATCCCCTCCTCGCTTTCACGGACGAACGTCTTGTGTGCGTCAGACATCGACTGGGCCTCCAACGATTCCGCCGGCAACCTCTCCGAGCGGCAGTATCTCGTCGACACAGCCGGTGGCGGCCGCCCGCTTGGGCATCCCGTACACCACCGACGTGTCCTCGTCCTGTGCGATCACGCGAGCGCCGGCGCGTTTCAGCGCCTTCACGCCCTCTGACCCGTCGGCACCCATCCCGGTCAACACGACGCCGATCGTCGGGTCGTCGATCGTCTCTGCGGCCGACTCGAAGGTGACGTTCACGGACGGCCGGACGCCCTGGTCGCGGTCCTCGTCGACCGTCTTCACCCGGAGCCGCCCGTTCCGGTAGTTGGACACCTCCAGGTGTTTCCCACCGGCGGCGACCAACGCCTCCCCTTGCCCGATCCGGGCGCCGTCCGCGGCCTCCCGAACGTCCAGTTCTGTCGACTCGTCGAGCCGGTCGGCGAACCGCCCGGTGAACGCCGACGGCATGTGTTGGACGATCAACACTCGGATGTCGGCGTCGGCCGGCAACGCGCTCACCACCTGTTCGACCGCGTCCGGCCCGCCCGTCGAGGAACCGATCAACACGGTCGTGTCCGGCTCGACTTCGACCGTCTCCGGCTGGTGGTCCGTCGACTCCGGCTCCTCGGCGGTCGGCCCGCGGTCTGTGAGGTTCGCGTCCGCCACCGACCGCACCAGCTCGACGAGCTGTTCTTCCAGATCCGTGACGGCCGCCGACACCTCGCCGCCGGGCTTGGCGATGAAGTCGACCGCGCCGGCGTCTAATGCGGCGAACGTCTCGTCGGCACCGTCTTCGGTGTACGCCGACAACATCAGAATCGGCGTCGGCGTCGCCGACATGATCCGTTCGGTCGCCTCGATCCCGTCGACACGGGGCATGTTCACGTCCATCGTCACCACGTCCGGACGGAGCTCCTCGACGACCGTGACGGCCTCCTCACCGTTCTCCGCCTCACCGACCACCTCCACGCCGCCGGACTCCAAGGTGTCCGTGATTAGCCCGCGCATGAACCGAGAGTCGTCGACGACGACGACCTCCGGCGACTCCCCGACCGTCACGGACACCCACCTCCGGGTCGCGGTGGGTTCTGCCGTCTCATGCGTGTACATATCGGAAACGTTCTATTCAACTCTCTGGTCCGATTTTCACCCCCGATAACTCAGGGGACAGCGTTAACATTGTCGCGGTCGGTGGAGGCGACATGGCCAGCCGACAACGCACGGAGGGAGACGGTGGGGCCGGCGAGTCCACACAGGTGTTGGAGTTCGGACTCGGCGACGAGACGTTCTGTCTCGACATCGGGTACATCGACGAGATTGTTGACGCGGGCGATCTCACCACGATTCCGAACTCCCCGCGACACGTCGAGGGTGTGATGGATCTCCGGGGACAGACGACGACGATCATCGACCCGAAGACGTTGCTCGACGTTGAGGGCGTCACCGAGAGTGAACGGATCGTCGTGTTCGACCCGGAGGCCGTCGACGACGGCGGCACCGTCGGGTGGACAGTCGACGAGGTGTACCAGGTGCGGGACGTGACCCCCGACCAGGTGGACGACGCGACTACGACCGCCGAGGACGCCGTTCGTGGCATCGTAAAAGACGACGACCGGTTCATCGTCTGGGTCGAACCCGTCACGGGGTGAGTGTCTCCGACCCGCGGCCGACACTGGGTGGTCCCTCTCACGGTCGACACACCTCCCGACCGCACGCCAGTGTATCAGTTCTGATTCTGGCCGAGAAAAGCTTATATCCGATCTCCGCGCAGTCCGACACGGTGACTACACAGTGTACAGTCGGCGGACACAGCTCCGTGAGTGCCCGGTCCAGAACGTCGGTCGAAGCCCCGGTGTGAACGTGGGACGGCAGGGTGGCCGTCGGGGGTGGCTGTCGTCTGCTCCGGCCGCGAAATTTGGACGCTGCAGGCTCAAAACTCACGGAACCGATAAATTGGGTGTTCGGGATGTGGACAAGGGTTTTGTGGGTCCGTGACCTGATGGTGGGTATGCTCGGCGACACCCCGGTCTCCGTCGAGGAGATCCGAGCCGGACAGAGCGTTCTGGTGGCCGGGCCACCGATGACTGGCAAGTACCAGCTCTCGTTCGAGATTCTGGGGAACGCCGCCGACCGGGGGGTCGTTGTCTCGACCGGAGAGCCGGCCGAGGAGGTGCGTGCCGACTTCGTCGCTGCCGCCGGTTGTTCGCCGGACGACGTGGCCGTCGTCGACTGTGTGAGCCGCCAGCAGGGGTCGGATGTCACCGACGACGAGCTGACGCGGTACGTCTCCTCGCCGAAGAACGTCACCGAGATCGGGATGAAGTTCACCGACCAGTTCGAACGGTTCCGGGAGTACGACGACCAGGTTGGTGTCGGCCTCCACTCGTTGTCGGAGCTGTTGGTGTATCTCGACCCACAGGACGTGTACAAGTTCACCCGCGTGCTCACCCGTCAGGCCGGCAGTGAGGGGTGGTTTAGCGTCGCCACGCTGGGGTCGACGATGCACGACGAGCAGACGCTCCACACGATGTACGAACCGTTCGACACGGTGATCGACACCCGAGAGGCGGACGGTCGCCGCGAACTCCGGGTGCGGGACGGTCGCGGCCCCGCCTCCGACTGGGCGGAGTTCTGAGCCGGCCGTCGCGGCACTCGACGACCCGCGACCGACGCAGGCTTGAGCCTTGCTCGTGTCGACACGCTGTGAGCGAGGACACGACCGAGACCGCGGTCGACGACCCGAGCAGCGACGGATGCAAGGCGCGGGCCGTGGTGCCGGCACACGTCACCGCCTTCTTTGCGCCCGCCCGAGCCGACGACCCGGCCGAGAGCGGCGCGACCGGCGCTGGACTCGCACTGACCGACGGGATCGAGACGGTCGTCACACCCCGGGACGGGCGGCCGACGCCGGAGTCGAACAACGAGTCGATGTCGGGGTCTGACGCCGAGTCGATGTCTGGGTCTGACGCCGAGTCGACGCCTTCCCACCGGATCACACTCAACGGCGACCCCGTCTCCATCGACGCCGTCGAGAGGGTGCTCGCGCGGCTTGCCGTGCCGGCCGCGACGGTCCGGGTGACCACACACGTCCCGGTCGCCGCCGGCTTCGGGGTCTCCGGCGGCGCGGCGCTCGGGGCCGCCCTGGCGGCTGCCGACTGTTTCGACCGCGCCTGGACGCGACGAGAGCTGATCGCGGTCGCACACGCCGCCGAGATCGCCGCCGGCACCGGGTTGGGTGACGTGGTCGCCGCGGCCCGCGGGGGTGTCCCCGTCCGGCTGGCGGCCGGCGACCCGAACCACGCTCGTCTCGACCGACTGCCGGCCCGCGGACGGATCGAGTACGTCGCATTCGGGGAGCTGTCGACAGCGACGGTGTTGGCCGACGACACGCAGGCGGTGACGACAGCCGGGACGGCAGCACTCGACCGTCTGCGGGCGACCCCGACGCTCGAAGAACTGTTCGCGGCCGCCCGCGAGTTTGCGACCGCCGCCGACCTGTTCGTCCCCGAGGCTCGGGACGCCGTCGACGCGGTGCAGGCGACCGGCGGTGACGCGGCGATGGCGATGCTCGGTCGGACGGTGATCGCCCGCGGGACGGGGTTGTCCGACGCCGGCTACGACCCGTCGGTGACCCGGATCGACCCCGCCGGCGCGCGACTGGAGTGAGCCGGCACAGTCGACTCTCCGACTTCTCGCGGCCGCCTTCGACGGCGCTAACACGCCCGGCGGCCAACGACCGGGCGTGAGCGACGAGCACGCGGAGATTCCCGACGACCACCCCAGAGCACAGTCACTCCGGACACGCCACCGGATCGAGGCCGGCGTCGAACGGGGGATCACCTCCCGACAGGGGTTGATCGCCGAGGGGCGCGGCGAGGCGTTCGACTACCTCCTGGGTGAGCAGACGCTCGACAGCGCCGACCGGGCCGCCCGCGCCGCCGCCGCCCACCTCCTGGCTGCGGACCACCCTGTCGTGTCGGTGAACGGGAACGTCGCCGCCTTGGTCCCCGAGGCGACGGTCGAACTGGCCGCGGCCGCCGACGCCGCCGTTGAGGTGAACCTGTTCAACCGCACCGACGAACGGATGGAACGGATCGCGGCCCATCTTCGGGAGCACGGCGCCGAGGAGGTGTTGGGGTTGGAGGCGGACGCACGCATCCCCGGGCTCGCACACGAACGGGCGAAAGTCGACGCCGACGGGATCGCCGCCGCAGACGCCGTGGTCGTCCCGTTGGAAGACGGCGACCGCGCGGCCGCGCTCGGCGAGTTGGGGAAGACGGAGATCGTGATCGACCTTAACCCACTCTCGCGGTCGGCACAGACCGCGACGGTCCCGATTGTCGACAACGTCGTCCGGGCGGTGCCGCGGATCACCGAGCACGCCCGCGAACTGGCCGACGCCACCGACGAG
>ERZ1034488.20-NODE-20-length-41253-cov-6.067989_pt1 | contig 41253 bp, 41 predicted proteins | sample MGYA00520646_ERZ1034488 | MGnify/ENA primary metagenome ERZ1034488 (study PRJEB33760, sample SAMEA4777686) | hypersaline lake metagenome | biome: hypersaline environment; feature: brines | place: Spain | collected 2012-08 | depth 0 m ...
GGTCTCCCGCGCGACTTTTACCCGCGAGCCGACTACCCGAGCCACATGGCGACTCGCGAGGCCCTCTGGGGATACCGGGACCGGTTCGGCGACGCCTTCGGGCGCACCTACTTCCGCCGGTTCGGCCCCGGCGTCGTCTCCAGCGTCGGGATCGGGACGTACCTCGGCGAGCCGACGCCCGCGGTCGACGAGGCCTCGCGCGAGTCGATCGAGCTGGCGCTCCGGTCCGGCGTGAACCACGTGGACACCGCGGCCAACTACCGATGCGGTCGCGCCGAGCGCGTCGTCGGCGAGGCGCTCCGGAAAGCCCCCGTCGACCGCGAGTCCGTCGTCGTCGCGACGAAGGGCGGCTTCCTCCCGTTCGACGGCGAGCGCCCGAGCGACCCGAGCGCGTACGTCCGCGAGCGGTTCGTCGAGCCGGGGATCGTCGCCCCCGACGACCTCGCGAACGGCTCGCACGCGATGACCCCGGATTTCCTGGAGTGGTCGCTCGACCGCTCGCTCGACCGGCTCGGGTTCGACGCGGTCGACTGCTTCTACGTCCACAACCCCGAGACGCAGCTCGCCGTCAGGTCGCGGGCCGACGTGTACGACGCGCTCGAAGCCGCGTTCGAGGCGCTGGAGCGCCGCCGCGCCGCGGGCGACGTCGGGGCCTACGGCGTCGCGACGTGGGACGCGTTCCGGGTCGGAAAGGACGGCGACCGGTACCTCTCGCTCGCCGAGGTGCTCGCGCGCGCCGAGGCCGCGGGCGAGGCGGTCGGCCCCGACGACGACCACGGGTTCGAGGCGGTCCAGCTCCCGTTCAACGTCGCGATGGCCGACGCATTCACCCGACGGAACCACCCCGCGCCGGCGGGCTCGGACGCCGACGGACCGGTCTCGGCACTCTCGTTCGCGCACGAGGCCGGGCTCTCGGTGGTGACGAGCGCGAGCATCGGACAGGGAGACCTCGCGGTCGAGGGAGCGGTCCCGGCCGACGTCGACGCGACGCTCGCGGGGGAGACGCCGGCCCAGCGCGCGCTCAACTTCGCGCGGAGCGCGCCGGGCGTCACCTCGTCGCTCGTCGGGAGCGCCGACCCGGACCACGTCCGCGAGAACGTCGCGGCCGGCACCTTCGACCCGCTGGGCGCGTCGGCGTTCGACGCGGTCTTCGAGTGAGCCGAACCGCGGGCCACAAAGCGTTTAGCGAGGCCCCGTCAATTCGTTCGCATGTCCCCGACGCGACGATCCCTCCTCGGTAGCGCAGCCCTCGGCGTGCTCGGCACGTTCGCCGGGTGTTCCGGCGCGAGCGACCCCGAGTCGGCGTCGGTCCGGCGACAGGCGTCGGGCACGGATCCGGACCCGACCGTCCTGAAGCCGCGGAACCCGGACGGCGACCGGATCCTCCTCGACGGGAGCGAGGTCGACGGCGAGGGGGAACCGATCTCCGTCGGCCGCGAACTCGTCACGAGCGCGGAGCGAGCGAGCGACCTGCTCGTCGCCGAGGGCGTCGCCGACGCGGACCGCGAGCGGATCCGGTCGTTCCTCGATGCGACCGACTACGACGCGGAGACGGTGTACGTCTCGCCCGCGGGCGTCAGGTCGTGCGAGCGGCTTCACATCGAGTCCGTCTCGTGGGAACCCGGTCGCGTGGACTACGAGTACTGCCGCGAACTCAGGCCTCCGGACGAGGCGTGCGTGGCCGACGCGTGGGTCACGCTCGGTCTGTTCTTCCGGCTGCCGGTCGCGCTCGACGGCCGGATCACCGGCTCCGGGTCCAGCGGGCGGTCGCCGTGTCGGACCACGGAGACGGAGTACGCGGTGATCGAGGGGAACGCGACCGTGCCGGGGAACGACACCGCGATAGACGCCGGGGGTGACTCCCGGTGACGCGGCGGGTGACCCGCCGGCACGCGCTCGCGGCCGTCGGTGCGACAGCGCTCGGCTCCCTCGCTGGGTGTTCGGGCGTCGGGAGCGAGCCGGGGTTCTGGGACGACCCGCCGTCGCTCGATGTCGACGCCGTTCCACGCGAGTTCGACGATTCCGTCCCGGCTCGGCCGCGGATCGTCCCCGTCGGCTTCGAGCCGGAGGTCGCCGCCGCGTTCGCGGACCGCGTCGACCGGCTGCTCGGCCCGATCCCCGACCCCCTGACCGCGGAGCGGCTCCCGCACGGCGGGTTCCGCGAGCGCATCGAGTCGGAGCGCGCGGCGGCCCGCGAGGCGCTCCCGGGAGCCGACGAGCCGCTCCCGCCGCTCGGAGCGGCCGGGCGGTACGCGGCGGCGCGGGATCACGCCGCGACCGCCGTCGGCACGTGGGCGGGCGTGACCTTCGAGGGCGAACCGGAGGCGGTCGCGGCGGACGGCGGGACGGTTCGCGGCCGCGCGTCCGGGGCGCTCGACGCGCTCCCCGGACCCGCCGCGGACCCGCTCGCGGGGACCGCGGTCTACGGCCCGATCGAACGGTGGTACGACGAGTCGCTCCGCCGGACGCTGGTCGGCGGCGGGAGTCCGGCCGACGAGGCGAACCCGATCCGAGCGGGAGAGGCGGTCGGCAACGTCGAGCGCGTCCAGTCGTACGTCGAGGCGGGGCGCTACCTCCGGGACCGGTACGCGGCCTCGCTCGCCGATCCGGAGCCGGTCGCCGAGCCGATCCGCCGGGAGATGAACCGTCTCGGCCGCGTCGTCGGCGACCGCCTCCGCGAGCTCCACGGCGAGGGGGTCGAGGACCTCCGGGAGAGCCCCGGCCCCGAGGCCTTCGTCGACGGGCGCGGGGTGGCGACAGACGCGCCGAGCGACTCCCTCCTGTCGAGCGCCGTCTACCGCAGCTTCGACGGGGTGTGGTTCGACCCCGTCGCGCTCGGCGACTACGAGCCCGATCACCCGGCGACCGGGCTGACGCGGACCGCGCTCGTCCTGACGCGCCTCCGGGCGCTGGACGACATCGCCGCGCGCGTCGAAGCCGGAGAGACGATGTTCCCGGACGGTCCCGACGCCATCGGCGCGGCGCGCGGGGCGGCGGTCGCGTCGGCGTCGTCGCTCGCGGACCACGAGAACCCGCTGGCCCGGTGGCTGGCGACGCAGTTCCTGCCGCTGTTCGCGGAGCAGGACGAGGCGCTCGCGGCCGACGAGCGGAGCGTACGCTCGGCTGCCGAGGCGTACGCCGAGTACCGGTGGATCGAGACGGTGACGGGCGAGGCCGAGGCGGTCGCGGCGTCGGTCGCGAGCGAGTTCGAGTCGTGACCGGAGCGAGCGGCCGGGACCGGACCGCGAGAGATCGGCCGCGGGAGGAGTGAAAAGAGCGCAGCGGGCGACTGGCGCGGGGACGACGCGACGACGGCGGTCAGCGGAGCTCCTTGAACCGGGCGCCGCACTCCGGACAGATCCGGACCGAGAACACCTCGTCGGGGTCGTTCTCCTTCTTCAGCACCTGCTCGCAGTCGGCGCAGTTGAGCCGCTCGTAGGTGTCCTTCATCAGGTCGCCGTCGCGGAGTCCCTTGCGCGTGGATTTCATACCCCGCCGTTCGGGGGCGGGGCGGATAAAAACCCCGTCCGACGTCGGGCTGACGGAGCGGCCGAAACCGCCGGGAGACGCGGCGTCGCCCGCCGCGACCGACCTCGGGGCGGTCCCCGGCCGCTTTCGCAACGCTTGTGTCCGGGCGCGCGGAATCGCCGTCGTGTCACGGACCCGGCTGTTCGGATCGCTCTGCGCGCTGGTGTTCCTCGTCAACTTCGCGCGCGTCGTGTTCGCGCCCCTCGTGGGCGAGTTCATCGACGCGTTCGGGATCCGCGAGGGGACCGCCGGGCTCATCGTCACGCTCGCGTGGCTCGGCTCGGCCGCCCCGCGGCTCCCCGCCGGCTGGGCGCTCACGCGCTTCACGCGGCAGCGGGTCATCCTCGTCTCCGGCGCGATGCTGACGGCGGGCGCGCTCGGGGTCGCCCTCGCGCCGAGCGTGCTCGCGCTGATGGTCGCCGCCTTCGCGGTCGGGCTGGCCTCCGGCGTCTACTTCGTCGCCGCGAACCCCTTCATCGCGGAGCTGTTCCCGCAGCGCGTCGGCCGGGTGATGGGCGTCCACGGCATGGCGAGCCAGCTCTCGGCCGTCATCGCCGCGCCCGCGGTCACCGTCGCGCTGTGGTACGACTGGCGGTACGCCTTCTACGCGCTCGCGGTCGCCGCGGCCGCCAGCACCCTCGTCTTCGCGGCGCTCGCGCGGCGGACGGACCTCCCGGACGCCGGCGCGGGCGACACCGACTTCCTCGGGGCCGCCCGCGGCGAGTGGAAGCTGATCTTCGCCGGCATCGTGCTGATGGGGCTCACGAGCTTCGTCTGGCAGGGGCTGTTCAACTTCTACGAGCTGTACATGATCGACAAGGGGCTGGCGCGGGCGACCGCGCGGAACCTCCTGACGGTGATCTTCGCGGCCGGCGTCCCCGCGTTCCTGGTCTCGGGCGACCTCGCTGACCGACTCCCCCACGTCCCGTACCTGCTCGGCATCGTCACGGCGTTCGTCGGCGGGGTCGTCCTCGTCGTCGTCGCCGAGGGGCTGGCGGCGGTGATCGCCGCGAGCGTCGTCGTCGGCTTCGCCATCCACATGCTGTTCCCGGCCGGCGACACGTACCTGCTCGCGTCGCTGCCCGACGAGTCGCGCGCCTCGGCGTACGCGATGTTCTCGGCCGGGATGATGTCCACGCAGGCGGCCGGCTCCTGGGTCGTCGGCGAGGCGATCGAGGCGGGCGCGACGTACGACGCGGTCTTCCTCGCGCTCGCCGGCGGGCTGGCGCTCCTCGTCGCGACGTACGCCGTGCTGTACCGGTTCGGCCGCGTCCCCGGGGGGGCGGCGGGCGCGAGCCGGACCGTCTGAGGCGACGGCGCGGGCCACGCGAGGCGACGGTGTGGACGCCGATCCCGACCCCGCACCCCGGGACCGGCATGGGGGTGTGGTACCGCACCTGTTTTGGTCGTCGCTCCCGTGTGATCGGTAAATGGAGTACGTTCAGGAGCGCGTGACGACCCTCCACGCGTTGACCGACCACCGGCCCGACGCGCCGACCGACCGCGCGGCGGTCGTCGTGCCGATGACCGAGCGCGAGTACGGCACGCTCGCGGCCGAGCGCGTCCTCTCCACGCTGGAGACGGTCGACCCGGCCCGGGTGATCGTCCCGCTGCGGGCGTCGGCCGACCGCGCCGGCCCATTCGCGGAGTGGCTCGACGGGTTCGACCTCGACGTCGAGACGCTCTGGTGCGACGGCCCCCGGCTCGCGTCGCTGTTGGAGGCGCGGGGGCTCGACGGCGACCGCGGCAAGGGCCGCGACGTGTGGCTCGCCCTCGGTCGCGCGCTCGACGAGGAGTTCGTCGTCGTCCACGACGCGGACACGAAGACGTACTCGGCGGCGTTCGTGAACCGACTGCTGTTCCCGCTCGGGCGCGGCTACGAGTTCTCGAAGGGGTACTACGCCCGCGTCGAAGACGGCTCGCTGTACGGGCGGCTGTTCCGGCTGTTCTTCCGACCGCTCGTGCGGGCGCTCGGCGACGCCGCTCCGGGGCGGGAGCCCGACGTCCTTCGGTACCTCTCGGCGTTCCGCTACGCGCTCGCCGGCGAGTTCGCGGCGACGAGCGACCTCGTCTCCCGGCTCCGCGTCCAGCGCGGCTGGGGGCTGGAGGTCGGGACGCTCGGCGAGGCGTTCGGCCACGCCGGGTTCGCCGACAGCGCGCAGGTCGACTTGGGACGCTACGAGCACGACCACCGCTCCGTCGACGGGCCGACCGGCCTCGCCGACATGAGCCGGGCGGTCGGCGCGGCGACCCTGCGCGCGGTCGAGGACGCCGGCGTCGACGTGGACTACGACGGCCTCGCCGAGCGCTACCGTGAGACGGCGGAGTCGCTGACGGAGAGCTACGCCGCCGACGCGGCGTTCAACGGGCTCTCGTACGACGCCGGCGACGAGCGCTCGCAGGTGGCGACGTACGCCGAAGCGCTGGCCGCGCCGGGGCCCGACACCCGGCTGCCGGCCTGGCGGAACGCCCCGGTCGACCCCGACGAGGTCTTCGATGCCGCGACCGCCGACCTCGACGCGGCGCGCGGCGACGACGCCGGCGGCGGCGGCGGGACGGGTCCGACGGACGACCGGAGCGACGCGGCCGGCGGGTCGGCGGTCGAAAATCGACAGGCGGAGCCTGCGCCGGGGGAGGACTGACGATGGCCGACGAGGGGGGGCCGAGCGTCGCCGCTCGCGACGACCTCGCGGGCGTCGTCGACCTGTTCGAGTGGCTCACCCGGGCGGAGCTCTCGCGGGCGCTCTCGGAGCTGGCGTTCAAACAGCGGACCGAGGTCGACGAGGGGGCCATCGACGACGCCATCGACCTCGCGGTCGACGAGTACGCGCTCGTGCCGGCCCCCGACGAGGCGCTCTCCGGCGATCGCAGTTCGGCCGGGGACGACGCGGAGGGGGCCATCGATGACGAGACTCCCCTCGCGGTCGGCCCGGCGGCGTTCCCGACGCTCCCGGAGGGCGCGGCGGACCTCCCGCACATCCTCGACGTGCCCGACCGCGGCGTCGACCGCGAGACCCTCGCGGACGCGGTGCTCGACCGGCTCCGCCGCGAGGCGGTGACCGCGATAAACGACGGCGACGCCGCGCGGCTGGAGACGCTCGCGGACGTGACCTACGACGTGGAGGCGTGGGCCCCGGTCGACGTAGACCCGGTCCGGACGCGGATCCTCGCGGAAGTTGACGCGTAGCCGGCGCGCGACCCCGTCGCTCACCCGGAGAACTCGGCCTCGCTCACGCGGACGACGACCGTCTCGTCGACGTCTCTGAGGTCGTACTCGGGCGTCTCGCCCTGTCGCCGGCGGACGAACAGCGGCTCGACCGGCCGGCCGTCGACGAGGCCGAACACCTTCAGGCGCTGGTCCGTCTCCTCCGGTGGCACGTCGCCGTCGCGGACCTCGCGGGCGAGGTCGCGGGAGAGCCACTCGTCGGTCGCGACCGAGGGCTCCAACACGAGCGCCTCGTCGACGAAGCGGACGAGGTACCAGTCGAGGTCGTTCAACAGCGAGACGGCGGCCCCGAGGCTCACCGTGTCGACGGCGACGCTGTTCTCGAACGGCTCCTCGATCGCGTAGGTCGCGAGCGCGTCGCGAGCCGTCTCGCGGGAGAGCAGCTCGTAGGAGAGCTCCACGTCGGGGTCGCCGAGGAGACACACCCGCGTCATGGACGCACCTCCGACCGGACGGCGCAAATCCGTTGCGGTCGTCCGGCGGCGGGGGCGGGCGGAGGGTTCTACGGCTCCCCGGTCAGAACGTCGAGACGTCGCCCTCGATGACGCTGCGGGTCACGTCCGTCACGTCGGCCAGCTCGCGGTCGACGATGGCGAGGACGTCCGCCTCGATGTCGCCCAGTTCGACGTCGTCCTCGGTGACGATCTGCGCGTCGGCGACGTGCGGCTCGTCGATCGGCCGGCCGATCTGCGAGAGGAGCCGGACCTGGAGGTCGCGGATCCCGTCGACCTCGCTCGTGACGGACTCGGCGACGCGGGTAGAGAGGAGGTTGTAGATCTTCCCGATGTGGTTGACGGGGTTCTTCCCGGAGGTCGCCTCCATCGACATCGGGCGGTTGGGGGTGATGAGCCCGTTCGCGCGGTTGCCGCGCCCGACCGAGCCGTCGTCGCCCTGCTCGGCGGAGGTGCCGGTGACGGTGAGGTAGACGGACCCCTCGTCGTAGTCGTCGGCCGTGTTGACGTCGACGTGGACCTCGCGGTCCGTGTACTCGCGGGCGAGGTCGTCGACGTACTCGCGGACGGACGCGACCGCGTCGTCGTACTCGTCGAGGCCGTCGACGTAGGCGTCGACCATCGCGGCGGCGACGGTGATGTCGATCCGGTCGCCCTCGCGTTTGCCCATGATCTTCACGTCGGGGCCGAGCTCGGGGTGGTCGTCGTGGTAGGTCGTGTTGAGCGCGCGCTCCGCCTCGTGGACGATGGTCTCCGTTTCGGTGAGCGGCGCGTGACCGACGCCGAAGGAGGTGTCGTTGGCCATCGGGACCTCCTGCGTCTCCTCGCCGAAGACGTCCTGGAGGTCGCCCGACCCCTCGCCGAGCTTCACGTCGACGACCACGTCGGTACCGTACTCAAGCTCCGGGATCGCCTCGGAGAGGTACTCGCGGGCGGCCGCGAGCGCGGTCGAGTCGACGGGGAGCTGCTCGCCGTCGTACTCCTTCGTGGCGCGGCCGACGATGAGGATGTAGATGGGCTCGACGACCTCGCCGCCGCCGAACGCTGGGGCCGCGCGGCCGGCGACCAGCTGCGTCTCGTCCGTGTTGTAGTGGAGCACCTTGCCGACGCGGTCCAGGTAGAGCTGGGAGAGCGCCCGCGAGACAGACTCCGCGACGCCGTCGCAGATCGAGTCGGGGTGACCGATCCCCTTTCGCTCGACGATTTCGACCTCCTGGTCCTCGACCGCCTGCCGGTCGAGGCGGCTGACCTGTATGTTCCGGTCCATTAGCGCCGGATACTCCGCGGGCGACGGTATAACTTGCGGAAACTCTTCGACGACGCCGAATTACCAATAGTAATTTGTGAACCGGGATAACGAACCTCACGCTCACCGCGTCTCCGGTCACGCAAGCGGACGTTTGCGTCTCGGCGACGTTTTTCCGTCCCCCCGCGGAACGTGACGTCATGACCGAACTCGCGCCATCTCGGCGCACCCTCCTCGCCGGCGCTGTCGCCGGCGGTCTCGGCGCCGTCGCGGGCTGTCTCGGAAACGACGACGACGAGCAGAGCGGCGGCGACGACCCGATGCTCTCCCTGTCGCTCTCGCGGGTCGACGGGACGCTGCGCGACCGCTACGTTCGCGGCCGCGAGGACCCGCCGAACCACTGGGACGAGGCGGCGCTCGACGCCGTACTGGCCGACGAACCGTACACGACCCAACACCGGAAACCGTTCTTCGCGGAACCCGACGACCCCGCGTACGTCCGCGACGAGGGGACGTACTACCAGCTCCGGTCCGTCGCCGTCGACGAGGTCGCCGAGACGCACCCGGTCCTCCGGCTCTTCGAGGCGGAAGGCGAGGTGGAGTCGCCGGTCGACGGCAGCGAGGGTGGTGAGCTCCCGCGGGTGGATCAGCGCGCGGTCCGGATCGCGCACTTCGCCGCACGGGCCCGCGGGGACGAGGGCGGGTACCCGGCGGACCTGGTCGACCGCGGCGGCTACGCCTACCGGACCGCGGCCGCCCGCGAGGAGAGCGCGCTCCTCGCCGCGGACGCCCCCGACCACGTCCGCCACCGAGACACTACCTACCGCGTCGAGAGAGAGCGCGAGCGGTTCCACGAGACCGTGTACCGGCCGACTGCGGAGCCGGTCGCCGAGCGACCCGAACGCATGGAGGCGATCCTCCGGGCCACGTTCGTCGGCCCGAGGATCGGCGCGGACGACCTCTCCGCCGAGGCCAGGCGGATCGTCGACCGGGCGGACGCCGACGAGTACGGCGAGCGCTACCCGTACTCCGACGAGTACACGGCGCTGCTCCGCGCGCTCGACGCGCGCCCCTACCTCGACGGCGGGGTTCGGAACGACGCCGGCGTCCTCACGGAGCGGAAGGAGATGATCCGGTACGGCGACGACTACTACGAGTGGGAGCTGCGGCTCTCGGGCGGCGACTGACGGGAGAGCCTAGGCTCGGAGACCGGAGCGTCAGCGCGCCGCCTCGAACGCCTCGGCCATCACGTCGAGCGCCTCGCGGAGCTGCGCCTCGTCGGTCGCGTAGGAGACCCGCGCGTGGCCGGCGCCGTTCTCGCCGAACGCCTCGCCGGGGACGACGACGACGCCGCGGTCGATACACTCGTCGACGAACCCGTCTGGGACCCGCGGCATCGCGTAGAACGCGCCCTGCGGCGTCGGGCAGTCGAGGCCGATCTCCGCGAACCCCTCTAACACGATGTCGCGGCGGCGCTCGAAGGAGGCGGTCATCTCGTCGACCACGCCGCGGTCGCCCCGCAGCGCGGCCTCCGCGGCGTACTGGGCCGGCGCGGAGGCGCACGCCTGCGCGTACTGGTGGACGCGCAGCATGCGCTCGACGCGCTCAGCGGAGCCGTACACCCAGCCGAGCCGCCAGCCGGTCATCGAGAACAGCTTCGACGCGGAGTTGACCACCACGACGTTGTCCGTCTCGGCGAACTCGATCGGGGAGCGGTGGTCGCCGTCGAACACCGTGTACTCGTACACCTCGTCGGAGATACAGAGCACGTCGTGCTCGTCGGCGATGCGCGCGAACTCGCGGACGTCCGCCTCGGAGGAGACCGCGCCGGTGGGGTTGCCGGGCGAGTTGACGACGAAGGCGGCGGTGTCGTCGGTGATGGCGTTCTCGATCGCGGCCGGGTCGATGGTGAGGTCGTCGCGGAGCGGCACGGGGACCGGCTCGCCGCCCGCCAGCTTCGTCAGCGCGTCGTAGGAGACGAACCCGGGGTCGGGGATCAGCACCTCGTCGCCCGCGTCGACGTGCGCCTCCATGGCAACGTGGAGCGCCTCGCTGCCGCCGGCGGTCGCGATGACGTTGCCGGGGTCGAGGTCGACCCCCTGGTCGGCGCGGTGCTTCTCGGCGATCGCCTCGCGCAGCCCGAGGGTCCCCTTGTTCTCGGTGTAGGCGTCCGCCTTCCCGGACTCGATCGCGTCGACCGCGGCCCGGCGGGCGTGGGCCGGGGTCGGGAAGTCGGGCTGGCCGAGCCCGAGGTTGATCGCGTCGTCGCCGGCCGCCTCGAACACCTCGCGGATCCCGCTTATCGAGATCCGTTCCACCCGCTCGGAGAACGTCGTCATACCAGTTCGAGGGCGCCGCCGAGAGTTAGTTCTTGTCACGTCCGGGCGGTCCGCAGGTCGGGAGGCGACCCCGCGGCGAGCGGGCCCGCGCCATCACCACCGCCGCCGCTCCCACACCGGGCGTCGCTCCTTCCGGCTCTCTTCGCGTCGCGGGCGTCCGTCCTCGTCGGTCGGCAGCGCGAACTGCCCTTCGAGGATGCTCGGCACCTCCTCCGGCCGCGCGCGCAACAGCGCGTCGTCGACCGCGCGGAGCCGGAACATCGGTCTCCCCGGCCCCATCGGCACCTTGATCGACTCGATCAGCTCCCGGTCGACGAGCGTCCGACGGTCGGCGGTGAACTCCTGTTCCGGCGCGATACCGACCCCGTCGGTTCCGACCCACCGCCGTAGGTCCCGGAAGAGGTGGTCGTGGCGCGCCGCGAGCGCGACGAGGAGCGTGCGGTCGGAGATGCCGGTCGTGCGACCGAACTCGCCGGGCTCGAGCGACTCCAGCAGGGTCGCCAGGTCGTCGGCGAACCGGTCGTCGAGGACCTCCCGCGCGGCCGCGAGGAGGCGAGTCCGCGAGGGCATCGCCACCGACTCCGCCGTCGCCGCCTCGAACCGCGACGCGGCGGCCCCGCTGACCGCGTCGACCGTCTCCGGATCGTCATCGACCGCCGTCGTCGCGAGCGAGCGGTCGCCGCGGGGACCGACGACGGCGTCGACGCCGTCGGGGCTCGCGAACACGGTCCCGCCCGCCCCGTGGTCGAGGGGTTCCCCGGTCCGGATCCGTATTTCGTCGCGTTCGACCGCCTCGGCGATCGCCGTGCCGAGGACGAGCGCGCGAGAGAGGGCGTCGACGACGCCGGGACGACACGCGATCCGCCACGGCGCTCCCGACGAGCGCTCGCGAGCCGCGAGCACCGCCGGGAGGAGCCGAAGGGGGACGCCGACGGCGACCACCGCGGACCGGCCCGCGAGCGCGGCCTCGACCGACTCCGCGAACGGGTCGTCGCCGCGGGGGAGGACGTCAGCGACCTCGGGGCCGCCCTCGACGCCGTCGGGATCGGGGACAGAGCCGCGGTCGCCCTCGCCGTCCGCGGCGGCGTCGCGCTCGGCTTCGTCGTCGGACACACCGTCGACAACCGGCGCGATCCGAAAGAGAGTTGCGCCGCTCGGGGGGCGACGCGCCGGTCCGAGGGTCGACAGGAGTCTGGGAAAGCGGCGCGCGGCCGCCTCAGGGAGCGCGCGCGAACAGGAGGTAGCCGGTGTGGCCCACGCCGGCGGTGGAGGGGCGGGAGCCGCGGTCGGAGAAGTCCATCTCGCGCTGGATCGTCTCCAGCGTCTCGATCTCGGAGAGCCCCGCTTCGCGGGCGACGAGGGCCGCCTCGCGGGTCCCCTCGACGAACGGCGAGTAGACGGCGAGGTGACCGCCGGACGCGAGGAGGTCGTCCGCGCGATCGACGACCGCCGGGGCGTCGCCGGTGTCGAGCGTGAGGACGTCGAACGGCCCCTCGTCGGCGAGCGCGTCCAGCGACTCGGTGAGGTCGCCGGTCCGCACGTCGACGCGGTCGGCGACGCCCGCCGTCACCATGTTCTCGCGGGCCACGTCAGCGAACTCGTCGTCGACCTCGTAGGAGGTGACGTCGGCGCCGGCCCGGCCGAGGTACGCGGCGAGGATCCCGGTCCCGGTGCCGGCGTCCAAGACGCGGTCGCCGCCGGACGCGCCGGTGTGGCCCATCACGAGCCCCACGTCGCGGGGCATCATCGGCGCGCCGGTGCGGTCGAGGTGGTTGAACAGGTCCGGGCCGCGGAGCGCGCGGACCTCGAAGACGGTGCCGAGGTGCGTCTCGACCTCGTCGCCGGCCGAGACGTCCTCGGGGACCTCGATCACGCCGAGGTCGGTCCCGAACTCCTCGCCCGGCTCCAGTAGGTACTCCCGGTCCTCGTGGACGAGCAGGTACGCGGCGTCCGTCACTGCAGGTCCGAGATCGCCCGCGCGGGCTCCCCGTTGGCCGCCTCCAGCGCCTCGCGGGCCTCGTCCTTCGAGACGCCCGCCTGCTGAGCGACCAGCTCGACGTCCTCCTCCGGAATGGCCCCTTCGTCGGCGTCGTCCTCGGCCTCGATCGCGGCCGCGTCCGCGTCGCCCTCGACGGCGGTCGCGCCGCCAGCGTCGGCCACCGCGTCGGGCGAGCCGACGATCTGGTAGGTCTCCTGACCCTGGGCGTCCATCTTGGTGACCTGCGCACCGTCGAAGACGAGGTCGTCGCCGTCGGTCGTCTCGATGACGACCCGCTCGGCGTCGAGCTCCTCGACGTCGATCCCCATCTGTTTCATCATCTGTTTCATCTTCCGCGGATTCATGCCGCCGCCTCCAAACATGCCCGAACGTTCGGCCGGACGATACAAAAAGGGTGTCGACACGGGGCGAGACCCCGTCGCTCGGGGCGAACCGCTTCCGGAGGGTGGCGGCGAACCCGACCGCGACGGCGGGGTTGATACGTCTCGCGCGCGAGGCGGCGGTATGTACCTCGCGGACCACACCTGGCCGGAGCTCGGCGACGCGCTGTCCGACGGCTCCGTCGCGCTCGTCCCGCTCGGCTCGACCGAACAGCACGGGCCCCACCTCCCGCTCGCGACCGACCACCTGATCGCCGAGGGGCTCGCGACGGCGGCCGCGGAGCGCGCCGACGCGTTCCGGACGCCGACGATCAACGTCGGAGTCAGCCCGCACCACCGCCAGTTCCCGGGGACGATGTGGGTCGACCCGCCGGAGTTCCGCGACTACGTCGAGTCGTTCACCCGGAACCTCGCGTACCACGGGATCGACCGCGTGGTGTTCGTGAACGCCCACGGCGGCAACGTCCAGCACCTCCGGGAGGTCGGCCGGCGGCTCCACGAGGACGAGGCCGCCTACGCCGTCGAGTGGATGTGGGACGAGTCGATCCCGGAGCTAGTCGACGACCTCTTCGAGCGCAACGGCCCCCACGCGGGCCCCAAGGAGACGGCGATGGTCACCCACCTCGCGCCCGACCTCGTCCGCGAGGACCGGCTCGGGGACGCCCGCGACGGCGGGCTCGTCGACCTCGCGGAGTCGGACGCGGTCGTCCACGGCGCCCGGACGTTCTACGACGCGATCGACAACTCGCCGAACGGCGCGTTCGGCGACCCGACCGACGTGACGCCGGAGAAGGCGGAGCGTCTGTTCGAGGCGGCCGCGGAGCAACTCGTCCGGCTCGCCGAGTGGATCGGCGACCGCGACGCGGACGAGCTGTTCCCCGAGCCGCGGATCGAGGGCGAGGAGGAGATCCGCTAACCGTCGGTAGAACCGCCTTCGGGCCCGCTCCCGCCAGCGAGGTCGTCCCCGAGAATCTCTTCGAGCGCGGCGTCGGCCGCCTCGCGCCGGCCGTCTAAGACGGCGAAGCGCTCGCCGCGGCGTCGTTCGAGCCAGCGCAGCAGGTGGGCCGCCCAGTCGAGCTTCCGCGCCTTCATCGGGTCGACGGCGGGGTCGTCGAACTCCCAGCCGGGGAAGACGAGTTCGCCGGCCCCCACGTGGTCGGCGAGGAAGGCGGCGCGGTCGCCGTCGGTGAAGCCGCCGGTGTTCCGGACCGGTCCGGCGGGGCCCGCCTGCGTCGTCGCGAGCGTCCACTCGTCGGCGAAGCGCGGGAGCCACTCTCGGACCGCGGAGAGGTTGTCGCCGTGGGCGTGCGCGGCGACGGGGGTCCCATCCCGGGTCAGTTCCACCGCGGTCTCCGGGTTCTTGTCGAGGTCGGTCACCATACAGTCGACGCCGACGCCGCGGTCGGCGAGCACGTCCGCCGCCGTCGAGGCCGCGACGACGACGTCGGCGTCGCGGGCGAGGGCCGCGTCGTCGGCGAGGCGGGGGGCCGCGCCCGCGACGGCCACCGTCTTGCCGTCCCAGTCGCCGAGGCGGTCGAGCGGGAACGGCGTCGCGAGGTCGGCGGCGACGTCGCGGACGCGCTCGTCGGCGTCGCGGCCGAAGCCGAAGTCGTCGAGGATCGCCTCGTAGACCGGCTCGAAGGTGTCGAAGTTCACGAGGAGGTCACGCTCGGAGGTCCGGTCGGGCTCGCCGCGGAGCGGCGCCGCCGCTCACCGGTCGATAGATGGTATGGGCCGGAGTGGCACAGAGTACCCCTACCCGCGTGCCCCTCCGGCGTCCGGTCGATCGGTTGTCTACACGAGGGCATAAACTTTCTCTTAATTCACGTGACGGTCGATATCGGCGAGCGCGGCGTCGAGCGACTCCGAGACGCCGGATACCGCCTCTCGAACCGAATCGATGGCCGCGGGCGTGCCGACGAGGAGCCCGCGGTCGTCGCCAGCGGCCTCGTCGCCGCCGTCCGTCGCCGAGTGAGGCGTCGCGACCGTCGCGCGGTTCGAGTCGCCGAGCGCGAACGCGGCCCCGGTCGCGTCGCCGCCGACGGTCGCGGCGCGCAACGCGCCGATCGCCGCCTCGTCGAGGCCGGAGAGCTCGAAGGTACGAACCGCGGCGCTGTCGGCGACGGCGTTGCTCCCCTGGGTCGCTCCCGCCGCGCCGATCCGGTCGAGATGCCGCTCGGCCTCGCGGACCGTCGTCACGTCGAGTTCCTCGACGGTGACGGCGTCGCCCCCGCGTCCGGAATAGCGGTCGCGCGCGAACTCAGCGCCGATGAGGGCGGCGTCGCGCGTCTCGGCCACGTCGTGGGTGCGGATCACGTGCGCGCCGCGCTCGACCGCCATCGACGTCGCGGCGAGCGAGACCGGGAGCGCCTCCTCGGTGCTGCGCCCCGCGACCGTCCTGAGGAAGCTCTTGCGGTTGATCGAGACGAGGAGCGGCCGACCGTACCCGCGGAACTCGCGGAGGCGGTGGAACGTCTCGCGGTCGTCCTCGTGGGTCTTGGCCGCGGACCAGCCGCCGAACGCGGGGTCGAGGATCGTCTTGTCGGTGAAGCCGTTCATCGAGAGCGCCTCGTAGATGTCGTCGACGTCCTCGATCGCGCCGGGTCGTTCGAGGTCCGGCGGCGAGGCCATCTTCGACACCGCCACGTCGTGTTCGCGGCAGACGCGGGGCATCTCGGGGTCGGCGAACCCGCAGATGTCGTTGACCATGTCGAAGCCGCGCGAGATCGCCTCGTCGGCCACCTCGTGGTAGCGCGTCTCGATCGACCAGACGGCGTCGCCGGAGGTCGACTCGAGCGTCTCGATCGCGGTGTCGAGACGGTCGAGCTCCTGCTCGGCGGAGAGCACGTCGAGGTCCTTGTTGGCCGATTCGAGCCCGACGTCGACGATGTCGGCGCCCTCGCCGATCAGTTCCTCGTCGACGTACGCCGCGGCCTCGCCGGGGTCGTCGTACACGCTGGGGTCGTACGGCGACTCCTCCGAGACGTTGAGTACGCCCATGATCCGGGGCGGGTGGTCGTCGCCGATCCCGAGCCCTGCGGCGTCCACGTTTCGCATACGATTACCACGGGCGCGAGAGACATAAACGGGGCGAGTACCCGACGCGCTCGCCGGAGAACTGACGCCGAGCGCGGCCGGCGCGTGGCTCCGAGTGACGCCGGCGGCCCTCGTCGGGCGGGTGGCACTTATGACCGAGACGCCCCTCTTCGCGAGTATGATAGCGCTGTCGCGGAAGGCGTACGACGACGTCGTCCGCCACGCGTACGAGGGGGGCGAGGCGGAGGTCTGCGGCGTGCTCGCCGGGACTCGCGGGGAAGCCGACGAGCCGGCCGTCGTCAGCGACGCGCGCCGGGCGGAGAACGTCGCCGGTAGGCCCCAGATCCGCTATCGCATCGACCCCGAGGAGCAGCTCGAGCTCATCGAGGCGATCGAGGGCGACGGGCTCGAGGTGGTCGGCTTCTACCACTCGCACCCGGCTGGCCCGCCCCGCCCGAGCGAGACCGACGCGGCGCGGGCGACCTGGCCCGACCGCTCGTACGTGATCTGCGCGCTCGACGGCTACCCGTTCGTGGGGTCCTGGCGGTGGCGGGGCGACGAGGATGGATTCGAACAGGAGACCGTCTCGGTGCGGTCCGAGCGGTGACGCCGCCGGGCGAGCGACCCCTCGCAGGCTCTGCTCAGCGTTCGAAGCGCAGCGAGTCGCCGACGGCGACGCCGTGGCGGTCGGTCCACTCGTAGGGGACCTCCAGCACGTACTGGCCGGAGCCGGGATACTGCTGCTCTTCGCCGTCCTCGTTCGGCCCCGGTTCGGGCGCGTTGTGGATCCGGGTGATCTGCCGGTCGCCGTCGACGTAGACGATGTCGATGCCGAAGCTCATCCGGCGCATCACGTAGGTGAGCGTGTCCTGCGGCGAATCGTAGGCGAACAGCATGCCGCCGTCCTCGGGCAGCGACTCGGCGTCGCTGAGCCCGAGCAGGCGCTTGTCTCCGGTGTCGGCGACCGCCGCGGTGACGGACCCGCGCGCCTCGCCGGCGGGGCCCTCGACGGTCACGGTCGTCGTCTCGTAATCGGCGTACGTCCCGCTGGGCCAGTCGACGTCGTCTGTTCCGTCCTCGCCCGGTTCGTCGCCTCCGCCGGCCCCCGAGTCGTCGCCTCCGCCGTCGCCGCCACCGGTATCCCCGTCGCTCGCTCCGGGCGCGCCGTCGCCCCCGAGACAGCCCGCCGCGACGCCCGCCGTCGCGGCCGCGGTCAGTCCGAGGAGTCGCCGCCGTCTCATGGGCGTAACCAAGCCGGCCGGGGATATAAGCGGCCGCGTCGCTCGCGTCGGGAGCGCGCTCGGAACGGCGGGGCTGCGGTCGGCACGGCACGGTCCGAGGAAATTATGTTCGCCGGCGAACAGTCGTCGGCATGAGCGGTAGAAGTACCCGAAAGTCGCGCGGAGGGACGCCAGACAACGCGAGCGTTCTCGGCGGCACGGCGATCGTCTCCGGGGCGGCGGTCTCGCTGTCCGGTCTCCTGTTGTATCAGGCGTCCGCGAGCGGTGGAAGCCACATCGCCGCGGTCGGTCTCCTGTTCGTGTTCGCCGGCGTCTTCGCGGTCGACCGGGTCGGTGGCCGGACCGGGCTCTCAGCGGGGACGCGCCGCCGCGTGGCACTCGGCCTCGCGGCGCTCGCGGCGGCGCTGGGTCTCGCGTTCTTCGCCGTGGACTACCCCGGCTTCTCGGGAGCCGTCGCCGTCGCGTCACCGTCGTGCTATCACGGCTCCGACAAATGCTATCCGCCCGGACGAACCCGGTCCGCGGTATGAACCTCCCGTCCCTCCCGCGGCCCGGTCGTCGAGCCGCCACCGGCACCGAGACCGCGCTCGGACGCCGGGCCTCCGACGCGGCGTAGCGACCCCTCGTGCCGGGAAGGACGCGCTTTTATCGCCGCCGGAGCGTAGCGTGGGACATGGCGAAAGTGAGCATCGGCCTCCGCGGGTGGCGCTTCGAGGAGGACGAGATATTCACCGACGACGAGGAGCTGAAGCCCCTCGACGAGATCCCGGAGGACCCGCGAGAGCGGCTCCTGCGGCTCGTCAAGCTCGTCGAGGAGCCCTGCGACGTCTGCTACCTCGACTACGGCGAGGAGGAGGTCCACCGGTGTAAGGAGGCGGAGATCGTGTACGGCGAGCCAGAGGGAGAGGTGCTGCTCTGCCCCGAACACGAGCGCGACCTCCTCTACTGGTTCCGCGAGGCTGGCGGCAGCGACCACAAGGGGTCCGTCGAGTTCGCCGACCGCTTCCACGAGTGGGTCGCCGCCGGCAACGAGGCGCCGGAGGGGTACGGCTCGGTCGAGCACGTCGAGGAGGACCCCGACGGACTCCCGGACCTCCCCGACCAGCAGGAGGTCCAGGAGCGGCTCGAAGAGGACTTCGAGGGCGACCGGATCGACATCCTCGAACTCGCCGGGCAGGAGCGGTCCGACGAGCAGCTGACCGAGGAGGAGGTCGCCGACTCCGACCTCGACCTCTCGACCGACTACCCGTCGGACCGATGAGCGACGGCGACGAGGCGGGGAGCGGTGGGGAGCCCGCGGACGATGCGGAGCTTGCCGACGGCGCGGAGCCGGACGCGACCGACGACTCGGAGCCCGCGCGGTCGCGGCGGAAACCCGTCGTCGTGGTCGTCGAGCCGGAGACGCCGGGCAACGTCGGCACCATCGCCCGGGCGATGAAGAACTTCGGGCTCACGGACCTCAAGCTCGTGAACCCGCCGGAGATCCCGGAGGACGGCGAGGCGTACGGCTTCGCCGGCCACGCGCGGGAGGACGTGCTGCCGAACGCCGACGAGGTGAGCTTCGACGAGGTCGTCGCGAACTACCACACCGTCGGCACCACCGCGATCACCGGCGAGGACGACCGGAGCCACGAGCGCTACCCGTTCAAGACGCCCGTCGAGCTGCGCGAGTCGCTGAAGACGGTCGACGCGCCCACCGCCATCGTCTTCGGCCGCGAGGGGCGCGGCCTCAACAACGAGGAGCTCTCGCGGCTCGACGAGGTGTGTTCGATCCCCGCCGACGAGGACTACCCCGTCCTCAACCTCGGCCAGGCCGCGACGGTGCTGCTGTACGAGCTGCGCGGTCTCACGGTCGACGAGACGCAGCAGCCCGACACCGAGGTCACCCGCGCCCCGGAGGCGGACGTCGAGCGCTTCCACGAGTTCTACGGGGAGTTCCTCGCGGCGACCGGCCAGCGAGAGCACGTCCGCGAGAAGAACGAGCTGCTGATGCGCCGGCTGCTCGGCCGCGCGCACCCCACCGAGCGCGAGATCCACACCCTGCTCGGCACGTTCCGGAAGGCGAACGCGAAGCTGGAGCACGCCGACCACCTCGCGGCGAAGTACGACGAGCCGCCGTATCCCACGGAGCGGTAGCCGTGCGCGGCCCCGCCATCGACGAGGACCTCGTCGCCGGCGTGCGCGACGTCTCCCCGCTCATGCTCGGGATCGTCCCCTTCGCGCTGGTGGCCGGCATCGCCGCGGTCGACGCCGGCCTCGGCCTGCCCGAGGCGGTCGGGATGTCCGTGATCGTGTTCGCGGGCGCCTCCCAGCTGGCGGCGCTCGAACTGCTCGGCGAGAACGCGCCGCTCGCCGTCGTCGTCGGGACTGCCGTCGTCATCAACCTCCGGATGCTGATGTACTCGGCCTCCATCGCCCCGCACTTCGCGGAGTACGGTCGCCGGCTCCGCGCGGGGCTCGCGTACCTCCTCACCGACCAGGCGTACGCCCTCTCGGTCGCCGAGTTCGACGAGAACCCCGACCGCAGCCGGTGGCGCTACTACCTCGGCGCGGCCGCGTCGCTGTGGGTCGTCTGGCAGGTCGGGACGGTCGCCGGCGTCGTCCTCGGCGCGGGCGTCCCCGACGCGTGGGGGCTCACCTTCGCGGTCCCGCTCGTGTTCCTCGCGCTCCTCGTCCCCGCGATGAAGGACCGGCCGACCACCGTCGCGGGCGTGGCCGGCGGCGCGGTCGCGGTCGTCGCGGCCGGCCTCCCGCTCAACCTCGGCCTGCTCGTCGGGGCGCTCAGCGGGATCGCGGCCGGACTGGTGACGGAGGTGACCGGGGCGTGACGGGCGCGCTCGCGTCGGTCGTCGCCTCGCCGCGCGCTTGGGTCGCCATCGTCGCCATCGGGGTCCTCACCTACGGGATCCGGCTCTCGTTCATCCACCTGTTCGGCCGGATCGACGGCGTCCCGACGCGGCTCCAGCGGCCGCTGCGGTACGTCCCGCCGGCGGTCCTCGCGGCGCTGGTGCTCCCCGACCTTGTGACGCTCGAGCCGTCCGTCGCCGCGACCCTGCTCGACGAGCGACTCGTCGCCGGCCTCGTCGCCGGCGCGGTCGCGTGGCGGACGGAGAACGTGTTCGCCACCATCGCGACCGGGATGGTCACGCTCTGGGCGTTCCGATTCGTCGTGTTCGCGTGAGACCGGCGTGGCGTCCGGCCGGCGACGCGGTCGTCAGCGCTCGCGTTCGGTTTGTCGCTCCGTTCGGCGTTCGCGCGCGTCAGCCTCGTCGCGGTCGACGGGTCGGTCGAACCGAGCGTCTCGGTCGGCCTCGCGCTCGCGGGCGGCGGCGATGCGCTGGGCGGCGTCGGCGAGCGAGTCGAGCGCCGCGAACAGCCGGTACGACAGGTACGGTCCCACGGTGAGGACGAGGACGGTCCAGACGCCGAGCAGTATCTGTCCGAGGATCAGCAGCGAGTAGACGAACACGAACAGGCTCACGGCGGCGAGCGCGCCGCCGACGCGCGTGCGGAGGGCCTCGGCGGGCGAAAGCGGGTCGTGTGCCATACGCGGAGCTTCCGACGGAACTCACTTAAAAATAAACGCGAAGCGGCGAGAGACGGCGAGCGCGAGCGTGATTGCCCTCGCTCGCGGCGCGTCTCGCTCAGTCGTCGGCGGGGGCCGCGGAGTCGCCTGCGGAGACGCCGGTGCCGGGGCCGACGTCGATGCCGAGGTCGGCGAGCTTCTCGTCCGGGACGACGCCGTCGACCCAGCCGCGGGTCTCGTAGTACTCGGCCTTCAGCTGGTCGAGCTCGACGAGCTCGCCCTCGCTGGCACCCGTGCCGGGGATGGCGTCCGGGTGGCCCTCGATGAACCGGTTCGGCAGCGTGTCCTCCGCGCCGCCGAAGCCGGCGAGGTTGTTGTAGTAGCGCTCGAGGTTGTAGATGCGCTCGCCCGCCTCGAACAGCTCGTCCTCCGAGAGGTCCTGGCCGGTCACGCCGTTGTACTGGAGCACGTACTCCTCGATCCCCTCCGCGAACGCGCTGAACTTACAGATGTCGAACGAGTCCGACACCGCGTGGAGGTCCTGGAAGGTGGCGGTGAGTTCGCCCTTCCCTTCCCACTCGTACGGATCGACCTTCTCCGGGATCCCGAGGATCTCGGCGGCCGGCGTGTAGCCGCGCAGGTGGCACGCGCCGCGGTTGGAGGTGGCGTACGCGATCGCCATTCCCTTCATACAGCGCGGGTCGTAGGCGGCCATCGTCTGGCCCTTCACAGAGAGCTTGTTGCCGTGCGCGTCCTTCGCGTCGGCGACGCGCTCGGGACCCTCCGCGAGGAGGTCGCCGAGGTCGGACGAACGGTGACCGATCTCCTCGATGAGGTCGATCATCGTCTCCGAGTCGCCCCAGTCGAGGTGGCCGACGCCGTCGAGTTTGCCCTCCTCGCTCATCTCCATCGCCATCGCCATCATGTTGCCGGCCTCGATGGTGTCGAGACCGAGGTCGTTACACTGCTCTAACATGCGGGCGATCTCGTCGCGGTCGGAGTGGCCCGAGTTCGGGCCGAGCGCCCACGCGGACTCGTACTCGTACGACTCCGTGCGGACGTTCATCTCCTGGCCCTTGTGGGTGACGTTGACCTCGACCTCCTTCTTACACGCCACGGGACAGGAGTGGCACGTCGGCTCGTCGACGAGGATGTTCTCGCGGACGTTCTCGCCGGAGACCCGCTCCGCCTCGATGTCCGCGCCTTCGGCGTCGTGGTACGCCTCCGTCGAGGTGTACTTCGCGTTCTTCGTCGGGAGGCCGTCCATCTCCTCGGTCGCGTTCATCAGGACGTTCGTCCCGTACATCGAGAGGCCGCCCTCGTTGGGCGCGGTGACGTCGGACTCGCGGATGACCTCCATCGCCTGCTGGTAGCCCTCCTGGAACGTCTCGGGGTCGGCGGGCTTCGGCATGTTCGTGCCCGACTTCACGACGACCGCCTTCACGTTCTTCGCGCCCATGACGGCGCCGGTGCCGCCGCGGCCCGAGGCGCGGTCGTCCTCGTTGATGACGCAGCCGTAGCGCACCTCGTTCTCGCCGCCCTGCCCGATCGCCATCACGGAGACGTCACGGCCGACCTTGCCGTCGACCTCCTCGCCGATCTGGTCGATCGTGTCGTGGACGCCCTGGCCCCAGAGGTGGGAGGCGTCGCGTACCTCGACCTCGCCGTCCTCGACGAACAGGTAGACCGGCTCGTCGCTCTCCCCGTCGAGGAGGACCCCGTCGAGGCCGGCCCACTTGAGCCGCGCGCCGGACCAGCCACCGTGGTGCGAGTCGGTGACGGTCCCCGTCAGCGGGGACTTCGTCACCAGGGCGATCCGACCGCTCATCACGGTCTGGGTGCCGGTGAGCGGCCCGGTCATGAACGCCAGTCGGTTCTCCGGCCCCAGCGGGTCCACGTCGGGACCCTTGTCGAAGACGTACTTGACGCCGAGCCCGCGGGCGCCGATGTACTTCTCCGCGTCCTCGTCGTCGATCCCCTGATAGTTGACCTCCCCGCCGCCGAGATCGACCTGTGCCACACGGTCTCTGTAGCCGCCCATTTCAGTCATGTAATGCTCTATCATTATATTAGGACCGTATCGGGTTAGTTGTTGATTCGGCGGCGTAACCGATAGCGGTTACCGACTCTGGCCTCCTCGCGGCGGGTGCGGCGTTCGGTGCGCCGGCTTCGCCGGGAGAGGCGACGGGCCGTCGAAACGGAGAATTAACCCGAATCGGGACCGAGGAGAGAGCGTGAACAGCCGCGACGAGGAGGCCGACGGACGCGGTCAAGACCCGCGCGAGCGATCGGCCGGCGGCGAGGATCGGCGTGCCCCCGCCGGGGTCGCGGGGCTCGTTCTCACGGCGTCGGTCATCCCGGTGCCGGCCGGACGAGGCACCGGCGGGGAGACGCTCCCACTCCTCCCGGAGTGGATCGGGCTCACCACGCCCTTTCACCTGATCGGGTACGCCGCGCTCGCCGCCCTCACGGTCCGAGTGCTCGTAGGACGGGGCGGGACGACGGCGAGGGCCGCCGCCGTCGGCGTCGCGGCCGCGACCGCGTTCGGGTTCGGCGTGGAACTCGTTCAAGCCCCGATCCCGTGGCGGTCGTTCGCGTGGAGCGACGCCGCGGTCAACGCGGTCGGCGCGACGGTCGGAGCGGGGGCCTTCTTAGCGTGGCGAACGGTCCGCTGAACCGGGAACCGGGAGAGATCGAGCCGAACCGGAACTAACGGCGCGGTCGTCAGCGGCCGGGCGGACCGGCGCGACCGCGACCCCGACGCCGCACCGTCGCCGCGACGTCGGCGTTCAGCCGCGAGCGCTCGAAGTATATCTGCTCGAACTCGCTCGACTCGTACTCCGCGTAGCAGTCGAGCGCGATCTCGTCGCCGTCGTCGGCGTCGTCGACCGCCTCGGCGAGGTCGCCGTCGTCGACGCGGACGACAAGCGTCTCGTCGCCCTCGCCGAAGACGACCTGTTCGGCGTCGAGGTGCTCGCCGTCCGGAGTCCACACCGCGACCGTGTCGTCGGCGACCGACCGGACGTCGTCGGGCGCGTCGAACTGCGTCACGACCTTGCCGTTCCCGTCGACGGTGACCGACGCGTCGGGGAGGTCGCGGTCGACGCGCTGCATGCGACCTTCGGGCTCCGGGGCGACGGTGTCCCGCTCTCGCAGGTAGTCCACGACCAGCGTCACGAGCAGCTCGTCGGTGTCCTCGATCACGGGCTTGTCTTCGAGCGGGTAGCCGCTCCCGCCGTTGGCGATGTAGCTGTTGACGGCCACATCGTAGGTCTCGTCGGGGTCGAGCGGCTCGTCGCCGACGCGCACGTCGCGGATCTGCTCGTCGACGCCCTCGTGGGGCACCCACTCGAAGCGCACGCCGCTGACCTGCTGGGAGATCTCCTCGCCGAAGCTCTGGCCGGTTTCGCTCTCCAGGGTGATGACCTGGCTCTCCAGCGCGTCGACGAGTTCCTCGCCCGTCAGCTCCAGCGTGACGAGCGTGTTCGGGAACGGGAGGGTGTTGAAGATGTCGCCGCCGGTGATCTCGCCGGGGCCGTACACCGAGTCAGAGCGGATGCCGCCGGCGTTCGTGATCGCCACGTCGGCGTCGGCTCGCTCGCGCATCGCGTCGGTGACGAGGTTGCCGTACCCGGTCTCGCGGTGGTAGTTCGAGCCGAACCTCGCGTCGAGCGGCGTCTCCGTTTCCACGATCACCGAGTCGAGCCCCACCTCGGCGCGGTAGTCGTTGATGATCTCGGAGGCGGTGGGGTCCTTCGGGATGTCATCCGTGACCTCGATCAGCCGTCCGTCGAACGAGGTGACCTCGCCGTCGGCGACCGTCAGTTCGATCTCGCTGAGGTACGCCGCGCGGGCCCGCGCCTCGGAGATGATCGACCCGTCGACTGACTCGGGCGGATAGAACTGCTCGTCGTCGCCGACGACCACGAGGTCGATATCGTCGTCCGCGTCGGCCTCCGCGAGGTCCTCGGCGTCGTCAATTCCCGTGTGGGCGAGCGCGACGACGACGTCGACGTCCTTCTCATCCCTGAGCCGCTTCGCCGTCGCCGGGCCTTTCTCGGTGTAATCCTCGATGGTGATGCCCTCGCCCTCGAAGTCGATGTTCGTCTTCCCGGTCGTCGCCCCCTGGTCGGCGAGACCGATGATACCGACGCTGACGCCGCCGCGCTCGACGATCTCCGTCAACTCCGTACCGTCGAACGCCTCGCCCTCGCTGTCGACGAGGTTCGTCGCCAGCCACGGGAACTCGGAGTCGGTCGTCACGTCCGAGATCGGGTCGAGCCCGTAGTCGAACTCGTGGTTCCCGATCACGTCGGCGTCCGGCCCGACCTCGTTGAGCACGTCCACCGGCGCGCGCCACTGCGAGACCGGGCTGAGCGCGTGCGGCCCGATCTCGTCGCCGCCGCCGACGACGACGACCGGGCCGTCGGCCGCCGCGCGGCGCTGTTCGATGAGCGTCACCAGCCGCGGGAACTTCTTGTCCTCCGCCGCCGCCGTCTGAATGTCGTTGTACGACAGAACTGTGAGCGTCGTCGATCCGTCGCCCTCTGCGGCCGTCGCCGAACCGGACAGGAGCGACCCGCCGAGTACGATTCCACCCGCTCGCAGTACCTCGCGCCGTCCGAAGTCACGGTCCCGTGACATCGAATTGCTCCAAGTAGAGAAATTTATAAAATCTTTCTATAATTGACTATATATTTATCAATAAGTTCTTTTGAGAGATTCTCACAACGGGTGAGACAAAGACTCTCAACTGAGGAACGCGGACCCCGGGTCGGTCGGCGATGACGACACGGCTTTACGCGCTCGGCCGCTCCGTCCGACAATGAGCCAGCCGAGCCCCGAGGCGTACGAGCAGGGGCGCGGGATGGACGCGCACAACGACGTGATGCGCGACATCCGCGCCGAGCGCTCGGAGACGTACGACCCCACGGAGCCGACCCGCGTCTGGATCGACGAGGACAACACGCCGGACGGCGTCGTGAACTCCCTCACGATCATCTTAAACACCGGCGGCTGCCGGTGGGCGCGCGCCGGCGGCTGTACGATGTGCGGCTACGTCGCCGAGTCCGTCGAGGGCGGCAGCGTCGCCCACGAGGACCTGATGACCCAGATCGACGCGTGCCTCGACCACGAGGCCGAGGAGGCGGAGGAACCCGCAGAGCTGATCAAGATCTACACCTCCGGCTCCTTCCTCGACGAGCGCGAGGTCCCCGCGGAGACGCGGCGAGCGATCGCCGAGACGTTCGCGGACCGCGACCGGATCGTCGTCGAGTCGCTGCCGGACTTCGTCGACCGCGAGAAGATCGCCGACTTCGCGGACCACGGGATCGCGACCGACGTGGCGGTCGGGCTGGAGACCGCGACGGACCGCGTCCGCCACGACTGCGTGAACAAGTACTTCGACTTCGCCGACTTCGAGGCCGCCTGCGAGGAGGCCGACGCGGCCGACGGGGAGTTCGCGGCCGACGTGGGGATCAAGGCGTACCTCCTGATGAAGCCGCCCTTCCTCGCGGAGCCCGAGGCCGCCGCCGACATGGTCGACTCGATCCGGCGATGCGCCGCCGTCGACGGCTGCCACACCGTCTCGATGAATCCGACGAACGTCCAACGCTACACGATGGTCGACGAGCTGTTCTTCGAGGGGGGCTACCGGCCGCCGTGGCTCTGGTCGGTCGCGCACGTGCTGGAGGAGACCGCCGACGTCGACGCAATCGTCGTCTCCGACCCCGTCGGCCACGGCTCCGACCGCGGCGCGCACAACTGCGGCGAGTGCGACGACCGCGTCCAGACCGCGATCAAGGACTTCGACAAACGGCAGGACCCGAGCGTGTTCGAGCAGGTCTCCTGCGAGTGCGAGGCCACCTGGGAGTACGTGATGGACGAGGAGACGAGCTACAACATGCCGCTGGCGCGGTAAGCACGGTCGGCGCGTCGACCCACAGCGGGCAGGGGAGCGCCCTCGCGCGAGCACGGCCCCCGCCAAACCCCCGGACGCGGCCGGCCGATCCCGCGCCGGTCTCCGCGGAACGATTGTGAACGATGCCGATCAGTATTTCTCTCGTTCTGTGAACGAATGGCCCAGAATACTCGACTAAGAGTCACGATTCGGCGTGGTAAAGTCGATCATACTGAACGATCAGGTCGAACAAGGCCCTTATACTTCGGACCCGTACGGTAGAGCATGAACGCAGACGCCAGCGGTTCCCCGCCCTCCCGCGGGAAGTCGGTCCTCTTCTGTCCGGAGTGTCGCTTCGAAAGCCCCCTGTCGGACGGGTGGCTCGTCGTCAGCGACGGCGACCAACGAACGATCGTCTGTCCGGAGTGCGGCCACGTCGCCGACCATCGGACGGCGCGATCGGCACCGACGCCGCAACACGCAGACTAATCCTCCCGACGCGGCCCGCAACTGTCGTTACCCCCTCTCCGGCGCCCGTTCCGCGAGGACCGGTATCTCGGACAGCTTCTCCGCGTCGAGCGCGTCCCAGTCGACCCCGTCCGGTCGCGCGTCCGTCGCCTCCGTCGCGAGCGTCCGCTCCGGCGTGACCACGAGGTCGAGCGGCACGTCGTGGGCGTCGGGCGTCGGCAGGTCGACGTCGGTCCCGACCGCCGACTCCGGCCCGTCGAGGACGGAGAGCTCGTGGACGGTCGTCGCGACGGTCGTGCCGTCGTCGACCGCGTCGAGTTCGCGGAGGACCGCCCACTCTAGATCGCTGTACCCCTCGCCCTTGCCGATCCGAGCGCCGTCCGTCGTGACGCCGACGGAGCCGGCGACGATCAGGTCGACGCGCGCGACGTCCTCGGGCGCGGTCGGCGTCCCGTACTCGGAGATGCCGGAGACGGTCGTCGCGTCGTCGATCTCGTCGGGCGGGATCTCGGTCGGATCGAGCCGGAGGAAGGGGTCCGGGTCGCGGAGCCGCGGCTGCGCGACGTAGACGGTCTTCCCGGCGCGGAGCGCGGCCCGGCGCACCGGCAGCTGCGGCGCGTCGGGGTTGGCCTTCAGCGTCGCGGCCGCGTCCCACGCCTCGGTCTCCGCGAGCCGCTCCGCCGCGGCGTCCGCGCCGGCGAAGTTGGGGATCCGGTCGTGCGGCGGGAACGGGAACCGCGCCTGGTCGCCCTCGTCGAACGCGTCCCACACCGCCTCGCGGACGGCCTGTTTGTCCATGTCGGAGGGTGCGGGGCCGGCGGTAAGTAGCCGCCGCCGCGACGCGCCTTTTAACCCGTTCAGGCGCGCACGGTCGGGTATGTTCGAAGACCGGCCGGACCGCGACGCCGAGGTCGTCCTCGTGGGGCGCTCGAACGTCGGCAAGTCCACGCTGATGCGCGAGCTGACGGGCCACGACTTCTCGACCGGCGGCAAACCGGGCGTCACCCGCCAGCCGAACCACTTCGACTGGGCCAGCGAGGGGTTCATGTTCACCGACCTGCCCGGCTTCGGCTTCATGTCCGGCGTCGAGGAGGAGCACCGGGAGCAGATCAAGACCGACATCGTCCGCTACCTGGAGGACAACGCCGACTCGATCCTCGCGGGGGTCGTCGTGATGGACGGGAAGGCCGCGGTCGACATCATCGACCGCCACGCTGAGCGCGGGAACGTCCCCCACGACGTCGAGATGTTCGGCTTCCTGGAGGACGTGGGCGTCGAACCCATCGTTGCCGTCAACAAGACCGACAAGATCGACGACATCGACGAACGGCTGGACGCGATCTGTGACCGTCTCGGACTGTACCCGCCGTGGCAGCAGTGGTCCGACCGGGTGGCTCCGATCTGTGCGAAGCGCGGCGACGTCGAGGCGTTAGAGGAGTGCCTCCGGACGCGCTTCCACGACCACAACCGCGACGACCTGCTGAAGTTCGTCTCATAAGTAGTGACGGCTGATCACGGGGGCGATCGCTACGTGAACTCGGGAGTATTTTTTCAGGTCATCAGCTGCTGATCGACGGTGAACACCTCCAAATCCCCAGTCGCGGGGGGTCGGTGCGCTCGCTGTCGTTCGAGACGCCGGAGGCGTCTCGTGATAACGAGAGAGCTTCGCTCGGCGACCGACTCCCTCGCGCGTGCTGGCTTCGCAGCCGCCGGGGGCGGTCGCTCGCAGGCACGCGCCACCGCAGATGTATTGATAAATCGGTGACCAAATCTCCGGTTCGAATCGCCCGTTTCAGAACTCGAAGCCCACCGCGTCGTCGCTCGGTCGGAGCGGGCTCTTCGGGTACGGCGGCTCGGCGTCGGGGTCGTTGAACGCGCGCGGCGCGACGTCGTTCGGCCCGTCCGGGTAACAGAGCGCGGCGAGCGTCTGGATCGCCGTGCGGCCGCTGGCGAGTTCGAACTGGCCGCCGCCGTACATCCGGATCCCCTCTCGCTCGCAGTACGCGATCGTCTCGAACAGCGATTCGAGGGTTCCGAACCGCGAGGGCTTGACGTTACACCATCCCGGTTCGACGGGGAGCGATTCGAGGCTCTCGACGCCGTCGATCGGGTAGTCGAACGAGAGGCGGTCGGCCTGCGGCTCGACGAGCGCGCTCGTCGCGGGCGTGAACGCGGGATCCTCCACGACCGCCGCGGGGAACGCCGCGAACACGTCGCGGTACAGCTCCGGGTCGGGCTCGACGTCGACCTCGGTCCCCTCGTACCACCCCTTGAGGTCGAGGACGCGCACGGCGTCGGTCTCCCGGAGCGCCTCGAACGCCGACTCCGGCCACTCCGGCGTCGGGTCGAGCTTGAACTCCAAGTCGGCGTTGCGCGCGAGCAGCCCTTCGACGCGGTCGGTCGACGGCGGGTCGCCGAGGCGCGTGGAGACGACGAACCGGACCGGGTCGGGGTCGACGCCGAGCCGGTCGCCCAGCGTCTCCTCGCGCTGCCGGAGCGCCAGGTCGAGCGCAGCGCTCTCGACCGCCCACCGCCGGTAGTTGCGCGCGGTCTCGTTCTCGGGCGGGTTTCCGTGGAAGAGGTCGACCTCGTCGAGGCGGTCGGAGAGCGCGTCGATCGTCCACTCGCCCTCGAGGTCGATCGGGTCGGTCCCGGCGAGCGCGTCGTGGTCGGCCGTCTCGTAGGTCACGTCCTCGCCGCGCCCCACGACGCCGTCGCCCGAGAGCCGGTACTCCGTCGTCGTCCGCTCGAAGCCGCTCGTCGTGTCGGCGACCTGCCGGCGGCGGGCGACCGACTCGATCGTCACCGACATGTCGGCGATCCGCTCGTAGTGGCTCATGGCACAGTCGAGGCGAGCCGACCACTTAAATAGGTGAGCGGGAAACGGCGTCGGACCGATTACGTCCCGAGGTCGCCCCCGCGACGTCGGAGCGTCGCGATCCGGGTTCCGAGCGTCCAGAACAGCGGGATCACGGTAAGTACGACCGCGCCGGCGGCCGCGACCTGAAGCACGGTCGTCGTGAACCACGGCTCGCCGTCGGCGTACGGCAGCGCGGTGTGTGTCACGTCGCCGATCACGGGGACAAAGTAGTCCATCAGCAGGTCGACGGTGTACCACGCGGTCGCGATCGCCACCGCGCGGAGCGGGAAGTCGGTGATGCGGTGGAGGACGAACGCCTGGACGACCATCGCGAGGTGGCTCACGAGCAGGAACGCGTACAGCGCGGGGCCGTTGACCGCGAGGAACTCCGGCCAGAAGACGACGAGGACGTACGGGGTCCACAGCCCGAGCTTGACGTTGCCGAAGAAGGCGAGCGCGGCGAGGGTGTCGCTCGACCGCCCGAGCGCCCACGCGCCGAGCGCGAGCGCGATGAGCAGCGTCGCGCCGGGGCTGTCGGGGATGAAAAGCCACATCTCCGTCGGGAGGGCGCGGAACTGGAACCGGTAGTACCAGAAGCCGAACGCGGTGCCGACGAGGTTGATGACGACGATGACCCACGCGAACCGGAAGGCGACGTCCTCCAGCCGTTTCGGGAGCGGCGCGACCCACCGCGGCAACGACTCGCGGTCCGGCGGGTCGCGTCCGAGCGCGCCGACGATGTCCATACCGCGGGCTCGGACCGGGCGGGCAAAGCGGTGGCGGTCGCGGTGGACGCGACCGGCGATGCGGGCGACCGCGACGAAAAGGGCTATGGGTGCCCGGCGGGAAGGCGAGGGTATGCGCCCGCGAACGCTGCTCGCGCTGCTGCTCGTCGTCCCCCTCGTGGACGCGCTGTTCCTGATCGTGGTCGCGACGCGGCTCGGGTGGGCCGTCACGGTCGCGCTCGTCGTGTTGACGGCCGTCCTCGGCATGCTGCTCCTGCGCGCCGAGGGGCGCGCGACCCTCGCGCGCATCCAGCGCAAGCTGGCGCGGGGGTCGCCACCGACCGACGAACTGCTCGACGGCGGGCTGCTCATCGCGTCGGGCGCGTTCCTGCTCACGCCCGGGCTCGTCACCGACGCGGTCGGGTTCCTGCTTGCGCTCCCGCTCTCGCGGGTCCCGATTCGGATGGCCCTGAAGAAATACGTCGTCGTCCCGTACCTCGAACGCGAGACGGACGGCTTCTTCTCGGGGAACGTCTACGTCGGCGGCTTCCCGGGCGACGGTGAAGGCGGATTCTCGATGGGTGGCGGCTTCCCCGGCGGCGGTGCCGACGGCGGCCCGGACGGATTCCCCGGCGGCGACGGTGCGGACCCCGACGGGGGCGTCGGCGGAGACGCGAACGCCGGCGGCGGGTCGACGACCGACGACGACGTCGTCGACGTGGACTTCACCGTCGAAGAGGAGGAGCGGAAGGGAACCGACTGACTGCGCGGACCCCCGTGAAACCGCCACACGGCGGGCGGCTCGCGAAAGGAAACCCTTAAAATCCTACCCGCGCAACGACTGAATGCGCTCACCTGGGCCAATAGCTCAGTCAGGTTGAGCGCTCGGCTGATAACCGGGAGGTCCACGGTTCAAATCCGTGTTGGCCCACCTACAACGCGCACGGTCTTTGGCCGTGCGGGATTGGTGGGCTGGGACTCCCCAGCCACCCAATTCCGTCGTTTCAACCCGCTAGAGACATCGTTAGCGCGCCTAGAGCGGACGAAAGCCAAGCCGGGAGTTTCCACCGTCCCTTAATTTGCGTACGCCGATGTCACACTGTCGTCACGTCACTCACAGTAACGAGGAACCGAAAGCGGCTCCGGCGGGAGAGAACGTGGGAACACGCAGTCGTGTGCCTCTGACGTGGTGTGCCGAACACACCGACTCGTCGGAGGGGTTAAATGCGAGAATATTTGCTGGAATGTTGCCGCGCGCGCTCACCGATGAGCGCCGAGTACTGCCCGGACACGACTCCGCGCTTGGGAGAGACGACCGTCGAGGAATCGAGACACCGAATTCGGCAGTGATACGGCGACCTTCGGACCAGTCGTCTCGAATTACTCAACGCTCCTGACTACGCTCGGAGCAGCAGTCACACGGCCGCGAGATGTAGACTCAGAGCTCGCGGTGACGGGAAGTCTCGGTTGGCGGAAGTCGGAGCGATTTATGTATCGGGCTCCCGTCCCACGACGCAGACGCGAGAGGGGCGCTTCGCCGCCCGAGTTATCATGGACCGAACCGACGAGGGCCCGGATCCCGACGACCTGCTCGAACCGGCGCTCACGGATCCGGAGTCGTACGACGCCGCGCGGACCGCTCGGTTGGTCGCGGCGTTGGAGCACGACGACGACGAGGTCCGACGAGCCGCGTCGTGGGCGATCCGGTTCGTCGCCGCGGAGACGCCGTCGCTCGTCGGCGACTGCGCGGGGCGGTTCCGTCGCGCGCTCAGCGACCCAGACGCCCGGCCGGCCGCCCTCCGGACGCTCGCGGTCGCGGCCGAACACGACCGGGAGGCGGTCGCCGACATCGTCGACGGAGCGGTCGAGGAACGGACGATCGACGGGGCCGTCGCGCGGCGGGTCGTCGCGGGATATCGGCCCGTCGATCCGACGGCCGACGGCTCGGTGGTCACGGACGAGGGAGACGAGACGGACGCGCCGACCTCGACGGCCGCAGTCGGGGAACGGGACGATTCCGAAGCGTCCTCGGCCGACGACGCGGCCGACGCGGATGACGCGGAGACGGCCGGCTACCCGCCGAGCGAACCGCCCACCAAGCCGCCGCGGCTCGATCGGTCGCTGACCGAGTACGAGCCGGACGCGGCGAGGGGGCGGCGGAGCGAATCGCCGGGCGAGCAGGTCCGGTTCACCGAGGGCGGCAGGGAGTTCACCGGGACGCACTGGCGCTCGGTGAGCGTCGGCGCCGCCGACGAGGACGAGTACCGGAGCGCGCTCGACCGCTGGCGTCGGATCGACGACCACGACGCCGTGGCGCGCGTCGTCGACGGCGGCACGCGACCGACGCCGTGGCTCGTCTCGGAGCGCGGCGGTCCGGACTCGCTCGCCGAGCGGCACACCCCGTTTCCGCCGTCGGAGGCCCGCTGGGTCCTGGCGCAGATCGCGGACGCGGTCCAGTACGCGCACGCCGCCGGCGTGGTTCACGGCGGGCTCCAGCCCGCGTCGGTCGCCTTCGTGAACGCCGTCGAGGACCCCGACGCGTGGGCGTACCCGCGGGTCGGCGACTGGGGGCTACGGGAGACGTTCGGCCCGAGCGAGGGGCGCTTCGAGCTCCCGCGTCGGTACGCCGCGCCCGAGCACGTCGCCCCCGACCGGTTCGGCCGCGTCGACGCAGCGACCGACATCTACGGGCTCGGCGCGCTCGGGTGCGAGCTGCTGACCGGCGGTGCGCCCGTTCGCGAGGAGCGGACCGCCGGCCTTCCGGAGGGGGTCGCCGCCGGGCTCCCCGCCGAGCTGTCGACGGTCCTCGCCAAGTGTCTCAAGCCCGCGAAGATGGAGCGGTACGCGTCGGCCGCCGCGTTCAAGCGCGAGCTCGCGGCGGGGGGTGACGATGCCTGAGACGGGAGTGGACGCCCTCGCCGGTCGCCTCGCGAGCGTCGGCCTCGTTCCGGGTGTCGGCGACGCCGTCCCGAGCGTCGTCGGCGCCGCGACCGTCCCCGTCGGCGGCGGAGTCACCCGGTTCGTGGCGGGGGTGCTCGTGCTCGTCGCGTGCCTCGGGACGACGCGGTACGCGCTGTTAAACGCGAGCCGGGAGCCCCACGACACGCTCGTCTGGCGGTACGTCGCGCTGTCGACGGCCGTCGGCGGCGCGTTCGCCGCCCTGACCGTCGTCGAGGCGGTCTCGACCGGCGTCGGGACGACCGTGCTGGCGTTCAGGCTCCTCGCGCAGCTGTTCTTCGCCGTCTTCCTCGCGCTGTCGCTGCGGGAGCTGTACTACGCGCAGCCGACGACGTCCACCGAGGGCGACCGGCTGTCGCTGTCGACGGCGCGGCGGGTGGAGACCGCGTTCATGCTGCTCGCGCTGGTCCAGTTCCCGATCGTCGTCTGGGTGGGGCCGACGGCGGTCGCGCGGGTGATCCTCGCGGTCGCGGCCGCCGCGTTCACGGTGTACGGCGTCTCGTTCGGCCACGCGATCCGGGCCCGGCGGGTGACCCAGGGGACGGTGCTTGACGCCACCGTGACGTACGCCATCGCCGTCCTGCTCTGCGTCGGCGCGGTCAGCGTCACGGAGGGCGCCGTCGTCGCGCCGGTGCCGCAGCCGGCGGTCGCCGGTGCGATAAACGTCCTCTTAGTGATGATCGGGTCGTTCCTGATCAGCCTGATAATCCGGCTGAAACGGAGCGCGGACGCGACGGGCGGTGCGCCGTAGCTCGACGGACGGTTCGCCGCGACGCGAACGGGGGACGAGCGCCGCTGCGGTCCGCTTCAGAGGTCCACCGGCGCGTCGGTCGCGGCGCTCTCGGCCAGCGCGTCGAGGACGCGCATGTTCTCGACGGCCGCCGCGCCGTCGGTCAGGGGCGTCTCGTCGGCGGCGACGCGATCGGCGAAGTGCTCCACTTGGAGTCGGTACTGGTCGACCGCCGGGAACGTCTCGACCCCGTTGCGGCCGTCGACCTCGTACCTCAGTTCCAGCCGCTCGTCAGCCGGGGCGTCGAACGCGTTCTCGACCTCGACCCAGCCGTTCGTCGCGTCCACGCGGTACCGCTCGACGTGTCGCGTGTCGAACCCGGACGCGACCCGCGCCGACCGGCCGTCGTCGTACGCCAGCACGCCCGCGAGCTCGGTGTCGACCCCGGCGTCGCGGGTGTCGCCCGCGTGGGCGTACGCCCGGTCGGGGACGCCGAGGACGGCGCGGGCCAGCGAGACCGGATAACACCCGACGTCCATCAGGGAGCCACCGGCGAGTTCGGGGTCGAGTCGGACGTCGTTCGGGCGGTCGTACAGCGGGAACCGGAACGTCGCGGTCACCGTGCGGACGTCGTCGAGCGCCGTCGCGGCGAGCTCCACGGCGCGTTCCGTCCGGGGGTGGTACCGGTACATGAACGCCTCCATCAGGGTGACCCCGCGGCGCTCGCAGTGGTCGACGACGTCTCGCGTCTCGGCGGCGTCGGCCGCCAGCGGCTTCTCGCAGAGGACGTCCAGCCCGGCGTCAGCGGCGCGCTTCGTCCACTCGGCGTGGAGTCCGTTTGGCAGAGGAACGTATACGGCGTCGAGGGCGTCGTCGTCGAGCAGCGCCTCGTAAGAGTCGTAACTGCGGGGGATCGAGTGGCGCGCGGCGAACGCCGCCGCGCGATCGGCGTCGCGGGACGCGACCGCGCCGACCGCGTGGTCGCTGGCGGCGATGGCCGGAACGACGGCCGTGTCGGCGATCCCCGCGGTGCCGAGGACGCCGAACTCGAGGCTGGCCGAGTCGGACGAGTGAGCGCTCATGTCCGCGGCGACGCGGTCCCACCTCAAGTGGTTTGGGTCCCCCGGCGCGGTGTTCGCTCGCCGGCGAGCGCCCGCGTCGACGCGAGATATATCCCTCTCCGAGCCCCATACGTGGTAGATGCGGTCCGACCCGCGAACGGCGCTCCGGCGACTCTACAGACAGGTGACTCCCATGGAAATCACACAGACGCAGGTACGCGAGTACGACCGCCGCGCGCCCGACGGCGGCGAGACCGAGACGGCGACGTTCGGCGTCGGCTGCTTCTGGGGGCCGGACGCGCAGTTCGGCGCGATGGAGGGCGTCGTCCGAACCCGCGCGGGGTACGCTGGAGGTACGAAGCGCGACCCGACGTACCACTCGCTGGGCGACCACACGGAGGTCGTCCAAGTCGAGTTCGACCCCGACCGGACGACGTACCGGGAGATCCTCGAACGGGTGTTCGCGTCGCACGACCCGCGGCGACAGACCCGGAAGGCGCAGTACCAGAACGTCGTGCTGGCCGAGAGCGCGGCCCAGCGGGAGGAAATCGACGAGTTCCTCGCGGGGCGCGGCCTCACCGCCGAGGGGATCGACACGCGCGTCGAGCAGCTGTCGCGGTTCTACCCCGCGGAGGACTACCACCAGAAGTACAAGCTCCGCTCCGCCTCGTCGCTGGTGGACGCGTTCGACGCGGCCGGATACGACGACGAGGACCTGCGCGAGTCGCCGCTCGCCGCCAAGCTGAACGGGTACGCCGCCGGACACGACGTCGACGTCGCCGAGGAGCTCCCCGCGTCCGGGTGAGTTCGGAATGCGCCCGCCCGTCCGTTTGAAGTCGATTCGCGACCACGTTTTCCTATGGAACTCGCGCCGGGCGTACACGGGCTCCCGCTACACGTATCGATGGACGACCGCGAGGCGACGTTCAATCCGACCGCGGTCGAGACCCCGCGGGGGCTCCTCCTGATCGACGTCAGCTTGCCCGACGAGGTCGACGTTCTCGAAGCCGCGCTCGCGGACGAGGGGCTGGCCCTCGACGACGCGTGGGGGATCCTCGTCACGCATCAGGACGTCGACCACGCAGGCTGTCTGGCGACCGTCGCCGACCGGACCGACGCCGTCGTGTTCGCCCACGAGGTCGAGGCCCCGTACCTAGAGGGCGAGAAGGAGCTCGTCAAGTCCAGCGAGGAGCGACCGATGGCGATCGAGCCGACGACCGTCGACGTCCGACTGACGGGCGGGGAGACGTTCGCGACGGCGGCCGGGCCGATGGTAGTGGTCCCGACCCCCGGTCACAGCCCGGGACACGTGTCGGCGTACTTCCCCGACGCGGAACTGCTCGTCGGCGCAGACGCGCTCAACGTGGTCGACGGCGATCTCGTCGGGCCGCGCCCGGAGGTGACGCAGGACCTCGAGACGGCGCGCGAGAGCGTCGTGACGCTCGCCGACCGCGACGTGGCGGAGACGTTCTGCTTCCACGGCGGGCACGTCGAGGCCGGGACGGAGCGCATCGCGGAGATCGCGGCCGAGCGGTAGCCGTCGCGCCGCGAGCCGACGAGCGGAGTGCGGCGCGATCCGTGTCTTCAAGCCCGACCGGCCGTCACAATTCGTCGTGGACGCGAACGAACTCTCGCTCCGGTCGTACGACCCCCGCGACGACGCGGCCGTGTGGGCGCTTCACGAATGGGCGATGCGGGAGACAGGCGTCGACCCGTCCGACATCCCCGGGACCGACGACCTGCGGTCCGTGACGGCGTCGTACCTCGATTCGGGGGGCGCGTTCGTCGTCGGCGTCGTCGACGCCGATCCGTCGTCGGGCGAACTGCCGGGGGACTCGACGTCGGCACGCGAGGTGGACGAGCTGGCGACGCACGACGGGACGCTCGCCGCGATGGGCGGGTACGTGCCGAACGAGGCCGGGCACGGCGACGAGCGCGACCGATCCGGTGCCGCGGAGCTCCACCGGATGCGCGTCGCGCCGCCGTCCCAGCGCCGCGGCTACGGGCGCGCGCTGCTCGACGAACTGGAGCGGCGGGCCGCCGCCGACGGGTTCGAGACGCTCCTCGCGACGACGTCGACCCGGCAGTCCGCGGCGCTCGACTTCTACGCGAGTCGGGGGTACGAGCGGGCGGCCACCTCGGCCGCCGGCGCGTACGAACTCGTTCACTTCGAGAAGGAACTCTGAGGCCCACTCCGGGGGGAGTCCCCGGAGACGGCGAGTCACCCGGAGAGGTCGAAGTGCTCCGCCGCCGTCTGCATGTCCTTGTCGCCGCGGCCGCAGAGGTTGACTAACAGCGTGTCGTGCCGGTCCTCTTCGGCCAGCTTGGCGGCCAGCGCGAGGGCGTGGGCCGGCTCCAGCGCCGGGATGATCCCCTCGGCCTCGCTCAGTTCGCGGAACGCGGCCAGCGCCTCGTCGTCGGAGACCGCGTGGTACTCCGCGCGGCCCATCTCCTGGAGCGCGGCGTGCTCCGGGCCGATGGCCGGGTAGTCGAGGCCGGCCGAGATGGAGTGGTTCTCGGTGTCGTCGCCGATCGTCTTCGTCTTCATCCCCTGGAAGATCTGCGGCTCCTCCTGTTTCGTCTTCGACAGCGGGGCCGAGTGGTTCGCGTCGTCTGTGCCGCCCGGTTCGGCGCCGTAGAACATCACGTCGTCGTCCTTGAACGCGTGCCAGAGGCCGATCGAGTTCGACCCGCCGCCCACGCAGGCGACGCACGCGTCGGGGAGGTCGCCGTGGAGCTCCTGGATCTGCTCGCGGGCCTCGGTCCCGATGACGGACTGGAACTCGCGGACCATCCGCGGGAACGGGTCGGGGCCGACGACGCTGCCGACGAGGTAGTGCGTCGAGTCGACGTGCTCGGCGAAGTCCTCCAACGCGGCGTCGACCGCCTCCGCGAGCCCCTCGTTGCCGCGGTCGACCGGCTCCACGTCGGCGCCCATGAGGCGCATCCGGAACACGTTCATCTCCTGGCGCTGCATGTCGTGCCGGCCCATGTAGACGGTCGTGTCGAGGTCCAGCAGGGCGCCGACCATCGCCGTCGCGGTGCCGTGCTGGCCCGCCCCGGTCTCGGCGATCAGGCGGTCCTTCCCGGCCCGCTTCGCCAGCAGCGCCTGCCCGAGCGTGTTGTTGAGCTTGTGCGCCCCGCCGTGGAGCAGGTCCTCGTGTTTGAGGTAGATGTCCGCCCCGTACCGCTCGCTGAGCGTCTCCGCGTAGAAGACGGGCGTCGGCCGCCCCGCGAAGTGTTCGAGCAGGTCGCGGAACTCGGCCATGAACTCCTCGTCCGCGACGGCCTCCTCGTACGCCGCCGCCAGCTCAGCCAACGGTTCCTCCAGCGGTTCCGGGACGTGTCGGCCGCCGAACTCGCCGAACTCGCCTGACGTACCCATGCGAAACGGGTGTGGCCGCGGCTCAAAAAAGACGAGGGAACCCCCGGGCGCTGCCGCGGTCGCGACGCCCGCCCGTGGCCAACGATTTGTGTCGCGGCCGAGACGGTGGCGTATGGACCGGTTGGTCTGTTACGACTGCGGCGAGACGTCCCCCGCCGGCGAGGCGGCCCGCTGCGCGTGCGGCGAGCCGCTCTGGTTCGACACCGACGGGACCGAGTTCTCGTGGCCCGACGCGAGCGACGGTGATGGCGGGGTCCGACTCGGACGGGACTTCCTCTGGCGCTACGAGTCCGTCCTGCCCGCGTCGCCGCCGGGCGGTCTCGCAGCCGCCGCCGGGGGCACGCCGCTGTTCCGCGCGCCGTCGGTCGAACCGGCGGACGGCCCGCGGATCCACCTCAAGGTCGAGGGGACCAACCCGACGGGGAGCTTCAAGGACCGCGGGACGGCCGTCGGCATCGGTCGCCTCGACGGCCCGGTCGGGACCGTCTCGCACGGCAACATGGCGCTGAGCGTCGCCGCGCACGCGGCGGCGCTCGACCGGGAGGCCGTGATCCTCGTCGCCGAGGACACCCCGGACTCGCGGCTCGCGATGATCGCCCAGCACGACCCGCACCTGTTCCGGGTCCGCGGGGAGTACGGGCGGCTCTACGAGGACACGCTCGAGCATGACCTCGGGGTCGCCTTCCTCAACTCCGACGCCCCGCTCCGGGTCGCCGGCCAGAAGACGGTCGCGTACGAGATCTGCGAGGCGTTCGCCCCCGACGCGCCCGACGCGATCGTCCTCCCGGTCAGCAGCGGCGGACAGGCGAGCGGGGTGTGGAAGGCGCTCCGCGAGCTGGACGCGGCCGGGTTGCTCCCGGCGGTCCCGCGGATCTACCTCGCGCAGGCCGCTCGGTGCGACCCGATCGCGCGGGCGTTTCGGCGGGGCGACGCGCGCGTCGAGCCCGTGGAGGGCGAGCCAACGGCGGCCGTCTCGATCAACAACGCCGACCCGCCGAGCGGGACCCGGGCGCTGGCCGCCGTACGAGCGACCGACGGGGCCGTCGTCTCCGTCTCGGAGGAGGCGATGCTCGCGGAGACTGAACGGCTCGCCGCCGACGCCGGGGTCTCCGTCGAGCCGTCGTGCGCGGTGGCGACCGCCGCGGTCCGGAAGCTCGCCGCGGCCGGCGAGTTCGGGCCCGAAGACGACGTCGCCGCGATACTGACCGGGTCGGGGTACAAGTACGGGCCGAGCGAGGCCGACGGCTCGACCGTCCGAGAGGTCGACCGCGCCGACGTGCCGGACGCCGTCCGCGAGATCGTGTCGTGAGCGCTCGAACGCGGCCACATCGTTCGACGAGACGGGCGGTGTCGTCTCAGTACCCCGCCAGCGTCTCGTCGCGGGCGTCGGCGAGATGTCGTCTGATGTCCGCCTCGCGCCAGCCGACGGGGGACAGCACGCTCTCGACGGCCCGCACGGCGGCGTCCTCGTACCACTCGGCGTCGTATCGGTCGCCGTCCTCGAACGCCAGTCGGACGCGGGCCGCGCCGCGCGCGTCCGCGTCGACGACCACGTAGCGGACCGTCTGCCCCGGCGCGATCTCGGTCCCTTCGATCCGCGCCCGCTCCAGCGCGGCCGCGGTGAGCGTCTCCATCGTGTAGTCGCCGACGGCCTTCGACACGCGGGTGTCGACGACGAGGTCGGCGGGGTCGACCTCGCCCCCGCGGAGGTCGCGGAGCCGGCGGCGGAGGGCGTCGCAGACCGCCTCCGGCGACCGCGTCTCGTCGAACGCGCGGAGCGCGGCCCGCTGGACCGCCTCGACCCACGCCGCGGTCGAGCGCTGGCGGCCCTCGATCCCCCGGGTCTTGATCGCATCGCCGAGGCCGGTCTCCGGGTACTCCTCTCCGCGTCGCTTTCCGAAGTATCGGGTCAACGCTCCCGATCCGGAGTCCCGGGTCGGACAGAACGCCGTCCAGTCGAACGCGCACTCGTACTCCAGTTCGACGCCGGTCTCGCGACTGATCTCGTCGGCCACCGCCGGGAGCGGCCGCTGCGCGCGACCCTCGGCCGGCGTCACCCAGAGGGAGTCGACGATCCCGTGGAGGACGCGCCAGCCGGCGTCTTCCAGGGCGGCCTTCGCGTCGAGCAGGAGCTCGCGGGCGAACGCGTTGATCGCCTCGTGGCACTCGATGCGGCCGAACTTCGCGTTGCTGA
>ERZ1034488.22-NODE-22-length-39736-cov-5.738993_pt1 | contig 39736 bp, 62 predicted proteins | sample MGYA00520646_ERZ1034488 | MGnify/ENA primary metagenome ERZ1034488 (study PRJEB33760, sample SAMEA4777686) | hypersaline lake metagenome | biome: hypersaline environment; feature: brines | place: Spain | collected 2012-08 | depth 0 m ...
ACATCAACATTTCTCTGAGTGTATGCCATCATCTCTAATCATCCTTTTCCTTGTTTATATCTGTTACAGCTATACCTTTCACATCTTCCGTGCCTTCGTCCGGCGTAGTGCCGACCCTACGGGAGTACTTCTTTGTATTCTGGTAAGCATCTAGACGTTTGAAAGGATTGACATTTGTACCTGTACGCCTCTTCGTATTAACTTGTTTATGAGCAAAGTACTGTCCGTTAGTAACATCAACGAAAAAGTCTACAGGCCGGTTCAAATCCCCCTGTGTAACATAATAATGCCTCACCTGGATAACCTCTTCCTCAAAAGGATCCGGTATAATCATGGTTGGCTCCGAGCTTGACCTAGACTGATCAATCTGTATACCTTTCTTCGAGGTCATACGGCCTTGACCCTGTTCCTTCATCCATTCATTAATAATCTCTTTACCTTCCTGATAACTGTAGTTGATACCGGAGTTTGAATCTCTTTGCTCATATTTTTCCATCCTTTTCTTGAAGACCGAACTCTGAGTGAACTTATACCCTATAGCTATGACAGCTCCAAGAACAGAAACCAGCATCAAGTCCTCTAGACCTACCGTGTTTGTTGCGAAACCTACAACGGCCAGTACAGATACAAGTCCTGCAACCGTCACCATATCCTTAACTTCTGTCATCTACACCAAGCTCTGTACAAATCCCCATAACAGATTTTTTGAGATGAATGATATGGCGGATGCTACGAATATTCCGATACCTATACCGAAGAAGTCCTCCCGGTACATGAAAGAAATCATTATAGATGCTGTATAGATTAAGGCGGTTACGAAGACAAAGCCTCCTAGAACACTAACCATTCAGTCTTGCACCTTTTGTTCTTTCCTGGCTCTCAGGTGTTTTGGGATTTTTGTTTCCTGGTCGTAGACGGCTTCTTCCATGCTGTAGTTTCCCTGTTCAAACACCATTATTCTTTCTTTTTCCCCGATACCGGCATCATCAGCATCAAAGTCTAGAGAGTCCTTGGTTGTTCCTCTCAAAATACCTTTTACAGTACGTTTTTGGACCGTGGTTTTTCTTTGTGAGAAAGATTTTGGCATTCTCACAAATCTAAAGGTCTTCCAGTTAGGTGTTTGTGAAAATGCCTCATCATAGATTTCACCTTTCTCTTCGTACTGATCCGGCATCCTTAAACAGTAGATTACCTTTTTCATATTATCATTTACAAAGTTGTTTTCTTTGGGAAAAAGTTGTTGTTTTAAGTTGTTTTCTTTGGGAAAAAGTTGTTGTTTTCTATCGTAAAAACTATTTGCTTTGACATTCCACACGCGCGAGAGAAGTTTGGGAACCATACACATACCTAAACATCAATACCAGGGTAGAAGCTTTTATCATGGCATTTATCAAGCAATTTATTTTTGTTGAATATTCCGGCTGCTGTCATATCGGTATGTTCTGCAACTTCTTCCTGTGTCATATCATTCTTGATAGGTTCAATCTCCTCAGCAAGTTCTGCCAAAGCCTCAGCACGTTGCTCAACACTGTCCTTATCCTTCAACGTGATAGAAAACTCTTCCGTATCCTCAACCTCGTCCTCGGCAGCGGACTCCGCAGCCTCATCTCTCTCCTTCCGGCTCCGAATCTTCTCCGCCTTCTCAGGATGAAGCTGCACAACACCCTGAGCATCAGTATGGTCATCCATCTTCGAAGTAGCCTTCTCAAGATGTTCAACAATCTCATCCTCATCAACAGCCTTCGCATCCTCAGCTAAACGCCTGAAAGCCTCACGATCAGCCTTCCTCTCCTCCATCCGTGCCTGAGAAAACTTTTCAAGCTCAGCAATCATAGACTCCATCTTAGAAAGCTTATCCTCAGTAAGATCAACAACCCAGTTCTCAGCCTTATCATCCAAAGCATCCTGAATCGTGTCATAACTTTTCGCCAAACGATACTCCTCAAGAAGCTCCCCGTACTCATTCCTGAACTTCTCCAAGCCAAACTTCTCAAGCTCCTCCAAACGTGTCTGCCACACAACAATCTTCCTCAAAGACTCGACCTTCCTCTTAGTCATCAAGAAATAAGCAGCAGGCAAAGGATCACCCGGAGTCTTATTATCCTCATCAACCCCTTTCTGATCCAGAAAACCAGACCATTTCTCATCAAGCTCCTCCTCACCTGGAACCTGTTCAAAATCCTCAAGCAAATCCTGGATAATACTTTGAATCGTATCCCGGTTGTTCCTTAGTTCCCTGAAACGTTCCTCCATCTTGTCACGGCTCCAATCCCTTGAAGCCATCTTCTCAACAGAGGTAACCTGTTCAAGATTTGAATCACTTAAAACGTTTTCAGACATATCCATAGAATCCATAATCAATAATCCTCCCTATACATTTCTCCTTCATCCGGGAAAAGGTCGGCATGACGGCCACGATTATCTGGCTCATCACGGTCGGCCTCTTCCTTAAGCTCCTCGGTTTTCCCTTCCTCGGCACGAAGCCTCTGCTTTAGGTCCTCAACCTTATCCTTCAACTCTGCAATAGTCTCACCGTCCTCACTTTCCTTACCCCAGACACGTTCAGCATACGGGGATTCCCCGTCAAGATCCTCCTTGATTATGATTCTTTTCTCAGGTGCAGAATCAGCTTTATTCCTTACGTCCACAGTTTTTCCTTTCGGAAAACCTTCAATAGCAGCCTTCGGAATCGGCTCAGGACTTACAGAAAGACCTGCCCTCTCTGCAGCATCCTTCGAATCAGTTAGATTGTAGATAATCTTGTATATACCGCCTAAAAGCTTATAGATAATAGACTTGTTGCTATCAACAGGCTCCTTGTAAACCAGGTAGTATGCCTCAACATTTTTCCTGGTGTCCTCCGTGCCATCAAGCCAGCCAACAAAGACCCCGTTCATATCCCATACACCGTCATCAATCCATACAGCCTCAGTCTCATCTCTCAAAGCCATAAAGAATCACCTAGAGGTCTTTCCAAGACTTAATTCATCAAGATTTTTCTTCACTTGACCGACATTTTTCTTGTAAACTTTTGGAGTAACCATGAAAGTACCTCTTGCATACACCGTATAGATTGAAGCCAAAGGAAAACCTGCACCTATCAAGATAAAGAATTTTGACCAAAACCTCCAGAAACCTGCCTCTTTCTCAAGCTCATCCATTCTTTCATTTGCCTCAGGTAACTCTCCTAGAGTGAATCCTGGCAGGCATTTCGTCCATGAATCAACAGATTTACAGTCCGAGATATCGGTGTTTTCACCTATAAACCTGATACCTGTAGGTACATCGTTTTCATTCAAGATGAACTCAAGGTCGCCATCAAAGTCTCCGATACTTCTTCCTTCCGGCAGCTCTGGATATTCAGGATCTACAACAGTACCGGAAAACCGGATTGAACCATTATTCTCAAGTTCTTCATGTTGTTCTACCGGAGAAAGAGTGACTCTGCCCTCATAAGTATCTCCCTGTGAGTCACTGTAGACTACAAGGAAGTAATCTCCGGTTCCATCAACGACTATATCTCCTTCACTTTCCCCGTTCCGGTAAAGGAATCTAGGGTTTTCATCGTCTTCGTTTCTAATACCTATAGACATACTTGAGTTATCTTTCCTGTGGGTGAAGTCCTCAAGACCGATCTCAAGGTTTTTACCGAAGTCTTTACTGAATACTTTTTTTGATACTTGTCTGTTAGGAGAGTCATCGGTTCTTGGCCTTGTATCCTTGAACTCAAAGTCCGTGGTCAAGAGCTGGATGGAGGACAAACGGTTAACGTTGAAACTGCCTTTTCTCTGTGCTGTGTTCCCGCTTTCATCCGATACCTCTAGACTGTAGTAAAATGTTCTGTCCTCGCTAGTCTCTGTAAATGTATATGTCCATGTACCTTGGTTGTTTTCTTGAAAGTCTATTCTTTCAAGCGAACGATTTACTAGTACTGTCTGGTTGTCAATTCTTTTTGTAGTCTCGTAAGTGATGTCGGCGGAAACGTTTTCTACATCTAGGTTGTCCGAAGCCTCCACCGTAAATGTTTCTTCCTGCAACGCCATTATATCGGGGAAGGTACTTGACTGTATATCAGGCTTGATGTCATCAAAGACGTTTATTGAAATGTTTAAGGTGTCTTTTCCGTCAAAGTTTTCCCCGGTTGCTGTTATTGTTCCGTTGTAAAGACCGAAGTCCTGTCCTCTAGGAACGGAGAAGCCGTTGACCACTGAAACTGTTTCACCGGGGATTGTCGTAACAGGAGACTGAACCTGGAAATCAAGCTCTGAAACATTTCCCTCCGAATCAAGTAAAACGGTTTCCGCCGAGTTTCCCTCGGAACTTATAGACATATTAAGGTTTCCTCCGGAAAGAACCGATGCATTAGCACTTTGTTTCTCATCGTCAAAAGAAAACCTTGCAAACTCATTGATCTCTACATCTTCGAAGACCGTATTGTTTTTGTTATTGTAGTTGATTGAGAGATTGTAGTTTCCAGCATCACGGTCAACCGGTATATCAAGAAATGTTCCTGTAGAGTTCGTTGATACTTCAAAAGGAGAACTCTCATTTACATCCTGAGAAACATTATTGATCTGTACCGTCTGACCTGTATCAAAAGCTGTTGCTGAAGCGTGAGAGATACTTAGGACTAATCCTGCAAGAAGAAATGTTTTTACCGCCTTCATTCTTCGCCCCTGCTTTCTCCCCGTCTTTCAATAGTTTGGATCATAAGGGTTGCAAGGATCCCGAGACCTGTACCTGCCAAAGCCCACATAGCCTCACTCATTCTCAATATCCCCTTCAATAATATCTTCCTGTATAAAATCATCAACCTCTTCCCTAATGTAAGATTTTATTTCCGTCATATCTTTCTCCGGGAACTGCCTCACCAGACGTGTGACCTGTTGGTCGCTCAAAGCATAGTTCAGCTGTGTCATCTTTAACTATTACTAATTACACTACAAACCTTTATATTTGTTAGTTAACTGAAAAGAAAAAGAGAAAAAATGTACGGCTCCGTCACTCCTTAAAGAGAGTGTCGTCATCCTTCTCAGAACCATCCTCCCCAGAGGCATCATCCCCATCACTGTCCTGCGAATCCTCACCGACCTCCTCAACTTCATCCGCAGAACCATCATGATCAGGATGAGTAAAGTCAAAGTCAACCTCAAAATCCTCAAACCGGTCATCCGCATCCTCACGAAGACCTAGGACACGATCTACCTGAGAGTAACTAGGCTCACCATCCGCATCAGTCCTTTGCTTCGTAGAAACACGCAGAACCACGCCTCCAAGATGCTTCATAACAGCCTTAGCCAGCTCCTCATTCTCATCTGTGCTTTCAGCCTCGTAATTGATGTCGCCACGAAGAACCGCATCAACAGTTCCCTCATCAGCACCTAACTCCTGTAAAACATCACGGGTAACACCTGCCTTCTTAAGAACCTGAGCAAGATTAGAAGTCAACTGCTCAGAATCCGCAACCGTGATCTTCGAGTTAGGCCAAAGAGGCAAAACACCTTCATCCTCTTCCTGCACCTCTTCAACGGCATCAAAACGAAGCTCAAGCTCGTAGCCCTGGAACTCGCCTTGATACATTGAGACATCACATTCTACTCTAGAGAGTTTTGCTATGGCGTTGTCGCCATCTTCAAAAAGGGAGTAACCTCCCTCACCGTCACCTTCAATCTCGTTAAATCCCATTTTTAGGTTTCACCACCGTTGTAAAACGGTACAAAAACAAATGAACCATTGACTTTTATATATTAACTGTTAAACAATAACTATGGGAAACATCAAACAGGCATCAACACAGCAACTAGCCAGAAAACTCCTGGAAAAAACAGAGATGGACAAAAAACAGATAAAACAAGAAGTTCAACGTACAAGAAAAAAGTACCATCCACTAATATCCAGTAACAAAAACGCATTACTGCTGTATGCAAGAGAGGAAAAAGGCATCCAGCTACTAGAAAAAACTCCTCCCGAACTAAAAATTGAAAACATCGTACCTGATATGAGAGACGTTTCATTCGAGGCAAAAATACATTCCGTAGACAAGTTCGAATACAGGAAAGACGGTGAACAGAAAAAAGGTTGCTCGGTCAAACTATTTGATGACTCAGGAAGCATAGAACTGATGCTGTGGGGCGAGGACGTAGACCGTGTATCCAACAGCATGGAAAACAGGGTTGTAAGGATAGAAAATGCGTACAGCAACAGGTACGAGGGAGAAGTCCAGATCAACTTCAACGATTCAAGCACTATAGAAGTAATAGAAGAGTAAAGAAAGAGAGAAAAAACGTTTTTTTCTTTACTGGTTTCTATCTAGATCTTCTGAATCTTTCCTGGCTCCGGCTCGTAAATCTCGCCATCATGTTCCATATCCCGCATCCTTTTCTCAACCTCTTCCTCATCGTAGTCAAGTTCATCTATCAAATCCTGTTTCGGGATCAGGTCTTTCTGTTTTTCCTCTATGAAGTCTCGGATCTCAGATGTAAGTGACTTTGCCGAACCAGGTGTCCGAGTGTCCGGGGTTTCATCTAGGTTCATAGAGACGCGCATTGCGTGCGCGCAAAGGTTTTGGAAAAAGTATGGACACTTGGACACGTCAGTTTTGCCGTTGACGAAGTTCAGGAATTCATCACTAAACTTGATGTACTTGTAGACTTTCGTTCTTTCGTTTTCGTCTCCAACCCGGCGTGTTCTGCCTACTTCTGTGTAGTAGGGTGTTTTTTTGTCGCTTTTTAGGTACTGGGTGATCTGGGTTTTGGTGGGTGGTATGTCTCCATAGTGTTGGCAGTACTTCTTGACGAGGTAGACTAGATCGTCATATACTATGTAGTCGTAACTAAAATCGTTGAGATTGTTGCCGTTTTCGTTACTTTGTGGTTGCAGATCCTCTGCATCGTTTGGTGTGAGTCCTTGTTCAATACAGTTTTCCATAAACTGTTCGAGCGGAGAACTGTAACTCTTCCATAACGAACGTGTATCATCTGGATCAGTTTTTGTCGTGAAACCGCCGTTTTCCTTCATCAACTCAAGCCGGACCAGACACTCGTTGACCAATCCACGCATCTCCTCATCACTAGTCACACTATCAAGAAGCTCTTCTTTAGGCTTCTGTTCTTTCTCGAAATCTCTTTTAGGATCCTCAACGAACTTGTACGGGAAGTTGATTATCTCCCATCTACGGAAGAATCCGTCACTGTTGTCATCGGTTTCCGGTATCTCGTTGCAGGCAAAGACCGGGGTGGCAAAGTTTTTGAACTCGAAGTGGTCTCCTCCTTTTATCTCAGCTCTTGTTTCTCCTCCTCCTGTCAAGGATTTGAGCGTGGATCCGGTTTCAAGTTTTGCAGATGACATGTCATCCGAGAACAAGGCTAGCTTACGGTATAGTGTTCTTGTGGCAAAACGTGTATGTTCAAGTTGCTGCAGATCTTCCTCTTTGTAGTTTTCCTCCGATATCAGGTTTTTCCAGATGTTCAGCAAAACTGTTTTTCCGTTGTTTCCTTCCCCATGTAACATGAGTGCATGTGCGTAGGGTACATCGGCAAGAAGGCTGTACGCCATGGTTTCAAGGATTAGTTCTTTGTCTCTTTGTCCTTCTGTAACTGTTTCCAGGAACTCCTCTATTTCTGGACAAGAGGCATCACGGTCTAGTTCGTAGCTGATTTTGTGCGTGAAGTTGTTCTCTGGACTGTGGTTTTCTTCCTCTCCTGTTTTCAGGTTGTAGGTGCAGTTTTTGAAAGGTACTTTGTAGCTGCATGGCCGGAAGTCTTTCTTTTTACAGGTTATTTCTTCTTTATCTTTTATTGTGTCTACGGTTTTTCCGGCAAAGTGTGGTTCATAGTCGTCTCCAAGGCGTTTATTGACTTCGTTCCTTATTTTTGTTACTCCTCTGTCTTTCCAGTAGTTTTCGTTGTAGACGTAGAGTTGTCCGGTATCCTCTACATATTTGAAGGGGAAGTCTTTGAGGATGTCTTGAGCCATGAGTTCTGGCTTGAACTTGTTTGTTCCGTTTTCGTTTCTTCGGAAGTACTGTTCTGGTTTCGGGGTGAAGTGGTTGCCTTCTGTGAACTGTTTGGCTTTTTGTTTGATTGTTATTAGTTTGGATTTGTGTTCTGGGAAGGCTGATTTGAGGGCGGAGATCCGTTTCTCGTCTTTCAGGTTGCTTGCTTTTGTGGTTTTGATTGTTTCGGCAAGGTTTTCGTTGCCGTCTTGTTTGATTTGTTCTACTACTTCGTTTCTGGCGTTGTTCCATTGTTGTTGATCCATTTTCTGGTGTCACCTTGGTGTGGATTGGGGGTTTTGTTTACTGGTCTTTTCCTTGTTTTGTTGCGTTCCAGATGCTTGCGTATTTTATGTGTTCGCCTTCCTCTGCCTGCATCTTGATTGTGTCTCCTTTTTCGATGTCTAGGCGTTCTGCGTGTTTCTGGGGAATTGTGATTCGGATTGAGTTTGATTGTTTTCCGGCTTTGACCGATTCATGTACTTTGGATGTGTCTAGATTTGGCATATAGGTTAATGTTTAAGCTGTATTTAAATATCTTGACCTGTTTTTCCCGGTTGAACCAGAAAGTAACAAAACCAGACCAAACGATTTATAAAATATAGACATCCTAAATGTAGACGTGGTACAAGATACAGGGCTTTTTTCAAGCCGAAAGCTTTGGAAAACGCTGAGAACCGTTCCCACAAGGAACACGGGGAAAAAGTGCGTCCAAAGCCAAATATGTAGGACTGGCAACTTTCAGCCCGAGATCGGAAATGGCTTAACCGGCCTCGAAAAGACGGAAGCCAAGACAGGAAAACCTAGAAAACACTCGGAAAATGACCGGAGGTGAATTTGTTTTATGGTAAATCAGAAGACCTATCTAGCAGTTATATCTGTAGCTGTAGTAGCTCTTACAGCATCTCAGACAGGAATCCTGGGAGACCTAGGGCTATCCGCAGCTGACGGTCCTGACATGGAAGAGCCAATGCAGGCAGACGATGACTCTATAGCGTCACTAAGTTTCAAGGTAAGTGACGCTCAGAGTGATTCAACGAACTATCTGGCTTCAACCTACTATGTCTACAATTCGGATGGACTACAGGTTGCATCGGGTACGACCGCTACAGACAGCTTCACGACAGTGAACGATCTATCGGAGAACGCTGATTACACTGTCCATGTAGTTGACGATGATGATGCTGATTCAGATGAAGTATATCATGCATCAAGAGAAGTCACTACAGGAGAAGCTGTAGAAAGATTCGTTGTAGATGCTGACAGACAGGGATCAATCGTCACAGCGATCTCCGAGGACTCAGGTTCGGAGGATGACGGACAACTTGAGCTTAACGCAGGGAAGACAGGTTCCGCCACACTTGAGATCGAGGAGAACACCGGTGACGCAGTTGTCAATGATCCGGCTGTATTCGTCAAGACGAATGACTCCGCTGTAGTCTCAGAGGTTACAGTTGAAGGAGCCACAGAGATTACAGAGGATGTTGACCGTCTTTCAGGCTACGCTGATGGATACGATCTTGGTGTAGACCAGATCGTTGACTTCGGACAGGAGAACGTTGACATCAGGGTAGAGATGGATGAGAGTGCCTCAGGTACAGCACAGATTACTGCTGCTGTAGTTGACGGTGATGAGTACCAGACTGATACGGACACATGGGAGTTCGGATATGAGGACGATTCCGACAACGACATCAGGCTGGCTGACGCAACTCAGACATTCACAGCTACGACACCTTAGAATGGTGTAGATTAACGGGCTTAACCCGTACATCTTTCCTTTCTTTTCTTTATCTATTTTCTGTTTCCCGGGTATTCAACAGTTTTTTAAGTTCTAAGGATTGAATGGGTTAGTGTGGCATTGGAAGATGTTTTAGGCGGGGAGTTGAACCCGACAAACGTGGCGTTGACCGTGCCAGCTCTTTTCGTGTCTCTGGCGCTTGCCTTTTTCGGGTTTCAGCAAAACAATCTTGGTCTTCTTGTAGCCGGGTTGACGCTTTTCCTGTTGCCGGTTTCCGGCCTTGTACTTACGAAGCTTGAGTTGTTAAGAAGCCGTAGCAGTTTCTACTACACTGCGTTAGGTTATGTTGCTGGTTTAGGTGTGTTTGTGTTGCCAGAGGTTGTCTCGAATCTCTCTTTCAGTCTTTCAGCTACACCTAGTCAGTCCTATCTTGCTGCTGCTTTAGGTGATACGAGTGTAGCGGTTACCTCTATTATGAATAATTTTTTGGCTCCTAGAGGGGAGAACATGGCGATTCTGGCTTTGGCGGTTTTGATCTTTCTAACGGTTAGGACGGTTACCAGGAATCGTTTTGTGTTGTCGGTTTTTACATTGGTTCCTCCGAGTATTGCTTTTGCTTTGCTTCACGGTGTCCGCAGCCCGTTTTTCTTGCTGGTTGCAGGTTCGTTTATGGCTGCCTGGATTCTTCTGTATATCGGTGATGATCTTGGTGTAGGTATTGCTGAGGAAGTGGGTCTGGCTTCGTTTGGTGCTACTGTAGGCCTTCATGCTGGCAACAATATTTCTGCTAGTGGAGGTTTGTTTGAGTATTATTCGAGTATTTTGTCGGCTTCTGCCCCGATTGTGTATCTTTCCTACCTGATTATTTTGCTGGATTTGTTATTGATTGGTTTTGTCTTGGTTAAAACCGTTGATATTGTGGCTTCTAAGGGTTTGAGTGGTTTGATTCCTTAGAGTTTTAGGGAAGATTTATAACTCTTTATGATTCTTTTCTATACATTAATGATGCAATCAAAATCCAGGCTCTTAGACAAGAGTTGGATGGTTCAAGAGGTGTTTTGTCTTGAGTAAATATTCTTCTGATTACGAGCAAAGAGGTTATAGTGAAGGATACAATCCTACTAACAGTGATTTTTTAGAAACCATTAATGTTTCAAAACGATTTTTTATAGATAAAATTGCTCCAAGTATTCTTTTTCTAACAATCATTGTTTCTTTGACAGGAATATCTTTAGGTTCTACTACGCTTGACGGTATTGAGTATGATAATTTAGCAAATTTAAAGCCTGATGATTTGAGCGATGATGTTTTGTATCCTTTTGTAGATCAGGATTTGGATAAAAATGGGTTGTCTTCAACTTATTACGGCGAACCAGATAAATTTCTTTACAACAATGAGTCAAACTTTACTTTTACAAAAAATGAAGTACAGCAATGTGGATTTGCAACTAAGCTAGATGGTGTAAATGAAAGTAAAGATGTTTGTAAATCAATTGACTCTAGTTTAGATTATTATTATACTTTTGATAACGATAATATTCTTGAGCCAATAAATAATCTTCAAGGCACAGTACTTGGAAGTCCAACTGTTTCATCCGGTAAAGTTTCTTATTCATATGATTTTGATGGAGATGATGACACTATTAATCTAGGTAAGCCAGGAGTTGAGAACTACACTTCATATACTATCTCTACATGGTTTAAAACTTCTGAATCTGGAGAAAGCGGAACTCTTAAAGGTATAGTAACTAAGGAAGATTCTGCATACTTTTTACAGATATCACCTGACAGCAGTTTAGATACTGCTGTTCATACATATGATGGTGTTTCAACTTCATTTGCAGTTAATGATGGTTCTTGGCATCATGCTGTAGCTAGGGGAACAGGTAATAAAATTGAACTTTGGGTTGATGGTGAGAAAATAGGGCAAAAATCTGTATCGTATAGTATTCCTGATTCAAGTTTTGATTTAACAGTAGGAAGTAGGCAGGGACAGTTTGGTGATTACTTCAACGGTAAAATTGATGATCTCAGGATTTATGATTCGGCTATAAGTGTGCCTTCTGATGATTCGTGTGATCCTGGTGATTCAAGCAAACTTTGCGAAATATATCTTTCTACTAATGGTTCAATTAACCCTACAATTGATTTTGTTTCTAGTCCTAATGTAGATATAAACAGTCCTGTCAATGATTCAACTGTAACTAATCCTCTTAATGTAAATTATTCTACGGTTGGTTATTCGGATTCTTTATCTTTGCTTGAATTAAAAGTTAATTCTAGTTTTGGATTAGATGGTGTTTCTCTATCAAATTCTAGAAATATCGCTGGAGATAGTAGCTATGAAGGATTTCCTGATTGTAGTAGGGCAAAAAATGGAACTGTTATTTGTGTTTATAGAGATGGTACTGCGCATAATAAGGATGATGATTCGTCTGTGATTAAAGGAGTTAGAAGTTATGATAATGGATCTACATGGACGAGCAGTGAGGTAATAGTTGATGAGACGGGCTATGATCTAAGAAATCCTACTTTAAATCCTGTTACGGAAAACGGTTCTCTTGTGTTGTCTGTTGTGTATGAAGATTTTAGCAGTAACAGGTTTCCTGTAAGGTTATTTTCATCTTATGATAATGGGGAGACTTTTGAAAATAAAAGGAAGGTAAGTGTTCCGGGTATTGATATTGAGCGATGGTCTAGTGATTGGGTTGTAAATGATGATGGCAGTATTTATGCCCCTGGTTTTCAGGGAGAGGATGGAGATACTGGTGAGAATAATATTCACTATATAATTGAATCAAATGATAATGGAGAGACTTTTTCTTTGAAAAGCCAAGTGACTGAACAAAGTAACATAGGTAACGAATGGGCGATAACTAATCCATATGGGGATTATTGGATTGCTGCTTTAAGAGGAAGCCCTACCGAAAACAGTACTCTGGCTTACAAGTCTTTTGACGGCGCTAATTCCTGGAAAGGCCCTTATAATTGGACTAATAAAGTTGGTGCTGTTGCTGATCCAATTTTTGAAAAAGTTTCAAGCGGTAACATTATATTATCTTCAAGGATTTACACTGATTCAGGAGTTTCTACTAGGATACAATATAGTGATGATGCTGGAAGAAACTGGAAAAATCAAACTGATTTTTATACTTCTATAGGTTCTGACAGTGGTTATACTGATATTGTTAGATGGAATAAGACTAATGGTTTGTTGGTAAATTATCAAGAAGTTGATGGACAATCTGATACCGATATTTTTGCTTATGATACAAGAATTTTTTACAAAGATGCGTTTAACATTGTAAAGTCTAATCAGAGTTCTTTAGTAAATAATTCTAATCAAAATATATCTTTTGATTTTGCCGAAAATAATTTTGATTTGCCTAGTAATTTTGATTATAGAGTGAAATTATTTCAGAGTGATAGTCAGTCTGATTTTGATCAAGGTAGTGTTGAGGTTTTACCTCAGGATAGTACACCGCCTTCAGTTACTATTCATAGTCCTTTAAATCAGACTTATTCTAGTAGTTCTGTTGATTTGGATGTAAGCGCTAATGAAACTGTGGATGTTTGGGAGTATAGTTTGGATGGATCTGCGAATCAAACTTTTACACCGAACAGTTCTTTTTCAGGTCTTTCTGATGGCGGTCATACACTTAATGTGTTTGCTAATGATTCGTCAGGCAATACTGGCAGTGAGTCTGTTAGCTTCACAGTAGATACGACAGATTCTACACCACCAACCAGTAGTGATAATTGGACTTTGACAGGTTTCGTAGACAAGTCTTCGGCTGATGTGGAGTTGACGGCAAGTGACTCCGGCAGCGGTGTGGCAAACATCAGTTACCGTGTGAACGGGGGCAGTTACACGACAGACACCGGCAGCTCAACCACGGTCACAGTCTCTACGGATGGTAACAACACGCTAGAGTACTTTGCAACTGATAATGATGGCAACGTAGAATCTACAAACATCGAGTATGTTGCCCTTGACTCAAAGGTAGTATGGGAGAACTTTAGCTTTACACCGCTTGGTGACGGCATCAAACAGGATTCAAAGGTAGCCTTTAGTTCAAAGTTCAAGGATGACTTGACAGGACTTGATAAGGTAAGGTTTGCGGTTAAGGACAACGGAACTTGGAACAATCTTACCGGAGACTTTGAGATAGCTTATCGTGACCGTGATTTAGATCAAAGCGAGATTTTGAAGCTGTACGAAACAAACGGCACGAACACAAGCCTTACAACACTTGATCAAGATCCTGATATAGGACCTATTTTTGACTTTGATCAAGACGGTGAAAAGGAACAAGTCTTTTCAGGCAACTACCTTTTGCATTCTTCCAGTTTCCCCGGATTTGAAAACACAAGTATATCTGTTGCAGGTTTCGGTGGTTCCGGTGACTTTGATTCCGATGGTTTACCAGAGGTTGTAACCGAGAAAAATGGGGAGATCGTTGCTATAGATTATAATGGCCAAATCACAAACACAGGTATCACGCAGTTTGACGATATAGGAGGTATAGCCGACTGGGATGGTGATTCAAACCAAGAAATTATGTTTATCGGCCAAGATGACTTTGTAGTAGGTGTAGATAGCGAAGGCTCTATAACCAATACTTCTGAATGTTGTGCAGACAGTATTTCTAAAGAGGTTGCAAGCGATTCAATAACAAGCCATAAACTATTCTGGAGTTCAAGTACTCAAATTTTCTTCTTGGAGAATAATGCTAACTCAGATGATTTAGGTAGTCTTGTACCGAGTGTTGGGAATGGTTTAGGTGGTGTTGGTGATTGGGATGGAGATAATCTTCAAGAAGTTGCAGCACGAGAAATAAGTGGTCAAGCAGGAGTACCCAACACTAATAACCTGGTATTGATTGATGAGGAGCGTGGATACCAAAACATCAGTATAGATGTAGATGTTGACGGTCTTGGAGGTATAGGAAACTTGGATTCTGATGGGCCGTACAGGAACTACAACGAGTTGAAAGGAACGTTTGAACAGGTAAACTATACTTACAGTCTTTCAAAAGTGAAAGATTCTGCATCATTTAGATACTGGGTTAGGGATTCCGTAGGCAACTGGAATAACACAGATACGGAAACAATCTCTTTCCCGAGTTTCAAGTCATCTCGTATAGTATGGGATGACTCTAGAAGGAAAGTATTCTACAATTACTCCTCTCAGAGGGATGTAGATTCAGTATCGAATCCGCCTTCCGGTACATTAACTTCAACAAGTACTTCTGCGGTTGTAAGTTCGTGGTCTTCACCTTTTGACTGGACGGCTTCCGTAACTGATGTAAACTCTGTAAAAGGTGCTGAACGAAACATCAACTTCACGAAAAACACTATCTATGACAAGGTAGAGAATGCTTCAGGTGTAGTAAATGAAACACAACAGACTGTAAACACCACTTTAGAACTTGATGTAAGAGGAGAACCTTCAAACATCACTTTGGATACAGCCAATCCTAACAACTTGATATCAACTGTTAAAGATGGTAGGATTGATACAACTACAGCCGTGACGGGCATTCAGAGAGGTGAGTGGTACTGGACGGTTGACAGTATCAACACACAGCTATTCGGAGAGCAACCGGTTTCCGGCAGGAACCACAAACTTTCCACACAGTACATTGAGAGAAACAAAGAGATACAAAACATCGGTTCAACCGACTTCACAAGACTCGAGGTAGAGGCAGCAAGTATAACAGGTACAACACTCAATAAGTCAACCGTAGAGACCGGTATAGACTCCGGTAACAAGAAAAACCTTTCCTTCCAGAGCAAGATAGATCAACTTCAAGCAGAGTCATTCAACGCCTCTCCTACATCAGAAACAGTTAACATTGCTCTTGACTTCTCCGCTGAAAGAAACATAAGTATAAACAACACCTTCGGCCAAAAGTTCAACGGTGTAGAGACCTCGGAGAAAGTCTTCACAAACCAGGGATGTACACTTGAATCCTCTACAAAGAAAGATGTGGCAACAGGCAAACAGAATTACAGCTACAGCTACAGCTGTGACACCGGAGAGGTTGGACCGGCAGACATATCACAGGAACTTAACGCCGATGCCGATAACGACACGCATTACTTCTATAACACGTCCGAGTTCAACATATCAACAAATCTCTCACAGGACTCGGTGGTTGAATGGGAGATTGCAGAATCCGAGCTAAACGACTGGGATGACAAAAAGACCTCCGGCAAAGTATATTACAACGGACAGGTTAACGACAACATAAGTATTGTTGATGGAATTGGTACTGTAACCCTACGGTTTGGAACGGATTGTTGTGGTTCAAGCCCAAGTAAGGGCAGCCATGATGTATCCCTATTCTACGAGACCGGTGAAGGTGATACCACTATCATAGAAAACGGTGGTGGAGGCGGTGGCGGAACAGACCCGGGTGACGATGAACAGACCATACATTTCGGGCTTGAGGAAACTGCTGCCGGGGAGGAATCCTTTACGGTTCCGTTCGGTGAGACAGCTACAAGGAATCTTTCAATAGTGAATGAGAGACAGGCAGCTACAACTGTAAGGATTAGCCGTGGCAATCAAGCTTTCTGTAACTTTGTAAGTGTTGAGACTAGTCTTGGTTCCGGTGATTACGGTGCTTCCGGGGAATATAGTGTACCTGCTGCTACACAGACTCTTGGAACGGTTGAGACCAGTGTTGATACAAGGCTAAGGTTTGATGTACCTAATAGTTCGGTGATTGATTCAAGGGATATTGATGATTTGTCGTGTGAAATGTCTACGTCTTCAAGTCTTGGTACGGCGGAGCCTCTAGTACTTGAGGTTGATGAGGAGATAGGGATTGTTACCTTGTTGAAGGATTTCTTTGAACCTCTGTACTTTGAGTTCTACACTTTTGATTTCAGCACTACCGATGTAGACTCTACGGATCCAGAGATGGATTCAAGTCTTACGTTGAATACTTACAATGTTGGTCTGGTGGTGTTGGTGCTTGGAGGCATCTGGTTTGCAAGACGCAGGCTTTAGAGAAGGAAGGTTTAAAAGCTTTAGACGGTGTTTAGTGTGTGAAGGGGGATAAAGACTGGGGTCTATATCCACCATTTTGATTGTGTCACCTTGAGAAAGTGCGGGGCGGAGGGTTTAGAAGTTCTTCGTCTCCCGCCATCCTTTCTCAAATAGGCATGTAACGGTGGAAAAAAGGATGTTCCGTGTATTTTTTTCACGGTTGTGGGAGAGTCTTGGTCCAGAAGCCTCGTAACAAAAAGCTTTGTCTGACTTCATCGGTAAAAACCCTTTCCACCTCGGGTTACTTCCACAACCGTGACTCTATTTCTCCCAGAAACAAAAAAACCAATAGAAACTGATCTTTGACCTTACTTGAAACCGGTCAACTTGTTGATGGTGGTCACGACAAATGTTCCGAGTACGAAACCTCCTGCAATCCCAATAAGCTGTGTGCCGATTTCTGTGCCGAACTGGTAGTAATACGCTAGAAGGAATGAAGCTGTAAGCACCGCCTGGCTGTAATCAAGCTCGTCTAGAAGAGAGTCAACCCTGTTATCAAGATAGCCGTGTTTCAATGGCCGGTAAAGTGCTACACCAAGCCCTAAAAGAAGCACGGCGTACTCCGGTGCTAGACCTGTAACGTTTTCAAGCACCGTGCCTATGTTATCAAGAACTTTTACCATCCCTAATACACATCTTTTTAACCATTCTTATAAAAATAGTGTTGTGTGAACCTGTCTGCCCTGAGGTACGGAAAAAACATTTTATCAAGGATAGTTTACCTTACAGTAGTGCTTTTCAGGAAAAAGATTGTATTGGCAGCATCAGTCTACACCACCTTCAGCAACTCAATAAACAAGCTCTTGACTGTTTTGACAGGTTCAACAAGTTCCTTAAGCCTTGTAGATACATTCGTTACCGAGGCAGGAAACAAGTTCTTCGGGGCAGCACCGAACATACTTGAAGGATTAAAGTCATTCAACAATCTGGAGCTTGTACAGGCAGGTCTAAGTCTGTGGATGGCTTTTGCATCAATCTACATGCTTTTATTCATCTACAAAATGTTTAGGTCAAAAGGGATGACCTCGAACGTGGAGTGGCCGGAAACCATGCTTGTACTGTTGGTCTGGCTGCTTTCCTCCAGTATCGTACACGGATCCTCACTTTTCATAGGCGTTGCAGAAGAACTTAAGATTTCTCTACAAACTGTTTCACAGGTTTTACCAACCTCCGATATCGGAGGGATGAACGAAACAGTTGAAAACATATCTACGAACACAACAAAATAGACACACAAATTTAAAAGAACCAAGGAAGAAAAACCTTTACATGAAAGGTCAAGGCGGGGCAGCTGCCGTAGTAATTATCGGTCTTCTAGCAGCCGGAGGACTAGCTTTCACATCACTTGAAACAAACGGAAACCAGTTAAACGCTTTAGAGGCATCATCCGGCAGCCCCGAAACAACGGTTCTTGACTATTTACCTGTTCTCTCAAGTATAGAAGAATGTGACTACGGAAAATACGATAGATGTATAGAGCATTCAAACGAGTTTGAAGGAGCATACGCAGTTTCCATCTTGACATACCAAAGCTATTCTAACCCTACTACAGAAGGAAGCCTTGACTACCAGTGTGTAGAGACCGGTGCAAACACCGAGGCATACCTTCTTGAAGGAGAAAGAGATATTTCCAACATAGTCAATGACTGGGAAACCCTTGATGCAGAAGGAGAAAACATTGCAAACGAAGGAAAAATACCGTTTACAGAGATAAATGACGGGTACACGCTTCTATGCATGAATAAGGCGGAATCAGGTAATGCATGGGTTGCAGCAGGTACAACACTTACAAATGACGGTTTCGAGCTTTCCGAGCCACAGGAGGATCCACAAATCAAGACTTACAGGGAGGCGGATATTTCAACTACGGAAAACGGTATAGAGACAACAGTCTACCTTGAAAATGTTGGGGGCGACATGGATGAAAACTATCTTGTTGAGCTTCAACCGGATCAGACACAGGCGTTCAGCTTTACAGGTAGGCAGGAAACCTGTGATCCTGACCAACCGGAAAACGTTCATAAAGACTTCCGGCTTCAGGAAGGTGAAAGAACCAGTGTAACTTTGAAGTCTACAGGTCTTGAACCCGGTGAGTACGATGTAAAACTGGTCTCTACCGATGGATGTGCCTCAAAGGATCCGTCTACGGTTTCGAAGGAGCCGTTTGGATGGGGTGAGGTAGTTGAAAGCCAGGTAACGATTGAAAGAGATAACCCCGACCTTGTAGAGTACCGTCCACCTGAAATAAGTTCAGGTGAGAACAGGGTTTCCGCAGAGGTCTTCATCAAGAACGAAGGCGGGGATATGCAGGAGAGGTACTTGGTTGAGCTTGATCCAAGGCGTACAGGTTCTCTTTCATTCCTTCAAAACTTTGCGTTTACAGGCGGGCAGGAAACCTGTGATCCAGATAATCCTTCAGTTGTACATAAGGATTTCCAGCTTGATGCCGGTGAATCCACAAGTATAGAGCTTGAAAGCACCGGTCTTGAGGAAGGTGTTTACGATGTAGTACTTGTTTCTGCGGATGGATGTGCCTCAAAGGATCCTTCTGTAGAACCTGTACAGCCTTACGGATGGTCTGAAAACAAGGGAAGTATCGAGGTTGTTGCACCTAACAGAAAGCCTTCAATCAGTACTGTAAGTGTTCCGGGAGAGGTAGCTAAGGGTGAGGAGTTTACGGCTTCTGTCCAGGCTTCTGATCCTGATGGCGACCTCTTATCTATAGAATGGGGTAACGGAGAGACCGGTGATGAGGCATCTTTCAGTTTTGATGAGGTAGGTGAGGAAACTGTTTCTGTCACGGTAAGTGACGGTGAGGCATCGGTTTCCGAGTCTGTAACGCTTGAAGTGGTTGAAGGTAACTCAGCTCCTAAGATAGATCAAGTGATCTTGAAGGATGAAGTACCTTTGAATGAGGAGTTGACCGCTGTTGTTGATGCATCGGATCCTGATGGCGACCAGTTAAGTTATGAGTGGAGTAACGGTGATACTGGTTCCGAGGCATCTTTCAGCTTTGAAAGCACAGGTTTGAAGACTGTCTCGGTTACGGTTACTGATGGAGATAAGTCTGTATCAAAATCTGGAAGTGTTTCTGTGGTTGAGCCTGAGGAATCTGGAATCTTTGAAACAGTTATCGGTTTCCTTGAAGGGCTTTTCCCTTTCTAGTCTTTTCTGTGAGGTAAAGAAAAAATGGTTTTAGGTGAGAAAGAGAGAAGTGACGTGGATTTTGAGGAGTCTGCGGTCTTGAAGGTTGAGTCAGAAAAGTTTATGGGTCAAAATGTTTATGGTGACCGGAAGATGCCTGATAGAAGGACTGTTATTCCAGGCAGTGATGTTGATGATGCTTTCCCCGGTGATTACCCTGCCCGTGGAAGGGTGAAGTGGCAGGGAAAAACGTATCCTGCCCGTATATCCTTCCGGTACAGTGATGACGGTGTCTCGGTTCCGGTTTACGAGTTTTTCTTGGATGCGGAGACGGTTTCTCAGCTTAGAAAGAAATAGTTATTATGCAAAACGTCCTGTCTTATCTCTCAGCCAGTTTCTCTGTGCAGCGGTTTCTGCCGATACCGATGTAGATCCTTTTCCGTATTCTCTTTCTCCGGCCTCTGCACCTTTGGTTCTGGAAAGATACTGGTAGACCTTTTGGGCATCTGCTTTACTTGCCCTGCCACGGTAAACCGATATAGCTCTTTCAACAACATCGTCCGTATAGCCCTGATACCTTTGTCCGTCACGATACATACGGTACTCCTGATACGCCGGTGTACGCTGCCATCTCCTTGCGGATGCAGGAGTCATGTTCATCATTTTCTTTGCTGCCTGAATGTATTCTTTTCTTGTCTGTGGATCTTCCATAAACATTTACCTCTTTTTTCCTTTACAAAAAATATACATTCAATAGTTTAAAACTCTTTCCACCAGGCCAGTAGTTAGAAAGTTAGAACATTTTGTAAAATACAAATATATTGTAGTATATTAATCCATTACAATATATAAGTAAATTTTCAGGGGTGTCCTCGCACCCCTGGAATGGTGGCAGAGTCGGACTTCAAAAGCCATTTTACTTGCGGTAATAATGTTTTTGATGCTAAAACTTAAATTTGTTTTAGATATAGTATAGATTTGTAACTACTTGGGATACATATCTCTTATTAAAACAGGCTACTAGAGTCTACTTTGAAAGATAAACATCCATCAAGGAAAACACATGCTTTGATACAAAAGGCAGCACCAACAAAGCTGTAGAGGCTTGAAGCAGGTTTCCCCCGGCCTCAAACCATACAACAGGATAAAGACTGAAAGTACCGGCAAAAACCGTGAACAGAACCGGTTGAAGCCGTACAGCCCCTAACTGCACAAAGTTGTAAAACACTTTAAGCATCAAAACCGTTCCCAAGCCAAACCACAAAACAGTTTGAGACGTGTTAAAAGCCATGAACCCCGTACCAATAACTCCGGCCTGTAAAAGACTTGATTGAACAACTTTTTTGCCGAGTCCACCGGTCAAAGTATATCCAAAAGCCAGGACAATCAACGGCGTAGACACTATCCAGTCAATATAGTATGTCCGTCCTAGAGGAAAGAACTCAAACAAGAAGTTAGTGTAGACTGTTCCTGACCAGAAAAGAACCGCCGAATGAATTAAAGCAACCGTTGAGCCTTCAGAAAAATACTTGTACAGAAGAAAAGAACCTATCAAGAAAGAAAGAAAAACATATGTAGAGGTGTTCAGAAATGATTCAATCATTGCAGAAACAGGTTACACCTTGTTAGATACCTTGAAGTCATAGCTCGGAACCTGATTGTTAGGGTTTCCGTACTTGACCGCTGTGTACCTGTTCCCACGGTAATCAACTATCACGGATTTAGGTCCTTCCTCCGGCGATATACCTAGATCCGAGATGAAAACCGTCCGATAGTTTATCTTGGTTTCAGGATCGTGATAGGCATATATATCAACGTCCTCAACCATTTTTCCGTTGAACATTACGTCCGCCGTTCCTATTGCATCTGCCATTTGAAAGAAGTTCACCTAGGTTGCTTTATCTAGCCGTGTCTTGAAGGCTCCGGCTACTGCATGACTTCTCCTGGCAGAATCCGTAAACGCCTTTCTTGTCTGAACCATTTCTTTTTACCCCTTGATTTTTCTCTACTTTAGAATGTCTAGGTTGAGGGTTAGGTAGGTTCCGATGAATCCTGCTCCGGCTACTACTGCTCCTACTTCTGTTACGCCGGCTGCTGCAAAGCTTTCAGGGTTTCCGAAGTATGAGTGTGCTGCGGTGTGGGCAATCCAGTTTGTGGCTGCCCCTATAACTGATATCGCTAGGTCGTTTGCCATGTTAGTTAACCGTCTCCATTCTTTTTTAACTCTATTGTTTTGACGGTTTTCTTCGTTAGAAAGTTTTCGGACTCTATGAAAGCTCAACATCAAATACTTTTGAGTAATCCGAGTGTCCGAAAACACTCAGGAAATCAAGAATCTTTCCTAAAACTGGTACTTATCTTCTTCAAGGGCATCCTCAGCAGCCTTAATTCTTCTATCCAGCATGTTTACAGTATGTTCTTTACCCTTGTCTTCATCAATAGGAGTGTCAAGGGTCGCTAAATCCCCGCTTCCAGGATCCTTAGCCCATCTTTCTACATCATCAGGATCACTAAACTGATATTTTTGCTTGTTAAACATATTCCTATCTAGTTTAATAGATCTATCACTTCTACTCTTTGCTGCTTCACGGGCTTTCTTCAATGCTGCTAGAAACTTCTTCTTTCTTTTTTTCTTTTCTAAAAGCTCTTTCTTAGTCCTCCTGCCCATCTCTCTTCTAGCAGCTTTTAGTGCAGAATCTTTATTTGATCTAGGAGATAGGTCAAAAACCTTGTTGCCCTCATAGTAACCTTTCCATGATTGTTTAGTACCGGGAACGGACTTTGACTTTGATATCTTAAACTTATCGTTTGTTACGGTGTTTTCCCACTTGTTTGTATCTACTTTTTTCCAAGAACCCGGATAACTCATGGAAAACAAATCTACTTACAAACTTTTTAAATCTTTAGGTTCTTCAAGACTTAGCTACTCAACTTAGTTCAACATCAACTACTTTGGATTGGTCAAAGTGTTCATAGACTTCGGTGGTCTGGATTGAGCTGTGACCCATGTACTGCTGTACTTTTTCCTTGCTGTTTCCGTTCTGGATAAGTCTGGTGCAGGCATTGTGCCGAAGCCAGTGAGGAGTAACATCACTTGAGCCATCCTCCACCCTTACTTGGGCATGGGTAAAGGCTTCTTTTATCGGTCTGTAAACATCCGACCTATACGAACCAAACACATACTCATCCTCAGCCACATCATTCTCATCAATATACCTTTCAAGACGATTCAAAGTACTATCTGAAACTTTCACCGTACGGTTACTGTCATGCTTCGGACTCCTCTGTACCTCACCTTTCGCATCACTCCAGGTAGAATTGATGTTGAAACTACCATTCTCGAAATCAATGTCTTCAGGAGTCATTGCTACAACCTCGCCAGGACGAGCAGCAGTATCCAACATGAAATCAATGATGAGACTTACCTTCTCACTTGCTGCCTGTCTAGCAGCTTCAATCTCTTGATCCCTCAACAACTTGTCTTCCAACTCTTTCTTATCCAGTTTTCCGATATCTTGCTTTTTGGCCTTGAGTTTTGACATAGAGATTTTTTCCTTGATGTCATCAAGTTGATCTTCCGTCCTAGTATCTACCTGTGTTCCGATATACTCTAAGAAGTCTCTGATAGCGGAGACCTTGGTTCCGTGTATTGTTATGTCTTCCCGTTCAAAGTAGTTTCTGATTGCGTCAACTGAGTCATAGAAATCGTCGGTTTCAATAACTATATCTTTTTCTTCGCAGTGTTGGATGAACTCTTGAACCATGTTTTTTCGTTTGACGATGGTGTTGCTGGCCAGGTCGTTTTCCTGTAGGTATTCTCTGTAGCTTGGTGCGTGTTCTCGGAAATCAATCTCAGTCATGTTAATCACCTCTTTTTTCTAAGTATGTTCTTTAACTTCTATTTCTAGTTCTTTGATTTTGTTAAATTCGGTGTCGGCATATACTGTTCTTCCACAGTTTGGACAAGCTTCAGGATCGGAATCTACATACATCAAAAAAGATGTAGTACATCCTGTACAAGACCATCTATGAACATAGTCAGTCATGTTGATCACAGTCGGTGTAGCTACTATGAGTTCCGTATCCTTTTCCACAGTCTATCTGTTTTCCGCAATCTCGGCAATGACACATAGCTCTAATCCGTACTTAGAACGCCAGACTTATAAAAGTGCGTTTATTATGAATAAACTGTAGCACAATACTATGGAGATAGACGATATGCATCCTGACAACTTTGAATCATTAGAGGACTATGCAATGGCTTTGAGAAATGTGAATGTCGAGATGCTGAATGAAAGCCAGCTTAGAGACCTCTGTATTTACTTGGTTCAAAATACCGATGAAGAAAATCTTTTAGAAGTCTCAGAATTTTTGTGGGATGATGTGTTTTGACTGATTTACCTGAAGAAACAGGTTTTGAAGCACCAGGAAACTGGAAGATGAGAACTGGAAAATCAGATCAAGCTTATGGCGAGTTTTGGGAGTGGAAGAACACTAATTATCCTAATATTTCAATTCAAGTTGAACCAACAACGTTGAAAAAAGATAAGCGTACGGAATGGCGATTAGTCAAAGTGACTACGGAAAAGGAAGATGGTGAGGTCGAACTTGTAGAAGATGAAATTGATAGAAATGAGAGTTATGAGAAAATCTTTGAAAGAGCTAAGACATACCTGCAAGGGTGGTAATATTAAATCAAAAATATCTAATGTTCTAAAAAAGACAGTAATGATAGAAGATGTTACTCAAGAATGTGAATCTTGTGGTGAAGACCTAAGGATAAATATAGGAGAGATGGGTTATGATCCTCATGTGAGGTTGAAGAAACCTAGAAATCACTATGAGTTCTTATTTTTCCATATTTTTGGCACAAATGATACAGAATACTACTGCTTAGATTGTATAAATATTCCTAAAGAAAAAACTGAAGTTTTTACCTAAATAATCTGTGCGTTTATAGGAAATAAACGGTAATTAAGATGTTTGGAGATTGTCTGCTACATAATATCCCATTTCCCATTTCTCTTCATTGCAGTGAATCCATGTCTATTAGACTGTGGTACAACGGTGAAATCTCCTTCGTCCATGTTTTTACCGAAAGACGTATCATTTAGAAAACTTTTCAGAGCATCTTCTGGAGAACTACCCACAGCATTACCAGCTGACTTCAACATACCGTTCTTAACTACGTATACTTTGTATCTAGTTGACATAGTATCTTATACAAACTATACTCTTAAAAGGGTTTCGTAAATATAGTTCACTAAGTTTTCAGTAAGAAAACTTATAGATATAAGCTAATCTAGTCACAACATAGTTCTGCATATTAATGATAGAAACATCACCCTGTAATACGAAGGTTTTTGATTGACCCGCTTGGATTATTAGTTGAACTTAAGTTAGTCAGTCCAATGTAGTTTGGATTATTTTGGTTTTGCTGTAACATATAACGAGTACCTCTATTACTTAGAACAGTTGCATGTCTTGCACCTCTTGCTTTTCCAACCGATGTAACTGTGAGAGGTTCTTTTCTATCGTTGAATAGGATTTTGTCGCCTTCTTGTAGTCTTGCCATTGTTTTAGCGTTTGAAATAGTTTTCACCTTCTAACTAATAATTGTTAAAATCCTTTTATATATCTAATTATACAGACGGAAATTAAGCGTTCTAAATAGATTTGCTAAGTTTTGTTGAAGAAAACGCAGAAAAAATGTGGATTAAGGCTTGTTTGATTCTAGAACCTTTATACCTTTCAAATCTCTTATCTTGGAAATCTGGTCACGGTTAACAGTCGTCCTGTATGTGTAAGGTTTGTTGCCTCTGACACCTAGATTTGTTTCTAGACCATACTTACTCCTGTATCTTCTTTCAATCTCCATAGGAACATCATCCATTTCATTTGCTAGTTCCGGCATAACCCTATAAACTATTTCCCTTCTCTGAATCTCCTTTAGGTTAGTATCTCTATCTATAAAGTTAGTTGTTTTTTCAGCATAGTCATCGTACCTTTCCATCATCTGTTTTCTCTTTTTCTTTTTAGTTGCATTACCTTGAGCTATGAGATCTTCAGTAACATCTCTTTGTCTTGTGAGTCTATCTTCAGGGTAGTATGGCCTTTTCCTATAAGTTACTTTATCACCATTTATTTCTTCTAGATATATCAGGTCTGGAGAATCTGATGCGCCAAGGTAATATGTGTGTCCTTGTTTTAGGTTAACTGATTTTAAATCTCTCATACCGCCGGATCCTATCATTTTCTTTGCCATATTCTATGTTTGATTATAGGCTTTTTTAATACTTGGCTCGATTTTAAAAAAGTGCGTTTATTAAGTATAAACTAGACAAATGCCTTACAAATGTCCTAAATGCGGATCTAAAGAAACAACTCGGAATCACTTTGGTCCTGAAGGAGATGGTAGAAACTTAGAAAGGAGCTGTGATGAATGTTACAATACTTTTCTAACAGTAGATGCCGAACATTTCATAAAGAAAGAATAGGTTTAAAAAGATAGTAAGAAAAATTGTTTATATGGGTATTGTTGAAAGAATTGATATTGGTTCTAACTGGGAAAAAGTAAGTGCTAGAAAATGGAAACATAAAAGAAAAAGAGCAGTAATTGAAATCAAAGGCAATTCTCCTGAGTATATAATCGGGTATCGACTTCCAAGTGGACGTTATGTAACTAAGTTTACTAAGAAAGGATCAAAAAGGGAACAAGAACTACGTGGACCTGATGGTAGAAGAATTGATAGATACACTGAAAGAGAAAGTGAATTAATGTCGCCTCTAAACAGTGCTAAACTTATATCCAAGGTGTACATGAGAGGTCATCAAGATGCAAGTCCTCCAGAGAAAATCCCTAGATAAGATATTTAACCAAGTTTTCATATTATAAACTGTATGGAACGTGCTAAGTGTGGTTGTCCAAAAGGAGCAAGCGGTGAACCAATTCATATTCTTGGATGCCGAGGCCGAGATAGTTGACAACAACATTTAAAAAAATACATTAGACATAAAAACATATGACAACTTATGTTATTCAAGCATATTCCGAAAGTGCAGGTTCAAATGTTACTTTTGTAGGTACTAAAGAAGCTGATACTCCTAGGAAGGCTGTGATGAAATATCTTGAAGAGGAGACTAATCGTACTGTTCAATTAAGAGATGGTACGGGTCAATCTGGTTATACAGCTATACCTAAATCTCATATGCACCAGTTCCATACTTTCGGTTAATGATTTTCTAATGCAAATCTAACGTTTTCGTATAGAAAACTCAGTCATCACTGGTAAGGATATTTTCTATTGCTTCGGTTATTGCAATTAATACTCCTCCGATAACGCCTATAATTACTATTGATAATGTAAGTAGAAACGGGCTAATCAGAACTACTATTATCCAAAACCATATCTCACTTGTAGGTAACATAGATTCCACAGAGAAAACTTAATTTGCCGAGTCAAGGCTTGATTGCTTAGGTTTTAAGAACTTGTCAAGTGGTTGGCCTCCGACTTGTTCTTTAATCCTTTCTCTAGCCATTTCTGCATACTCCTCATTAAGTTCTAATCCAATATAGCCACGGTTGTGCTGACGTGCCACTAAGCAAGTTGTTCCAGCACCAGCAAAAGGATCTAAAACAATACCTTTTTCTGTTTCCTCTGTTTCACAGCCACACGGCTTAATCCATTTGGACTTATAATCCGCTTTAGAGTCATCTACAGGAACATAATGAGTCTCTCTTAATTTTTTCTCCCAACTGCCTAAATCTACGACCTTTGCTAATTCCTCAGCTTTCTCAGGTGGAGGCAGACAACTACCACTATTATCAGTTCTAATCCAGTGTTCCCACTTATCTCTTCCGAAAAGTTCATCTAGTGTTTCGTCATTTTCTCTTGCTTTAGGCTTCAAAAAGCGGGCAAACTCTTTCTGATTAACAATATGCTTTCTTTGTTCACTCCAGTATTTTTCCCTGTTACCAACAGAATGAGCTTTTTCCTTATCTGCCTTTGCGTGTTTTCCTGACCGCTCCGTAATAACAAAATCTTCAGGTTTTTGATCTACACCTTTCTTCTTCTCTTTCTTTACATAAGGCTGTCCACATTCACTACAGACTTTCTTCGGGCAACTAGCTTTCACAGGTCGTTCACATAGTTCTTCAGGATATACAGCAAAGTGTGCCTCAGACATTTGAGCTGTTGAAATAGTCCACATATCACCAGGATTCTTACCACTTGGATGACAGAGATCTTCTATGTTAAGATTTTCTTCGCCTTCAAGATTTCTTTCTTTAGTTTTAGGATTAAAACTAGGGTTTCCATTATTCTGAGATAGTCTTTTCTTTGAACTTTCTGAATGCGGTTCTCTTACTGCATCCAGGTCGAAGTAATAGTCTTGATTTAATGAGAACATGTAGACATGCTCCCAAGTAGTACTGAAACGATCTTTAACCGACTCGGGCATACCACCTCCCTTCTTGCGCCAAACTATCTTGTTTCTCAGTATCCATCCACTGTCTACCATTGCCATCATTACTCTTTCCGGTATCATAGACATAGATTTATTAGGTAAGTCTACATCTCTGTTATTTGAAGGTATTGTGTCTAACCCATCAGGTGTCTGATGGCCTTCATTTATTGTCTCTCCTTTCTCGTTTCTCTCTGCCGTATCAGTTGCATGACCTGATTTGCCTTTACCCGAATAATAAGTGTCATCTATATTCAAGTAAAATGTTCCTGTAGGTTTCAAAACACGCTGGAGTTCATTAAATACTTCCATCAGATTTTCAACGTATTTTTCTGGTTTTGGTTCAAGACCTAGTTGACCTTCTTCACCATAGTCTCTTAATCGCCAGTAAGGCGGTGAAGTCATAGCAGTATCCACACTGTTGTCCGGTAACTCAGATAGTTTTTCTTTTGCATCGCCTACAAGTATCTCGTTTCTAGGTATCTCTTTATTCATTGTCAGTTTCCCCAAAAGAAACTTCGGAGATTTTCTTAGCAAACCTTCGGATCTCGTTCTTTACAGCCTGTCTTTGTTCCTTTTCTTCATCAGTCAGTTCGTCTTTGCTGATGTGATCTAGATAATCGCAGTAACTTTCTGCGGCTTGTCGAATAGTTTCTTCCGAATACATCGCTTCGACTTTATCAAATTCTTTGGCATCAAATGTATCCCCAAATCTAGCTATCTCGTAGACATGATCTTTAACTAGATACCAATGATCAGGCTTTGGCATCAGCTGCTCTCCTCCGTTTGTCCGTTTTGTTTAGATAAACTAGCCTTCTAGGGCTTCCTCTCTTTTTCCATCAAGCTTTTGTTCTTTGATAAATTTTGCTAGTTCTTCTCTAACCCAGCTACTAAAGTTAATATGGTTCTCTTGCAGCCATTCCTCCTGATCGTCTTTGATGTCTACAGTCTTCTTCTTCATATTAAATATATTATACCTAATACTTTTATACCTTTCTTAATGTGCGTTTTTCACATAAAAACTAGAATCCGCTCTTTAATCTTGCCAAACCTAGTTTCCAAATCCTTTTTTCTTTTCCAAGTCTGTTCGTTAGGATGAAAACAACCCTTTGTCGGACATGGAACACCGGTACTTTCACTAGTTGCATCAAGGTTAGTACGTGCGATTGCTCCGCACTCGGTACACTGCCATGCACACTTTTCCACTTTAGGTACAAATCTTTCTATCATATTACCACGTTTTTTCGTACAAAAACTTTCAGAACTCTGAAAGCTTGGCGGTTCCTTCAGCAGCTTTTTCCCTCTTCATCTTCTTCACACTCTTAGGAACATCAGGTTGGGAAACCGCCTCACCATCTTCAGTATATGCATAGAACGCTATTCCCTGATCTCGAATATCAAGCCATCCAGTACCCAGGCCTTTGTAATCCTTGATTTTGAATAGTCCTTTTGCTGTTTCCTTAAACCTTTCCTCATCCTTTGCATAAGAAGTAAGGTTGATCCTGAGTCACCTAAAAAAGAAGAAAAGAACTATTCCGTTGTTGCAGAATAGCTTTCCACCTGGTTTTCATACTGGCTTTCGTACCTGTTCTGGGAATGCTCCCACATGTAATCAGGCGAATCCTGCATAGTCATATGAATCCATTCCTCTGAGCCATCACCGGAAAGAAAACGCTCGAACCCATCCCAGTCCTCTAGACTCATGTTATTCTCCACCTCTTTTCTCTTCTTCCTGATCAATCCAGTATCTTATCTGGCCGATATACGATCTCTGTTCTTCATCGCAGATTTCTGAAAGCTTCTTTTCGTACTTATCGTTAATCGTGACGCTCGTAACCATGTCCAACACATATCCCTATACTTTTTTATACATTACAGACAAGGATAAGAAATAATTCTTCTAACTCAAGATTGTCTGCCTCAAAATCTTGAAAGCTATAGTTACCTGCCCGGTGATAATCATGGAGCCACCGATCTTGATTTTGTCATAGTGCCAGCCCTTTGGATGAAGCCTCAGGACTCTGGGGTCAAGAACTTCTTTTTTCAGTTTCATGTTTTCGAGGAATACCCTGATTTATTTTGTATATGTCTTTGTTTCTCTGTAATCTTTATTTTTCTTGCTGTTGTTGGATAGATTCTCAGACGTTGTGTGTTTGTTGCCTTCTGTGGTGGTGTTTGGGCATGGGTAAGCCATGGTGAAGTAGGCATCTATTTTAAGCGGTTGCTGTGGTAAAGGTAGAGGTCTTGTATAGGCGGATTTTTTCGGGGTTTTCCTGTTTTCAATCACTCACCTCAATCTGTCAGTTTACCTTATATAAACGCACATCAAGGCATCAAGCCCTGTCAAAAGCCTTAGGTACGAAAGCCCTCTCAAGCCATTCAACACTAAGACTCAATAAGCCTTACCAAGGTTTAAAAAGGACACCCAACAATAACCCTATATGGAAGACAACCCACGACCCACGGCAGAACTATTCATAGAAAAACTTGAAGAAACCTACGAAGAATCCTTCAACCTAGAGGTGAAAAACTGATGGCATCGGCAACAGTCTACCAGGTATGGCATGAGGACGAAGAAAGCGGAGCCACAGTTGGTTCAAGAAAGTATCAGGATGTTCGAGATGCCAGGGAGCATGCCTCAGATCTAGACGACTACATCATCCTAAGACGGGAGCAAGAGACCAGAGGCGAGGGCAAAGTCTGGACTGATCTGAGCATCCGAGTTGTAGAGGGCGAGTTCTGGAATGCCTACCTTGAACACATCACCGATGTAGAGGTTGATGGGGTGGTATCATGAAACTCAAGGAACTACAGAAAGAGGCAAAACAGAAAAACAAAGACGTACAAATCCAGGCAACCGCATACGGACACAAGGTGACCTTCACAGAATGACCATTGAAGGCACATGGCCGAAAAACGCCACACACTTCAACATGATAGACGAGATGGAGGAAGTATTGAAGGACGAGGACAATCTAGATGAGAACGGAGAGATACGGACACCGGAACTAGCAGAGAAGATAGGTGCAAAAGAATCCGTATCCGCATCCACAGCCAGATCCTACCTCTCAACACATCACGAATACCTGACGGAGAACGAACCATTTTCCAGAAGGCAGAGGCCGGACGGAACAGCAGGTACAACAACGTTTTTCTGGAGCCTGGATGGTGATTCACAGTGAGTTTTGCGATAGAAACGGTTTCCGGTGAAACGATTGAATGTTGTTTTGATTCGGCGATGACGGCAACGGAGAAAGCGAAAGAGTACGATAGAGAGACGGTTGTAAAGGAGGTTTCACAATGAAAGCACAAGAACACATTGAAAACGCAGAGTTCCTACTAGCAGATTCAAAACCTGAAGAAGCCCAGGCACATGCACTTGTTGCAATAGCAAAGGAGGTCAACGATCAATGAAAGAGATTTTTGACTACCAAGGAATTGACAGAGATGAGTTCCAAGAGGCAGTGGAGAACATAGGAACAAACAGATTCATGGCTCTCAGCATGTTAGCAACTGCGGAGATGATTGAGGAAAGAGCTGAGGAGCTTATGAAAGAGGCAGAAGAGGCCAGAGAAGAGGCAAAGGAGATGCTTAAAGAGGAGGTCGATCATTCATGAGTCTCAAAGATGAGATATTGGACGAAAACACGACAAGAATTCTTCGGAAAACCGAAAAGCTTTTCTCAGAGGGCGAGATCACTGAGGAACAGGCACGTGAGGTTAACAAGCTGGCATCAGAGAATATGTGGCTTGAGGCAGCAGAACTCCTCAAGGAATTCAAAGAGCAGGAGCAGGAAGAGGAAGATCCTCTAGAAGAAGTCTTTGAAGAGGAGGAAAAACAGCTCTTTGCCGAAAGATTTGCCGAGTCCTTCCAAGAGCTTCAAGACTCCGTATCCAAAATGCAGGAAGAGATCGAAAGGCTTCAAGACGGAGCTACAAGAGGCGACCTCATCACATTCCTAAGAGGGAAGAAAAGCTCTCGAACGAAGAAAGAGGTCGAGGCAGTGTTTTCAGCTATTGACAGCTTTCAGGCAGGAGGAACAGACCTCAGCAACATGGCAAAAGTCCTGTCATCATACACATCCGAGCTCAACATCTCAGAGACAGAAGAACTGCTGAAAGAGATACAGGAAAAAGCAGAGGAGGTCACGGACCAATGATGCATCTTGTCTCCCCTGAAAACGCCGAGCTCTACCAAGAGAACACGGATGCAGGAGTCCTCCAGCTTCTAGATTTCTTGCTGGAGAACCATCCGAGAAAGTTCCATGTTGACTCTCGGCCTGTCCAACATTTGAAGATGCAGCTGATGGAAAGCCAGATGGCACGGAACAACGGACTTTTCCTCACAGCCCTCAAGGTGATGCCTCAATGAAGATGAGAAGGATCCACGCCGCCCAAAGAATCTTCGAAAACCTGTCTACCGAGCCCGTCAAACACCAGAGAAAGGAGGCCGAAGCATGAGCAGTGAGGAAATAGAGCCAGACGCATGGCATGACGGCAATGAACTTATTGCATCGTGGGTAGTTGAGGCTGATGCTCTTTATGATAAATCAGATTTAGAGCCGTTGTATTCTGCCGAGACAATCAAGCAGCTCATCAAGGACAAGAGAGCAGAGTTCAACAACGGCAGAAGCAACGAACATCCTCAAAAAGTCCTGACAGAGCTACTAGAGGAGGTCAATCAGTCATGAGCAGTGAAGAAGAACCTGACCTGCCAGTCGCCGTCCGTTGCATGCGAGAACAAAATGGCTATCCTGATTTGGAATCAACAGCCATCGGAAGATCTATTCTCAAGCCGGGCAATGAACTTGTCAAAAAGTCGGATGCTGAGGAAGACATCCAGGAAGCCCGTAAAACCAAGGAGATGCACTTTACTCAAGTTATTCTTGAGGCTGAGCAAAGAGGGATTGTCTCAGCAGATCAAGCCCAAGAAATCAACGACCTGCGTGAAGAGCTGGAAGAGGAGGTTGATGAGTAATGGAGATTGAGAAAAAAGGAGTCCAAGCTGAGACAGAATTGGAAAGGCTTTGGGAAGAAATCCATGGAGAGAATGAAGAAGAGGAGGCCGAAGGAGGACGAACAACCATGAAACCGTCCACTAAAGGTTCGCTGCTAGGAACAGTATTCTCTGGCCTTGTCTCTCTTCATACAGGGTCGCCCGGGTTCTTGATAGGCTCAGGAACAGTGACTGCGACTCTCTTCATCCTTGGAGACAATAAAAAGAAGGAGATTGAGAAAGCATGAATCCGATTGACCAGCTACGAGAACTTGGATACACCAACAGCGAGATAGCAGAAATGATGGAAGAGGAGGTCGATCAGTCATGAATGAAGAGCTAATAGCCGTTTTGGCATCCATGGGCGTTGGAGGAGCCTTTGCAACAATCATAGGTGTCCATAAAAACTATCTTCGGATCAAGGAACTGGAAGAGGAGGTGCGTTCTTAGATGGGTTGGCCTACCTTTACGATGCATGCAAGGGCGAGAGCAGTAGAAAGAGCATGTGGTAAAATGACCAGAGATTTTGATGTAAATGAACTTGACTGGAAGTCAGTAAGATATGTTGATAGGTTGGATGAGCATTCTGCTGGCGACAGTTACGTATGGAATGAGAAACATAGCCTTCTAGGTCTCATTCCTAGTGGTCAAGGCCATGTCATAACGGTTTTAGCCAAGCCTCACTTAGATTTTGAACTGGTTAATGGAAAATATCAGTTGAAGGAGGTTGAAGAGTGATGAAGGCACAGAACCCTCTTCATCTTCGGATTTTCCATTCGGCAAAAGAACTCAGAGAGCTAGAAAACAAAGTGGTGAAAAAACGATGAAGAAAAACATCAGAGAAGTGGCACACGAATTCCTGAACGAACCCGAAATGATCAAGATAGTGGACTACATAGAGGCAGGTATAGCCCTCACCACGATCTTCGGGTTCTCAGGATCATTCCTTATCACAAGAATAGGTTTTCCAAAAATCGCAGACCTAATCATGGTTATCTCGATAGTTTCACTCGTGGCTTTTGGATCCCTATTCTTCCTTAGAAGACCAATCAACAGGTGACACACAAAAATGGAAAAAATAGATATAGACCGGGCGTTCAAAAGGTGCAGTGAAAACCTAGACTTCATAGATCAATACATCGTGTTCACAGCAACGTTCATCACGATGTACATGGTGATAAGCGGGTTTTACTTCCACTGGGGTTTCTTCCTTACCGCAGTGATACCAGGATTCGCCCTGTTTCTTTACCGGAAGGAGGTGATCAAAAATGGGTGAAGTGAGTGTTGAAGTGAATCAAACACTCAGAATCCTTCTCATCTTTACAGCAGGATTAACCCTTTTCCTATCAATAGGCTTCGGTGCAGGAATCATGTTTGAAAAACACTTCGGCCTATCAAAAACCCTAGGCTTCAGCTCTGGGCAGTCAACAGCAGCAGTAACCAACTACAATCAGGTCTACCGAGAGGGAATGTACTCAAAAAACAATACAGACCGGCACAGAGAATACAAAGTTACTGTAGAAGGCAGAGAGTTCTTCCAGAACAGGCTAGAGACAAAGATGGAAAAAGCCTACAGAGAAGGATTCCGTAAAGGAAAAAGACAGGTAAAGAACGGACCGTTCTACGATGAAAACAAAAAAGTAGAGTTTGAAGGAGAGCTACAGAGAAACAACATCACGTACAGATTTGTTGAAAACGTAGAGTCAAGGTCTTGGGATAGCTACGATGAAGACACAGAACTAACCGGTTTTGCGAATCCACAAAAATCCTTGATAGAGATCAAGTCTGGCATGAAAGCATGGAAAACGGATAAAATCTGCAACCATGAGATGCTTCACATGATGTTCCCGAGTTTTTCACATCCACAGGGATCGGAAAGATACGAGGATCCGATCTATACCTTAGATGACAAAATTGATTTACGGCTTTGTAACTCAATCACCAAGGAGGTTCTTCAAAGGTCGGTCTCGTAAAGATACTCAATCAAAACTAAAGCTGCGAGACCGGATACAAGAATCCAAGATATCAGGGCAAAGTCCGTACTTGTCTCTAAGCCGAGAACATTTGTTGCCCACCAGCCTACAGGTCCTCCATCAAGCCAGGGAAGTTCCGCAGGTAAAGGATCAGGATGCAAAAGATAGACGAAAACATCTTCTAACCCTGAAACAAGTAAAGCCCAGACAAGTCCTACCGTGATAGCTATTGACTCGGTGATATCCCTGGTTCGAAGCAGGTATCCTACCGGAATAACCATGCCTAGGAAGGTGGAAAGGGTGAAGACGTAGTTATCAAGTGTTGAAAGTTCCTGTGCGGAGAGGGTTGATTGAAGCTGCGTACCGAAGTAGACATGTCCGGCTGCAAGCACAAAACTGACAAGTATAGCTAGTCCTAAAGGACGTAAAAAGTTTCTCCTGTACTTAAGTTCTTCAAATCCAATCATTTTTTATGTTATCAAGTAACAAAAGCTTTTTCCATGGAAGAATAAAGAAGAAAAGTTGGTTGACGCATACTGGTTCAACCTTTTTTCTCAGTATCCGCCGAGAGTTTCCAGCCCTCTGTCTAGACCTGCAAGGCCGACAAGAGCATAGACTGCTGTAGTTGCTGTACCGGTTCCTAGAAGAGTCTCAACCAGGTTATAGTCAAAGACTCCTACTAGACCCCAATTCAAAGCTCCTGCAACAAGCAGTGTATCAACCAGCATCATTGCCTGACCTGCGGAAACACCTACAGATTCAAGCAAATCACTCAGTACCACCCATAAACACCTCCGACAGATTCATTCTGTCAAGTCTTAGAGATTTTGATAAAATCATTAATTTATCACTCGGAAACAAGACCTGCTATGAATTCATACAAGGATTTTATCACGGCTGCCACTATCTGCGGGGAAAGAACTATACTGCCTACAACAACAAGCCCGAGAGCTATAGCTGTCAAAGAGGAAACTGCTGATACCAATGCCTGTAGCACCCTGAACAAGATGAATGTTAAGGCTGTACCTATACTTGAATATGTTATGATGGCGGATAGGTCTGGGAGATCAAGAGGTCTCAACTGGAATAACTGGTAGAAGAATCCTGCACCGGAGACGATTGATGCCACTACCGCCAGGATGTTGATGATTGAGGCTACTGCGGATACGAAAAACCATGAACCTATCAGGGTTGCAAGTATTCCGAGTCCGGTAAGAAGCACCATTTTTTAGGTCACCACCAGGTTAAAGTTCTTTTTTTCGTTGAGAGGAAGAGTCGGAATCTCTACCTCTACATCCGTGGTTTCAAATATTTCCGAACAGCTAAGTAAACCGCAACCATTACCTGTGTACTCTAGGTAAAGCTCGTATGTACCGCTTTCAATGTTGTCGGCAACGAATGATGTTTCTCTTGTTTCGTCTCCTACGATTGTACCGAATCTTTTTGTGTCACTTGCTACAACACGGCCTTCCGAATCCCTCAAAACCATTTCAAGTTTTGCATCAGTGGTCTCTGCCGGAAAAGCCAGTGTACTTAAATCGGATGTTAAGGCACTTAAATGATCTTTGTCCGTGGTTTCGGTTGTAACATCCATCTGTTTCACATCTAGTCTCCCTACAGTAATATCAAATGTTGTTTTGTAATCCTGATCTTCACTTATCGTCTGGCATCTATCACTATCTGAAAGGAAAGGTATCTCGCAGTAAAGATTCTTTGCCTGGCTTCCTGAAAGATCAACACCTCCTATAGTCACTATCAAGGCAAAAGATACGGTTAAAGCAATCAAAGGGATTCCCGCAGTTTTTGCGTTAACCAAGTATATCCCTCCGGTAAAGCACCATTCCTCCGCCAATCAGTATCAATGAACCTGCAAACAGAACAAGCATTCCCTGTGGTATAGGAGGTTCTTCAGGTGGATTTTCCCCGTCTTTTCCTATAGCAAGATCGTCAAACGTAAAATCGGATACTCCGGCTACATAAGGCTGTACGAAGACTCCTTCTCCGTCAGTCATGCATTCTGAGGCTGTTACGAACTCTATATCATAGATGCCAGCTTCGGGAACCTCACTTTCTAAAGTGATTGATTTGCGGTCTCCGGCATCAAGAGAGAATGTTTTATGCACATTTTCTGGGTGGGATGGATCACATGTTCCTTGGCGACCTATCGTACTGAGCAACTCGCCGGAACCTGTTCTAATCTGCATCTCAACTATAAACTCTCTTTCCATGTCGGCAGAACCGTTGTTTTCAAAGAATACTGTACCGGTTACCTCCCCAGTCTCGTTATTTATATTAAGTGATGGCTGCCTGTACGCATTGATGTTAGGTGTCTCTCCTTCAATCTTGAACTCTTCTATAATTGTTCGCCATCCGAATGGTTCTGTTGAGACAACATTTTCTTCCTTTGTCTCGCCTGTTGTACATCCTGTAGCAGATACAAGCTTAAGATCATATGTACCGGGTTCTAAATTCCTGCTTTGAAGCTTTATCTTAGTTGATTCGCCTGAGTCAAGTTGATAGTCTTTGTGTACAATCTCTGGATTATCCGGGTCACATGTTTGTTGCTCGCCTGTGAATGAGAAAATACCGAACCAAGGATCATTTTCTTCTTGAAGTCTTGGATCTTGCTCTATCAACCATTTTTCTTCCATGTCTTCACCGGTGTTTTCCAGGTAAACGGTTGTTGTAACTTGATCTTCCTCAACAAAAACATTTGGCTCCTGTGTCTGTTCAACCTGTTGAGCCGAAGCAAAAGCAACTGAACCTACAAGAATCAACGAAAAAACAACAACCTTTCTCCTGGAGGGTATCATACAAAGGGTATAACCTTCTAATCTTTTTTAAATCTACGGGTTTGATGTTAGGGGCGCAAGAAAACGAACAACCTCAGCATCACGAACACCCGACATCCGGGGAGAAACATACAGAAAATCCCTGTGACTCAAACCCTGAATCTTCCGGCTCCAATCCTGATACTCACCCTGATGACTAGAAACCACATTCAACTTGTTCAAAACAGTAGTCCACTCACTCTTAGCCAGAGACTTACCGTTCCTCGAACACCCAATAAAAACAGAGTTGATCTCATCCAGAATCTTCTTAGGCAACTGAGAAGGATTCTGTGTATCAAAAATCATAGGGAAATCACTTCGCCTCTGGTAAAAAGTCAGGCTACGTTTAACAATATCCGAAAAGTCACTGTCACCGCCAGCAGGCATCAAATGATGAGCCTCCGGTAAAACACCTATCAACGAACTATCAACCCGGTTATTTCTCTTAGCATCAATCAACTTCTTAGTAAACTTCTTAGCATAAAACTCCATCAAATAATAATCATCCCTTTCAAGCCGGCCAAAACCCTTCATACCTAGAGATAAAGCATACCCTTCATCAACAAAACGTGGAATATCCTTCCTATACCTGTTTGAGATAATCTCTCTTTTCTTCAAAACATCAATATTTCCTTTAAACGAAGGCTCTGCATTAGCATGAATTTTTTCATCCTCCTCAACAAGCCTCTTCAAATACTCAAAAGGACTGTCTTTCTCACTTAACTCCTCCATAGAAGTCTGTTGAACCACCCCCTCCAACTGCATTTTTTGCTTACGATCCATACCTTGACCTAGCAGAAACTTCAAATCAGAATCCGAAACATCTTGGAAACCTAGAGTAAACTTTTCAACCGTAGACGGAACCTTTTGAATCCTATCAGCAAGATACTTAGGTAACAACACCTTTTGATCTATTTCTTTCGGGAACTCTCCTTTATACAAGCCCATAGCATTTTGCAGAGACTTTGCTACCCCGCCGTTGTTATCAAGATTGGCGAAATGAAGGTCGGTATCTGCCATGTTTACAGGCATCCTGCCTTGATTATGAAGCCTTGTAGCAATCGCCATATCAGCTGTTGTTTTTCCAGCACCCGAAGGACCTGTCATCAAGATAGCACTTGTAGCATTGACCTCAAGCCGTAGAAAGCCCTCTTTGTCTTTATACTTTGCTACAGGTATGTCTCCGCCCTGAAAGTAACCTGGTTTACCGACCTTTTCCGTAGATGAAAGGCTTTCAACCTTTTTGTTGTTGCTCAACCCAAAGATTTTCTTACTGGTTTTTGAGAACTCGTATTCTGAACTAGACATTTTTCTTTGCCTCCAGAAGCCGTGCATGTGAAACCGGCTGGAAGTTTGCACACCGGTCACACACCTCATCAATAAGATCCTTAAAATTGATATCTCTTTCAGTTTTTGCAGGATCATCTATATCTACTTCAAAAAGGTTTCCGCATTCTCTACACCTCACTTTCCCTGTTTCCACATCAACATTTCTCTGAGTGTATGCCATCATCTCTAATCATCCTTTTCCTTGTT
>ERZ1034488.26-NODE-26-length-38191-cov-6.244756_pt1 | contig 38191 bp, 38 predicted proteins | sample MGYA00520646_ERZ1034488 | MGnify/ENA primary metagenome ERZ1034488 (study PRJEB33760, sample SAMEA4777686) | hypersaline lake metagenome | biome: hypersaline environment; feature: brines | place: Spain | collected 2012-08 | depth 0 m ...
GGGCGTCCGCGACGACCGAGTCGAGAAGTTCGCGGACGTCCGTCGCCGCCGGCTCGCGGTCGGTGAGGAGCCGCTCGACGGTCCCGGCCTTCTCGCCGAGCGCGGCCAGCGCGCCGGCGCGGCGCTCGACCGCGTCGGCCATCTGGACGAACTCCGGGTCGTCGAGCCGGTCGCGGAGGATCTCGCCGTACCCGTGGACGACGCCCGCGTCGTTGCGGAGGTTGTGCCGCAGGATGCGGTTGAGCACCTCGAGCTGCTGCCGCCGCCGCTCGCGCTCGGTGACGTCGGAGAGGACGAGCGTGTACCCGACGTGGGTCCCGTTGGGGTCGGTGAGCCGGGAGACCGACACCGCGTACGTGCGGGGCCGGGCCGCGTCGGCGACGTCGATCTCGACCGTCTCGCGGGAAACGCTCTCGTCAGGGCCGGCGTCGCCGTCCGACGCCCGCGTCTCCCCCTCGTCGACTCCGACCGGCAGGTCGAGGAAGTCGGCGAGCGGCCGGTCGCGAGCGGTCTCTGCGCCGACGCCCAACACCGCCTCGGCCGCGGGGTTGAGCCGGACGACGCGGTGGTCCAGCCCGAGCGCGACGATGGGGTCCCGCAGGTCGTCGATGGCGGTGCGCTCGGCGGCGCGGCTGGTCGTCGGGTTCCGTTCGAACATCTCCGCGCGGTTGAACGCGTACGCGTCGAGGAGGACGTGCGGGACGAACATGATCGGCGCGAGCTGGAGCTGCGGGACCGGACCGAGCGACAGCGCCCACGCGACCAGGGCGAACCCCGGCGGAATGGGGCTCAGCGCGACCGCGGCGCTCTCCCGGCGGTAGAGGGGCCCGTAGCTCAGGAGGGTGTCGACGAGGAGGAACACCGCGCTGGCCACGAGGACGGTCTCCGCGGCGACGGTGAGGTACGCCCACGGCCCGAGCGCGTAGGAGACGGTCTCGACGCCGAAGGCCGGGTCGGGTCCGAAGTCGGTCCAGAAGGCGCCGTGGAGAGAGTTCGTGACCAGCAGAGCCGTCGAGAGGAGGCCGAACCCGACGATCGTCGCGAACAGGCGGCTCCGGACGACGTCGCTCCGGCCGGTGTACTCCAAGGCGAAGCCGAGGAAGGTCACGCCGGTCCAGATGATACCGAGCCACGTCGCCGTTTCGAGCAGGGCACGGAGGGCCGGGTCGGCCACGAGCAGCCCGGTCCCGTAGGCGAAACACCACGTCGCCTGCGCGGCGAACACGCCGAGGAACCAGTCGACGCCGGGGCGACCGCGGTGTTCGCGGATCGCCCACGCGAGCACGAGCGCCCCCGCCCCGCCCGCGAGCGAGCCGACGGCGGGCCACGCGGGGACGAGGTCGAGGGCCATTCGTGGAGGTACGACGGCGACGGCGGGGGTAAAACTGTCGTGGGGCGACGGAGCGCCGCTCGGCACCGGCTCCGACCCGTCACTCGTCCCGACGGCGGAACGCGGCGGCCACGGGCACGAGGAGGAGCGCGCCGATCAGGAACGGCGACGCGACGGCGACGGTGTAGAGGACGGCCATCAGCGGGGGCCCGACGGTCCGGCCGAGGCTCGACGCGCCCTGCGTCACGCCGAAGGCCGCGCCCTGTGCCGCGTCGTCGGCGGACGAGGAGACGAGCGTCGCCAGCGAGACGTTGACGAGGGCGTTCCCGAGCGAGAGCGCCGCGAGCGCGGCGAGCAGCGCGACCAGCGAGAGCGTGAGCCACTCCGGGCCGCCGAGGGCGGCGTCGGCGGCGACGCGGTCGACGAGGCCCGTCGCGGGGATGGCGGCGAGCCCCCCGGCGAGGACGACCGACCCGGCGGCGACGAGCGTCCGGGAAGAGACGACCCGGGAGAGCCGCCCGACGAGGACGCCCTGGTTCACCGCGCCGAGGACGCCGACGTAGGTGAGCAGCAGCGCCGCGGCCGTCGCGTCGTAGCCGAACGCGTCCGCGACGTACGGGATGAACATCACCTGAACGCCCGCGAACGCGACGGCGACGACGAAGTACGCGACGGTCAGCGGGCGGAGCGCCGCGGAGGCGAGCGCGTCGCGGAACTGACCGATCGCCGTCGTCCGCCGGCCGCCGCCCTCGGCCGCCGACCGCGTCCGCGTCGGCTCTTGGAGGAAGGCGAACCCGACCGTGACCGCGAGGAAGCTCATCCCCGCCGCCGCGAAGCTCGGCAGGGAGTACGCCGTCGCCGGGACGAACGCCGGGAGGAGCGCGTCGGCGCGGGCGACGACGGCGTCGGCGGCGAGGAGGCCGCCGATCGCCGGCCCGAAGACGAACCCGAGCCCGAACGCGGCGCCGACGAGTCCGAGCGCCCCGGCCCGGCGGTCGACGGGGGTGATGTCCGCGACGTACGCCTGCGCGGCGGCGATGTTCCCGCCCATCGCGCCCGCGAGCGTCCGGGAGGCGAACAGCGTCGCCAGCGCCGCGGCGGAGCCGAAGCGCGCCCCCGCCGCCCCGGCGTAGCCGAACGTCACCCACGCCGCGCCGGCGGCCGCGAGCGACGCGAGGAGGACGGGGCGACGGCCGATCCGGTCGGAGAGTCGGCCGAGCGTGGGCGCGGCGAGGAACTGCGCGAGCGAGTACGACGCCGCGAGCAGGCCGATGTAGGCGTCGCTGACGCCGAATGACCTGACGTAGAAGGGGAGGATCGGGATCACGATCCCGAAGCCGACGAGGTCGATGAACACGACGCCGATCACGACCGCCAGCGCGCGGCGCGGGTTGTCGACGGCCGGGGGGCGCTCGGCGTCGGCCGGTGAGGCGGCGTCCGCGGCCTCGTCGTCGGGCCCCGACGCGGCTCCGGCCTCCGGGTGTGTCACGGTGGAGAGAGACCCCCCAGAGAGTTAAGTTGGCGCTCGGGTGCGTCGCGAGGGGCTACTGTGGCGCGCCGAGCGGGTCGGGGCTCCGAGCGAGCCGGGGCTACAGGTGTCGCTCGATGACGCGCTTCGCGGCCTGCCCCTTCTCCTTCCAGCCGTACCCCTCGTCGTACACGTGGCGCTTGGCGTCGACGAGCTCCCCCGGCGTCGACTCCTCGAAGCCGCCGCGGTCCCACGCGCCCGACTCGTGGAGCCACTCGATCACGTTCTCGCGCGTCTCGGGCCACGAGAGGCCGACCATCTCGTACCACGCCACCATCGCGAACACCGCGTTGTCGTGACAGCCCGGAACGGAGCCGTGCTCGTAGACGGTGCGCATCGGGTCGCGGGTGGGCTCGGAGACGCGCTCCTTGAACTCCGCGGCGGTGAGCAGGCGGAGCCGGTCCCCGTCCTCGACGACGCGCTGGTCGCGGCGGAGCGCGCCGAGCGCGGCCTTGTGGAGCCCGCCCCACTGCGCCGGGACCGCGTCCCGCAGCGCCGCCTCCGGCAGGCCGTCGGGCTCCGCGGACAGCACCGACAGGAGGTCGGTGTACGCCTTCTCGACGGTCGGCCAGCTCACGCCCTCGAAGTCGCAGTCGGCGTCGTGAAGGCTGTTCGTCGTCCGACAGCCGGGACACGGATAACGGAACGTCGGCACGAGGCGACGGTTCGACGCCGCGGGAGTTAGGGGTTTCGCGACGACGGTCACGGACGTTGCTGCGGTTCCGAAACGTTTACTCACCGCCCGGTCGCGGATCCAGACGTATGACAAAGGTCAGCGTTATCGGTGCGGCGGGGACCGTCGGAGCCGCGGCCGGCTACAACCTCGCGCTGCGCGACGTGGTCGACGAGCTCGTCTTCGTCGACATCCCGGACCAGCGCGAGACGACGATCGGACAGGCCGCGGACGCGAACCACGGCGTCGCGTACGACTCGAACACGACCGTCCGGCAGGGCGAGTACGAGGACACCGCCGGCTCGGACGTCGTCGTCATCACGGCCGGCATCCCGCGCAAGGAGGGACAGACGCGGATCGACCTCGCCGGCGACAACGCGCCGATCATGGAGGACATCGGCGCCTCGATCGCCGAGCACAACGACGACTTCGTCACCGTCACCACCTCGAACCCGGTCGACCTGCTCAACCGCCACCTCTACGAGGCGGGCGACCGCGACCGCCACAAGGTGATCGGCTTCGGCGGCCGACTCGACTCCGCGCGCTTCCGCTACGTCCTCTCCGAGCGCTTCGACGCGCCCGTCCGGAACGTCGAGGCGACGATCCTCGGCGAGCACGGCGACGCGCAGGCGCCCGTCTTCTCGAAGGTGCGCGTCGACGGCCGCGACCCGACGTTCGACGCCGACGAGAAAGAGCAGATCCTCGCGGACCTCCAAGAGTCCGCGATGGACGTGATCAGCCGGAAGGGCGCGACGCAGTGGGGGCCGGCGACGGGCGTCGCCCACACCGTCGAGGCGATCCTCGAGGACACCGGCGAGGTGCTCCCCTGCTCCGTCGTGCTCGACGGCGAGTACGGCTACGACGACACCGCGCTCGGCGTGCCGGCGAAGCTCGGCTCGAACGGCGTCGAGGAGGTCGTCGAGTGGGACCTCGACGAGTACGAGGCCGACCTGCTCGACGAGGCCGCCGAGAAGCTCTCCGAGCAGTACGAGAAGATCGCGTAGGACCGCGGCCGCCGTCACCACCGTCTTTTTACCACTTCCCGCGCTCGTCAGGGCATGAATCGCGCCGAGGTCGACACCGACGACCTGCTGAAGGTCGTGTTGCTGCTCGTCGTCGCGTGGCTTCTCCTGGAGATCGTCGAGACGGCCCTCGACATCGCCTCGTGGCTCCTCGACGCCCTCCCGACGCTGATCGGGGTCGCGCTCGTCGTCGTGATCGCCTTACACCTCACCGACCGGATCTGAGGCGGACCGCGACGTGTTCAGCCTCAACGTGCCGCTTCCGCCGACGATCGACCGTCTCGCGAGCGATCTCCACCCGAAACTGTCGGGCTTCGACCGGGTCCGCGACCGCCACACGCTCGTCTGTAAGCGGTTCGGCGTCGACGACGTCCGAAGCGAGGAGCGTGCGGAGGACGGCGAGCACGGAAGAGACGGCGACACCGGGAGAGACGGCGAGCGCGGAGCGTCTCGGGCGGCCCCGTCCCGACAGCGGGCGCTCGACCGCCTGCGCGACCGCCTCCGTCGGCCGCTCGGGCCCGCCGACCCCTTCGAGGTGACCGTGACCGGCGTCGACGTCTTCGACGCGCCGCGGTCGGGGTCGCGCCCGGTCGTGTACCTCGCGGTCGAGAGCGGCGGGCTCGACCGGCTCCACCGGCGGCTCTGCGCGGCGTTCGGTGCGGTCGAGGGCATCGAGGGCGACGACTACGTGCCGCACGTGACGCTGGCGCGCGGCGGCAACCCCGAACCGGGCGCGGTCGCCGACCTCGTCGGCGCCGCGTTCGACCCGATCCGGTGGCGCGTCCACGCGCTCGACGTGTGGGACCCGGAGTACCGCGAAGTGGCGGCGACGGTCGAGCTGTGAGCGGCCGGCGGCCACCGCCGAGACCCGCGCCCGGCGACGGAGCGGTCACGCCTCCGGGCGACGGACGCCGCGCAGACAGAGGAACACCGGTTCGCCGGCGGTCCGGTCGTACTCCTCCGGCGCGGCCTCGCGGAACGCCTCGGTCGGTCGGGGCTCCCGGAGGGCGTCGAGCCGGAATCCGGCGTCGAGCAGGGTGCCGACCATCTCGTCGAGCGGTCGCCTGTACAGCGCGGGGCCGACGTCGAACTCCGCCTCTCGGGGCTCGACGTCGAAGTAGTTCGACGCCGCCTCCCGGTTGACTTCCGAAGCGGGGTGACCGACGGAGGCGACGAGGAAGCCGCCCGGGCGAAGCACGCGGGCGAACTCCTCGAAGGGGTCGCGCCAGTCCTCGACGTAGTCGAGCACGCCCGAGCAGACGACGCCGTCGAAGGCGTCTGCGTCGGCGAACGCCAGGGGTTCGGCGACGTCCGCGCAGTGGACCGACGCGTCGTCGCCGAGGCGGGCGCGCGCCTGCTCGACCATCGCCTCACTGACGTCGCAGCCGACGACCGCGGCCCCCCGATCGCCGAGCCACTCGGCGTACCGACCCGCGCCGCAGCCGGCGTCCAAGACCCGCAGGCCGTCGACGTCGGGGATCAGCGCGGTCGTCGCGGGGAACTCGTGGTGCGCGTTGTGCGGCTGCGTCTCCGCGACGGACTCGTACTCGTCGGCTATCGCGTCGTACGCGTCGGCTATCGCGTCGCGCGACGGCATCGAGCGGTGTCTCGGCGTCGACGGTAAAATGGGTTCGGGCCGAACGGTCGGCGGTCGGCGAGGGCGCATCGCGTCGCCCGCCGCTCGACCGGAGCGGCGCCGGCTACGGATCGTCGGCGAGGCCCGGTTCCGCGACCGCGTGGTGCGGTCCCACCGGTCCGTGCGTCGGACAGACGCCGGCGATGGGCGTCGCGTTGAGACAACAGGCCCGCCGTTCGCTCGCGATGACGCCCCGCGAGAGCGGCTCCCCGCATCGGGCGCAGTACGTCTCGGCGTCGGCCATCCCTCAGCGCTCGCGGATCCGCATCGGCACCGGGTGGTTCGGGTGCATGGTGAGCGAGCCGCGCAGCGAGAGGTCCGGCCCCTCGTAGCCGAGCTCGTACCGCGAGCAGATCTCGGCGAGGATGATCTTCGCCTCCAGCAGTGAGAACGCCTTGCCGATACAGTGGCGCGGGCCGCCGCCGAAGGGGAAGAAGGCGAACCGGGGGCGCTCGCTCCGGCGCTGGGGGGCCCAGCGGTCCGGATCGAACGTGTCGGGATTGTCGTACCACCGCTCGGACCGGTGGACGACCCACTGCGACACCATCAGCGCGGACCCCTCGGGGATCCGGTACCCCCCCAGTTTCACGTCGAGCTTCGGCTCGCGGAACAGGGTGTAGACGGGCGGGTAGAGGCGCATCGACTCGTTGAGCACGCGCTCGGTGTACGCCATGTCGCGGACGTCGGCCGCGGTCGGCGGGCCGTCGGCGGTCGCCGCCTCGGCCTCGCGCTCGACCTCGCGGCGGGCCTCGGGGTGGTTCGAGAGCAGGTAGAACGTGTACGTCAGCGCGAGCGCGGTCGTGTCGTGGCCGGCGAGCAGCATCGTCACCAGCTCGTCGCGGAGGTTCTCGTCGGTCTGCTCGCCGCGGTCGCGGGCGCGCAGGAGGACGGAGAGCAGGTCCATCGGCAGGTCGCCGTCGCCGTCGCCCGCGGGGCCGGGCACCGCGACGCCCTCCGAGCCGGCGGGGTCGACGCTCGGGTCGCGCTCGGTCCCCCGGCGGCGGTCGACGATCCCGTCGATCACCGACTCGAGGGTGTCGATCGCGGCGTCGAACTCGCGGTTCTCGCGGGTCGGCACCCAGTTCGGGATCAGGAACCGCCGCGGATCGGGCTCGAAGCGCGCGCCGAGCGGCTCCAGGTTCTCCTGGACGGTCTTCACCTCCTCGTCGGTGATGTCGGCCCCGAACATCGCCGAGACGATGATCTTCACCGTGAGGCGGGCGACCTCGAGCTGGATGTCGACGACCTCGCCGTCGCGCCAGTCGGCGAGCTGCGACTCGGTGTGCTCGACCATCGTCCCGTCGAGCGCGCCGATCCGGCGGTTGTGGAACGAGGGGTTCGCGAGCTTGCGCTGGCGCTGCCACGTGTCGCCGTCGCTCATGAGGAGGCCGTCGCCGAGCAGCGTGTCCATCGCGTCGTCGCCGAACTGGGGTTTCCGGTAGCGTTCGGCGTCGGCGACGAGCACGCGCTCGATGTCGGCGGGGTTCGTGAGCAGGTACGTCTCGCGGGGACCGAGGTCGAGCCGCACCACGTCGCCGTAGCTGTCGGCGCAGGCGCGCAGGAAGTCGAAGGGGTCGTCGGCGAACTGGCGACCGTTGCCGAAGAGCGGGTCGCCGAGCGGTCCGGGCGGCGTAACGGACATACGAATTCTGGGGGTCGAGCGAGGTTAAACGTTCGGCGGGACCGGAAGAACGAGCGAGCGGAAACTGACGGGAGCCGGGGCAGGAAGAGGTGTGGGTCGGGGTCGGAAAGAGGTGTGAGCGGGGCGGGAAGGGGACCGGAACCGGGCCGGAAAGAGGAGTAGAGCGACGTTACCGAGCGTCGAGCTGTTCGACCCGTGCGATCAGCTCGTCGACGGCCGCCTCCTGGTCGTCGGTGGCGTCGACGATGCGGTCGGTCGCGTCCTCGGTGCGGTCGGAGCGCTCGCGGACCGCCTCCAGCGACGAGGTGAGCTCCTCGACGGTCGCGGCCTGGTCGTCGGTGGTGCGCGCGACCTCCGCGACGCCCGCGGCCGCCTCGTCGACCGCGTCGGCGATCTCCTCGAGCGAGTCGAGGACCGTCTCGATCTCGGTCCCGGCGTCCTCGATCCGGTCGTGCGAGCGCTCGACGGCGGTCGTGGTCTCCGCGGACTGCGCCTGGAGCTTGTCGAGGCTCTCCGTGATCTCCTCGGTGTAGCCGCGGGTCTCGTCGGCGAGCTTCTTCACTTCCTCGGCGACGACCGCGAAGCCGTCGCCGCCCTCGCCGGCGCGGGCGGCCTCGATGTTGGCGTTGAGCGCGAGGAGGTTGGTCTGCTCGGCCACGTCGGAGATGACCTCGATGACCTCCTCGATGTCGTCCATGCGCTCGGAGAGCGCGCCGACGCTCTCGACCAGCTCGTCGCCGATCTCGACGACGTCCTCGGTCGCCTCGCGGGCGTCCTCGCTGGCGTCTAACCCCTCGTCCGCGGCGTCGGCGGCCGCGACCGCGGCGGTGTCGACCTCGTCGGCCGTCGCGGCGACCTCCTCCATCCCGGCGGAGAACGACTGCATCTCCGAGACGCTCTCCTCTAAGAGATCGTTCTGTTCGTCGACGTTCTCGGCGATGTCGGCGGCCGCGGCGCTCGCCTCCTCGACCGTCTCGTCGAGGTCGCGCGCCTTCTCGTGGACGCCGGAGGAGAGCTGGTCGAGGTTGTCGGCCATCCGATTGACGACGTCGATCACCCGGACCAGCTCCGTGTCGAGGTGTTCGAAGGCGTCGCGCCGAGCGACCCGGGCGTCGAGGTTCCCCTCGCCGATCGCCTCGGCGGTCTCCCTGACCTCGGTGACCAGCTCGCTCGTCGCGTCCCGCTCGTTGACCGTCTCCGTCCGGTCGACGACGACCTCGACGACGCCGACGAGCCCGCCGTCGTCGCCGTACAGCGCGGTCGCCGTGAACTCGATGTGCCGCTCCTCGCCGTGGCGGTCGACCATCGTGCTGGAGTCGCGGTAGCGGTCTCGCGCGGAGTCGCACGGCTCGACGCCGTACGCCTCGTCGGCCGTCGCGGGCGCGTCGAGCACCTTGTCCGCGAGCGTGTCGGCCCGGCGACCGTCGGGGTAGAACAGCTCGGAGACGTGGCCGTGGCCGATCGCCTCGTCGCGGTCGACGCCCGTGAGCGACGCGATCGACTCGTTCCACTCGGCGACGTTGCCCTCGGCGTCGAGGATGAACGTCGGGATGCTCGTCGCGTCGAACACCTGTTCGAAGCCGGCGGCGGCGAGGGTCCCCGCGCGGTCGACCCCCGCCGCCTCGGTCACCGCGTGCGCTTCGCGGTCCTCGTCGCCGTCGGTCGGTCCGGCGGCGTCGACCCCGTCCTCGACGACGACTCCCCCGTCGGGAACCGACCGGGAGTCACCCTCTCTTCCGAGCACGCGCCGTAACAGCCCTCGAACTCCCGTCATTTCTGTGTCCCTCTATCCCAAGGAGCGGGATAAACCGTTCTCCCCGTGCCTCAGGTTTGATAACTATCCGGTTCGGGAAGCGACAGTTCGGGCCGCGACATGCCTCGACTCGGGCCCGCAGCGTTCAATGGCGTCGGGCGGCTACGGCGATCCGAGACCGATGGACGCCGACGCGGTCCGCGAGCGGGCCCGAGACCTCCCGACGGAGCCGGGGGTCTACCAGTTCCGGGCGGGCGAGACGACGCTGTACGTCGGGAAGGCGCTCGACCTCCGCGATCGAGTGCGGTCGTACGCGGACCCGCGCTCGGGCCGGATCCGGGGGATGGTCGAGCGCGCCGATCGGATCGAGTTCGCGGTCACCGACACGGAGACGCAGGCGCTGCTCCTCGAGGCGAACCTGATCAAGCGGCTCCGCCCGCGGTACAACGTCCGGCTGAAGGACGACAAGTCGTACCCGCTCGTCGCCTTCTCCGACCACGAGGTGCCGCGGATCGAGGTGACCCGCGACCCCGAGGCGGGCGCGGTCGCGTACGGGCCGTTCACCGACGTGGGGCGCGTCGAGACCGTGGTGAAGGCGGTCCGCGACGAGTACCGGCTGCGCGGCTGTTCGGACCACAAGTACGACGGCCGCGACCGCCCCTGCCTCGACTACGAGATGGGGATCTGTTCGGCGCCGTGTACCGGCGAGATAACCCCCGAGGCGTACGCAGAGGACGTGGCCGCCGCGCGGCGCTTCTTCGAGGGCGAGACGGGCGCCCTCGCCGACCCCCTGCGACGCCGCATGGAGGCCGCGGCCGAGGCGAACGAGTTCGAGCGCGCGGCGAACCTCCGGGACCGGCTGGAGGCGGTCGAGGCGTTCCACGGCGAGGGCGGCGAGGCCGTCAGCGACCGGAGCGACGACCGCACCGTCGACGTGCTGGCGGCCGCGGTCGAGGGGGACACCGCCCGGGTGGCCCGGCTCCACAGCGAGCGCGGGCAGCTGGTCGACCGGAGCCGCCACCAGTTGGACGCGGCGGCGGTCGAGGACGAACGCGGGACCGACGGCGCGGACCCCGACGCCAACACGCCCGCCGCCGTCCTCGCCGCCTTCCTCGCGCAGTACTACGCCGAGCGGGAGTTTCCGGACGCCGTGCTCCTCGCCGAACAACCCGCCGACCGCGACGTGGTCGACTGGCTGGAGCGCGAGGGGGTCGCGGTCCGGGTCCCGGGCGCGGGCCGCGAGGCGAAGCTCGTCGAGCTCGCGCTGAAGAACGCCCGGAAGCGCGGCGGCCGCGACGACCCCGCGGGCGCGCTCGGCGACCGGCTCGGGATCGCCCGCCCCGACCGGATCGAGGGGTTCGACGTGAGCCACGCGCAGGGCACCGCCGTCGTCGGCTCCGACGTGTGCTTCGTCGACGGGAGCGCGGAGACGGCCGACTACCGCCGGAAGAAGCTCACCGAGCGCAACGACGACTACGCGAACATGCGCGAGCTGATCCGGTGGCGCGCCGAGCGCGCGCTCGCCGGCGAGGACGACCGCCCCGACCCCGACCTCCTGCTCATCGACGGGGGCGAGGGACAGCTGGGGGCCGCGCGCGACGCCCTCGCGGAGACCGGGTGGGACGTGCCCGTCGTCGCGCTCGCGAAGGCGGAGGAGCTGGTCGTCACCCCGACCGGGACCCGGCGCTGGGACGACGACGCCGCGGAGCTCCACCTGCTCCAGCGCGTGCGCGACGAGGCGCACCGCTTCGCCGTCTCCTACCACCAGACCGTCCGCGACGAGGTGAAGACGGTCCTCGACGACGTGCCGGGAGTCGGGCCCGAGACGCGCCGCCGCCTCCTCCGGCGGTTCGGCTCGGTCGAGAACGTCCGCGACGCCTCCCGCGACGACCTCGTCGACGTCGACGGCGTGGGCGACGCGACGGCCGACACGCTCCGGGAGCGGCTGTGACCGGGAGCGGGTCGGCGCCCCGCGTGGCGGCCGTCGTCACGCGGACTCGACGGCGCGCTCGACGACCGCCGCCTCGGCCTTCCGGAGGAGTTCGCCGGCCGTGCTCGTCGCGCAGTCGAGCGCGGCCGCCACGTCCGCGACGGTCCCCTCGCGCGGGACCTCGTAGTATCCCGTCGAGACCGCCGTCTCCAGCGCCGCTCGCTGTCGGTCGGTCAGCCGCGACGGAGACGGTCGTCGCTCGAACTCGTGGACCCGCTCGATGGTGAGGTCGGCGAGGGTCCCGAGGTCGTCGTGGAACTCGCTGAGCGCCGTCGTCGCGCCCACCGCCTCGAACCGGACGTCGCCCGACTCGCGGAAGACGACCGGCGGGAGGAAGATGACCCGCGACGCCGCGACGGTGTCGAGGAGCGCCGCCGGGAACTCGTAGGCGTCCTGCCGGAGGAAGGCGTAGGTCCCGTCGGCGTCGCTCAAGAGGCTGCTCGCGACCAATGAGTCGAGCGCGTCGAGGGCGGCCGCCGTCGCGTCGCGGTCGCCGTCGAACCAGAGCAGCGTCGTCGCGTCCGCCGTCGGGCTCCACATCAGCAGCTCCGCGCGACGGACCGGCGAGTCGCCGACGATCACGTCGTGTAGCGGGTGGCGGAGCCGCTCCGGGTAGGCGGCCGAGAACCTGATCCGTTTCATTGGGCGGTCGCTCGACGTTCGAGCGTGCCGCACATCAATCCGCGTGGTTCGGGACCGCTCGCGGGAGGGACGCGAGGCGGGCTCGGAGGGGAGGGCCGAGCGGGTCAGCGGGGACCTAACGGCGTCCCGGGGGAGGCCGAGCGGGTCAGCGGGGACGCGACAGCGCCTCGGGGACGGCTCGGAGGAGCGTCCCGAGGTGGTCTGCGCCGTCGAGGACACGGAGTTCGGCGGTCGGAAGCGCCTCGGTCAGCCGTTCCGCCCCGGCGATCGGGACGTTGGCGTCGGCGGTCCCGTGCCACAGGCGCACCGGGGGGTCGACCGCGTCCAAGTCGATCCCCCAGTCGTCTGCGGCGTCGCGGAACTCGGTGACAGCACCGCTCCGGTGGCGCTCGAACGCCGCGAGGAAGTCTTCCTTCACGACGGTCGCGGCGTCCTCGGGGACGGCGTCGGGGTCCTCGGCGTACTGGGCCACCACGAACGACGAGTCCGCGCGCGACGCGACCCACGCCTGCCCGCGGAACAGCGCCCCGAGGAGCGACGGCGTCGCGGCCGCGAGGCCGGACAGGAGCCGCTGGACCGCGGGCGTGTCGCCGCCGAACGACGGCGGCGTCGCGCCGGCGACGAGGTCGACGCCGGTGACCCGGTCGCCCAGCGACGCGGCCGTCGCGAGGGCGTGGGGCGCGCCGCCGGAGAACGCGACGAGGGCCGCGCGCTCGACACCGAGGTCGTCCAAGACGGGTCGCACGGACGCCGCGGCGTCGCCGACGGTCCGGTCCGGCTCCGGCGACGAGCGCCCGTAGCCGGGCCTGTCGGGCGCGACGACGCGGACGTCGTTCGCTCGCGCCGCCGGTTCGAGGAGCGCCCCCAGCCGGCGGGACCCGGGCGTCCCGTGGAAGAAGACCACCGGGTCGCCGTCGGGGGCCCCGTACGTCGCGTACGCGATCCGGCGACCGTCGGCCGAGCGCGCGACGCTCGGCGCCTGACGCGCCGGCGTCCGGCGCTCCGAGGTCGAATCCGGTCGCGCGGAGTCGGTGGTGGCCATCACCTGTGCGTAGGCCGGCGCGAGTACTGTGGGTTATGCCGGACCGATGCGGTGGTTTTTACGTGCGGCTCCGGGTGGGCCACCCCAAGCGGTATGCGTCTCTCGGTCAATCCGACGATCGAGATGCGAGCGTTCTTCGCCGTCGACCTGGCGGACTCGCTCGCGGCCGCCGTCGCGGACGCGCAGGAACCCTTCGCGGACGCGTCCGGGGTCGACCCGGTCGACCCGAAACGGGCGCACGTGACGCTGAAGTTCCTCGGCGAGGTCGGCGAGAGGGGCGGTGACGCCACCGACGACGCCCCAACCGTCGACGACGTGATCGCCGCCGGCGAGCGCGCGGTCGACCGCGCTGACGTCGCGCCGTTCGAGAGCGAGATCCGCGGCCTCGGCGTCTTTCCGAACCGCGAGTACGTTTCGGTCGTCTGGGCGGGCGTCGGCCGCGGCGGCGACGCCCTCGCGGCGCTCCACGAGGCGCTCGAAGCGGAGACGACCGCGCTCGGCGTCGACCCGGCCGACCACGACTTCACGCCGCACGTGACGCTGGCGCGGGTAGAGAACGCGACCGGCGCCGAGGCGGTCCGCGACGCGCTCGACGCCGAGGAACCCGAGGTCGGAATGTGTCAGGTCGACGAGGTCCGGCTGGTCGAGTCGACGCTGACCGCGTCCGGCCCGGAGTACGAGGTCGTCGAGCGGTTCCCGCTCGGGTGATCCCCGGCGTCACTCGGCGGGCGCGTCGACCGCGAACCCCTCCTCGTCGGCGTGTTCGACCCGGACGCGGGTGACCCGCGTCGCGGTCGCGCCGGTGACGGCGAGCGTGACGTCGCCGACTACAACGCGGTCGCCCTCCGCCGGGAGCCGCCCGAGCTGTCGGGTGACGAGCCCCGCGACGGTCTCGGCGCCCGCGTCCGCGGGCAGCGAGAGCCCGAGCGTCTCGTTGAGGTGCGCGACCGTCGTCCAGCCGCGGACGACGGCGGCGTCGGGCGCGACGACATCGACCGCGTCCGTCTCCCAGCGACCGACCAGCTCGCCGACCACCTCCTCGAAGAGGTCCTCCAGCGTCGCGATCCCGACGACCGCGCCGTGCTCGTCGACGACGATCACCATCCGCGCCTGGCTCGCCCGCATCTCCGCGAACAGCTCGTCGAGCGGCTTCGTCTCGGGGACGAACGACGGCTCGCTGAGCGCGCTCGCGAGGTCGGCACCGGTCTCGTCCGCGCGGATCGCGTCGCGGACGTCGACGATCCCGACCACGTCGTCGCGGTTCTCGCCGTAGACGGGCATCCGGGTGACGCCTTCGCTCGCGGCCCGCGAGAGCGCGTCCGCCGGGGTCGCCGTGTCGGGGAGCCCGACCACGTCCGTCCGCGGGACCATCACCGCGGCGACGGTCGTGGTCTCTAAGTCGAGGACGCCGCGGATCATCGCGCCCTCGTCCGGGTCGAGCGCGCCCGCGACCTCGCCGGAGCGCACGAGCGTCGCGATCTCCTCGCGCGTGAGGTACGACTCGATGGCGGACTCGCCGCCGGTGAAGCGGTTGACGACGCCGGAGAGCGCCTCGAACACGTACAGGACGGGCCGGAGGACGCGCTGGACCGCGACGACGGGCCGGGAGACGCGGAGCGCGTGCCGCTCGGCGTTGGCGACCGCGTACGACTTCGGCGCGATCTCGCCGAAGACGATGACGAACACCGAGGTGACGAGAGTCGACCCCGTGGCCGCCTGTCCGCCGGAGAAGCCGAACCGGACGAACACCGCGGTCGCGACCGACGCGGCGGCGATGTTGGCGACGTTGTTGCTCACCAGGGCCGTGACGAGGAAGCGGTGCGAGTCGTCGCGCAACGCCGAGAGCGCCCGGGCGCCCGGGGCGTCGGTCGCGACGAGCGAGTCGACCCGGTGGGTCGGGACGGAGAACACCGCCAGCTCCGAACTGGAGAAGAAGGCGCTCACCGCGGTCAGGGCGACGATTGCGCCGACGCCGACGAACGCGATCGTGAAGTCCATGGACGGACCGTGCGTCCCCGTATAAAAGGGAGTACCGACGGCGAAGATACCCACGAACGCGCATTCTCCACTCGAAACGAGGGGGATCGATACCCACGAGCGCGGATCCGATCGGGCGGCAAAACGGCGCGATGAGGAAAGCGTTAACCCCGCGCCGCGGGTGCGTTTCGACATGAAGGTACTCGTGACCGACCCCATCGCGGACGCGGGGTTGGACCGACTCCGAGACGCCGGCCACGAGGTCGTCACCGACTACGAGGCCGAGGGCGAGGCGCTGCTCGACGCCGTCGCCGACGCCAACGCGCTGATCGTGCGGTCCGGGACCGACGTGAACGAGGCCGTCTTCGACGCCGCGAGCGAGCTCGTCATCGTCGGCCGCGCGGGCATCGGCGTCGACAACATCGACATCGAGGCCGCGACCGACCACGGCGTCATCGTCGCGAACGCGCCCGAGGGCAACGTCCGCGCCGCCGCCGAGCACACCGTCGCGATGACGTTCGCCGTCGCGCGCTCGATCCCGCAGGCGCACGGCCGCCTGATCGGCGGCGAGTGGGCCAAAGGCGAGTTCCTCGGCACCGAGGTGAACAACAAGACGCTCACCATCGTGGGCCTCGGCCGCGTCGGCCAGGAGGTCGCCAAGCGCCTCGACTCGCTCGGGATGGACCTGGTCGTCTACGACCCGTACATCTCCGAGGAGCGCGCCGACCGGATGGGCGCGGAGCTGGTCGAGGACCTCCACGACGCGCTCGCGGCCGGCGACTTCGCGACGATCCACACCCCGCTCCTCCCCGAGACCGAGGGGATGATCGGCGAGGACGAGCTGGCCCAGCTGGAGGGCGGCTACCTGATCAACTGCGCCCGCGGCGGCATCGTCGACGAGGACGCGCTCGCCGAGGCGGTCGAGGACGGCGTCCTCGCGGGCGCCGCGCTCGACTCCTTCGCCGAGGAGCCGCTCCCCGAGGACTCGCCGCTGCTCGACGTCGAGGAGATCGTCTTGACCCCGCACCTCGGCGCGTCGACGGAGGCCGCACAGGAGAACGTCGCGGTCGACACCGCGGAGGCGGTGCTGGCGGCGTTCGAGGACGAGCCGGTCCTGACCGCGCTCAACGCGCCCTCGGTCGACGAGAGCGCCTTCCCGCGGATCGAGCCGTACATCGACGTGGCCGAGACCGCCGGGAAGGTGGCCGCGCAGCTGCTCGACGGCCGGATCACCGAGGTGGAGGCGACCTACGAGGGCGACATCGCCGCGGAGGACGTCGACCTCGTCACCGCGAGCGCCCTGAAGGGCGTCTTCGAGCCGCTGGAGTGGCAGGTGAACGCGGTGAACGCGCCGCGGCTCGCCGAGGAGCGCGGCATCGAGGTGACCGAGTCGAAGACCCGGCAGACCGACGACTTCCAGAGCCTCGTCCGCGTCACCGTCCGCAACGGCGACGGCGAGATCTCCGTCGAGGGGACGCTGTTCGCCGGCGAGGACGCCCGCATCGTTCGGATCGACGGGTTCCGCGTCGACGCGGTCCCGTACGGCCACATGCTCGTCGCGCGCAACACCGACGAGCCCGGCGTCATCGGGCTCATCGGGACCGTCCTCGGCGACCACGACGTGAACATCGCCGGGATGTTCAACGGCCGCGAGACGCAGGGCGGGGAGGCGCTCACCGTCTACAACCTCGACTCGGCCGTCCCCGACGCCGCGATCGAGGAGCTGCTCGCGGACGACCGCGTCGTCGAGATCACCGAGATCACCTTAGACGGCGCCGACGGGCGCGCGGACGAGTAACGCGGGACTCGCCGAGTGGACGGCGAGTACTGCGCAGCCCCGGAGAAGAGATCGGACCGTCCCCGGACGGGCTACGACTCCGCCGCGGGCGGCTCCGAGACCGCGACGAGCGCGTCCGCGTCGGCGACGACTGGCGACGCGACGGCTTCGATCGGTCGGTCCCCGAAGGCGACGACGAACGCCGCGCCGTCGCCGACCATCGTAGCCGGCAGGCGGGCTTCCCCTTCTGCGGTCCCGCGACCCGCGCCGACGCCGACCGCCCAGCCGTGCGACTCGGCGAGCGCCGCGACCGACGCGAGGCCGATCCCGGTCCCCGCGTCCGCGGTCGTGTAGCCGCGGTCGAACACGCGGTCGCGCTCCGCCGGCGGGACGCCGGGGCCGTCGTCGACGACCGCGAACCCGCCGTCGAGCGCGACGGCGGCGACGCTCGCGTCGGTCCCGGCGTGGACCGCCGCGTTCCGGAAGAGGTTCTCCAGGACGCTCCGCACCGCGGTCTCGTCGGCGACGAACGACTCGTCGCCCGCCACCGTCAGCGTCGCGCCCGCCGTGTCGGCGGTCCGCCACGCCGCCTCGGCCGCCGCCGCGAACGAGAACGACTCGGCGCCGGCGTCGGGGTCCGTGTGGTCGACGGCCGCGAGCGTCTCGTCGACGATCTCGAAGATCCGGTCGTGGGCGCTCTCGACCCGTTCGAGCGCCGCCTCGTCGCCGGCGATCGCGGGCTCGGTGAACCCGTCCGCGACCGTCAGCGGGTTCTTGATGTCGTGCGCCAGCGCGTGCGTCAGCGTCTGGAGCCGGTCGTTCGCCACCTCGAGGTTCCGGCGGTTGCACTCGGACTCGGTGACGTCTCGCAGCAGTAGCACCGTTCCCTGCGAGCGGTTGCCGAGCGTCGGGAGCGAGACGGCAGAGAGCGAGGCGAACCGCGGCGCGCCGGCGACGTCGACGCGGAGCGGTTCGTCGGGGGCCTCCCCGCGGCGGTACGCGGCGCGGATCTCCGGCGCGTCGGCGAGCGCGTCCGCGACCGGGACGCCGACCGCGACCCCCTCGCCGAGCCACGCGCGGGCCGCCGGGTTCGCGTCCGCGATCCGGCCGCTCCGGTCGACGACGACGATCGGATCGGGGATCGCCTCCAGGGTCACCTGCCGGGCGACCGGCGTCACGCCCAGCGTCCGCCCCCGCCGGACCGCGACCGTGAAGGCGACGCCCGTGAGCACGAACAGGAGTTCGGGGCGGAACGCCGGGCCGCCTCCGAGGACGACGAACTGCGCGGCCCACGGCGCGGCGGAGCCGACGAGCAGCAGCCCCGCGGACGCCCGGAACGCGGGCGCAGAGTCGTATACGCCGTACGCGAGCGTCGCGAACGTCCCGACGAGCAGGACCTGCGAGTAGAGCCAGCCGGCCCACCACGCCGGGCCGAACTCGCGGACGAGCACCGACTCCGAGCCGACCGCGACGAGATCGGTCCCGGTCCGGACCAGCCCGTGGACGTCGTTCGTCCAGCTCAGCAGAGTCAGCGCGGCGAGCGGGGCGAGCAGCGCGAGGAGCCGCCGCCGCGAGATCCACGCGTCGTAGCCGAGGTACGCCGCGACGAACGCGACGGCGGCGACCGGGACGACGGCGGTCGCGGGGTACTGGACGTCGATCCAGAACAGCTTGCCGGCCTCGGTCGTCGCGACGGCCTCGCCGAACAGCCCCGCGGACCACCAGGCGATCGCGGCCATGAACGCGACCGCGGCGGGACCGCCCGGCTCGTCCCGGGACGCGAACGCGACGGCGGTCGCACCGACCGCAACGACGGCGGCGAGCGCGGCGAGCGGTGCGGTCATCGGGGCGTCTATCAACTTGTCTGTCGTTCAATGGTTTACTACTTAATACAAACTGTCGGGGCGACGTGTTCGGCAATCGGTGATAGCGCCAACGGCTCTGGGGTGTCGAGGGCGCGGGTCGAGAGCGGGAGGTGGGCGGCCGCACCGACCGCGTCGGCCGATCAGTCGTGGAGGTGGTCGACGACGGCGTCGGCGTCGTTCGGGACCGGCTCGGGGTCGCCGCCGGCCTCGTAGGCGGCGTCGGGGTCCTTGAGGAGGTGGCCGGTCGTCAGGCAGACCACGCGCTCGTCGTCGTCGACGACGCCCTCGCGCCGGAGCTTCTTGAGGCCCGCGAGGCTGGCGGCGGAGGCGGGCTCGACGCCGACGCCCTCGCTGGCGAGGTGGCGCTGCGCGGCGGTGATCTCCGGGTCGCTCACGGCGACCGCGGTGCCGCCGGTGTTCCGGATGCCGGGGAGCGCCTTCGGCGCGTTGACGGGGTTGCCGATGCGGATCGCGGTCGCGCGCGTCTCGACCTCCTCCCAGCGGCGGATCTCGTCGTTCCCCTCCTCGACCGCCTCGACCATCGGCGCGGCGCCCTCCGCCTGGACGCCGGTGAGCTTGGGGACCTCGTCGGGGTCGAGCGCGCCCGACTGGACGAGCTCGCGGAAGCCCTTGTACAGCGCCGAGGTGTTCCCCGCGTTGCCGACGGGGAGGACGATGCGGTCGGGGAAGACGCCGTAGTCGGCGTAGAACTCCTCTAGGATCTCGAAGCCGATCGTCTTCTGGCCCTCCAGCCGGAACGGGTTCAGCGAGTTGAGCAGGTACGCCTCGCCGCGGGCGGCCAGCTCCTGGACGATGTCGAGGCAGGCGTCGAAGTTCCCGTCGACCTCCAAGATGCGCGCGCCGTGGAGGCTCGCCTGCGCGATCTTCCCGGCGGCGACCTTCCCCTCCGGGAGGAGGACGAGCGTCTGCATCCCGCCGCGGCCGCCGTAGGCCGCGAGCGCGGCCGAGGTGTTGCCCGTCGAGGCGCACGCGAGCGCGCCGACGCCCAGCTCCTTCGCGACGCGGACGCCGACGGTCATCCCGCGGTCCTTGAACGAGCCGGTGGGGTTCATCCCCTCGTGTTTGACCCGGAGCGCGTCGACGCCGACCGCCTCCTCGATGCGGGGGACGCGGTGGAGGGGGGTGTCCCCCTCGGGCAGCGTGACGCCGAGGTCGAAGGGGAGCCCCTCGCGGTAGCGCCAGACGCCGCGGTCGGGGCCGTCGGTGGACGCGCCCGCTCCGAACTCGTCGAACGTCGGCGGGTCGGCGTACCGGACCTCGAGGAGGCCGTCGCACTCGTCGCAGGTGTACCGGACCGCCTCGAACGGGGCGAACGTCTCGTCGCAGGCGATGCACGCGAGCCACGTCCCGTCGTCGGCGCAGTCGGGCACCGCCGGGGCCGCGGCGTCGATGGCGAAGTCCATTACGTCGGCGTCGGTTCCCGCGGGGCTTAAGACGGGCGGTCGGAACGGACGTTGCCGGCCGAGGCGAACGCGTTCGGCCTCAGTCGACGATGATCTCGGAGCTCTCGTCCCCCCCGTCGTCGCCGGAGCCGAGGCGGTCCTGGTAGCGCTGGATCCAGTCGGCGAAGCAGTCGGGGCAGAGCCGTTGAGTGTCGATGTTCGCCCGGTCGACGCTCAGCCGGACGGTGCGCGCGAGCGCGTCCGTCGTGGGGTCGCCGCAGGCGTCGCAGGGCTCGGTCGTCGGCGCGTCGCTCATGTCCGACCGGTCGCGTCGGCGGCTCTTAAAAGTACGTCGGCGACGGCTGCCTAGGCGACAGGCGGGCCGAGGCGGCGTCAGACCGTTCGGAACGCCCGGTCGCCGGCGTCACCGAGTCCGGGAACGATGAACCCGTCGTCGTCGAGGTGATCGTCGATGGCGACCGTCAGGAGGTCGGCCTCCGGGACCGCCTCGCTCACGCGGACGAGGCCGGCGGGCGCGGAGACCGCGGAGAGCACGAACAGGTCCTCGAAGTCGTCGGCCTCGTCGAGGACGTGGTCGAGGACGGCGGCCATCGTCGACCCCGTCGCGAGCATCGGGTCCGCGACGATGACGGTGTCGTCCGGCCGGATCTCGGGCAGCTTCACGTAGTCGATGGTGATCGGGAACTCGCCGTCCGCGGTCATCCCGGCCTCCTCGTCGCGGCCGGCGGAGATGACGCCCTGCTTCGCGCGGGGGAACGCCTTCAAGAGGCCCTCGACGAAGGGGGTCGCGGCGCGGAGGACGTTGATGATCACCACGTCGTCGAGGCCCTTCACGCGCTCGCCGGTGGTCTCGGCGAGGGGGGTCTCGACCGGGACGTACTCGGTCTCCATCGCGCCGTCGATGATCTCGTAGCCGCAGATGCGGCCGAGCTTCACCAGCCCCTTCCGGAACGCGACCTGCTCGGTGTCGACGTCGCGCAGCCGCGAGAGGGTGTCCGTCGCCAGCGCGTGCGTGATGAGGTACGCGTCGTCGCGGTCTTCGATCGTCATTGTGCGAAACCGCGCTCGGAACGGTCTTAAAACGTGGCGAATCGGGCGCTCGCCGGATCGCGGTCGGGGAGCTGTCGCCCCCGCGACCGAACCTAGCGGAGCGCGACGACGTACGTCACCGCGAAGAGGATCAGGGCCAGCGTCGCGACGTTCCGGAGCGACAGCGTCGCGGTCCCGACGAAGTCGAGCCCCCAGACGATCATCCAGGCGAACCACGCCGAGAGCACGGCGTTCATCGCGAGCAGCACCTTGGGATCGCCCGCGGAGCGCTCGACCCCCTCGCGGATCCCCGGGCCGTCCTCGTCACCGCCCTCGTCCGTGGTCTCCTCGGCGCTCATACGCCGATGCGCGGCTGTGCGCCACTTAGCTCTTGTCCGTCCGAGCCGTACGCACCCCATGGTCGACCCGGTCCGCCTCCACAACCGACGGGGGGAGCCCGTCGATCCGATCCCCTTCCTCGTGACGACGGGGCTCGCGTTCGCGTTAGTCTTCTCGTTCGGACCGCTGTACGGGCTAGCCTACGGGCTGTCGCTGTCGGTCGCGCTGGCCCTCTCGGCACTCGGGTTCGGCGCCGCGGCGTGGGTGGCGTACCGCCAGCTCGTCCGGTCCGCGCCCCCGGTCGACGCCGGCCCGCTCCCCTCCGGCCCCCGGTTCGAGCGACTGCTGTACGCCGGGGTCGGGCTGGGGCTCGCCTTCCTCGCGCTCACGCTGCCGCTGCTGTGACGGACCGCCGGGGCGCGGACCGCCGACCCGCGCCGAGTCGGCTGTGCGAACGGATCGCACGACACCGGGGAACTAACACGAACGATGCGAATAGTTATCGTATGGGTATCTTCGACACGGTGACCGACGCGCTGGCGGGCTCGACGGGGACGGCCCCGGGGGCCGCCGGCGACGACGGCTCCGAGGGGGCGTACTGGTGCGACGACTGCGGCGTCCGCGTCCGCGACGTCGACGTCGACGACGAGGGACTCGACCGCGACGCGGAGGGGACCCCGACGTGTCCCGACTGCGGCGACGCGATGCGGTTCGCGCGTGCGACCGGCGGCGACTGCGCCTGCTGAACGGGGCGGTCGGGAGCGGCGGCGTCGACTGCTCGGCTCGGTGAGAGACAGCTGCGTCCGCTGACCGGGCCGCCCCCGGTCGCCTCGCCGGACTACGGCTCCCGGAGCGCAACTTCGTCGCCCTGCGCCGTCGGGAACGGGGCGGGGTCGGCGTCGGCCGGGTCGTCGCCGATCCCCGGGTCGCCGAGCTCCGCGAGCTCGGCGTCGGTGACGAGCGCGTCGTCGAGCCGCGAGACGAGGGCGTCCTCGTCGACGCCGGTGCCGATGACGACGTACTCGGTCAGCCGGTCGCCGCGCTCCTCGTCCCAGTCGAGGTCCGGGCGGTTGGAGCGCAACATGTCGCGCTCGACCGACGGGAGCCCGGCGATCCAGGGGCCGAGCGCGGTGACGCGGACCGACCGCCCCGCCTGCCCGACCTGCTGGCGCTGGTCGGTGCCCGCGACCCACAGCGTCCCCTTCGACCGGACCACGTCCGCGGGGAGGTCGCGGAGGACGGCCGCGATCCGGTCGGGGTGGAACGGCCGGCGGCGGCGGTACGTGAAGGAGTCGACGCCGTACTCCGCCTCCGGGTGGCGGTGGTCGTGGCCGTCGTCGTCATGGTCGCCGCTCGGGCGGTCATCGTCGTCGCCGTGACCGTGGTCCTCGTCGAGCGCGCGCTTCCAGCCGGGGAGGTCGCCCAGTTCGCCCGCGTCGAACAGGTCGACCCCGAGGAGGCGGTCGGGGTCGACCGCCGAGAACTCCGTGACGACCGTCTCCGCGTCGGGCTGGAGCGCGCCGACGAGCGCGGTCGCCTCGTCGATCTCGGCGTCGGTACAGAGGTCCGCCTTGTTGCAGACGACGAGGTTCGACACCTCGATCTGCTCGACGAGGAGGTCCGAGAGGGGTCGGTCCTCCTCGCCGGGCGCGCTACGTCGCTCGGGCGTCGACTCCCCGCCGAAGGCGTCGAGGAACTGCCGGGTGTCGACGACGGTCACGAGGGCGTCGACCCGGTACCGCGCCGCCGCGCGCGACTCCGTCGTGAACAGCCGGGCGACCGGGGCGGGCTCGGATATCCCCGACGACTCGACGACCAGGGCGTCGAAGGAGCGCTCGTTCGCGAGCCGCACCACGGCGCTCTCGAGGTCGTCTTGGAGTTCACAGCAGATGCAGCCGTTCGACAGCTCCGTGACCCCCTCGACGTCGACCTCCGACTCCTCGGCGATCAGGTCGGCGTCGACGTTCACGTCCCCCATGTCGTTGACGAGCACGGCGACGTCGCGGTCGCCGGCGTTCCGGAGGAGGTGGTTCAGGAGCGTCGTCTTGCCGGCGCCGAGGCTCCCCGAGAGCACGGTGACCGGGATCCGATCGTCCATGGGCGTGGGTGTTCGGGGAGCGACTTCAACGCCCCGGCGGTCGCAGCGACGCCGCTCGTCCCGAGCCGATACGTTGATACGCCGGGGTCGTCGAACTCGCGCCATGGTTCTGTCCGCCTCCGCCGTGTCGCTGGTCAGCGTCGCGGTGACCGTGCTGATGGTCGCCGCGATGCTGTACCTCGTCTGGGGATCGCTCGACAGCGACATTCACTCGCCGAGCCCCGGCGACGAGGACCGACCCGAGATCGGCGACGCCGAGGACGCCGACGCCGACGCCGACGACGCCGCGGGCGAGCTCTCCGACGGGCGCTCCGCCTGACGCTCCGCACACGGACGGCAAGGCCGCGCCACGGGCGACCGCGGTCTGACCGCGACAGCTTTTAACACGGGAGGAGTGTCATGAGAGATGATGACAGTAGCCGACCGGATCGAGCGGTTTCGGGCGGTCCTCGAAGAGTGGGTTCGGGGCCTGTACCACGGGATGATCACGCACCCGGCCTACGAGAAGATCGAGAAGGAGGCCGAGGACACCGAAGACGAGTTCCTGCTCGCGTGCTTCCCCGACGCGTTCGGCGTCCCCTCACCGGTCTCGTACTACACCGCCGAGCTGCTCCCCTACCTCGAAGACGAGTTCGAGGCGTGGGAGCGGCGGCTGTGGGACCGCGAGAGCCTCATCGAGCGGAAGGGCCAGCAGTACCACTTCTGATGACGGACCGCGTCTCACACCCCGAGTGATGGAGCAGTTCGTCTTCTTCGGCGGCAAGGGCGGGGTCGGGAAAACGACCGTCTCGTGCGCGTACGCCCACCGCTGCGCGCGCGACGGCCTCCGGACGCTCGTCGTCTCGACCGACCCGGCCCACTCGGTGTCGGACGTGTTCGACCAGCAGTTCGGCGACGAGCCCGAGCCGGTCGCGGGTGTCGGCGGGCTCGACGCGCTGGAGATCGACCCCGAAGACGAGATGCAGCGCCACCTCGACGAGATCCGCGAGTCGCTCTCGGAGCAGGTGTCGGCGGCGATGGTATCGGAGATCAACCGCCAGCTGGAGATGTCCCACGGGACGCCCGGCGCGTACGAGTCCGCACTTTTCGACGCGTTCGTCGACGTGATGCGGTCGGAGAGCGACCCGTACGACCGGGTGGTGTTCGACACCGCGCCCACGGGCTCGACGCTGCGGCTGCTCGGGCTCCCGGAGTTCCTCGGCGACTGGATCGACCGGCTGCTGTACAAGCGCAAGCAGTCGATCGACCTGTTCGAGAAGGCGGCGGTCGGCGACATGGAGCCGCGACGCCTGCTGGAGGGCGATCCCGTGATCGAGCGGCTACAAGAACGCAAGGAGTTCTTCGAGTACGCCGGGGAGACGATGCGGTCCGACGCCGCCTTCTTCCTCGTGTTCAACCCCGACCAGCTGTCGGTCAACGAGACGGCGCGCGCCATCGAGGGGTTCACCGAGCGCGACCTGCGCGTCCGCGGGCTCGTGGCGAACAAGCTCACGCCGTCGCCCGACGAGGACGAGACCGGCAAGGGGGCGCGCTACCTGCGGGAGAAGGTCGCGACCGAGCGCGACCGGCTCGCGCAGGTCCGCGAGGAGTTCGACCCGCCGCTCGTCGCCGAGATCGAGTCCCGGACCACGGAGGTCCGCGGCGACGTGCTCGCCGACGTGGCGGCGTCGCTCGACGTGGAACCGTAGGTCGCTCGGGACCGGACGCGTCGCTGCGGGTCGAAAGCGGGCATCGCGCGCGACGCCGACCGGAACCGCGCGCGACGACGACGGGCCGCGTCCGGGTGCGCGCGAGACGGGTCTGCGGCCGGTTGGCGCGAATTTTACCGATCCATCAGAGAAATTAAGTTCGTTTCGGCGGTGCGTAGGGTCACTCTATCCCACGAAATCGGCGATCATCATGAACGAAGATAACGTTTAAGTTGAACATAGTGAATCGATACCACGAGGCAGGGACCTTATGACAAGTGTAATTTGGATCGTCGTCGCCGTGCTCAGTACGTTCACCGTTGGATACGTGGGGTACTCCCGGTACCTCTCTCGGTTCGTCGACCTCGACGACGAACGGGAGACGCCGGCCCACAAGTACGAGGACGGCCAGGAGTACGTACCGGCGAAGAAGCCGGTCCTGTTGGGGCATCACTTCTCGAGTATCGCGGGCGGCGCGCCGATCGTCGGCCCGATCACCGCCGGGGCGATCTGGGGCTGGGTGCCGGCGCTGCTGTGGGTCGCCATCGGCAACCCGCTGATGGGCGCGGTCCACGACTTCATCTCGCTGTCGGGGTCGATGCGACACGAGGGGAAGTCGATCGGCTACATCATCGGCGAGTACGTCGGCGAGCGCGGCAAGGACATGCTGCTGTGGTTCGCGTTCCTCACCATCATCCTCGTGGTGGCGGTGTTCGCCCTGGTCGTCGGGATCGTGTTGAACGCGTTCCCCTCGGCCGCGACCGCGAGCCTCGTGTACATCGCGCTGGCGTTCCTGTTCGGCGTCTACCTGTACCAGCTCGACGGTCCGTTCCTCCCGGGGACGGTGCTGTTCGTCGCGGGCGTGTTCGCCGGCGTCTGGCTCGGCGTCCAGTACCCGATGGCGCTGTTCCCGGCGGTGGAGGCCGGCGCGTACCCCGAGGGGACCATCGTCCTCTTGGAGTTCCTCGGCAACGGCGCGTGGCTTCCCGGCGCGGTGGTGAGCGCGGACGCCATCCTTCAGCCGAACGTCGCCGCGTGGGTGCCCGTCATCCTCGTCTACGCGTCGCTCGCGAGCGCGCTCCCGGTGTGGGTGCTGCTCCAGCCCCGCGACTACCTCTCGTCGTTCCTCCTCTACTCGGGGGTCGGCGGCGCGCTGCTCGCGATCATCGTCGGAACGCTGCTCGGCACCTCGGCCCAGCCGCTGACGGTCGACCCCTCGATCGGCGCGTACATGGGCTTCTTCGGCAGCGACCTGGCGATAGGGGAGCGCGGGATCACCCCGCTGTTCCCGCTGCTTTTCGTCACCATCGCCTGCGGGACCATCAGCGGGTTCCACTCGCTGGTGTCCTCCGGGACGACGGCGAAGCAGCTGAACAAGGAGAGCGACGCCCGCCTCATCGGCTACGGCGGGATGCTCGGCGAGGGGCTGCTCGCGTCCGTCGCCATCTCCACGCTCGCGGTGGCCGGGGCGACCACGGCGGCCGCGGGCGGCGGCATCGGCGGTGCGCTGCCGAACTTCGCGACCGGCGGCGGGATCATCCTCACCAGCCTCGGGATCCCGCAGAGCTTCGGCGCGCCGTTCATGGCGCTCGTCCTGGTGAGCTTCCTGCTCACCTCGACCGACACCGCGGCGCGGCTCGGGCGGTACATGATGGAGGAGATCGTCGGGACGACCGGCAGCGGAACGACGACGGGCTTCTCCGCCGACCTCGGCAGTATCGCCAAGGGCCGGTACACGAACCCGGCCGTCCAGTCGCTCGTCGCGTACCTGCTCGTCATCTCCGGCGAGTGGGTGACGCTGTGGGCGCTGTTCGGCGGCGCGAACCAGCTGCTCGCGGCGCTGGCGCTGCTCGCCGGCACCGTCTGGCTCGCGAACTGGGACGAGTCGAAGCAGCTCGCCTCCACCGGCGTCCCGATGACGATCATGGTGACGATCACCGTCCTCGGGCTGTCGTGGGTGGCGCTGTGGGACAACCTCTATCAGAAGCTGATCCTCGGTAACGTGGCCGGGCTCAGCGGCCAGATATCGGCGGTGGTCCAGATGGGGCTCGCGTTCGTCCTCATCTACCTGGCGCTGTCGCTGGTGCGGATCGGCTACGACAACATCACGACCGTGCGGGACGGCAGCGGAGCGGCGGCCGAACCGAGCGACGACTGACCGCGGTCCGACGCGGCTTTTTTGCGACGACCCGCGACGCTCAGCGCCAGAAGCGCTTCGCGAACCGCGAGAAGAATCCCTCGTCCGGCGGGTCGACCCGCTCCCACAGCCGGAACGCGGCGGCGGTGTCGGCGTTCTCGCTGGCGACGAGCGACTCGCGGTCGGGCGCGACGGCGACGAGGTTCACCTCGTAGTGGCCGTAGTAGCCGAACTTCAGCAGGGTGCGGTCGCTGAACCCGGCGACGAAGTCGGCGACGTCGTCCGGGATCCGGTCGGCGACGACCGCGACGGTGACGTCCGTGCCGTAGTGCTCCTCGTGGCCGTCGACGCGCTCGTCGGCGAGGTCGTGGGCGAACTCGACGAGCCGCTCCAGCTCCCCGACGCTCGGGGTCGACACCCGGCGGACGTACACGTACTCCCGCATGTCGTGGTCCGCGTAGCTCAGGGCCGGGTGGAGGAACTGCTTCTGGTTTCGCACCCGCATCTCGGCGGTCATGTCGAACCGCTCGCCGTCGACGGCGACGTCGCGGTCGAGGTCGTAGCTGTACATCAACCGGTCGGAGACGCGGTCGAGGTACTCGTCGTCGTAGTCGGGGACGGCCTCGCGGATCTCCGCCGGCAGCTCCTCGGGGTCGCGGCGCTCTCCCCCGTTCGACGTCGCGTTCTCACTCATCGTCGGGGTCGTACGGGACGGCGTCGCCGGAGACCGCTGGCGCGCCGATCGCCAGCACCGTCACCGGCTCGTCGGCGTCGGCCGGGTTGTACGCCCGCTGCGGGCTGCCGGGGTCGACGGCGAACAGGTCGTCGGCCGGGACCTCGTACGTGCGGTCGGGGGTCTCGACCGCGAGCGTCCCGTCGAGGACGTAGAACGCCTCCTCCTGCGTCTCGTGGGCGTGGTAGGCGAGGGGGAGCTGCTCGCCCGGGGCCGCCCTGAACCGGTTGATCGCCGCTTCGTCGAGCCCACCGGGGGCGGACAGCTTCCGACACTCACAGGGTCTGTCCGGCTCCGGGTCGACCGAGTCGACGTCGACGACACGATATCCCATGGGAACGCATTCCACGGAGCGAGTGAAAAGGGCGTCGGGACCGGAGCGGCCGCGGGCGCCGGACCCCGAACCGGGCGACGACGGAGCGAGGCCGACCGTCCGGAGCGGGCGCGAGCGCCCCCGAGGCGTCGGTTTCCCGAGGCGCAGTTTTAACCGGGAGGACCACGTTGTGTGCGGTGAAAGACCATGACAGACGAAGGAGACGAGGCGGACGGCGCGGTCGAGGCCGAGGCCTGCGGCCGCTGTTCGATGTCGACGGTCGTGGGGGCGGTGGCGAAGGACCAGTCCCCCGAGGAGCGCGCCGAGCGCGACCCGTTCCGCGGCGAGCGGATCGAAGTCGACGAGTCCGCCGTGCGGCGCGCGTCGCCGGCCGGCTACCTCGGCGACCTCAAGGAGCGGCTCGACGCGGTCGCGCGCCGGATCGCGTACGGCGAGTAGGCGGCGAGTCACGTCAGTTCGGGGAGACTTATACGCGTCCGTGCCGTAGCGGTGACGAACGATGGAAGAGAGCATCTCCGGATTCAAGGTGCGCGGCGACTGGGGCGACGTCGTCGAACACGGAGAGCGAATCTCCCTGGCGCTCCGCGAGGTGGGCGTCGACGAGGACGCCTACTACGAGTTCGACGAGTGGCGTCCCAAGACCCACGAGCGGATCGACGAGGACGTCTCGGAGAAGACCGCGGCGCAGGCGTCCGTCGACGAGGGCGAGGGCGAGCGCGCGGGGGAGTCGCCGGGCGACGACCTCCAGACGGCCGGCGAGAAGCTCACGGAGTCCTACGAGCAGGTCGAGGAGAACGACACCGAGAGCGCCCGCGAGAGCTGGGGCGAGTCGATCGAACACGTCGCCCGCGCGGCCGACTCGGCGGGTCGGAAGGCGATCCGGAAGGTGGAGGACGCCGTCTACCGGAACGTGATGACCCAGATGGCCCCGTACTACTTCGACAACGAACTCGTCAGCGCCAACGTCCAGGAGGTCGCCCGGGGCGAGGACGGCGAGACGTTCGTGTTCGAGGTGAACGTCAACGACGACGAGCTGAAGGGGGAGGTCTCGGAGGTCCTCGACGAGTACGAGTCCGAGATCGACCGCTGGCACGTCGAGACCGAGAAGCGGACCGACGACGTCGCGGCCGCCGAGGGCGTCGAACCGCCGGCCGAGGAGGGCGGTCCGGACTCGACGACGACGTGAGCCGAGCCGACGAGCGCGCCGACCCGCCGTCCGACCACGGCCGAGACACATCGGTCGCTTTTAACTCGCCGACCACCGAATCACGCCCATGAGCGAGGTACTCCGGGTCGAGGCGGGAGAGCTGTCCGTCGACGAACTCATCGACGCGCTCAACGACGGCCAGCGGATCCTCGTCGACGTCGAGGTCGCCGGCGCGAGCCACGAGGTCGCCCTCCGGTACGACGGGGAGACGTACCACTGCGACACGCCCACGAACCTCCACCGACACGCCGACGAGTCGGGGATGCGGGGCTGTATCGACCAGATGGGCTACGCCTCTCCGGAGTGACGCCCTCGCGCCGCGGAAACCGACATTTAACCACGCCGCGCGCGAACCGAGCCGCATGAGCGACCCCGAGATCGAGGACCTCGTCGGCGACCGATCGCCGTCGTTCGAGCACGTCCTCTCCTGCGTCTTCGGCGTGCGCGACCACGAGAGCCGGGCGTACCTCGCGCTGCTGGAGTACCCGGGCAGCACCGTCGCCGAACTCGCCGACGCGCTGGACCGAGACCGGTCGAACGTGAACCGCTCGCTGTCGACGTTACGGGAGAAGGGGCTCGTCGAGCGGCGGCGTCGACTCCTCGATTCCGGCGGGTACGTCTACCAGTACACCGCGATCCCGGTCCCCGAGGCGAAGCGCCGCCTCCACGACGCGCTCGACGAGTGGGTCGCCGACGTCCACGACGCCATCGACGGGTTCGATCCGGACGGACGCTGAGCCGGCGGGCGCGAGGGGGACTACTCCGCTTCCGATTCCGCCGAGTCTTCGGACTCCTCCCCGGCGCTCAGCCCGTCGTCCTCGGGGCGGTCGAGCGCGCGCTCGGCGTCGTGGTACTCGGAGTAGCCGTCGAACCAGCGCGCGATCCGCTCGATCCGGTCGACGACGTGCGCGGGCTCGCCGGACCGCGAGAGCTCGTGGCCCTCGCGGGGGTACCTGACGAACCGCGTGTCGACGCCGTTCTTCCGGAGCAGTCGGTGGTACAGCTCCGCCGTACAGATCGGCGTCCGAGTGTCGTCCTCGGAGTGGATCAGCAGCGTCGGGGTGTCGACCGCGTCGGCGTGGCCCGTCGGCGACTGCTCCCAGAGCCACTCCGGCTCCGCCGAGGGCGTCGTGTCGAAGTCGCCCTCGACGAGCTTGTACGCCGCGTCGGTCGAGCCGTAGAAGCCGGTGAGGTCGTAGACGCCGCGCTGCGAGACGGCCGCGCGGAAGTAGTCCGTCTGGCCGACCGCCCACGCGGTCATGAAGCCGCCGAAGGAGCCGCCGGTGACGAACGCGTTCGAGTCGTCGATCTCCGGGCGGTCGGCGACCGTCTCGACGCCCGCCATCACGTCGCGCATGGTGACCGCGCCCCAGTCGCGCTCGATCGCCTGCATGTACTCCTCGCCGTAGCCGGTCGAGCCGCGGGGGTTCGACCAGAAGACGGCGTAGCCGCGGGCCGCGAGCGTCTGGAACTCGTGCCACATCGTCCCGGCGGTCGACCACATCGCGTGCGGGCCGCCGTGGATCTCGACCGCGAGCGGGTACTGCCCGTCCGCGTCCGCGGGCTCGCCGCCGTCGTCGCCGACTCCCGCCGGCGGGGTCAACAGCCACCCCTGGACCTCGACGCCGTCGGACTCGAAGCTGAGCGCCTCGGGTTCACCGACCGCGCGCTCGTCGAGGTAGTCGGCGTTCAGTTGGGTCAGGCGGGTCGTCTCGTCGGCCGCGGCGTCGTAGGCGAACGCGTCGCCCGGGTGGTCCCACTCGCTGGCGGCGAACGCGACGGTGACCGACTCGGGGCCCGCGTCGGGGTCGCCCCCGACGGTCGCGCCCGAGACGGTGCCCGGCCGGAGCAGGCGCTCGGGGTCCGCGCTCCCGTCGGCGGGAACGCGCCACAGCGCCGTCTTCCCCTCGTCGGGCGTCGCGAAGTACAGCGTCTCGTCGGCCGGCCCCCACTGCGGGGCCGTCCCGCGGCCGAGGCCGCGGTCGATGCCGCCGGTGAGGTCGGTGACCGCGCCCGACTCGGCGTCGAGGACGCGGAGGTCCGTCGGCTGCATCGACACCTGCTCCGGCTCGGCGTGCGTGAACGCGACGCGGCCGTCCGCGGTCGCCGCGAGGTCGGCGCCCCACCCGGTCGTGGTGTGGACGCGCTCGGTCTCGCCCGCGTCGAAGTCGTGGGCGTGGATGGCGATCTCGACGGAGTCGTCGGGGTCGTCGCCGACCGCCTCGGTGTAGTACAGCGTGTCGGCGTCGCCCCACGACGGCGCGGCGAAGTCGGCGTCGCGGTCGGTCACCCGGTCGATCGCGCCGGACTCGGCCGGGTCTGGGTCGGTGACGCCGCCGACCGTCGCGTCCGCGTCGACGACGTACACGCCGGGGCGGCGCCCGTCGAAGTGGCGCTCGGCGGCCCGGTAGACGGTCCGGTCGATGACGCGCGGGTCCGGGTGGTCCTCGGGCTCGTAGTCGTCCGGCACCGCGAGGTCGCGGTCGGCCTCGCGGTCGTCGGCGGTCACGGACTGGACGAACGCGATCCGCTCGCCGTCCGGCGACCACGCGATCTGCGAGACGCCGCCGACCACGTCGGTGACGCGGCGGGCCTCGCCGCCGTCGACCGGGAGGACCCACAGCTGCTGGCGGTCGTCGGTCGCGCCCCGGGTGGAGGTGAAGGCGATCCTGTCGCCCGAGGGGCTCCAGCGCGGCTCGGCGTCGGCGCCCTCCGCGAGGGTGAGTCTGCGGGGGTCGTCCTCGCCCGCGGCGTCGACGACGTACACCGTCGTCTCGTAGCTGTCGTCGTCGTTCGGCTGTCGGCGCACGAACGCGACGCGGTCGCCGTCCGGCGAGAGCCGGGGGTCCGACGGGACCGCGATGTCGTGGTAGTCGGCGGCGGTGATCGGCTCCATGGGTGTGGGTCGGACGGGGGAGGCAAAAGGCGTCGGGAGGCGGAAAGGCGGGCGACGGCCCGGACGAGGAGCGGCGAGCCGGGCTCGCCGTCGTCGCTCAGTCCTCGCCGTTGTCGAACGCGAGCGAGACGCCGCCGTCGTCGACCGTCGCGCCCGCGGCGCAGACCGGGTGTTCGAGGTCGGCCTCGAGGAGTTCGCTCGCGACCGACGGGGCGTCCGTCGCGGTCAGGTCGTACGGCTCGGGGGAGTCCGTCTCGTAGGTCGCGACCACCGTGGGCTCCTCGACGGCCTCGACGAGCAGCGCGTCTCGGCGGACCGTCCCGATCGTCGCCGACTCCGCGCCGACGACGCCGGCGACGCGGGGCGTGTCGTAGTCGTCCTTCTCGAAGTCGAGCGCGAGCAGCGCCGACGCGAGCGCGTCGCGGGCGGGGTAGCCGCGCTCCAGTTTCTCCGCGATCGGGTCGACGTGCGAGCCGTTTCCGAGGGCCGCCAGCGGCTCGTCGGTCGGCGTCTCGACCGTCCGTGCGCAGTTGTACGAGACGTATGGGTTGTCCGTCTCGGGCGCGTCCGCGGTCGGGCCGACGGTGAGCGTCCCGTCGCGGTCGCGGACGCGGCGGTTCGGGAACGAGCGCGAGGAGACGCGGTAGCCGCCGATACCGGGCGCGACGACGACGAATCGTCCGACGTACATACAGCTTCGTGCGGATTCGGCCGGTTAAAATACGTCGATGTACGCACGAACGCGATCCGAACGGCGAGGCGGCACCGCGGTCTCGCCAACCGATCGCACGGCGAGCGCAACGCGCAACGCTTACAAACACGTACTGGCTATCGATAAGTGCGCAGTCCATTGGGGTAGTGGCCAATCCTGTTGCCTTCTGGGGGCAACGACCCTGGTTCGAATCCAGGATGGACTACTTCTCTCGTACCTCGCTTCGACTGGAACGAAGAGGCATCCCCGTCCCGCGGTCTCCAGTCGAAACGAAGGGGTCGGTGGGGATTCTGACGCGGCTCACTTCTCGACGTCCAGCAGCGCGACCCGCTCGCGAACGGCGTCGGCGAGGTCGCCGTTCGTCGCGGCGAGTTCGCGGTCGGTGACCCCGTAGAACTCGCGGACGCGGTCCTCGTCGAACTCGGTCGAACGGCCGTCTCCGCTCGCGATCTCCGACGAGTCGGTCGCGAGCGACCGGAGGCCGTCGACGGCCGCGTCGAGGTCGGCGGCCGAGCGCTTGACGCCGGGCACGTCGCCGAAGTCCGCGGCGAGGACGACGACGCGTCGCTCGCCCGCGGAGACCCCGAGTTCGAGCGCGCGGTCGATCTGTCTGCGTCCGGCCGCGTACAGCAGTACCTCGACCCCGGGGTCGCGCGCGACGGCCTCGCCGCGAGCGATCGCCCGCGCCGCCAGCCGCGCCGCCCCGCGGAGCTGCGTCGCGGAGACGACGAGGCCGGCGTCGAACGCCTGGACGACCGCGCCGGTCTCGGCCGCGACCGCGTCGAGGTCGCCGAGGAACGCGTCGAGGTCGTCGATCGCGAAGGTGCCGGCGACGAGCCGGACCTCGGGGTCGGGCGCTGGCGCTCCGTCGCCACCGGCCGCAGAGTCGGTCATCCGAAATCACCCAGGCTGGCCTGTCCGTCGCCGTCGCCGTCGGCGTCCGCGCCCGCGGTCGCCGCCGCGGAGGCCGAGCTGTCGGGATCGATGCCGTCGAGCGACGGGTCCTCGCGGCCGGCGTTCTCTAAGATCCGCTCGGCGGTGCGCTCGCGGCCGCGGAGCGCGCCGAGGACGACCGCCTTGTCCGCCTCGCGGAGGTCGGCGCGGCTCTCGATGCCGGCCTCGTAGAGACGGCGGGCGCGCTTCCGGCCGACGTTGCGGACGCCGGCGAGGTCGAGCAGCTCCTCGCGGACCCCGTACTCCAGCCGCTTGCGGGCCTCGCGCACCTGAACGACGGTGTCGCCGTCGATCCCCCCCACGTCGCGGGCGAGCGTCTCGGCCGCGCGGAGGAGCCACTCGGCGGTGTCGACCTTCCCGCGGATGTCGCCGGGGCCGACGCCGTACCGCTCCGCGATCCGGTCCTCGTCGACTTCGTTCGCCCAGTCCTCCAGCAGGCGGCCCGTCTTCAGCGCGGCGAGCCAGTCCTCGAACCGCACGTCCTCGTACTCGGAGGGGACGTCGCCGAGGAGCTCCGCCTCGCGCTCGTAGCAGACCTCGGTGTACTCCTCGCGGTCGCCCGACTTGAGGTACAGCTCGTAGGTGTCGGGGGTCCGGCTGACGAGGTGGTAGAGGCCGAGCGGCGTGACCGCGGGGGCGGGGTCGTCGCCCGACCCCGGCTCCTCGGAGGCGTCGCCGTCCGTTCCGTCCTCGCCGGCGCGGGTGTACGTGGTGAAGCCGGCGTCGGGGGCGTCGGCGGCGTCGGCGGTCGGGTCGTTGGCCGCGACGAACTCGTCGCTCTCCCCCGTCGCCCCGTCGTCCGCGACGGTCCGGAGCCCGTCGAGAATCTCCGCGGCGCTCATCGGGTCGAGGTAGAGCCGCGAGACGGTGTGGCCGATCCCGGTCGCGGCGAGGCCCTCGCTCCCGCCGTCGCGGTCGCGGTCGACGAAGCCGTTGACCTCGAGGTAGTCGAGGACGGTGTCGGTGACCGCGGCGAGCCGCCCCTCGTCGTCGGTCTGCGTGGCGTAGAGGGTGTTGTCGAGGAAGGAGAGCAGCCCGTCGCGGGTGGCGGCGAAGCCGGACGCGATCGTCGCGAGGACGTGGGTTCGGAGGGCGGGCTCGGCGGCGAGCTTCGATCGGACCGGCTCGGCCTCGGCCCAGACGTACCGCTCGAACAGCTCTTCCTGCGTGTCGGCGTTGTTCGCGAGCAACACCGCCTCGCCGTAGGGGTCGAGGCCGGGGCGGCCCGCGCGGCCGCACATCTGGTGGACCTCGAGCACGTCGAGGGGTTTCATCCCGCCGAACTCGCCGTCGTAGCGCCGCCAGTCGCGGACGATCACGCGGCGGGCGGGGGTGTTGACGCCGGCCGCGAGCGTCGGCGTCGCGGAGACGCACTTGATGAGGCGGTCGCGGAAGGCGTCCTCGACGAGGCTGCGGTGCTCGCTCGCGAGGCCGGCGTGGTGGAACGCCGACCCCTGTTCGACCGCGTCGGCGAGGTCCTCGGAGGTGTCGGTGTCGGAGACGCCGCGGATCTCGTCGGCCAGCTCGCGGAGGCGGTCGCGCTCGTCGCCGGTGAGCCGCGGGCCGGTGACGTCGGTGAGCTTGCGGGCCGACGACTCGGCGTTGCGCCGGGAGTTGACGAAGACGAGCGAGGAACCGCCCTGTCCGTCTTCCTCGGTGTCTAACGCGTCGCCGACGAGCTTCGCGGTCTGGTCCTCGCCGCGCTCGACGGGCACCTCGCGCTGGCTCCCGTCGTCGAAGTTGATCGCGTTGCCGAAGTGGACGCCGGTGTGGAGCTCGATCGGGCGCCAGTCGGACTCGACGAGCTCGGCGTCGAGCCAGTCCGCGATGACGTCGGCGTTGCCGACGGTCGCCGAGAGCGCGACCGTCTGGAGGCCGGGGTTCACCTTGCGGAGCTTCGCGAGGGTCACTTCGAGGGTTGGCCCGCGGTGGGAGTCGTCGACGAGGTGGACCTCGTCGCTGACGACGCAGGTGAGGTCGTCGATCCACGGCGCGCCGTTGCGGATGAGCGAGTCGACCTTCTCCGAGGTGGCGACGATGATGTCCCGGCTCGCGAGCCACTCGCCGTCGGAGTCGTAGTTGCCCGTGGAGACGCCGACGGTGACGTCGAACTCCTCCCAGCGCTCGAACTCGGCTTTCTTCTCGCTGGCGAGCGCGCGCAGCGGGACGATGTACAAGGCCTTCCCGCCGCGGTCGACGGAGGAGAGCATCGCCAGCTCGGCGATCAGCGTCTTGCCGGACGCGGTCGGGACCGCCGCGACGAGGCTCTCGCCGGCGGTGACGCCCGCGTCGACCGCCGCCTCCTGGGGCGGGTACAGCTCCGCGACGCCCTCCGCTTCGAGCGCCTCGCCGACGCCGGCGGGGAGCCCGGAGAGCGAACTCGGTTCCATTACCGGAGTCTGGGCCCCGCCTCGATTTAAACCGTCGGAAGACCCCCGACGACGGGGGACAGAGAGTGCGGGCGCGACCGGCGACGCCGAACAGGGGGCGCGTCGTACAAGCCGAGACCGATCCGAAACGCTCTCCGCTTGAACTCGACACGGCGCTCCACCCCTGGTAGGCAGCAGACCCACACAAGACCTATCCCGCGTTACTCGGGAAGTCGGGTAATGGTCTCGCCTTCGGCTATCGTACTGGGGGCGCTGCTCGCGATGTTCCTCGTCGCGGGAGCCGTCGCACGCTTTCGGTCCGATCTGACGCGCTCTCATATCCCCGTGATCGTGTTGGCGCTGTTAGCGCTGACCAGCGGGGCGCTGATCACCGCAGAGTACCGCGCGGCGACGGCCGACGCCGAGCGGATCGACTACAGGGTCGACTCGCAAGTTGAGGGGTGTGAGACGGCGGCGGCCGACCGCGTGTCTGAGTTCGACGAACTGTCGCCGGACGCTCGAGAGGTGTTCCTCTCGACGCTCCGGTCGGAGGGTGGGTATACGACGACGGAGAACCCCGACCAGTTCGATATCTCTTCCGACGCGGACGTCGATAATTACGTCAGATACGAGTCGGAGTGCTACTCCGTAGTCGGCTACGGAGCGGGGATCGGTAGCGGAATGTACCTCTTCGTGCTGCTGTTTTTCGGAATCCCGCTCACCGCCGTGCTCGCGTTTCTCGCAGTGTACAGCTACCGGACCGATAGCTTTCGAATCCCGGCGACGGTCGTCTCCGTGGTCAGCGTCGGGACTGCGGTGTGGCTGAGAGCGGTCGAGGGGACCGTCGTTCCGATCGTCGCGACGGTCGCCCTGCTCGTCGTCGCCTTCATCTGGATTACGATGGGGCCGGTTCGATCCGCTGAGCGGTGAAGACACGTACGGAGAACGGCGCGATCTCGTTTCGAGTCCGCCCCCGTATTCGACGGGGGGTTCTCATCGGTTCGAAGGATTTCGACGGTGCCGAATCGACTCGAGTCAGGGCGCGACGCCGACCGTCAACAGCGTTCCCCACGTTCGGTAGCGGTCGACCATCGCCTCGCGCGTCTCGTAGTTCTCGGTCGGGAATTCGGCAGCGTCGGGTATCTCCACCTCGCGGTCCGGGATCGCGTCCTGCTCGGCGACGTACAGGCCGGCCTCGCGGAACGCTTCGCGGTACTCCTCGCGGCTCCACAGCGTCATCTCGACGGCGATGTTCTCCTGCCACGCGTGGGTGGTCTCGCTCTCCGCGAAGTAGTTCACCGCGCAGTAGAACGTACCGCCGGGCTTCAGCACGCGCCGAACCTCTTCGAGCGTGTGGACCGGGTCGGCCGCGTAGTAGAACGCCTCCATCGAGA